>Ga0310697_10000114_pt1 | contig 110365 bp, 101 predicted proteins | sample 172DNAGHGlowgp2_FD_203883 | JGI IMG/M metagenome (GOLD analysis project Ga0310697, IMG submission 203883) | Sheep rumen microbial communities from Palmerston North, Manawatu-Wanganui, New Zealand - 1728 DNA GHGlow gp2 (v2) (version 2) | ecosystem: Host-associated > Mammals > Digestive system...
ATACATTGAATATTATAACAACGAGAGAATAAAGCTCAGATTAAATGGAATGAGCCCAGTACAATACCGGACTCAATTCCAAAAGAGCAATAGTGTTTAATCTGTCCAAACTTTGGGGTTCACTTCAGAACCTGTCCCCTGCCATTGTAGGAATAAGAATAAGGCTTTGGTTAGTCATGGTAGGTAAGGAAAAGGAAATAACCCTTAACCTTTAACCAGAATTTGACTCTTAATCCTTAACTCTTAACCAGAATTTGACCCTTCACCCTGAATCGTGAACCATAAGTTCTGGGTCAGTAGAAGGTTTAGCTCGACGGCCGATAGGGAAAGTCAACCGTCCCCCTGATCTTTGATGGTTTTTGTTTAAATGATATTTTTGGAGTTTGATGATGTATACTTAAAAATAAAAGAGTCAATTATGTCAATATACGTAAAAACAATTAATCCTCGTAAGCTCGTAGATGATATCAATGAGAAGATAAACAACTCTTCTATTAATACATGGAGTGTTGATAAAGATGGGGATTATACACACACGGCGCAACAATGGCAATTCCATGCGTGGATACATCCAATCATAGAACCAGGGCGAGTCGTATTTGCCATTTGGGGACGCGCGAGTGAAGATTTAAGCGTCGTTGATTACGCAGTATACCATGGCAGATTCGTTGAGATGCTGTTGTCTCACTTTGATCAGCAGTGTACCAATATAGAGGTATCAAGTCTTGCCTCTGGATATGACAATATTAAAGCAGTACCTAAAAAGTCTGAATAATTTGATAATTAACCGATATGGGAGCAAAGATATTTATTAGCTGGAGTGGAGAATTGAGTAAAGCTCTTGCAGAAGTAGTTAGAGACTGGATCCCTAAAGTATTACAATCTGTAAAGCCCTACTTTACACCTGATGATATTGAAAAAGGATCAAGATGGGCAAAAGAGATTAGTGGGGAGCTGGCGTCATCTCAGTTGGGCATTATCTGTCTGACTCAGGATAATCAGCATAGTCCTTGGATTCTTTTTGAAGCTGGTGCGTTGTCTAAGAATCTTGAGGACTCTAAGGTGTGTCCTATTCTGTTTAATTTCGACACCACGGAACTAAAAGGACCGCTCGCATCATTCCAGGCGACAAAATTCACTAAAGAAGACATAAAAAAATTACTTGAGAGCATCAATAATTCTTGTAACGAGTCAAAACTTGAGGAAAAGAGCTTGGAGGAGACTTTTGAAATGTGGTGGCCACAATTAGAAGGAAAAATAAAAGAAATCCTTGCTCAAGCCAAAAGTACAACAAAGGTACAGAAGCGTCCAGACAGAGACATATTGGAAGAAATATTGGAGCTTACTCGTTCTAATGCCAAATTGGTATTATCTGACCAACGTGGTACTTCTACTATTACAATTGAAGAACTCGTTACACGATATAGGGCAATAAAAGAGAAAGTTGCGACAGGTCAGAGCATGGAAACAGATCTTATTCTGTTGGAAAGCGCCATTATCAGACTCTGTAAAGAAATGAACTTAGAAGATGTTTATTTTCGTCGTATAGGCTATCATCCAATGGGACTACGAAGATTTAGTGGAACTCATGTTGAAAAGAATAGCGTTATTGAAGGTTACCCTATTAAAAGGAAGATGTCGGGAGAAGATACCGATGGTCTGAAAAGAAAAACAGAGTTAGAATAAGTTTAGCATCCCCAAAAGGGCTATGGTGGCTAACGCTCTCACGCATAAGCGAAATCGCTTTCCCAGTTCAGGTGGAACATGTGAATTGGATCAGAATAGAGGAAAAAATGAACGAAAACTCAATGGAGTATAAGAAATCATACAAAAAATGGAGCAACAAGGGCAAAACCCTTAACCCTGAATCCTTAACCGTGAACCAAGGTCGCCCTGAGCCAAAGCGAAAGCGCGGCAAATTGGCATCTCTGATGTCAGAGGACGCAAAGGCGACCGCCTCTATTCATGAGCTTTCATATGACTTTGGATGTCGTATCACCCGTTTGTTCCAGTACCTTACTGAGGATGCAGAATACAAAGAATACGTACAATCAAAACAGTTGTATAGAAGTGGCACCTCAATAGGTGCAAATGTGAGGGAGAGTAAGCATGCACAGAGCGATGCGGACTTCTTAAGCAAGATGTCAATAGCCTACAAAGAAGCAGATGAAACTGACTTCTGGCTTAACCTCCTTCACGACAATGGCTATCTCAACGATGACCAATTTGATTCACTAAATAAAGACATAGATAGAATCCTAAAGGTGTTGGCCTCTATAGTAAAGACAATGAAGGAAAAAATTGAAGCAGGGAAAAGGAAATAGGAATAAGGTCCTGGTACGATAAGGTAAGGTTTTGAGCTCTAAGGTAAAGTGACCCTTAACCCTTAACCTTTAACCAGAATTTGACCCTTAACCCTTAACCTTTAACCAGAATTTGACCCTCAACCTTCAGACATCTTTTGGCCTGTTCTGAGAAAATCCGAGAGAAGTTGAAAAGACCGTCCCTTGATCTCTGATCTGCTAAGCAGGGAAATTTTATAATACGACAATGACACAACTATCAGATAAAGAACATAACGTGCAGATGGAGGACATGAAGTCCTTCGATGAGCAGATGCCGTGCGTGGGCATTTTCTGGTACGATCCAGAGGACAATATGCTGTTTGGCGTACGCAAGAAGGAACTGACGCCCCAGATGGTTGAAGAGGCTGCCGAAAAGGGCAAGCCGTTCATCAACTATCCGCAGTTGCATAGGCAGGTGTGGGCGAAGGAGTATTTCCGTGCTCAGGCCAAGCACCTGGATACCAAGTTCAAGGGAGACTACACGCAGGTGCCCCGTGGCCGAGTAGCATGGACTATTGACAAGTTCATTGTGTTGGTGGGCAAGTGGGCAGAGCCAATTCAAGAGCAGCTCACCGAATTGCTGGAACAAGAGTTCTCCCTGCCGTACTTCGAGTTCGTGTATGACGAGCACTGGGACCTAGGCCACGGTTGGAGTGGTGATATGCCAAAGTAAATGCCCCGGCAACCTCGAACATCCTCAGGCACAGGTATCTACCATGTGATGATGCGTGGTATTAATCATCAAACCATCTTTGAAGATGAGGAAGACAACTACCAGTTCATCAACACCCTCGACCGCATGCGTGTTAGGTACGATGACGAGGGCAACGCCTGTGGCCGTAACTGCTGCTATTACGCCTACTGCCTCATGGGTAACCACTTCCACCTCCTGATACGCGAACGCGATGAAAGAGTGGGAGAGACCATCAAACGCATAGCAAGTTCATACGTGTACTATTATAATAGGAAGTACGGGCGCGACGGACACCTGTTCAAAGAGCGTTTTAAGAGCGAGCCAGTCAATGACATGGAGTACTTCACCGTACTTCTGAGATATATACACCAAAATCCAGTCAAGGCGGGGATTGTAGAGAAAGTTAAGGACTACGAGTTCAGCTCCTGGGGCGAGTACGACGGCACAGTAGAGCCAGTGTTTCAGATTTGCGATGTCAATACCGTACTGAACCGAATTACCTTCAAGGACCTGGACAAATGGGTCAACGAACCACTGGCAGATGATGTATATTGCTTGGATATAGAAGGTTCATCACGTCGTAGACCATCTGACGACCAGATATGGTTGAAGATAAAGGACAAGACTGGCGTGACCAATAGTACTTCATTCCAGCAGTTGGATGAAAATAAAAGAGAAGAAATATTTTTGGAACTAAAAGACTGTGGAGCCTCGCTTCGTCAACTGGAGCGCCTAACAGGTATCGGGAAAGGAGTTATTCACCGCATTTGGTGCGCAGGACGCTGACCTGTCCCCTCTGTCCTTTGATGTTGATGATTTAATTCCTAAGGCAAAGGAACGGTTGAAAATACTGAAGTTTGATGATCGCGATAAAATATATTCGCTACGCTTAGAGGGTACAGTTCGCATTTTTGGTTTTAAAGAGTTGAATTATCTGGATATAATATGGATAGACCTAAATCATGAGGTTTGTCCTTCCATAAAGAAATAAAAACAGCAGATTAATATGGCAAAATCGAAAAAAGAGATTATTAGTGATATTGATAATCATTTGCAAAAGAGTGGTAAGCGGTATTATTCGGATTTTTACATTGGAATAACGAATGATATTGAGCGGAGGTTGTTTACCGAGCACAATGTTAATAAGGAAACAATGTGGTGGATTTATCGTACTGCGAATAGCAAGGCTGTAGCTCAGGAAATAGAAGAGTACTATTTAGAAAAGGGAATGCAAGGAAACACGGGTGGTGGAACGGATGATTCATGCATTGTTTACTGTTATGCTGTAGGCCCAACAACATACGATCATTAAATATTCGTGCATATGGCAAAGAATTTTGGATCAGGAGAAAGTAGTGTAAAATTCTCCAAAAGACCTCAATTTACAAGGAATCGCTTTGTTGCTTTCCTTGATATAATGGGTTTTAAGGACAGAGTAGCTAGAAATGAGCATAATGAGATTCTCAAAGAGTTAGAATTATTTCAAAGTAATATATCCCAGTATGTAAGTTATCATCGCAGTGCCAATGTTCAAATTGCTTTATTCTCGGATAGCATATTGATATATAGCCAGGATGATACCGTGGATAGTTTACATGCTTTGGCTGATATTACAAGTCATATCATGATGTATGCCATCCAGCAGGAAAAGCCGATTCCATTAAAGGGTGCAATTGCTGCTGGTCGTATGACTTGTAACCAAACGAAACAATTATATTTTGGTCAGGCTTTAATTGATGCATATTTGTTGGAAGAAAATGTAAAGTATTATGGAGTACTTGTCCATCATAGTGCTGAAAAATACCTAAAGAAAGAAGATTTTAAAGAGTTCCGAGATATAAAAGCTCCTCTAAAGAGTGGTGAGATTGCACACTATGAATTACATTGGTATGATGCAGTTATTAAAAAGGAGGGGAAAAACGAAAAAACGGTACAAGAATGTTTGAATAATCTTAGACTGACTGTTTCTGATGAGCCTCGTAAATATATCGATAATACACAAAAAGTTATTGATATCCATTAAGCCGTCAACCATCTTAAACCTCTTTAACACTTTAAACCTCTAAAACTGAGTATCAAATATTCTCTAATTCTTGATTATGCCCTACACTGATTTCTCTGAGATAGATAACCTTCATTCCGAGTGGTCGAGGATGGAGAAGGCGGTCAGGTTGGGTTGGCTGTCTGGAGAGAAGGCGCGGCTTACTGGGCTGGCTAACCAATTTTCGCTGTATATCTATGCTAAAGGAGGCCTCATGAATGATCCCGAGAGAGCTTACGCTCGCAAGCTCCTTGACATGATTAACTCTGTGGATGCGGAAGGCTCAAAGGTGATGGACGACCTTAGAAATGATGCTTTCAAAGAGATTGTCAAAAGTATAATGAAACAATAAAATAGCGGCAACCGCCCCTACGCGCAGGCCGGAGGCGCGGAAGGGGCAGCAACCTCGAAGCTCCAACCATAAGGGGCAAATGTGTATGACCCTTAAATTAAAAAGTAATGAAAGTAGTATATACACTGGCAAGTAATATTTACCAGCCATCAGACATAGAACATGCTTTGCTCTGTGTTGAAACAGCAGTGCATCAGATGGGAAAGGCAGTGAGGATAGTGCTCGAAGGCAAGGCGCAAATGCCTGTATTGAATGGTGTGAATGGGTTAACCGTTAAAGGCAATACCTTTTCCTTTAACAATATACAAGGAATTATTGAAACACGTCTTCAGTATAATGGAGCAGAAGGTGAAATAATACTGACTGTATGCCCAACCATCCAATTGTTGCAAAAATTGCAGGATTCAGGCGTCCGTCTGCTAATTGTCGTTCCTGAGATGACAGCCAGCACAGATGTCTACCATTGGCTCGATCTTTATTCCGCAATGGATATTCAAAGTGGTAAAATCCTGCAAGGTATCGCTTCGCCAGTCTCAGGAGTAATGCGCGCAGTTGGATATCTGAAGGACTATAGCCTGCGGATGGATGTTCTTCTGACAAGCGTTCCTGTTTACTCAGGCGAGATAGCTGCTGTGGCTAATACCTTAAAGAAGCAGGGAATAGTGGCGGATTTTGAAGAGGTACTAAAGTATTGTCTCTACCGAGGATTAAGTTTTGACGAGGCCCGTGTTGTCGCAAAAGCTTTCAGCCAGAAGTCCTTGTTGAAGATGCGAGGTAATCCCAATTTTGGTCTTTACTGGAATAACATTAATGATCCAAAATGGGAGCAAAATCCGTAAGTGCAATTATGACTTGAACCTGCCCCCTGTCATACCTGTCAAATCCATCCAAAGAAAGAATAATAACGAAATATACTGAGTGTAATGGCAAAAAAAGTAATGTTAGTTTTCGGAACACGCCCGGAGGCTATTAAGATGTGCCCGCTGGTGAAGGAGTTCCAGAAACACCCTACAGAGTTTGAGACTATAGTGTGTGTTACTGGTCAGCACCGTGAGATGTTGGACCAGGTGCTCACCATCTTTGATGTGAAACCCGATTACGACCTGAACATCATGAAGCAGGGGCAGGACCTCTATGATGTCACTGCCCGTGTGCTCACGGGTATGCGCGATGTGTTCAAGGAGTGCAAGCCCGATGTGGTACTGGTACACGGAGATACAACTACTAGCACAGCTGCAGCCTTGGCAGCATTCTACCAGCAGATTCCTGTTGGACATGTTGAGGCAGGCTTGCGTACGCACAACATCTACAGCCCGTGGCCTGAGGAGATGAACCGCCAGATTACAGGACGTATTGCCACTTACGACTTTGCTCCTACACCCCTTAGCGAGAAGAACCTTCTTGATGAGAAAGCGCACGGTCAGATCTTTGTCACTGGCAACACCGTAATTGATGCTCTCCACATGGTGGTGGATAAACTCAAGACAGACAAAGCACTTGCTAATGAGCAGATAAACGTGCTGAAGAATGCTGGTTATGACGTTACCCATCTTGACGGAGGTAAGAAGCTTGTGCTCATCACAGGTCATAGAAGAGAGAACTTTGGTGAGGGATTCATTTCAATGGTAACGGCCATGAAGGATCTTAGCGAGAAATATCCTGATGTGGACTTTGTATATCCAATGCACCTGAATCCCAATGTGAGAAAACCCATTCACGAGGTGTTTGGTGAAGACCTGACACGTCCGAACTTTTTCTTTATAGAACCTCTCCAGTATTTGGAGTTTGTTTATTTGATGGAGAAGAGCACAGTAGTTCTCACTGACTCGGGTGGCATTCAGGAGGAAGCCCCTGGACTTGGAAAGCCCGTGCTGGTGATGCGAGACACCACTGAACGTCCTGAGGCTTTAAAGAGTGGTACCGTTCATCTAGTAGGTACAAATCACGATTTGATCGTAAGCGAGGTAAGCACTCTCCTTGATGACGAGAATGCTTATGAAAAGATGAGCAAGGCTGTCAACCCTTACGGTGACGGTAAAGCTTGCAGCCGCATAGTGCGAGCACTGAATGGAGAATCAGTAGATAGATACGAGGTGAAGTAATTTAAGTACAAACACTTTGTGTAGAATCCTTAGTCTCATCTACTATCATTTAATCAGCATTTCTTTACTAATGGAGCAAGATAATTCATTAAAAGTATCACTACCCAAAACGATTCTGTATTCCTTGATCATTTTAGGGAATTTGGTGACTATTGGCAGCCCTCTAAATTTACTTGTCTCTATTCCTGAGATTGTTTTCGTTTTTTTTCTATTATTTCGAAATCGAGTAGATTTGGCTATTTTTTACCATCTCATCTTTATTGTAACTAGTATTTCTGCTACAAATGTGATGGGAATGGCTGATAATCCAGTTAGTATGTTTAGCTACTCCCGGTTAAAGGTCGTTGGACCTGTTGGCGCATCTTATCTAATTTCTATATTCTTATTACTTTTTTCTTTGGCGAAGAAGTCGAAGATACCAGAGGATTTTCTGTATTTTAGACTATTTCGTGGCTTTTTAATGTTGGGTACATGTGGTTTTTTTATTGGATGTATTGGCCTTCTTTTTGATAGTCATTATTCCATTGATGGAATGCTAGTATATGGAATTTATATTTTCATAGTTATAATTAGCATGTATTCTATACTGCTTAATTATAGTGATTCCTTTGTAAAACTCTTTTTTGACAATGTGGTACCATTATTATCTGCTTCAGTTTATGCAAGCTTTATTGCATATGCTTTCATCGGTATCTCAACATCTTATGGAGGACTTGATAATGTCGTGTTAAAGGCTGATTTGGTATATTATGCGCCCATCCTTTTATTATCTCTTTTGTATGTTAAGAATAAGATTCAAGTAATAATACCTTGTATCCTTCTTATTGTCTTGAGTTTTAATTCTAGTGGGGGAAAAGAAATAATAATATTAGGAACGGCTTTTCTATTTTTTGTTTTTGGGCTACTTAAAAGATCAGGAAAAGTTGGAAGTAAATCATTTTTTATTTCTAGAGTTGCTGTTATAGCTTCAGTTTTAATTGTAGCTTATGTTTTTTTTAATTCTGCACAAGACTCACTTTTCTCAATGAAATTGGGCGCGGTTATAAGTCTCACATCCACTGATATGTCTGATATTAACGAATCACCATATATAAGAATTGGAGAGATATTAAATGTATGGCAAGGTTATATTAATAGACCATATCTGATACCTTTTGGTTCTGGTTATGGAGGTTATTTCGTTGATCATTTGAATATGTTTGCAGGAATTAACCTAGAAGCAGGATCATATTCAAGTGCTGATGTTGCTTCCGGATTCTATCATGATGCACATGACACTTTCTCTATTGTCCCGTTCCTAAATGGACTATTAGGTTTATGGATTATTTTTTCATATTCTTTTAAATACATTAAACGGATTAAAAATAATTTCTGCGCATTTGCGGTGATTCCGTGGCTGTTCTTTACCTTTTATTTCAATGTTCAGGGTGCCGTTTCAGGGATATTTCTGTTATTTTCAGCAGAGTATTTATTGACGGCTAATAGTGAAACGATAAAATATAATTCAAAATTCAATATATGAATACTTTCGATTACCTCATAGTCGGCTCCGGTCTCTTTGGTGCCACTTTCGCGCACCAGGCTACGATGCTGGGAAAGAAATGCCTTGTGATAGACAAACGCCCTCACCTGGGCGGTAACGTCTATTGCGAAAATGTGGAAGGCATAAACGTTCATAAGTATGGTGCACACATTTTCCATACTAATAATAAAGAGGTCTGGGACTTCGTGAACAGCATTGTGCCGTTCAACCGGTACACTAACAGCCCCGTTGCCAACTATCACGGCAAACTCTATAACCTGCCCTTCAACATGAACACCTTTTACCAGATGTGGGGTGTAACCACTCCGGAGGAAGCTGTTGCTAAGATCGAAGAACAGAAAGCAGAGGCTGTTGCCAAAATGAAGGCAGAAGGCGTATCAGAGCCTCGAAACCTGGAAGAGCAAGGCCTTTGTCTGGTAGGTAAGGACATCTTTGAGAAGTTAATCAAGGAGTATACAGAGAAGCAGTGGGGACGTAAATGCAGCGAACTTCCTTCCTTTATTATCAAGCGTCTGCCTGTTCGCCTTGTGTTTGACAATAACTACTTTAATGATGCTTTTCAGGGAATCCCTGTTGGCGGTTATAACAAACTCATTGAAGGATTGCTGGAAGGAGTAGAATGCAAGACCAATACAGACTTCTTTAAGAGTGAGTATCGTGACTGGCGCAATTATGCCAAGCAGTTGGTCTATACCGGTCCTATAGATGAATACTTTGACTTCTGCTATGGCAAACTTGATTGGCGTACCGTTAGCTTCAAAACTAGAGTGGTAGATACGCCTAATTATCAAGGAAATGCTGTTGTAAACTATACTTCACATGAACAACCTTTCACCCGTGTCATTGAACATAAACATTTCGAGATGTTTGGTCAGGCCGTTTATGATTGCCCCAAGACTGTGGTTAGTGAGGAGTATTCTACCGAGTATAAGGAGGGAATGGAGCAATACTATCCTGTCAATGATGATAAGAACAACAAGTTGGCTGAGAAGTATCGCGCTTTGGCTGCTGAGGAGAAAGATGTATTATTTGGTGGCCGTCTAGCGGAATATAAGTACTATGACATGGCTCCTATCATAGAAAAAGTATTCGGTGTCATTTTTTAATCTTGCGGCAATATGGCCGAATCCATAAAGAAAAACGCTTTTTATAATGTTTTAATAAATATAGCTTCGGTTATATTCCCTTTAATTACAGCTCCTTACGTATCGCGCGTATTAGAACCAGATGGTATAGGTCTTAATAACTTTGCGAATACATATGCGGGCTATTTCGCTTTAGTTGCATTATTGGGTATTCCAACATATGGAGTGCGTGAAGTATCAAAGCTTAGAGATAATAAAGAAGCGTTAACTAGGTTGGTTTCCCAATTAATGTCAATAGCTGCTATAACGACATTTATAGTATCGGTATTATACATTATTACTATAGCTTTAGTAGGTAAACTCTCTGACAATTATATTGTTTTTCTTTTAGCTGGTTTTGTCATTTATTTGGCGCCATTTAAAATTAACTGGTATTATCAGGGGATTGAGGCGTTTGGTTTTATTACTATAGTAACATTAGTTATTAGATTTATCAGCTTATGTTGCCTGTTTATTTTCGTACATGAGAAAAACGATTTAATAATATATATTATACTAAATGTTACAGGTGGAGTGTTAGCTGATATATGGAACTATACAAAGTTATTAAGAATTGGTATTAAACCTCGATTTACATTGAAAGGGCTGAAACAACATATTAATCCACTCCTTGTATTATTTGCATCCTCTATTGCGGTTTCAATTTATACTGTTCTTGATACCATAATGCTGGGTTTTATAAAAGATTATGAGCAAGTAGGATATTATACAAATGCAATGCACATGTCAAAACTAATATTGTTCGCTGTGACTAGTCTTTCTATCGTAGCAATCCCAAGAGTTTCTTTATATATGAAGAATAGTGAGTATAGCAAAATTAATGCTCTAATGAATAAATCCTTTTCTGTCGTCTCTTTTTTAGCATTTCCTGTTGCAATTGGTCTAATGTGTGTAACTCCTGTATTTGTTCCCCTTTTTTTCGGTGAGAAGTTTTTAGGAGCTGTTATTCCATTAATAATTCTTAGCATGTTAATTATTGTAATTGGTTTAAATAATTTAACTGGCGTACAGATTCTTATTGGGATGGGATATGATAGATTATTTTTGTATTCTGTGTTAGTGGGGACAATAACAAATTTTGTGATGAATTGTATCTTAATCCCTATTTGGGGTGCTGTTGGAGCGTCGATAGCTTCTGTCATTGCTGAATTTTTAATACTGTTAGTAACTGTATATTTTGTTTATCGAAGGACACCTATAAGAATAGAAAAATGGAAAGAGATGATTAAGGCCCTGTTCGGAGCATTAACTTTTGTCCCTATTTTATTATTACTTAGGAATTTCCTAGAAGGTTGGATCCTTGTTTTTACTTTTGTGTTAACAGGCGTAATCGTGTATGTGTTGACGGAAGCAATTTTACGGAATGATTCTCTTCTTTTCTTCAAAGAATTACTATTAAGCCGAATTATTAATCAAAGAAAAAAAATATGAAAGTTATTCTTTTAGCAGGCGGTTTCGGTTCCCGTATCTCAGAGGAATCCGTTTTTAAACCCAAGCCTATGATTGAGATTGGCGGTATGCCAATCCTATGGCACATCATGAAAGAGTATGCCTACTATGGGCATAATGAATTTATCATTTGTGCTGGGTATAAGCAGGAATACATTAAGGAGTGGTTTGCCAATTACTTTATCCACAACAGCGACATTTCGTTTGATTTCCGAGGAGGAAAGAATGAAATGACAGTGCATCACAGCAAGCTGGAGCCATGGAAAGTAACAGTTGTAGATACAGGCTATAATACTATGACAGGCGGTCGTATCAAACGAGTTCAGGAATACATAGGTAATGAGACTTTCATGATGACTTATGGCGATGGTGTCTGCGATGTGAATATCAATAAACTCTTGGAGTTCCATAAGAGTCATGGTAAAATTGCCACTTTAACTGCCGTGAAGATGGCTCAGGAAAAGGGCGTTCTTGACATTGGCGGAGACTATGCTGTAAAGTCTTTCCGTGAAAAGAACAAAACCGATGGCGCCCCTATCAATGCGGGTTATATGGTGCTTGAACCCGCAATCTTTGATCTCCTGGATGGTGATAGTTGCATCTTCGAGCGCAAACCACTTGAAACACTTGCTGCGAAGGGAGAATTGATGTCCTATATACACGAGGGCTTCTGGCAGTGTATGGACAACATTCGCGAAAAGCAGATGTTGGAAAAGCTTCTTCTTGAAGGAAAAGCACCTTGGAAGAAGTGGGAAAGAGAGGTCCCTGATGATCATACAAAAAGATAATATATGATTGACGTTTTCGATAATTTCTATAAAAGCAAAAAAGTCCTTGTCACCGGTCATACTGGTTTTAAAGGCTCTTGGCTCTCCATCTGGCTGCACGAATTGGGTGCAGAGGTAGTAGGCGTTGGTCTGGAACCCTATAGCGAGAAAGATAACTTTGTCCTTTCTGGCATTGGTAAAAAGATCAAGGCAGACATCCGTGCAGACATTCGTGACGGAGAGAAGATGAAGGAAATCTTCCAGCAGTACCAGCCAGAGATAGTTTTCCACCTTGCTGCACAGCCCTTGGTGCGTCTCAGCTACGAAATTCCCGTTGAGACCTATCAGACCAATGTGATGGGAACCATCAACATAATGGAGGCCATCCGTGCCACGGATAGCGTGAAGGTGGGCGTAATGATAACCACCGATAAGTGCTATGACAACAAAGAGCAGATGAGGGGCTATAAGGAAGATGACCCGTTTGGTGGATATGACCCCTATAGCTCTAGCAAGGGCGCTTGTGAAATTGCCATCCAGAGCTGGCGCAGGAGTTTCTTCAACCCTGAAGACTATGGCAAGAAACACCATGTAAGCCTTGCCAGTGTTCGTGCAGGTAATGTGATTGGTGGTGGCGATTGGGCTAAAGACCGTATCATTCCTGACTGCATCCGTGCTTTAGAGGCTGGTAAGCCTATTGACATCCGTAGCCCGAAAGCTGTGCGTCCTTGGGAACATGTGCTTGAACCATTGAGTGGTTATATGCTACTTGCACAGAAGATGTGGGAGCACCCTACGGAGTATTGCGAGGGTTGGAACTTCGGGCCTGAGCAGGAAAGTGTGTTGACTGTTTGGGAAGTAGCAACCGCTATGATTGAAAACTTTGGATATGGAGAGTTGAAGGATGTGTCAGATCCTAATGCGCTCCATGAGGCAAACCTCCTAATGCTTGACATCACCAAGGCTAAGACTCGCTTAGGCTGGAAACCTAGATTGGATGCTACTCAAACAGCAATCTTGACTTCCGACTGGTATAAACGCTATCAGAAAGAAGACGTATATAAGATTTGTATTGAAGAAATAGAAAAATTCATTGGATAATTATGGAGAAAGTAATCATCACAGGTGCAGACGGATTTGTCGGAAGCTATACCGTTCAGCACTTCCTGAATAACGGTAAGAAGATACTTGCCCTTGATATGGGGCCAGAGGCTCGTAGATTGAAAGAACATAAGAATCTCACCTATAAACAGTGTGACATTACAAACATCAATGCCATGCTGGAAATGATCCCACAGGGTGAGTATGACACATTTATTCACTTTGCCTGGGCAGGTTCAGCAGGCCCGGCACGTGTGGATTACAACCTCCAGATGCAGAATGCTCTAAATACTGTAGAGTGCCTGAAAGCTGCAAAAGAATTAGGATGCTCCCGCTTTGTATGTGCTGGAAGCATTATGGAGTATGAAGTTGAGGCTGCAATCCATTCACAGGGTAGTCATCCTGGTATGGGCTACATCTATGGGATGGGTAAGCACATTGCCCACTGCATGTGTAAGAGTGTTGCTGCCAACATTGGTATTGACCTTCTCTGGCCTATGATCACTAACGCATATGGAGTAGGCGAGTTCTCACCTCGCTTTGTGAATACCACTCTGCGTAAGATTATCAATGGTGAGCCCCTTCAGTTCACAGCTGCCACACAGAATTATGACTTTGTGTACGTAAGTGATGTGGCAAAGGCCTTCTATCTGGTTGCAGAAAAGGGCAAACCTTTCTGCGAGTATATGATTGGTAGTGGCAATGCCCGTCCTTTGAAAGAGTTTATCCTTGAAATGGTTGCATCCTGCGGTCCGGAGGCTAAGCCGTTGTTTGGTGATGTTCCTTTCACCGGTACCAACATGCCACTAAGTACCTTCAGCATTGATGCCATAAAGGACGATTGTGGATTTGAGATTGACGTTCCTTTTGGCGAGGGAACCAAGATGACAATGGACTGGTTAAAAACAATTGAGCAATGATAACAAAGTTTAGTTTTGAGGAACTCGACCTCAAAGGAGCATATAAGATTCAACCGTTCTATGCAACGGATGAACGTGGTGGGTTCGTAAAGGACTACAATATTGATATGTTCAAGGCCAATGGCATTGAGCACGAATTAAAAGAGGTGTTCTATACCATCTCTAAACGAGGTGTAATCCGTGCTATGCACTTCCAATTAGTAAAACAGCAGGCGAAGTTGGTGCGTTGCATTAGTGGTCATGTTTATGATGTGATTGCTGACTTGCGTCCTGATTCTCCGACTTTTGGTCAGTGGAGAGGTTTCCACTTGACTGGTGATAATCAAGTGGAGCTTTATATACCTCAGTACTTTGGACATGGCTATCTGGTGATTGAAGATTCTGTAGTTAGCTATAAATGTGGTGAGGTGTTCTATGGTGAAGGCGATTCTGGTATCATGTACAATGATCCGGACCTTGCTATTGAGTGGCCTATGGATTTGATTGGAGGTGAACAGAATCTTATTATCTCGGAGAAAGATACTCATTTGATGAGTCTGAAAGATTATTTGAAGAGGGTTTAAGCTGTAGAATGGAAATCATCGATAACGTCATATTAGGAGCAGGAATTGCTGGGCTGGGTGCAAGTTATGCTTTGCATAAGCGTGGTGAGAAGAGTGTTATCTTTGAGCGAGATAACACTTACGGTGGACTATGTGGAAACTTTACAATTGACGGTTTCCGTTTTGACCGTTTTGTTCATTTCACATTCTCTAGGAATGAGCAGGTAAATGCCATTTTTAACGCCTCATCTCCGGAGATATACCGCCACCTTCCTGAAGCCTATAATATCTATAAGGGTATCTGGATTAAGCATCCAGCGCAGAACAATCTCTATCCTCTCTCTGAAGAGGAAAAACAGATTATCATCAAAGATTTCCTGAACAGGAAGTCCCCAGATGAGATGCAAATCAATAATTATGAGGATTGGCTTCGTCTGCAGTTTGGGGATTACTTTGCGGAACACTTCCCGATGGTTTACACCAGAAAGTATTGGATGCGAGAAGCCAGAGATCTTCGTACGGAATGGGTTGGCCAAAGAGTTTATCAGCCTTCCGTGGATGAAGTGATTGCTGGTAGCAAGACTTCTGAAACGCCAATTACTTACTATGCCAAGGAAATGCGCTATCCCAAATATGGGGGATATAAGGCATTCCTTAAAGTGATGGCAGATGTGGCAGATATAAGATATGGGAAAGAAGTGGTTTCCATAAACACTTCAAATAGGACAGTAGCATTCAAAGACGGTACTGAAATAGGATACAAAAGACTTATCTCGAGTTTGCCTCTTCCAGAAGTGGTTAAAATGGTACAAAGCGTTCCTGAGGAAGTAGTTGATGCTTCATTTAAACTCGAATGCACTTGTGGTTATCATATTTCTGTTGCATTCAAGAATAAGAACATTCCTCCATATCTGTGGTGGTATGTGTATGATGAGGACATCTTGACTGCCCGTGTTCATTCCCCGTCTATGAAAAGCCCAGATAATGCACCCGAGGGATGTAGTAGCCTTCAGATGGAAGTGTATTGTAAAGAAGGGGAGTATTCTGAAAAGGAATTGTTGGATGGAACTGTCGGGCGGTTATGTGAATTAGGAATTATTTGCAAGGATGACATTCTCTTCACACATATTGGTTTTGAAAAATATGCGAATGTCATTTTCACAAAGCCTATTTATCAAGCAAGGAAAGAGGTCCGTGATTACCTTTCTTCTGTTAAGGTTGAAACTATAGGACGCTTTGGAGAGTGGGATTATTTGTGGAGTGATCAGAGTTTATTAAGTGGATTAAATACAAAATAAAGAGTAAAATGGATATACTAATTCTTACTAGTCATGCATATTGTATGCCTTATTGTGTTATGCTTACATCGCTTATACACAATACCCCGGGGATTGACTTAGTTTTGCATGTTATGGAAGGGCCTGGTTTAACATCAGAAGACAAAAATGCTATTATTAAAACGGTGGGAAATAATAATAAAGTTTTGTTTTATGAATTGGGTGACATGTTAGAATCCTTAATAGCTAAACTTCCTACTGATAGAAAAGATAGAATCACGTCTGTGTACTCTAAACTATTTGTTGATCAGATATTACCATCTTCTATAGATAAAGTATTATGGTTGGATGGCGATATGATAGTCCGGCATTCTATAGTGGATTTGTGGAATACTGATATTACTGATTACCCGATAGCCTATGTGCGTGATGTAGGTAATAACAACGTAGAATTTTATAACAGACTAGGTTATTCGTACAATGATGGCTATTTCAACACAGGGGTTATTTTGTATAATTTAAAGTATTGGAGGCAGAATAATGTTAATAAAGATATTATGAATGTGTTGGAATACGATTCAAATAGAATTAGTATTTTAGATCAAGATGTTTTGAGTCTTGTCTTTCATAAGAAGAAAAAAGTTCTCCCATTTAAGTATAACTTCCAAACGTGGTTCTTATTAAAAAACAAATTTATTCAGATATCTATTCCTGATTACGGAGAAGACATAATGAAAGCCTCTGTAGACCCTGTTATTTATCACTATATAGGTAGTGATAAGCCCTGGATGTATATATGTGACCAACCAGGGATTAAGGAATGGGAATCATATCAGAATATGACAGTCTGGGGGGGGGTAAAAATAAAGAATCAGAGATTTTTCATAAAAAAGACTCGTTCTTTAATTAAGAAACTTCTAAAACGTCCAGGGAATAAAATGTTTAGAGGGTATGTGCCACCCTTTTTAGAATAACAGGTTAGTTTTTTTTATAATGAAAGACATTTTTGAGAAGAGTAATAATTTTGTAAGAAACGCATCAGTTGAATCTAATCTTCTATTTGGAGATTATAGTTTATGTAAGGCCCCATCGATAAGTATTATTATGCCAGTCTTTAATAGACCTGATACTTTTCGAGAATCTTTAAATTCTGCAATTGACCAGGACTATAATGGAGAATACGAAATTGTAGTCGTTGATAATTTCGAAGGAGCTATAAGTCCTAATTTGGATGTGGTCAAGTCTTGCAACTCATCAAAAGTCTTTTATTATAAAAACTCTAAGAATCTTGGGATGCATGGGAATTGGAATAGAGGTATAGAATTGTCTCGTTCACCATATATAACTTTTTGTCACGATGACGATATCCTTCTTCCTAATTGTTTGAGTAGGCTGTTGGAATTGCAAAAAGAAACAGGGGAAAAATTGATTTTATCTAGAAATAATGTAATTGACAATAAAGGGAAATATATACAGCGGTATTCATTCCCACACAAAAAATACGGATTATTAGTTGAAAGAGACCACTATAAGTATTCATTGTATAATCAATTTATAGCCTCTGTAGGTTTTGGCGTAGGATGTTTATTTTCAAAAAAATGTATGTTGGATTTGGGGGGGTATGATGAATCTTTTTATCCTTCGTCAGATTATGCCTTACATGCAGCTTATACGTATTATTATGGTTGCATAATCAATAACATACCTACTTTCAATTATCGTTTAGCAGATAATGAATCTTATAATGTATATAAACAATTTGTAAATGTAGACAAACACTTTCGAGAATGTATGGCAAAAAGAATGCACATGCCAAAATGTATTTTGAGAAGAATTATTACGGCCAATTTTAATATTTCCATAGAATTATTTGAGAAAAAATGGGGCGGGAAATGTGTTAACAACCAAATGAATATTCCGTCGTGGACAGACCGGTTAATAATGAGGCTCTCTTCGTTGGAGAATCCATTAAAACACTATAAATTATCATTATTGTGATTGTATAAATTTCGTTTACTCCTGCTATATTATGAATAAAGTATTAACAATTGTTATTCCAACCTACAATATGGAGAAATACCTCCATCGCTGTCTGGATTCTATTATCCTTGAAGGTGAAGAACAATTCAAACAACTTGAAGTATTGGTGGTTAATGATGGAAGCAAAGATTCATCATCAGCTATTGCGCACGATTATGAGAAAAAGTATCCTGGTATTATCAGAATTATTGACAAAGAAAACGGAAACTATGGTTCCTGCTTTAATAGAGGCTTAAAAGAAGCATCAGGTAAGTACATTAAGCTACTTGATGCAGACGATTACTACAATACAGATGAGTTAGAAAAATATCTTATTGAATTGTCTGGAACGGATGCGGATATTGTTTTCTCATCTTTCAACATTGTTGACGAGACGGGTAAAGTGACCTCCTCAATGGATATCCCTACGGAGAACAAGGGAAAATCCATGTCCTTTGACGAATGTAGTTTATTCGATAAACTTCCTAGCAATCTTGTTGCTATGCACGCTATTGGAATTAAAAGGGAGAATTTAATTAATAATAGTTATTTTCAACAAGAAGGAATCAGCTATACTGACACTGAGTATTCTTTCTTTGGTATCTTGTATGCAAATACTGTTTATTTTTCATCTTCATGCTTATACCAGTATTATGTCGGACGAGAAGGACAGACCGTCTCTATTGATGCCCAGATAAAGCATACTAATGATTATGTTCTTATTCTTAATAGACTTCTTGATGTCCTAATAGAACAAAAAAGTTCTTTGGCGAAATACAAAATAGAGGTATTGGCCTATATTATATCAGTAATGATTAAGATGTATTTATTGGTTTCAATACTAGCTATTCCATCAAAGGATGTTAATAAAGAAACAGTAAGCAATATATTAAGAAAGTGTGATGAATGCGGCATATCAGTAGCGGCTTTAAAGCAATTGATAAGGTATCATCGGATTCCATATTTGAAGCTATGGTTAAACAATGGTATCTCCGTTCATCCTTTGTTTAAATTGATTCAATCAGTTAAGTCTAAGAAATGAAAATATTGTTTGTCGACCTTCTTTTTCAACACGGTAATCTCCATGTGGATAATTACATGATGGATATCATGGCTAATAACTGTGATGTCTATCTGTTGATGAATGAGGATTTCTTAAGTGATAAGTTACAGAATCGAGGTCGAATCACTGTGTTGGGAAATCCATATACGAAGACACCCAATGGCGGAGCGTTATCTGCATTGCAGATACTAAGACGAATGAGATTGGCAGCAAAATATGAACGAGAGTTAAAACCAGACTTAATTTATATATCAACTTACGAAACCAGAGTTTTTCCATTAGGTCTTAAATATTTCAGAAACCCACGGAAGATTGTAGTCGTTGAAAATTACAATATTGATGCTTTGTGTGGAAAAGTGCAAAGCTATGCATACAAATTATTTGCGCATCACGTTCATCATCTTGTATATGAGCCTCTGTTTAAAGATTATTTAGTAGAAGCATATAATATAAATAGTGATCTTATTCATTATGTTCCGCATATTCAATACGTTAAAGAAAACGAACGTGATGACAATTTAAATAATTCTCAGAATCAATATGATTGTATAGCAATTAGTGGTTCTAATGATGAGGGAACAGTTTGTGATATTATTAAAAAAGAAAAAAACGAACATTTTTTTGAAATCAATAGGATAAAGTGTTTTATAAAATGTAAAGGGATTGATTTTAAATCTAACTATTTAACAGTTAATGGGCGTTTTATTCCAACTGAAGAGTATGAAGAATTGTATTCTAAAACGAAAGTGGTTTTAGTACCATTCCCTTTATCGTATAAATACAGAATGAGTGGCTGTATTGTGGATGCGTTCTCACATTATAAGCCAGTAATCTCTTCTGGTATTGAATTGGCGAAGTATTATTCCGCAAAATATGGTATTATTATACGCACAACTAATAGCGTCGAAGAAATGCTTGACGCGGTAAAGGAATTAATTGATAACAGGGAGCAATATAAATTTGACTTTGAGACATTTATAAATGACCACAGTGCATTTGAAGTTGAGCGAAATCTAATGGAAATGATTAATATAATCACTAAGCACTAAGCAATCAAATATGATTATAACCAAAACACCATTCCGAATGTCCTTCTTTGGTGGAGGAACCGATATGCCTGCCTTTTTTAATGAACATGGTGGGGCTGTCATATCAACCACATTTGATAAGTATTGCTACGTGAATGTAAGGCATTTACCTCCGTTTATGCCTTATATATCCGAGTTGGTATATAGCAAGTTTGAACGGGTTAATAATATTGACGAGATAATCCATCCGCTTATTCGTGAATGTATGCGCCTACACGACATTCATGAAATAAGACTGACATACGAAGGCGACTTACCTGCCCGTACAGGCCTTGGTACCAGCAGCACTTTCGCTGTGGGCATGCTCAATGCTTTCTGTGCTCTTAAGGGGAAAATGATGAGTAAACACCAACTCGCGGAAGAAGCAATTCACGTAGAACGTGACATTCTTCAGGAACATGGTGGATGGCAAGACCAGATCGCAGCTGCCTATGGTGGATTAAACCGAATTGATTTTGCTGACAATCAGTTTAAGGTAACTCCTATCATTATACATCCTGATAGAAAGAAAGTGTTGGATGATAACCTAATGCTTTTTTATACGGGCGTACAACGTTTTTCTTCAGATATCCAAGCTGATACTTTTGCCAAGCCTGTTGATAAAACTAAGCAGCTTCTTGACATGCTGGCTTTGGTTGACGAAGCGGAAAGGATTCTAACAGATAAGAATGCAAGTCTGGATGAGTTTGGTAAGTTGTTGGATACAACATGGAAACTGAAAAGAGGTACAGGAAGCAAAGTTAGCAACGGCAGTATAGACGAGCTGTATGATAAAGCCATAAAAGCCGGTGCATTAGGAGGCAAGCTTCTTGGTGCAGGTGGTGGCGGTTTCTTGCTATTCTATGTGGAAAAGGACAAACAACAGAATGTGCTCAAGGCTCTTGATAATCTGATGCACGTGCCATTTGAGTTCGAGAGCGAAGGAACAACCGTTATTCATTACAACCCCATTGTATATATTCCAAGAAAAGAAATAAAGATAGACTAATATGAGTTATATAGTGACAGGCGGGGCTGGTTTCGTAGGCTCCAATATGGTGAAGAAACTGAATGAGAAGGGAATAACAGATATTATCATTATTGACTCCTATGGAGACGATAAGATGAAGAATCTGTTAGGCTTAAAGTTTCGCGATTTTGTGGATTATCAAGATGGATTAAAGGCCGTAGGTGAGTATCTAAATAAGATTGAGAAGCCAGAGGGTTTTTTCCACATTGGTGCCAATGCGGATGTGCTGGTCTATGATTCCAAAAAGATGATGAATGAGAACTTTGAGTTCTCCAAGTTGTACTGTGAGTTCGCCAATTCTCGTAACATACCGTTCATCTATGCTTCTTCTTCTGCCGTTTATGGTAATGGTAAAGAGCAGGATGTTAATGGGGGAGATGAAGAGCCTCATAATACCTATGCTTGGTCCAAATGGTTGTTTGACCAGTATGTGTTAGGAAATAAAGACCATTTCTCTAGCAAAGTGGTAGGATTCCGTTTCTTTAACGTCTTTGGTTGGGGCGAATTCCATAAAGGTAAGAACGCCAATATTGTTTATCGCTTCTACCGCTTTATCAAAGAGAAGAATTTTATTGACCTGTTCAACAAGGAAATTATACGCGATCATATATGGGTAGAAGATGTCGCAGAAGTGATGTATCAGGCTATGGTACGCCCGGATATGACTACTGGTATTTACAACTTAGGTGGAAATCATCCTATTTCACACCGGCATGTAGCTGAGATTGTTGTTAACACCATGATGGAGGAAGGTGTGATACCCACGACCGATGTGGACAATTATATCAAGCCCGTGGAGATCCCGGAGGAATTAAGAGAGAAGTTCCAGTTTTACACACATGCAGCCGGTCAGTTAGACTTCATTACTGAGATTGCAAAAGGGAACGATGTAAAAATGAAGGAATATGTGAAGGCTTTGATTAAAGCTAACAAATAAAACCATATAATTATGGGAAGCAAAATCGAATCGCATCTCAATCACTTAATTGACCGCTATCCAAAGCTCATCATATGCCGTGATGATATCATGGCGGCATACGAGCTTTTGGAGACAGCATACAATAATGGTCGCAAACTTCTTGTCTGCGGTAATGGCGGCTCTGCATCAGATTCCGAACATATTGTTGGGGAGCTGATGAAAGAGTTCAAATTGAAACGCAAGGTATATAGTGACCATGCGGCCGTTCTGAAGGAGATTGATCCGGAATTAGGCCAAACGTTGTCAGAGCATCTTCAAGGAGCATTACCGGCCATATCCCTTACCGGACATTCCTCGCTCCAGACTGCATATATGAACGATGCTGTTCCTGAGTTAGTCTTTGCTCAACAGGTGAATGGTTACGGCAAGCCTGGAGATGTATTCTTGGGTATATCTACCTCTGGTAATAGTAAGAACGTGCTCTATGCAGCTGTGAATGCTAAGGCTAAGGGCCTGAAGGTTATTGGCCTAACCGGTGCTAAGGAGAACAAACTGATGAAGTACGCAGATGTCTGCATTCGCGTACCCGAGACTGAGACATATAAGATACAGGAGTTGCACCTGCCGGTGTACCACTGTCTGTGTCTGATGTTGGAAGATCATTTCTTTGGAGAATAACAGATGAAAGTAGTAATAATGGCGGGAGGGCGAGGAACTCGTATCGCTGAGCTTTTCCCCGATATTCCTAAACCATTGATTCCTGTTGATGGTATGCCTATTCTTGAAAGAGAAATCAGGTCGCTTGCAACACAGGGCTTCAATGATTTGATTCTAACCGTTAGCTATCTTGCAGATAAGATAATCGCGTATTTTGGTGACGGCAACCGGTTAGGTGTGAAAATTGATTATTTTGTAGAAGAAACGCCTCTAGGAAATGCCGGTGCCTTATTCCAATTAAGAGATAAGATTGGTAAAGAGCCTTTCTTTCTTCTAAATGCTGATGCAGCCTTTGATGTGGACTTTAATCGAATGCTTGATTTCCATAAGAAACGTGGAGGCCTTGTAACCCTATTTACTCATCCAAATTCCCATCCTTACGACAGTGGGCTGATTATTGCAGATAAAGACGGACATGTAGAAAAATGGCTTAGTAAGGAAGATGAACGCCCTCAATGGTACAATAACAGAGTGAATGCGGGACTTCATGTGATTGACCCGCAGGTTCTTGAACTAAGTGAAAAGAATCTGGAGATAGACCCAGCGACAGGTTATCCTAAGGGCAAAGTTGATTTAGACCGCCAGATTCTCAAGCCATTGTGCGGAACTGGTAAGATGTTCTGTTATGATAGTCCAGAATATGTGAAGGATATGGGAACGCCGGAACGTTTCCATCAGGTAGAGGCGGATTATAAGAATGGTGTTGTTCAGGCAAAGAATCTTCATAATAAGCAGAAGGCTATCTTCCTTGATCGAGATGGCACTATCAACAAATATGTTGGTTTCCTTCGCAATATTGATGATTTCAAACTGATTGATGGGGTGTCAGAGGCAATAAAGCTAATTAACCAAAGTGGTTATTTGGCAATTGTCGTCACGAATCAGCCTGTGATTGCGCGTGGAGAAGTGTCATGGGAAGAACTCCATGAAATACACAAGAAGATGGAAACGCTCCTTGGTAAGGATGGTGCTTATATAGATGGTATTTATATCTGTCCTCATCATCCAGACAAAGGTTTTGAAGGGGAGAGACCAGAGTACAAGTTTGATTGTGATTGCAGGAAACCAAAGCCGGGATTGTTGTTGCAAGCAGCGAAGGATTTTAATATTGATTTATCCCGGTCGGTTATGATAGGGGATAGTGACAATGATGTAAAGGCAGGAAAAAATGCGGGATGTAAGGATTCTATTATTATAAACGATGTTTCAGGTTTAGTAGATGTTGTTAATGATATAGCAAAAGATGGGTTATGAAAAAATGTATTATTATTGACACGTCCTATCCAATAAATGGAAGGAATACAAAGTTTTTAACGATGATGCGTATGCATTATCCAGATTCAGTCTTTAAAGTTGTTACTTGGAATAGAAGGATGGAAAAGACGGAATTCCCTGAGGAGTATATTGTATATCAGAAGGGAAGTGAACTAGGTAATCGAATAAAGAAGTTTTTTAATATTTTTGGCTATAAGAGTTTTGTAAAGGATGTAATTAATCAAGAGCAGCCAGATGTCATAATTGCTTCTCATTGGGATTCACTTTTTGTTGTGCCTTCTAAAAACAGGAAAAAACACTTTGTCATTTATGACAATATCGATGTGCCTGAAGGGAATGTGATATTACGGAGTTTGGAGAGAATCATGGAGAAAGTATCAATATATAAGGCAGATTTAATTATTCATGCATCAAGGTTTTTTAAAGAAATATATTCTAATTATAGAATAAATCAGATTGTTATTGAGAATAAGCCCATCTTTGAGAAAGTGACGAGAACAGACATGCTTTCGTGTCCTATAAAGATTTCTTATATTGGTAATATACGTTATGTTGAAACTCTTATGCCTTTGGTTAATGCTGTAGAGCACGATAAACGATTTCAACTAGATTTTTATGGAGGGGGACCGGATTTAGAAAAAATGAAAAGGTATTCAAGTGATAGAATTGTTTTTCACGGAAGATATGATTACAATGATGTCGCATCTTTTTATTTGTCTTCAGATTTAATTTGGGCGGCATATCCTAACAAGGATTTTAACGTAAAGTATGCTATTTCGAACAAATTCCATGAGTCAATGTGTTTGGACACACCTAGTATTTTTGCTAACGAAACAAAATTGGGGGATTTCGTGGAAGCAAATAAACTGGGGTTTGTTGTTAATCCGTATAATATAGAAGATGTTAAACGGCTTTTGAATAATATCGCCTCAAATCCCGAAATTATTGCGGAAGTCCGAAATAGTATCCATGGTTATCTAAAAACCGAAACTACTTGGGAGCAGGATATGAATGTCTTGTACAAGTTTATTGAATGATTTGTGTCATCATTTGTTGCTTGTAGAGATTCTTCATTTTATAATAAGGTTTTTATTATGAAAGTACTTTTATTAACACCTCGTTTCCCCTTCCCGGAGAATGGAGGAGACGTTCTGCGAATTAATGGTATAGCTAGATACCTTAGAGAAAGAGGACATAATTTAATCTTACTATCTTTCTCTGAGACAGATTTCCCGAATAACGCAGATCATCTATACAATAAAACCTATACGATAAAGAGAAAGAAGTGGGAGTCCACTTTTAATGCTTTGTGTTTCTTTATAAAAGGGAAACCCATTCAGTGCGGTTATTATTATTCTAAGAGGTTTAAAGATTGTTTGTCAAGGATATTATCCGTTGAGCAGCCAGATTTGATAATTTGTCATTTGTTACGAACTGTCCCGTATATAGAAATGTTGGGGGCTGTGGATAAAACAATTGTTGAAATGACAGATGCTCTATCAAAGACTTATTCTTATGCGAAAAAATCCGATAGGTTTTCAATTAAAAAGTATATCTATCGAGTTGAACAGTCAAGGATTTTGAATTACGAAAAACATGTCGTTAAGAACTTCCCCAAAGTTGTATTAGTATCACAGGGTGATGCTGACTACTTAGAAAATAAGATAGAAGAGAGATTACCAGCGTTAGTTGTACATTCAAATGGAGTAGATGTATATTCTGGTAAAAAGGAAAAATATGATCAGCATAAAATCTGTTTTGTTGGGAATATGCGTACTCTTCAGAATCAAGAGGCTGTATTCTTATTTGTATCAAAAATCTTTCCTAGAATTTTGAAGGCCGTTCCAAATGCAAAATTCCATATCGTAGGGGCACAACCCACATCACAAATAAAAGAACTAGCTTGTGATAATATTATTGTTACTGGCTATGTAGATGATATTATGGATTATATATCCGATGCCTGTATTGCCGTTGCCCCAGTTCATATTGCAGCAGGTATCCAAAATAAAGTCCTCGTCTCTATGGGGTGTGGAATACCTGTTATTATGACGTCTCTTATTTCAAAAGCAATACCTGAGTTAAAAGATGCAGATAACTGCTTTATAGTTGATGATAATACACTATTTGCAGACAAGTGTATAGAACTCATTCAAAACCCCGATTTAAGAATGAAAGTTTCACAGAGTGGTAAAGAAATGGTAATGCGATATTATTCATGGCCAATGAAGTTAGACGGTTATGAGCAATTCCCATTATTATAATTCTCCATTAGGATAGTCTGTTTATTGAAAGATTAAAGGATCAAAGGCGGATATATGTTCTTTGGGGTAATAAGTGATTATTAGCAATAATTACAGTAGAATTATGTGTTTGAGTGAAAGTGCCCTTTGTTTTATCGCCTTATTGAGAGCCGGGCTTTGGGAACATAAGTGTCGACTTTCAACGTTTAATCATATTGACTTTAGTGAGATTTACAGATTTGCTAAAGAGCAGGCGGTAGTTGGTCTTGTCACTGCTGGCATTGAGCATATTAGTGATGTAAAGCCACCAAAGGAGAGTGTGTTATCTTTTGTAGGAGAGACCCTGCAAATGGAACAGCATAACATGGCTATGAATGACTTCATAGGCATTATTTCGAGAAAAATGCATGAGGCAGGGATAACCCCCGTACTAGTAAAAGGGCAAGGAATAGCTCAATGCTTTGAACGCCCTCTTTGGAGAGCTTGTGGGGATGTGGATTTCCTCTTTAATGATAAAAACTTTTATAGTGCTGTTGAATTCTTGGCTCCACTTGCTAATAATGTTGGAGAAGAAGAAAAACCACATAAGCATCTTGCACTAGAAATTGATAAATGGGAGGTCGAACTGCACGGAACATTACATAGTCGTTTGTGGAAAAAATTGGAGCGAGTGATCGATAGTATACAGTACCAGGTTTTTAGTGAAGGATATACAAGGGAATGGATTAATGGCGACACAATTGTTTTGTTACCTAGAGCAGATGAGGATGTTATATTTATTTTTTCTCATATTTTACAGCATTTTTTTAAGGAGGGAATTGGGCTCAAGCAAATTTGTGATTGGTGTAGACTGTTGTGGACATATAGGGGAAACATAGATGTCCAATTGCTTCAGCATCGGTTGAAGGAAGCTGGTATTATGACGGAATGGAAAGCCTTTGCATCGCTTGCCGTAGATGTATTGGGGATGCCTGCAGATGCTATTCCGTTTTATAATCCATCTAAGAGATGGAGTAGAAAGGCTGGTAGGATATTAAGCTTTATTCTTGAAACGGGGAACATGGGGCATAACCGGGATCTGTCCTATTATAAGAAATATCCGTATCTTACTCGCAAGATTATCTCAGTTTGGCGACATTCGCACGATAGCTTATTGTATTTGATGATATTCCCTTGGGATACCGTTAAGACGTGGTTCACGATGGTTAAGTATGGTATCAAACAAACAATTGTTGGGAAATAAAAAGCTATGAAATTAGATGAACGTTACAGAAGCAAACACTGGAATTACTAATCCATGAACTTATGGAGACTACAATGATAACGATCCAAGATCTATACAACATCTTGGAGGACAGATTACTATGAAATCATTAGATAATATAGTCTTTGGCTCGGTGCAGGAAAAGGCCGCAGTATCGCCTCGGAGAAGATACGGAACGGGGGGGGGGGGACGGGTTCTCTCTTTGAGAGTGTGGCGTTGCAATCCTGTTTCACGAATAATAGGAGTCAGCAATAATCAATAGTTAAGCAATGTCACGACAGGTGAGGGAATCATCAGGATCTGGTATATATCACGTGATGTTACATCAATTTACAACATGCTTATCGACAAGACTCTTTTAGACCAATTAACCGCCCTGGCAAAGGCCTCGCCTCGGCTACGCCAGCACTTCGACCTCCGGGATTCCTTTGATGATGAATCTCAGCGGATGCTGAATGCCATTGAGCCCGGAACGGTTATCCCAATCCATCGACACACTATGACCAGTGAAGAGGTGGTAATTCTCCGTGGTCGCGCAGAGGAAGTCTTCTATGACAACACTGGCAAGGAAACCGGCCGTTACCTTCTTGTCCCGGGCAGCGACTCCCCGGCCATCCACGTCCCCATGGGCCAGTACCACACCTGCCAGTCCTTAGAATCCGGCACGGTAATCATCGAGTTCAAAAACACCAAATATGATCCCGAAACCACCGAGGATATCCTGTAGTATCAACAGATATGGATGACAAGAGAACGGGGGAACACAATTGGAATGGCTATATTAGTCGAATTAAAAAATAGAAAAGCCTCTTTGCGTCAATTGGAGAGATTGACTGGAATCAGTAAAAGCATGATTTATCGCATGTGATGAAACAGGAACCCGTCCCGGTGGTTCATTTAACATAGTATAAGAGCGATATAATATATATGTCAACGATTTCAAACATAAAGCAGTGGATGGAGAATTCAGAGCCTGACTATTATATGTTGTTTGTTAAGGCTTTTATTCCATACAACGCATGGTATATGATGAATTTCTACGATGAGGACGAGAAACGTACTAATGATAGAAGTATCATAGATTTTATGAAGTCTGCCAAGCCCGGAGAAAACAGATATAAAGACAGAACAGTGACATTGCTTAAAGGAAATACAGCAGAGGCTGAAGACTTTAAAAGGCATCTTGCCTGCTTGCACTTTGAATTGAGGAAGCATCCTATACCTAATGCAGAAGAGGCAATATCATTTAAGCAGGTATATATATCGAGTAAGAAAGCTGAGGATTACGAGCCAATAACAATCGGGGAATATACTTATAGCTGTAAACACGATGAAACACGGCCAAAGAAAACGCCAAGGTGGATTCTGGAGGTTATTAATACAGATTCACAGTCAACGGAGTACATGGTAGAACTGTTTAAACCTTCGTTGAGCGAATTGGTAAAGAATGACGATTTCATAGCCTTGCCAACTGATAGTATGAAGGAAGGCTTAAAGGATGCTTTAAATGAGATGAGTCCAAACAAAACAGACAATTTAGTAGTGGCAGAACTTCATAGTGCCAATGAGACTGTTCCGACAGGCAGTTTTGTTATGGGGGACAATGAGAGAGTCTGCCTAGTCAATAATACAGAGTTGATAGCAAAGGCAGTGATACAAATCTTATATGACTTACGGTGTAAATTGTTTCATGGCGAGATTGCTCCAACAAGTGACTACAAAGGCATTTATAAACATGCATTCTTTGTACAAAGTATGTTGATAAAAAACTTGGTTTAATTATGAATATAGCAAATAAGATTGACGCGAAGGATAAAAAGCTTGGCGAGATACTGAATGGACAACGATATAAGATAGATGTCTTTCAGAGGGAATATCGTTGGGGGTACACTCATATAGAGGCTCTAATCAGTGATCTGACTAGCAACTTCTTCAAATCGTATAGAAAAGGTGATACGATTGAGGACTATATTTCGTATGACTGCTACTATATGGGGCCTATTGTGTTGTGCGAGGATGCCAAAGGAGATCTTTCGGTGATAGATGGGCAGCAGAGACTGACGTCGTTTACACTGTTAATGATATTTTTGAATCATCAACAGGATATACTCCATATAGACGAGGACTACAGGAAGGAATTCACTCCTTATTTCTATGTAAAAAAGGGCGGAAAAAAATCGCTTGTGTTGAATGTAGAAGGTAGGAATGAGGTTATTAAGGAACTGATAATAGACCCCAAGGAAGCTAATAACAGTGAACAGCTGAATATGTCAGACCCTTCAGTCCAAAACATCTTGGCAAGATATAACAATATTGAGAGCCTGTTTCCTTCAGAAATATGTAATAACGAAGTTCTGCCTTTGTTTATCGAATGGCTTCTGGAGAGAGTTGTCCTTGTTGAAGTTAAGGCCTATAGCAACGAAAGCGCTTATACGATATTCGAAACTATGAACGATAGAGGGCTAAGTCTCAACTCAACAGAAATTCTGAAGGGATATCTGCTTTCTAAAATTGTCGAAAATCATCCGGAGAATGAGGGTAAGGCTGAAGATGCCAACTTGTTCTGGAATGAACGTATTCAAATGATGAAAGCCAAGACAAACTCTGATTTATGTGATATCGATTTTTTCAGGGCATGGCTTAGAGGCAGGTATGCTGAAAGCAAACGCTTGAACAAACAGGGGGCAGAAAACGAAGACTTTGAAAATATTGGTAAACAATACCATACTTGGGTAAAAAATAATCTTCCCAAGTTAAAACTTAGAAAGACTGATGACTTCTATTTCTTTATCCGATCTGAGTTCGATTTCTATTCCAACCAATATTTGAAAGTATTTAAATACAAAAATGAGCAAACATTAGGGAAAGAACTGATGTATATCAATAATTTCTTCCCTATAGCAGACTCATTGTCTTATCCACTTCTGTTGTCATCTATCTCAAGATTGGATGACAGTAGGAAAATAGAAGAGAAACTGGCATTGACAACTCAATACATCGACTGTTTCTCGAATATCAGAATGATGCAGCATCGGTCTATTACCCAAAGTACCATCCGTAATACTATCTATGACAATGTAATGGCTATTCGGAATATGGGTGTCAACGAGTTGGCTGTTTATTACAAGAATGAAATAGAACGTCTGAAGGAAGGTCCTAACCTTACTAAATCACTGCAACCGATGTACAATTGGAGTTATGGACATTATTTCTTTGCACGAATATTATTTCAATTGAATCCACAAGGCGACTTCGCTGATATGATGCGTTCTAGAAAACAGACATCTTTTATATTATGCCGACTTTTTGATGGAGATGATTGGAACGGTGTGGACGAAGAACTCGTAGGGGCATATTCGGATTGCGTAGGTAACCATTTTCTCATACGCAGGAAAGACTATAAGCAATTCAAGGAACTTACCTGTATCGGGGACAAAATAGACTTCATCATCAATAATCACTGTATACCTGAGTTGTCCGGCAATACGATAAGTCGTGACGTGTTGGAACTCATTCGCCAACGAGATACAAGACTTCAAGAAATTGCTTCCGAAATATGGATGAAGCCCATGATGCAGTATAGTGATGAATCTAAATAATCAAGGAATAGGATCCTTGATCAAAGTTTTTTCTTTCATTTCGAAATTGGTTGAACTGAAAATAACAAATAATATTATGGAATTAAACGAAATTACCCTGCATGAGGTGGGGAACGACGGGAGAACGATTTACTTGTACTACGACGACCTGGCAGGACTGTACCTAGCATTCGGACTGTCGGCATACTATACGACGATGGTGACGGAGCCGTATATGTCATACTCGGAGGAGCTGCAGTTGCCAGTGGCACTGCTGCGGAGAGACCATATCCTGATGCTTAGACAGGGACTGAAGAAGGTAGAGCATGAGGAAAAGAAGTTCTATCGCTTTGAGATGCGGCAAACTGTAGGCGAGGAGGGTTATTCGCGCTGGTCATCGAAGATTAGAGAACAGCATTACAAGATATACAGGTAGATGGGTGATGACTGAAGTCTGATGGACGAAGGCTGAGGTCTGATAGTAGAAGGAAGATGTGGAATAAAAATGATAGCTTATGAATAACACAAATATTGCTATATTAGTGGGATTGGTGGCGATGGTGACATCGGCTTGTGTGTACCCATTAGCGCTGAAATTTGCAAAGACTCATGGCATCGTAGATAACCCGAATGCCAGAAAACTGCAACGTGTTCCGATTCCAGTATTCGGTGGCGTGGTGGTCTACTCGGGAATTTTATTAGGAGGATTGGTACTGATACTGCTAATGCCGAATACGATGCTGACATGGGGACTGCTAGCTATGACGGTGATGATGATGATTGGTACATGGGATGATATTCGTGGACTGTCGGTGACCATCAGGTTTTTGATTGAATTCCTGTTGGTGACAGGGTTTATCTTTACTACGGGGATATATATTGATGACATGCACGGACTGTGGGGCATTCACGAGTTGGCTCCATGGATAGGTATCCCATTGTCGGTAGTTACCGGTGTGGGTATTATCAATGCGGTGAACTTGATTGACGGGGTGGATGGATATTCGTCGGGCTATGGTATGATGGCTTGTACATGTTTTGCCATTTCCTTCTGGTCATCATGGAGTCCTGTGATGGTGTGCATGACTTTAGTGATTATCGGAGCATTGCTGCCGTTTTTCATGCATAATGTGTTTGGAGTGAAGTCAAAGATGTTTATCGGAGACGGGGGGTCGCTGATGTTGGGCATGATGATGGTGGTGATGTCTTTTTATTCGATGTCGAGCATCGGTAGCCTGGACGGCATGGAGATGAACAACATCTGCATCCCAGCCTTTGTGTTGGCGGTATGCTGCATACCGGTATTTGACACTCTGCGAGTGATGACCATGCGAATACTTCGGGGAAAGTCGCCATTTAGTCCTGACAAGACGCATCTGCACCATCTGTTTGTTGACATGGGGTTCTCGCACCTGGGAGCGGCACTGTTTATCTTGTTTGTCAACGTGATGGTGGTGTTAGCCTGGCTGTTGACTTGGCTATTAGGGTGGTCGATAGATGCTCAATTCTATATGGTCTTTGTTCTCGGAGTCCTAGTAACCTTTGGCTTTTATAAGTTCATGAAGGTACAGCAGAACGGTGGTCCGGCGGACAAAGAAGGCTATCCGCAGGGTACTGTTTTATGGCATGCCATGTGTAAGGTGGGCAACTGGACACACCGCGAGAAGAAACGCTCCTGGGCTATCATGCGTCAACTGATGGACGGTCCCGTGTTAGGGGGGAAGTGATGTGAGATGGCTGAGGGATGATGTAAGAGGGAAGAAGCATTTTTGGCTCATTGTTTTGGGAGAATAATAATTGCACGAATCAAGCGAATGGTGTTAAAGAAGAATAAATGATGTGAAGGAATGCAGTAAATCCAGAGAAAAGGCGTTATCTTTGCTGAATAATTTTGGAGTGGTTTGCCCTAGAAAATAGAATCATGGTAGATGCATATATAGGTTCGTCAAAGGATAATATGAGAAGTGCCGTACACAACTGGTATAAGTTTACGGCAGGTTTCTCTTATAAATTCATTGATCTTGTAGTCGATGAATTGGAAGCAAAACCGGACTGTATCTACGAGCCGTTTGCAGGTTGCGGAACAACACTTGTTGCAGCCCAAAAGAAAAAAATTCATTCTTTGGGAAATGAAAGCCAACAGCTGATGTGCGACATTATAAACGCAAAACTTAACTGGGATATTGAAGATAAAACATGCTGTGACTACATTGCCTACCTAAAAGACTATGTTGATAATCGATCTAAAGAAGACATAAGTGAAGAGTATAACGAGTTACTTTGCGGTCTGTATGATGCAGAAACCTTGAAGAACCTATATCTACTAAGGGATGGGATAGCAAGCTTGGAGGATGTAAAGTATCAATTGTTCCTTCGGTTGGCGTTGAGTCAAACCTTACATAAAGCTGCACTGCATCCAATTGCTGTTCCCTATATAGTGAGGTCGAAGACTTTGGTTAATTCCGGGGATGCTTTGGGCAAGTTTACTTCTATTTCACTCCAGATGCTGAACGATTTAGCCACGATGCCTCATCATGAGCGGATGGCGGACGTCTATAAAGCAGACTCTAGAAAGAAAAATGTGAATATCACCGATGGCATTTGTGATTTATGTATTACCTCACCTCCTTACCTAAACAACTTAGATTATGGGGAGGTGTCGAAAGTGCATACACACTTCTTTGAACTAACGAAAGATTGGCATGACATTACAGAGAAAGTGCGACGTGAACTTGTGACAGGGGCCACGACACACTATCGAGATGCAGATTTTTGTTTAGAAGAGTTTCTGGAAACCGATTTTGCAAGGGCAAACAGAGGGCTAATGCCAACACTGATTCAGCATTATGATGCCATCTTACAGAGTGGTAAGGGTCGTAAAGGGAAAAAGAGTTTCCATATCCTGATGATGCATTATTTTGAGGATATGTATCGTGTACTTATAGAAATGCGTCGCGTATTGCGAAAAGGAAGCAAGGCCTATTTGATACTTGGCGATTCGGCTCCATACGGCATATACATTCCCACGACGCAGTATCTGGGCGAAATAGCTCAGTCTGTTGGTTTTGGAGATTATAAGATCTACAAAATCAGAGAACGCGGTCACAAATGGACAACCCTTAGTAACCGCCATAATGTGGAACTGTCGGAGAATATACTAGAGCTGAACAGATTGTAATTATGGAGGATACGTTATACATATGTAATGAGATTGTTGAGTATCTGATTCCTCAGAAAGAACCAGAAGAAGGGAAACGCTGGAGTTACTCCTTTGTCTATTATCTTGAAGATCTTCGCAATATATATTGGTTGTATGAGAAAAACGATATAGACTCCATACCAGACCTATATCGGAAATGCAAGGACTTGAGTCTAAAGTCATGGAATGGTAAGGCGTGGAATCAGCGTAATTTGTTGGAATTAGTCAATGCACTAAAAAACTTCGGGTTGTTATCGATAGAACGTAACGAGGTTTGTCAGAGAGGACTATTTAAAGAAACCTCGTTTGAAGCACCCATTTCAGAAGACGATAAAAAGGTGTTTGTTGAAATTTATAAAACTTATTTTCGTTTCAGAGAGTTTCATAATCTGTTTACGAACACCGAATCATTAATCTATTATATACAAGGAGGCCGCTTTACCAATCGTTTTCTTCTGACTAAGGCCCCCCCATATCGAATCGTTGGAATATCAGAAGAGCATTCTGACATGATGCGCTTTTGGGATGTATTTATAAAATGGGGACAATCGTTAGACATGCTAAAGAAGTACCCATTAAAACCCTTTAATATTAGTACAGATACAAAAGTAAAAGGACTTAGTATTGCCTATCTCTGTCATGCGATGCCTAAGGATTTTTCGGTGTTCGCATACATAAAGGCAGAGATGCAGGGATCCTATTTTTATATACCAGACGTAATCTATACGATAATAACGGCTAAAGGGTATAGTGTAGAAGACATATTGAAAAAAATAATTGAAGAAAGTGTCAAGAAGTCGAATATATTTCGCGCCCAAAGCACATCGGCTATTTTTATAAACGAGAAAGAGACTTTCCTGTTTCCAAAGATTGGGAACACATATATCACCCACTTGCTAAAACTATAATAACATTATGAATATTAACATTATTGATAGGCTCAACAGCGTTGAGACTCAGAGAACGATACTTAAGGAGCGTTTTGGACTGGAGTATAACCCCTTTCCGAGGTCGGGAATAGCCATCATCAGTGAGGCAGATAAGATAGCAGAACGATTGATGCCTGTAGATGAAGAGACTCTTAATACTATTTTTAATTTCATTAGTGATGCACTGTTTGCTCATAGAGATCGAATAGACTCGGAAGACAGGTATATGAGTATGGTAATACGTGGAGAGTATGGCTCGGGCAAGACACAGACGCTTATGTTTATCAGATATTTATTAAAAAACCTGAAGAACAAAGAAATCAAACCATACGTGGTCTATATAGACAATCCCGGCCAAAAATTGGCAGAATTGATAGGTGCTATAGTCAGCCAAATAGGTGTAGAGAATTTCCGGAAGTATCTATGGGGGATTTTCATGGATTATCTTGACAAAAATAAAGATGTGAAGGAGTCTCTAATAGGAAAACGCCAAGCACCACAAGCATTATCACTATTTGGCGATGATGAGCCAATACCGTCGTTGAATGCTAACCTACAGAATTATAAAGAACTTGTAGATGCTATTACAATAGGAAAGAATGCTGCTGAGAAAAAACAGCTGCTGCTGACGCTCAAAGACCACATGGTGAAAAGTTATGCAGTGGTTTCGGACTCTCCAGTAGTTGCCACCTATCTATATGATGTTGTTTCTGAAACGATAGGTATTTCGAAGTCTTGGGACATGTTGACATCAGGTAGTGTTAAAGAGATGGACAAGAGAGAAGTTCATATACTAAGAGCAATTGTAAATATTGTGCTCAAACAACTTGGATATACAGACTTCTTCATCTTGATTGACGAATTTGAGGAGATTACTGCAGAACGTCTGAAGAAAACCGATATAGATAATTATTTACGCAACCTGCGTTTGCTTATTGACCGTGAGAAAAACTGGTGTTCCGTATTTGCCATGACGGGTAAAGCCATGGGAATCATTGAGAGTTATTCACCACCACTTGCCAGCAGAATTAAAGGAAGTGTTGTTGACTTAAAGCCACTAGATTTGCAGGGGTTTAAACAAGTTGTCGCAAATTATCTTTCTACATGTCGTCAGGATGATGCTGAAGAAACGATAGTCCCATTTGATGATTCAGGTTTGGATGAGATGCTTCAAGTGAAAAATCCCCAGCTCAAAGGTTCGCCTCGTTTCCTTTTGAAATTATGCTATCAGATGTTACAGCGTGCAGCGACAGAATTGCCTGATGGTGGTGTGATAGACAGAGCGTTTGTAAAGAAACATATTGACGAATTCTTGAAGTAGAATTATGGCAGACCCAATTTTAATAGTAGAAGAGACCTATCGTGTCAACATCTATCTGGATACCAATATTTTGATAGATTATGTTGAAGGAAAGTATCCTTTACTTAATCGTTCGATAGAATATCTTGCCCAGTGTCCTTTTGTAACACTTCGGTCTTCACACTATGTGTTGTTTGAATTTACTGAAGTACGAAAAGCTCTGTTGTTTTGGGAAAAGGCAGACCCCGGGAAAATACGTCCGTTTGACAATAAGGTTAAAAATGAGATAAAGGCAGGCTGGAAATATAACAATGTTGAGTATGCAACATTCAAGGACGATATAACGAATCAGGTTTTGGCAGAGCTTGAACTGTTTCGTACAAAGGGGATAGATTTTGATGAACATGTTCTTCATGAAAACCTTGTTTATCCGACAAGCAGTTTGTGCCTTGCCACTAAAATTTCGAGGGAGGACTGCCTTGTGATGGTATCGTGCATGCATCCGGATGAAGAACTGAAACTTGACCATTGCCTTCTCCTAACCCGTGATGCACAGTATTATAAAGCAGTGCATGAGAACGATGCAGATGTAAAAAAGGTCTTTGCTGATAATGAACTCGAAACACCAATACTCATTAGGACCGAGAGCTTGCAAGACGAAAGAAATGGAACGCAGTATAACCTCTATAATAACATGGAAGGGGCTGACATTGAAGCGTTTTGGCAAGGGTTGATACTGACTAATATCAAACGTAATATGGCGGCACAATATGTTGGGCAAACCTATTCATACGGTGTAGGCGGCATTGCCGCCGAGTGCATATATTTTGAGATGGATGGCAATGATAAGATCCTTCAAAACTCGCCAGGACTTAACTTTATAGGTAGAGATTTGTCATTTAAGATAGTTGTCGCCGGGCCATTCGAATATTGGAATAATGGGGAAGTAATCTCCTTACCACATAATAATCCAGATTTTCCCAAATACTCTTTTAGAAAAGAGGGAATATCTGCTGAAATGCTTGCTAAACTGCGTGAAAAAGGGAATCTTGTTTTCTATAACAACGATTAAGGTATTCAGGGGGAACAGGGGGACGGGTACCTGTTTCACAGAAAAACTAAGTCAGTAATAATCAATAGTTGAGCAATGCCAAAGCAGGCGAGACAAGCATCAGGAACTGACGATGGCTGATGTTTGAAGGCTGATGGGATGATGTAAGAACTACGATGTAAGATGAAACTCATAGACAAACTTTTATTGGATGAGGTTAGTCGGTAGGCAAAAGAATCTCCTCGTCTGCGGATGAACTATAACTTCCATCAGTCCTTGGAGGATAAATGCCATCTTTGAGCTATGCTCGACCTCTGTCACGACTCGGCAAAGTTCATGCGAGCATGGCTATACTCTCGCTGCTCCATCGGTTGCCTCAATGCGGTGGAGCCAGGGACTAAGGTTGAGATACATCGCCATCAGAGTCTCATCGGCAGGGCTTTTGGTGGTACGAAGCAGTCGCTCCACGCCATGCGTTACTTTCCCACGGAGGCAGCGTGGAAAGTGATAAGGAAGATAATATTTTGATTCTTTTTTTGTGTTTATCTTGCCTGTTTGAAATAATATTAGTATATTTGCCCACGATTTTTACCAGCAATGAGTGTAAACCTGAAAGAGATATTCGGAAGGCGTATAAAGATTGAGCCGAAAGTTCGCTCAATCTCCGGGGTGTTCTTTAGCAAAGAAAGCCTCGAACAGACGAACTATCAGCCGTCGTACCAACGTAACTATGTCTGGGATGACGAGAAGGCTACGTACTTTATAGAGAGTATCTTCCTCGGTACGGAACTCCCGCCACTTATCTACTTTAAGTCTGAAAAAGATGAGGAATTGCACAACGAGATTATTGATGGCAGACAGCGATACCAGACAATTCTAAGATTTGTCCAGGGGGATTTGCGCCTCAAAAAGAATGGGCTGCAGAAGTTGGGGGATGTTCCTGGCTTTGCTGGGAATACGTTTGATGAATTGGATGACGAATATAAGGCAACCTTTGAAGACACAAAAATCAGGATTATAGAATATAGTTTTCTGTCTAATCATACCCTAGAAGAGGAGGAAGCCGTTAAGAAAGAGGTGTTCCAACGCTATAATTCTGGCATTACTCCGCTGAAGTCAGCGGAGATAGATAAAGCCCAGTACCTGAGCAATGACCTGAATGAATTTCTCAAAGAAAGGCTAAAAGAAGATATAGAGTTTGACGGTCTCTTTACGAAACTATTCAGGCTACAGAAAAACTCCATCGAGCAAAAGGTGATGAAGATGCGGGAGCTGCTGGTGCTTCACAAAATCCCCATCAAATACTATGCTATACAGAAACAGAAGGTTATAAGGAAGTATTTTGATTTGTTGTCAGAACAGATTGAAGATGACCAGATGTGGGATGTCTATGCTGATCTTAAGCGTAAGATGCAGCAATTGGACAAAGTGGAACGTAGATTCTTGTCAGAAGGAATTAGCTATAATAGGCTTATCTCTGAGTGTCTGTTATGGGCATTTAGCATCGTAGAGGAAGAAAAGGGTGAGCAGGTGGAGATGGACATGTTCCGACTTCAGACACTGACGGAGTATTTCAAAGAGCACATTAGTAGGTTCAGCATGGAACGAAGCTCATTTGTGGAAGAGTTGACTCAACGCTATACGGCTACGGCAAATTACTTTGAAAAGGAATATGGATGTAACTTCAACCTCTATATAGAAAACTCAGATAAGTTTAAGCGTGCAAACAGACAGCATTCCGTATCCACTGCTAATTATTCTGCTTTGAGCTTTGACGAGTTGAGAATCAACAAACCGGAACCAACTTCTGTAGAAGTTGTCGAATTCCTGCGGACTATAAAGAACGGCAGATTCCTTATACGCCCCCCCTATCAGCGCGGGGAGGTGAGGAACAGGAAGAAATCCTCTTCAATCATTGAGAGTCTGCTGCTTGGTATCAAGCTTCCTCCAATTTTCGTGTTCAAACGCAAGGATGGCATATCAGAAGTGATAGATGGTCAGCAGCGTCTGTTGAGTATCATAGGTTTTATGGGCGAAAAGTATCTTGACGAGAATGGTGAGGAGCAGACATCGCTAATGAGCGGTTTCTCACTTGACTTGAAGGATAATGGCATTTTGAAGGATTTGCATGGCTCAACTTATGATAAACTCACGAAAACTGAGCAAAACAAGATAAAGACATCTGACATCTGGGTCATCGAGATTAATGGCAGGATAAATAAGAACTTTGACCAGGTGGATTTGTTTATCCGTTTGAACAATAAACCTTATCCGATACCCAAGGATTCCTTTGAGATGTGGAATTCGTTTGCAAGCCGCTCCTTGATTGATACCATCCGACAAGCATGCAGTCATAACGAACGCTGGTTCTATTTCCGTAAGAACAATAAGCGGATGGATAATGAGAACCTTTTTACTACGCTTGCCTATTTTCAGTATGCGTATCAGAGATATGGGATGAAGGAAAAGGAGGTAGCACCAGAGCGTAGTATTGAGATATTCAAGATGGACAAGCGTATCACCTGTAGGTTCCGGTTCCGTTATGATATAAGTAAACTGATGGAGCAGGAGAACCACGATGACTTTATCAAGGCTGTCAATACGCTGGAATTTGGATTCGTCAGAAATGTTAAGTCCATCCTATATGAAGAGGCGATTACTACGGCTGAGCTGAGCAAGGCTCTTGATGAATTGCTTAACTTTGACAGCAGTAAACGAACTCAGATGATGTTCTATGTGCTATGGGTCTTGCTTCACGACCTGTCGCATGAGAAACTGACTAGATATGCCGCTGAGGTAAGTAGTCAGATACGTTCGCTGGTGGCTCTGATGTCTGACTGCAAGGAAGTTGAATCGTTTAAGGAAAAGGTATTGGCATTCCGTCGCCAATACGAGCAAGGCTTTTATGATGTTGAGTTCAAGTTGGGCGATGTAGCAAACATCCTGTTGCCTAATGGCACACAAAAGCAGGAAGTTGACATGCTATTGGAACCTAACGTCGGCATCGACGGGCGGTTTCCTGTGCAGAGTCTGGAGGGGAATGTAGTACTTCAAAAGCATGTCCTTGGCATAAAAGTTACTCGTTCAGGGATTAGGCCACGTTATGTGGAATGTTTCTTAAGGAGTTTGATGCTCTCTGCTCCATATCTTAATGCCAAGCAGAGTTTAGGTAGTCTGAAACTGCAGCAGGTAAGTATACCATACACGGATGAAAATACCCAGGCTGTCTTCTGTAATATTCTTCGATACGTGGACTTGGCTACAGGTTTAGAGAAAAAATACTTTGAACGAATCTTGGATTTATTGGTGTATGAGCAGACTTACAAAAAAGAGTTTGTAGCTGCTAACATCAATTTGCTCAGTATTGTCTCGACTTTCCCGGATTTATCAAAATGTGACAATGACAACCAGAGGAAGGAGTCATTATCGCTGGTTTATAATGAACAGTCGGACGTGAAATCTGACCTTTCAGTTCAACTACTAATGTCTATTGACTTGGACGTTCTCCGTCAGCACATTTAGTTTTTCTTCTTATCTTTATGAAACGAGTTATAGGAATCGGTATCGATAACTATAAAGCATATATCGTACCTCGAACGCTGGCCATGCCTAATGGCGAGAATGTGCTTTTGTACGGAGAGAATGGCAGTGGAAAGTCCTCTCTATACAAGGCTATACGCTACTTCCTGTCGAGTAGTGTAGGTGTCGGACAGTTTGAAACCAATAAGTTCTCAGGGCGTAACGATGGACGGATTAAACTGACATATATCGATATTGACAATGCAACGCATACTCCAATAGCAGGTTCTGAACATGTATATATTGCCAGTACAGATCCCACTGAGACAACAACAGCAGAACCATTTATCCGGCTAAGCCACAGAGTGAGCGGTTTTCTGGACTATACACAGCTGTTACGGGCATATTTTGTAAAGGGCGGGAGACCTGACCTTTTTGAGTTGGTGGTAGACTTGATAGGTGAGCATATTCCCGTAAAAGAAGGTATGAGTGATCCGTTCAAAAAGGAAATGACCGGTTTCCTTAAAGAAATACGTGGTTCATATCATCGCTCAGATTGGGCATACACTCGTGGCAAAAACCGATTTGACAGTTGGAAACTTGTCTTCGTAGCTCTCATGGGTCAACTTGATACGCTGCTGTCTCACTTTATGACGAAGTATTTTGCAGACATGAACATGCGGATTAAACTGGCTGTTCCTACTCCGCAACTGAAAGATGACAGCTATATCAGGAATGCAAGCGTTGATGCCCATATTTTTGTGGATGTAGAGCATTATGGCCAAGTTATGACCGACTATAATGTGACGCTGAATGAAGCCCGTTTGTCTGCCATTGCAATCTGTCTCTATCTTGCATCACTGAAATTAAGGGCGGACAACATAGAGAGCAAAATCCTGTATTTGGATGATGTCTTTCTAGGTCTGGACCTGGGAAACAGGAAACCCATATTAGACATTCTGTTAAATGAGTTCACCGACTATCAACTGTTTATATCAACCTACGACCGTAGCTGGTATGTACAGGCGAAGGAGATATTGGCAGATCGTGGTGGCTGGATGTTTTATGAGCTGTATGAAGGTACTACAGAAAATGCAGCAGGTCAGGTGATAGCCAATCCCATCGTCATCAAAGATGATTCCTTTTTTGAACGGGCTTGTACATTCCTGAACGACAACGAGCATCCAGACTATCCTGCTGCAGCAAACTACCTACGCAAGGCTTTTGAGGAATTGCTGCAGAAACACTTCTATGAACCTGCCGTAAGGGAGGAACAGTGTGAGATGATTCCTGTTTTCAAACTTACTCAACTCGTTGATGCCTGTCGGAATTTTGTACGTCAACTACCTGCATATACATATTCTTTGGCTAATCTTGAAAAGGCACTTACAGAACTGAAGAACACGCTGCACCCGCTGTTACATCCTTTGTCGCATTATGCGCCAGATATTCCTGTTTACAAAGCAGAAGTGGTAAAAGCTATCAGACTTTATCAGCAGATTTCCGATGAGTTGCAGAAGGCGGATTTCGATAGCCATTGCCGTGTTTTTCAAGAAAGAGGCAGAAATGGGCGGTTGGAACTTAAAGGTGCTACTGGTTGGAAATACGTATATACCGTGAAGCTGTTGAGTCATCTGTATCTTATGTACGACAATGTTGGAAGTCGTTCTATCAGTAATGTGGAGTGTCGTGTCATTAACATCGAGGAAACAATGCCGGGTATGAGTATCAAGAACCATCAGGTAGCTGAGAATAGCAAGTTGGCTAACATAATGAAATACAATTCGCTACAGGATTGTCACAATCAGTTGGTATCATTCCTTGCAATAAACGAAAACAAGACGGATACTATTGCTACAGCCTTGGAAGATTGCTTTTCATTCCCAGATGTTAGTAATACGCAGGAAACGATTAAGAATGCTGTGGCAACTTTTGTGTGGTAAATTATATACGTATATATGTACAAGAACTTTTTTAAGCGATTCCTGGATTTCTGGGTTTCGCTGATAGTATTGATTTTGATTTCCCCGATATTGCTGGTGATTACTATCTGGCTGCACTTTGCGAACAAAGGTGCGGGGGCGTTTTTCTTCCAGGAACGGCCGGGGAAGGATGCGAAGATATTCAAGGTTATCAAGTTCAAGACGATGACGGACGAGAGGGATGCAGAGGGGAATCTGCTGCCGGATGAACAGCGGCTGACGAAGGTCGGTAAATTCGTTCGCTCAACATCTATTGACGAGTTGCCGCAGCTCGTCAATGTGCTGAAGGGAGATATGGCATTGATAGGGCCACGTCCTCTGCTGCCGCAGTATCTGCCTTTGTACTCACCAGAGTAGGCTCGCAGGCACGAGGTCAGGCCTGGCATTAGCGGTTGGGCACAGTGCCACGGGCGCAATGCTATCAGCTGGACGGAGAAGTTCAATTTCTGTTTTTGAGTGAAGAACTAGTGGTTTACGAACATGTGATATCGCAAGGATTATTGGGTAGCTTCGTTATATCACCGTCATCAGCAATCATCTATGGATGAGCTATAAAAGATACGGAGCAACTATTTTTCGGGATTACATTCTATGACATGATAACAGTATTGAGAGATATGGTAGCAGAGAAGACGAAGCAGACACAGAATGTAAGGCGATATTCGTATGAATATTTATTGCAGGTTCTTGCTGCTACTGAACAGAGATGTGATGAAAACAGACAACCATTGATCTAAGAGTAGTTACTTAAGATGTGGAATGTGAAGAAAGAATAAAAAATAGCGATAATTGTGCGAATGTGAGAGAAATGGTGTATATTTGCATATTTAAGTAAAGTAGAATAACATTAATTTATAGTATTTATTCATGTTATACAGGTTTAGTGTAGAAAATTTTAGGTCGTTCAAGGATTTAAATGAACTGTCATTTATTCCTCAAAATAATACGGATAAGCATGTAGCCGACAGTGATACGCATATCCCTGTGTTGCGTTCTGCTGTAATATATGGTCCCAATGCATCCGGCAAAAGTAATATCATAAAGGCAATGGCCTTTGCTCGAGATTTTATTTTGGACAATACGCGCCTTGCCAAGTCGAATAACGAGTCGTTCAGAATGAATAACGATGGAAATAAAACTCCTTCCATCTTTACATTTCAAACTAAGATAGAAAATCAACTTTATGAATATGGCTTTGCCATATCTTTTAAGAAACTTGAGGTAGTTGAAGAATGGCTAAAAATCTGCACTTCTGATTATGATGTGGAAATTTTTACACGTGATTGGGATGAGAACTCACAGCATTGTCATATCGTATTTAATACGGGCGAACAGAATGGTAATGCAAAGAGGTATGAAACCTATAAGGAGGATTTGGAATCTGCATCAGGAGAACTTGTGCTGAGTAGTTTGGCAGCTAAAAAATTTAGCGGTGACCATTTTAAGGAAATTATAGATGCAGTCTATCGTTGGTTTGTAAAGTTGATAATTCTTTTTCCTAATACCACAATTAATCTCATTGGTGAAATGGCCAAGAATAAGGAGGCTGTTAATAAACTCTATAAGCAATATTATAGCTTATTTGATATTGATATTGACGAAATACAACTTAATCGCTTGAATGGAGGTTATGTTGATATCCCCGATGAGTTGAAGGCGCAAATAAAGACGGATCTGACACGTGATGCCGATGGCCAGTATTGTATACTTCATGGTGGCAGTCGTGATTATTTGGTAAAGCTTGATGATAATTCTGAACTTGAGTTTTCTGAGATAAAGTTCCTTCATAAAACAGACGATGGCGATGTCGCTTTTGGTATGGAGAACGAGTCGGATGGAACGATGCGACTATTCGACATTATCCCTGTTTTGGGAAAGATTCTTAGTGAGGATCGTGTTCTGGTGGTTGATGAGATAGATCGCAGTCTACATTGTGTTCTGACACGCAAGATGATGGAACACTTTTATCAGAAGTCTGAGAATCGTCGCAGCCAACTTATCTGTACTACTCATGATGTTGTATTGCTTGATCGTTCTCCCATCACCAATCAGGAGATATGGTTTGTCGATAAGAAAGCTAGGAAGTCGTCATTATATCCATTGAGCAGTTACCAGTTGGTCGGGGACGAGAATGATATTATACGGAAATACCTTATAGGCAGGTTTTCTGCAATCCCACAGTAATTATGGCTTTGAGAGACCGCAATCGAACCCAGATTGGAGTGCCAAGGATTCCTGCAGCAAGTCGTGTGGAGAATCATGTATCAGTGTTTGCCATTGTCTCAGAGGGACAGAAGGAAGAACCACAATATCTTCGATATGTGTTCAGTATGTGCAGAAGGAGGTTTGAAACCTCTATGCAGATACATATCATTAATGATGAGTTATCTGCATTGGGTATGCCAGAACATGACTCAAATCCCTTATCACGATTACGCAGCCTGAAAATATGGTTATCAAGATACAATCCAGACTTTGACAACCATTATGACGATACAGCATGGTTAATATGTGACAGGGATGATGGGAGCTTCTCTATTAAACAGTTTCGGACAGTTGTGAATGAATGCGAGGTGTCCCGGATACATTTCGTTTTATCAAACCCGGCATTTCAACTTTGGCTTTTGTTTCATTTCACAGATAATATCAGACTTTATGATCTTAACAATGCTAAATACAGTAAAGGCAAACTTGTGAAGGTAGAAGAGACATTGAAGGAATACGTACCTGACTATAAGCATGGAGAGATTGAGATGACAAATTTTGATTATTTGTTTGATTCTGCATGCAATAACAGCCAATTGTATCCAACGTCTGTACAAACACTTAAACGACATATTGGAACTAATTTTTTCGAGTTGATGGCTTTTATAAAGCAGTCTTTCGGTATTCAGTCATTTAGTCAGATATTATAGTTGACAGCTGAAGAACGGGGGACGGGTTCTCTCTTTGAGAGTGTGGCGTTGCAATCCTGTTTCACGAATAATAGGAGTCAGCAATAATTAATAGTTGAGAATGCCAAGGCAGGCGAGACAAGCATCAGGAACTGACGATGGCTGATGTTTGAAGGCTGATGTTTGATGGATGATATAGACAAGTCGGTCATGAAACTGTTGGTTAGAGCTACCAGCAGGGATATGGCCGATTGTCGGTTTAGAGAGTGCCAGAAGAAGTGGTATGTTAATCTTCTTAATTTAAGGAATAACAGCCTTTTAATCATTTAGATATGCAAATTGATAAAGTAATAACTGACTACGTACTGTCCAAAGATACCGATTACGCTATTATGATAGATGGCGAATGGGGTGCTGGAAAATCATGGTATTGGGATAATGTGCTTACTGAGCAAATTAAAGGAATACCAACAAAGGATAATACAGAGGGGAAACCATCAATGTATAAAGTCGCAAAGATTTCTTTGTTTGGAATTAGTTCTGTTGACGATTTACGAATAAAGATATTTGAAGAGTCAAATTCCTTCTTTGCTAACAAAAAAGTTAAGAATGGTGCTAGGCTTACGGGACTATTTGTTAATAAAGTTGCAAGTATGTTTAATGTCAGTGAAACAAATTCGAAGGATATATCGAACTTGCTGGAAGTGTTTTCTGTAAATCTGGATCATTATGTTTTATGCTTCGATGATTTGGAACGTATAAAGACTGAACTGCTCATAGAATTGTTAGGCTATATCAATACATTGGTTGAGCATGACAAGGTGAAGGTGGTTTTCATATGTAATGAGAACGAACTGAAGGACGTTGATTATCATAAATACAAAGAGAAGATAGTTCGTTTTACGCATACCATTAAAGCAAATATCTCGAAGATGGTTGTGGAATTTGCGAAGGGAAGAAATGAAGCTTATTCAAGATATATAAGCGAAAGGAAAGATTTTATAGCATTCGTTTATCAGAAAGGAAATTGCAGTAACCTTCGTACCTTGAAGTATAATCTTGATATCTATGAACATATCTATGATATAATAAGGGGAACAATTCAACCTGACAATGAACAACATGTGAATACGATTGCAGACTATATGTTGCTACTTAGTATGGTGTATTCAATTGAGTATCGAAGGGATAATGATGAAGCCAAACTGAAGAGCCTTGCTGCAATAAATAAGCAATGGTGTTATCAAATAGATACCATGGATAACCTGAGTAGACATTCAGAGAATAACGATAAAAAACAGGAATCTCTGGATGAAAAGAGTGAAGCTGAAAAGATAGTAGACTATCAGCGGCACATTAAGAAATGCTATTTTGCCAATAGCTATATTTTTGGCAGTAGCATGCCTATGATTGATTATCTTTTGACAGGATATTGTGATGAAGATACAATGAGATCTAACATACTGAAAATTGAAGCTGAAGCTAAGCGATATGAGACTTCTGAGGAGAAGCAGTTATACCAGGAACTAACTCAGTTTTGGGATACCGACGACGATGTGATGAAAGCGGCTGTTAGAAGAACAATGGAGAGAGTTCGCGAAGGTAGTTTTTTGCTTCAGGACTATCCTCTATTCTTCCTTGCCTTACAACGCCTGCAGAACTTTGGCTTTATAGACCTAAAGATGACAATATCAGAGCTACAAGAGTTATTTGATACTGCAATTTCAAAGTTTATAGACGGTCAATTCATTGATGGGTTAGATGGATATTACTACCAAAGTAATGATGTGAGTACCCCTGAATATGTGGCCTTAGTCAACAAAGTAAGAGATATTAATGCTCATAATAATCAAAAGAATCTAAGGGCAGAATTTGAAACCATCGTTAGAAATGTTAATTCCACGGAAAGCTTGGATAAATATGAGCGTGTACTTACCTGTTTATTTAAGAATATTGGAGCGGAACAGTTCTTTGAATTGTTTACTACATACCATAATAACCGTAAGCATGATTATTGGATATTCTTCGATAAAAGATATGACGGTAAAGATTTCGTGGATTTGGATAGGGAGTTTATTGACGGCTTGCGAGATATACTGAATAAATATCTTTCTGATACGTCTATAGAAGCGTCAGGCACTCGAATGTATTGTTCAAAAATATTAGAGCTGTTGGAAAAGAAGGTACAGAAATTTGGAGGACATTAGGAAAAAATAAGAGCAATGACAATGGGCGAGTGGTACTTTAATGTGTATTATGACTGGTGTGAGAGATAGGAATGTACCCCCTGGGGAAAACTACAGAGGAATACATAGAAAAGAAGGGGCGAGATTTCACCGTGAGATAAGTAAAACTATCAAATTCATATGCAGCAAGAGTTTTTAAATATGTCTCCAGAGACATGGAATGTTATGTTCTTGGTCATCAGATACGTAGTGGTGGCCTTGATTTTGGCATATTTTGCTAATGTGTATGTGAAACGGAAGAACATCCATACTGATATTAAAGGGCACTTACTGGAATGGCGGGTGGACGCATACAAGATCATTCATCGTTGGGTGATGAATTTTCAAAGTGTAATAGCTGCGTCAAACCAATACGAGGAACACTATAGAAATATACTCGCTCCGACGAAATTCAAGATAGGGTATCAGGGAATGGAGTATGCATCTTTCTTTGATTCACCAGAATGTTTGTTTAAGTTTGGAATGGAGTTTAACAGGATGATGAATAAGGATGAGAGTTTCGTAGACTATTCATTGAAACATCATTTAACCAGTTTTCAATATTGGTTGGATGATGTTATCACGTTTTATGGGACTTTCGTTCATGTGGAATATGATAAAAGATGGAAGTTTGATGAGAAGACGGCTAAGAAACATTGTGAACTTGCCTGCAAAGTGTTGGGAATAGCCCTACAGAAAGATGTGAACAAGTATTATAGAGAGGTTGACGAAATGCTGCGAGACAGGCTCCAGAATCTTAAGATATCTGGTATTTATACAGAATCCAGGTGGGTAAGGATGATAAGAAAAGCCACGTTGAATTGTGAGGCCATTATGGATAAAGAGGAAGAGACATGGTACAGCCATATTGTGGAATGGTTTTACTATCATGTTCTTCACCGCAGCTATGGCTGTTCGCAGTTGTTGAAAAATCAGAATGGTATGATGGCTATATTTATGCAAGTTCATTTTGAGGAACAGTTTGCAAAGAATCCTGCTATTCTGGATGATCGTAAGGAGGTTGGTAGGCTGACGACAGAGTTTTATGATTGTTATACTCAATATTTGAATAGATGAGTTACTTGAATGTTATTATAGATTCTATTAACCAGTTTCCTGAATATATAGGAAAGGGCATCATGCAGTTGGTAATACTTACATTTGGCGGTGTTTTCGTGGCATGGATAACAACCATGGTGTTTGGTCGCAAGAGTGAAATCAATGCTGTGGAAGGGTCATTGCTGAAACGCAAAATGGATATCTATGAGGAACTAAGTGGAAAACTAGAGGCACTGAAATCTGCGGTTGTCATTCCATCGGATGTGCATGAGACAGCAGTGAAGATGCTGCAAGAGGAAAAAATTGTGTTTAATCCCATCAATTCAAACCAGCTGTTGAGCATTTTCGACTCACCTAAGCAACTGACGGATGCTTTCCTTGAGATAGACAAATATATGGCATCGAAAAGATTGTATTATGACAATGATGTGATGATACAGACCATGCGGTTCCAAAACTACTTTGCTGTATTTAGAAGACTTCTGGTTATGTTTGAGGAGCAGTTTGTAGATGCTGGAATTCCACTTGACAAAAAGGAAGTAGCAGCAGCGGAACGTGTACTGACCACAGAGCTGGGTATTGTCTTACAGGAGGAGTTGGTTGAGCAGATGGATAAGGTGATAGCAACGATGAAGCAGAGTTTTATGAATCTGAACTTCAATCATCGCGACCAGATTGAATATAACTATGACTTCTTCAATAACCCAGATGGACCGATTATGGGCGAACTGATGAATACCAAAATTATGATGTTGCGAGAGAATATAATCGCTATTGTGACCAAGGCTGCAGCTATGGGCATGGCAGGAAGTGTTCTGTCTGGTAAAAAGTAACAGAAGATATGCCACAGTTTATTTGGGAGGGGATATTCCCGATTTTAAACGTTCTAGTGCCTGGTGTCGTACTGGCTATGTTTGCTGTCTATTACCAGAACAGAAGGAAGCGGGAAATCCAAATCGAAGGAAAACTAGCCCTAGACCGTATAGACGGATATGAGCAAATACTTTCATGTTTTTATGAAGGTCAGGATAATCATGAGGTAACGTTGAAAGAAGAAGAGGAAGCAGCGGCTATATTAGGCTATTTTGATGTGGATACCTTCCGTTTTCGATGCCCCAATGCATTTAAGGATGAGGCAAGTTTTGAAAAATGCTATGAGCAGTTAAAATCATTGCAGAAAAACTATCAGATATATCTGGATGATGAAGCTTCACGACAACTGGATAAGTCTGTTGGTGTATATACAAGGGTGAAAAACTGGATGGATGCTTTTTGCGATACGGAGCATGCCGTGGATTTGAAGCTTAAAGAATCGGTTGCCAGAGAACATATTGACTGGATGTATATGCTGATGGGTATGATGATGTTCAGTCATTGTACGAGGGCGTATGCAGAGTTGGATATGGTGGTTTGCAAGCAGATGAACCGATTCTATCTGACCTATCGAAAGCATAGGATTTGCAGTTGGTTTCGTAGTATAGGAGAAACTGTTATTCATGTGTTTGATGTGAATATGAACCGAAAGGGTTTGATAGGAACAATATGCAGGGGCGTGATTCGACTGTATATTGGGAGAGAAGGACGAGAATTCGGTCATATTATGGAAACGGCAGTCCATGTAATGCGTTATGTGCATTTCTCTGACCGCTATACACCGCAAGAGTATTTTGAAGGTAAACGAATGCCAAGTGAAATAGATTTGGCCTTGTATGGACAGGTCTTTATGGCCATGGTACATAGGTCATGAGGAGAACTGAATGCCCTGTGGAAAACTGCCGAGCACAGTAGCATGTGTTCGCCATAGTATCGCGACAAACTGAGCAAAGAAGAAATAGAAGCATATGATTGCATATAAGTATAGATCTGGAAGAGAAATAAAGGACAAGGAGGGGAAGGATATCTTTGAACGGGATATAGAGCTCCTATCACATGATAGCATATACATTCCGACAATAGAACAGCTGAATGACCCTGCCGAGGCTTTGTTTGACGACAGTCTTTTCAATTTGCAGATGAAACTGTTTAAACCATTAGCTTCAAGCGTTTCCATGGAGCGGGTGAAGGACGCTTTACGTGATTTGTATGGTAAGGTGCGTTCGTCGGGAATATACTCTCTGAGTATGGAACCTGCCAATGAGTTGATGTGGGCTTATTATGCCAGTGGACATGGCGGATATGCCATCATTTTCGATACTGAGGTGCTTTCGGAGTCCTTCAAGGAAGTGAAATATGATAATATGTACGAGATAGATGTCGCCTATTCAAATAAGCTGCCACAATTTGATATTACCAAGATTAAAAGACAATCAATAGAAGATACGCTGAAATGCTTTGTGGGCTACAAGTCTCTGGCTTGGAAACACGAGGCAGAACATAGGCTCGTGTTTGATAAGGGAGGTAGGATGCTGAAGATAGACTATCGGGCTATTAAGGGCTTTGTGTTTGGAAGTAGGATGGCTGAAGAGGATATAAACTTCATAATGAAAACCTTTTCTGGACGAGATTTGGATTATTCGAAGATCAAGCTAAAGGACAATTCATACGAACTATCGTTGAAGAAACTGAAGGACAGGTATCCAACGGCTGAAAAGTATTGTTCAAACAAAGTGGAATATGACATAGAGGAGCTTCTTAAGAATGATGAGCTTATAGGATGCGTAGGGTACAAATATAGATTTTTTGTGGAGGCGGCTTTGAAGGAAGTGAGTCGGGAACCATTTGTGACAGGCATCGATCATATTGTGGTGAGGGACGATCAGAAATTCCCGAATATAATAATATGGACGAAAATAGATCAGGAAGATACGTATAGGCCTTATCGGAAATTTGAGTACGATGTGGTAGAAGGAAAGCTTATAGCGAGATAGGCTCTGTTGTAATGCTGAGGGATTGATGCCAGGGGACAGGTCAGTGGCATGAACGAAGGATGAAGGATGAGGGCAGAAGGCTGATGTAATAATTAAATAAAACTATTGATATGAAAAAATATGAATTGATGGCATTGCCGTATGCACCGGAGGCATTGGAGCCAGTGATTAGTAAAGAGACAATTGGTTTCCATCATGGGAAACATCTTCAGGCGTATGTGGATAATCTCAACAAACAGCTTCCAGGCAGTGAGTATGAGAATATGGCTCTGGAGGAAATTGTGCGAAAGGCTCCGGCTGGGGCGGTATTTAACAATGCAGGACAGATACTGAATCACGAGATGTATTTCTTGCAGTTTAAACCTGTCGGAGAGGCCGCTCAAGGTCCTAAGGGGGCACTTGCTGCACAGATTGAGAAACAGTGGGGTAGTATGGAGGCTTTCAAAGCTGAGTTTGAGGCTAAGGGTGTCGGTCTGTTTGGCTCTGGCTGGGTATGGCTATCGGCTGATGCTAATGGTTCTTTGGTTATCACACAGGAGCAAGGGGCATCCAATCCTGTGGTGAAGGGACTGAAGCCGCTGTTGACCTTTGATGTCTGGGAGCATGCGTATTATCTGGATTACCAGAACCGTCGTGCTGCTCATCTTGCAGCCCTTTGGCAGATCATAGATTGGGAGGTTATTGAGAAACGCAATAACTATTAGGATAGAGAACTGTAAGCCTTTGTGGACACGATGAAAGAATACCAATATCATATTTTTAGCCCATATAGGGTCTGCCCATTGGGGGCACACGTGGATCACCAGCACGGACTGGTGACAGGTTTCGCTATAGATAAGGGCGTTGATTTGTGGTTTAGTGTGAACGGAAGTTCACAAATTGACAATGGAGAATTGACAATTGACAATTATCCGGAGAATCATGTGCATCTGGAGTCGAGAACCTTTGAAGGAATTGTTGATTTTGAGATTGACAAACCATCACAGGTGCGTGACTATATGTGGGGCGACTATGCGCGTGGTGCAAAGTATGCTCTGCGAAAGCGCTTTAAATTAACTCGTGGCATCACGGGTGTGGTGCAAGGATCGCTACCTGTAGGTGGACTCAGCAGTTCTGCTGCAGTCTTAATTGCTTATGTGATGGCATTTGCGAAAGCGAACAATATTACGTTGGCTCCGTTTGAGGTGATGAAGATTGCATCGGAGGCTGAACGCGAGTACATCGGACTGAACAATGGTCTGTTGGATCAGGCATGTATAGCATTGGGTAAGAAGAACCATCTGCTGATGCTGGACTGTGAGAGTGATGAATATCGTGTTATCCCCAAGCCTACAGAGATGCCGGACTTTGAACTGGGCATTTTCTTCAGTGGACTGACACGTAGTCTGATATCATCTGACTATAACCTCCGTGTAACAGAGTGTAAAACGGCAGCATGGACGGTACAGGCCTACGAGAATGTGCCACTGAAGACGCATGACAAGACATTCCTCCGGGATGTGCCTGAGAGTATGTATAAGCGTAACCGCGACAAGATGCCACCGCGCTTTGCTCGCAGGGCAGAGCATTTCTATGGTGAGCATAAACGTGTGCGTGAAGGTATCACTGCATGGGAGTCAGGCAATCTGGAATGGTTTGGCAGTCTTGTCAAAGCTTCTTGTGAGAGCAGCATCCATAACTATGAGTGCGGTAGTCCTGAGCTGATAGCCATCTACGAAGCCATGCTCACCACCGATGGCATCTATGGTGGTCGTTTCTCTGGTGCAGGCTTCAAGGGTGCCTGCATCGCCATCGTTGATCCAACGAAGAAGGAACAGATAGAAAAGGAAATCACAGAGAAATACCTCGCCAAGTTCCCACAGTATAAGAATACCTTCAAGGTTTACTTCTGCAAGAGTGATGATGGGGCGAGATTTATAAACGAACACGAATAACACGAATCAACCGAATAACAAATTGATTTTATGTAGATGATATGTTGTTATTTACAAGGAGCACTTCTGAAAACAAATTTTCCAAGATGCTTCATGAAATATCAACCTTTATTGGTCAATAAAGCAGTTCTACTCAGAACTGTCATCTAAATTAAAAGATTCGTACAATTCGAGTAATTCGTGTTCCAATAAAAAAGAAAATATGAAATGTGTTGTAATAGCGGCGGGGTATGCCACGAGACTTGGGGAGCTGACAAAGAACTTTCCGAAGCCATTGTTGAAGATAGGAGAGAATACCATTTTGGGAAGAATGCTGGATGATATTGACAGGATTCCTGAGATAGATGAACATATTATCATTACCAACCATAAGTTTGCACCGATATTCGCCCAATGGGCGAAAGACCAAGGTCAAATTAATTCGGACCAAGGTCAAAGGTCAAAAGTCAAAGGCGAAGGCGAAGCAACCTCAGACCTTAGACTTCAGACCTCAGACCGTCGATGGGTGAAGCCCATCACGATTGTTGATGATGGCACTGAGACCAACGAGACACGTCTTGGAGCTGTATGCGATTTGTTGTATGCCATGGATAAACTCCACATCGATGATGATTTGTTGGTGGTGGCAGCGGATAATCTGCTGTTTTTCTCGTTCCAAGAGTTTGTTGACTTTGCTCGTGCCAAAGGGACATCGTGCATCATGTGCCACGAGCAGCTTTCAATAGAAAAGCTTCAAAGGACAGGAGTGGTGGAACTGGATGCAAACAATAAGGTGTTGGGCATGGAGGAAAAACCGCAGGTGCCCAAGAGCCATTGGGCTGTGCCTCCATTTTATATCTATCTGAAGAAAGACCTCGAATTGGTACGCAACTCGGTAGAGAATGGCTGTGGTAAGGATGCTCCAGGTAACCTGGCACATTATATGGTAGAGCATACCACGATGCATGCTTGGCCCATGAGTGCCGGGCGTTTTGATATAGGTAGCCTCGATACGTATTATGAGGCCGTAGAGAAGTTTGGAGACCCCTCCAACTCCCCTGTATAGGGGAGAGCCAGCGATGGATATACAAATGAACAAAATTTTAGATATAACAATTAATGATTTTAAAGTCTCCCTAAACAGGGAGATTTAGAGGGTCTGAATATGAAAACAATATTAGTAACGGGAAGTGCCGGATTTATAGGATCGAACCTTGTATTGCGTCTTTTTAAAGAGATGCAGGAAGGGACTATTGTTGGACTGGATAATCTGAATGATTATTATGATCCGACATTGAAGGATTATCGCCTCAGTGTGATTGAAAAAGCTAAACCAGCGGGAATTGAATATGAGTTCGTCAAGGGTGATTTAGCTGATAAGGCGTTGATTGATGGTCTGTTTGAGAAGTACCACTTTGATGTGGTAGTGAATCTCGCTGCCCAGGCTGGTGTGCGTTATAGTATCACCAATCCGGATGCGTATATTCAGAGCAATATGATAGGCTTCTATAACATCTTAGAGGCTTGCAGGCATAATCCTGTGGAGCATCTGGTATATGCTTCTTCAAGTTCTGTATATGGTGGCAACAAGAAAGTGCCATTCTCGACGGATGACCGAGTGGATAATCCCGTGTCGCTGTATGCAGCAACCAAGAAGAGCAATGAGCTGTTTGCCCACTGCTATTCAAAGTTGTACGACATTCCTACAACGGGTTTGCGCTTCTTTACAGTATATGGCCCTGCCGGTCGTCCCGATATGGCATACTTCGGCTTCACCAACAAACTGCTGAAGGGCGAGACCATCCAGATATTCAACTACGGAAACTGCCGTCGTGACTTTACGTATGTCGATGACATAGTGGAAGGTGTTTATCGCGTGATGCAAGGCGCTCCAGAGCGCAAGAAAGGTGAAGATGGCCTGCCCATCCCTCCATACGCAGTATATAACATCGGAGGCGGTCAGCCAGAGAACCTGCTGGATTTCGTGAACATCCTGCAAGAGGAACTGGTCCGTGCTGGTGTCCTTCCTGCAGACTTCGATTTCGAGGCCCACAAACAATTGGTTGCTATGCAACCTGGTGACGTACCAGTCACTTACGCTGACTCTTCTGCGTTGCAAAGTGATTTTGGATTTACTCCTAAAATCACTCTTCGAGAAGGCCTGCGTAAGTTCGCTACTTGGTATAAAGAGTATTATGGATAAATCTTTCTAGAGGTTCAGGATGTAATGGCTACCACCTATATTCTTCGTTGTGCAGATAATAAACTATATGTGGGCTCAACAACCAACATTGATGAACGCCTAAAGCGTCACAATGCTGGTTACGCCTCAGAGTATACTCATCTGCACAGACCAGTAGAATTGGTGTACAAAGAAGAATATGACACATACCAAGAAGCGTTTAGACGTGAACGTCAACTGAAGAAGTGGACTCTTGCAAAGAAAGAGGCACTGATTGCAGGTGACATTGAGAGGCTCAAAGAATTATCAAAATCAAAAGAATGAAAGCAGTACATTCTGAGTTTATCTATGCAACTGCTTCGACAGGCTCAGCACTCCTTCTTACAAACTTTGACGATGCAGAACTTCCTGAGCTTGTCGAAGGACCAGGAGACGTACCCACCACCTATGCCGATGCCACCGCCCTTGAACGTGACTTCGGGTTTACCCCCAAGATAACGTTGAGAGAAGGACTGAGGAAGTTTGCGGAGTGGTACGCATCCTTTTATATGTCAAAGGACTAAGGTCAAATGTCAAAGGCGAATTGTTGATTCCCTTAAGTGACACACATATAAGTCGGTCATGGAACTATTGGTCAGAGCAAATGCCAATAGGGATATGGCCGCTTGTCATTTATGGTTCATGGTTCAAGGTTCAAGGTTAATGGTTATGGATCAAGATACGAGATGGCTAAACAAATATGAGGAGGTGGTTGACTTTATTGAAGCCAATCATCGGAATCCGTCGAAACATCGGATTGAGGAACATGACATGTTGAACTGGGTGAAGGCGAATCGAAAAGCGTTAAATGCTGGGAAGATGAAGCCAGAGAGGGTAGAGAAGTTTAAAGAGCTTCTTGCCCTGATGGAAAAGTACAAGAGAAAAAATCAATATGAATAGAGGGATGATGTAAGATGGTCTTCTTTTCGAAAAGAAGCAAAAGGTTATGTTCATTTCTTCTGACAGCAGAAGAAAAGGAACCAAAGAAGACTGCTACCTCCAAGCCCCCTACATAGGGGAATGTAACTGAAAATAGCGGAGACCGACAATTTTCAGAGTTTTGGTAAAGTCAACAGAGCCTGTGCCCCTTCGGGGTTGTCTTTGTATTTTTTATATGGCTACCGCTATGAATTGAATGGATGGATGATGTGTGATGGTAGAGGGATGATGTGAGATGGTCTTCTTTTCGAAAAGAAGCAAAAGGTTTTTGTTCATTTCTTCTGACAGCAGAAGAAAAGGAATCAAAGAAGACTGCTACCCCCAAGCCCCCTACATAGGGGAATGTAACTGAAAATAGCGGAGACCGACAATTTTCAGGGTTTTGGTAAAGTCAACAGAGCCTGTGCCCCTTCGGGGTTGTCTTTGTATTTTTTTATATGGCTACCGCTATGAATTCTTTGTATTTTTTTATATGGCTACCGCTATGAATTGAATGGATGGATGATGGAAGAAGGCTGAGGGAAGGAGTCCCCGCAACGGTTCTGGAAGTGGAATCGGTGTGGGGATTTTTTATGTCTGGACTTGGCGAGTGTGTAAAATATTATAAAAGCTTTAGAGTAGCCCTTTGGTGCTGGGTAGTTCGTAGTGATAAACATCACGGCGGACCGCCATCTTCAAGGCGCGGGCCAAGGCTTTGAAGATGCCCTCAATCTTATGGTGCTCGTTTTGTCCTTCGGCATGGATGTTGAGGTTCATCTTGGCGGCATCGCTCAAGCTTTTGAAGAAGTGGAGGAACATCTCGGTAGGCATCTCACCAATGCGCTCACGGTGGAATGCCGCATCCCATACCAGCCATGGGCGTCCGCCAAAGTCAAGACAGACGCTGCACAGACAGTCATCCATAGGTAGCGAGTAGCCATAGCGTTCGATGCCGCGCTTGTCACCTAAAGCGTGTAACAGACATTCACCGAGTGCGAGTGCCGTATCTTCAATGGTATGGTGCTCGTCAACATGCAGGTCACCCTGACAACGGATGGTGAGGTCTATCATGCCGTGCTTGCCAATCTGCTCCAGCATGTGGTCGAAGAAGCCAAGACCCGTCTGGATGTCACAGTGTCCGTTGCCGTCGAGGTCGAGGCGAACAAGGATGTCAGTCTCTTTGGTGGTACGGCGTATCTCGGCGGTCCGTTGGCCGCCGTAGGCAACGGCAGTAGCGCGTTGCCAGGAAGCAGCAGCCTCTTCGTTATTGATATGCTGGAAACCGCAACCGATGTTCTGGGCGAAGAGCCTGTCGGTGTCGCGGTCACCAATGACATAGCTGTTGGCAATGTCATAGTCAGGATTCTCCATGTATTTCCGGACCAGTCCGACATTGGGTTTGCGGGTCGGTGCATTGTCTTCCGGGAAATGGGGGTCGATGAGGATGTCATCAAAGGTGACGCCCTCGCCTTTGAGGGTGTCGAGGATGAAGTTCTGGACAGGCCAGAAGGTGTCCTCGGGAAAAGCGGGAGTTCCCAAGCCGTCCTGGTTGCTGACCATCACAAATTCATAGTCGGTATGCTGGCGGAGGAATGACAGACTCGAGATGGCGCGCGGTACGAACTGCAGCTTCTCGAAGGCATCAATCTGCTCGTCTTGTGGTTCACGGATGATGGTTCCGTCACGGTCGATAAAGAGAATTTTTTTCATTTATAACGTTTGAAGTTTTAAAGGGTAGAGGAGAGTTGGGCTAACTGCGCTTGACGCTCCTGTAATCTGGCTTCACCCGAGCCCCAACTGTAGTATGCCACGAATACGAGGTACAGTCGGATGCACACCTGTAGAAGCAGTGAGACGAACCATGTGGCACCAGTGAGGTAAAGGACATACGAAGGCATGGCGGGGGCATCGCCCATGAGTTGGCTGTTCTGTGATTCCCATTCAGCCAACACCAGGATGCTGGGGGGCAATGAGACGAGGGCACAAACTGGCAATAGGGCAATGACACCGATGACGGCACATGCCAGCAGTCTCCAGAAGTGGCGCCGTGCAGGCCGTAGCATGCGCTTCATGCTGCGCTGGGTGAGCCAGCTGCCGGTGTGCCACCAGAGCAACAACTCGGCAATGACGGCGAGAATGACTATCGGTACAAAGACATAGAGGTCATAGACCGTCAGCATGACTGCAACCCAGTAAAGGATGGCCACGAGAATCAATAAGAGCCATTGCTTCCGTAGCAGCTGCCAGAAACTCTTTGTGTAGAGACGGAAGGCAATGTTCACGATGCTGCGGTAGCTACGTACCTTTAATAATATATCTTCAGCTTTACTCTCCATTGTTATTTGTTTTTCCCTGCAAAAGTAGGAAAAAAAACAGACATAGCGTGAAATATTAAACATTAAACATCAAAAATTAAATATTATTGTGTATCTTTGTACCCAATTATGAAGAAATTGCAATGGGGCTTCATCGGATGCGGTGATGTGACAGAGAAAAAGAGCGGACCGGCATTCTCGGAAGTTGAGGGTTCGGAAGTCGTGGCCGTGATGAGCAGACATGGACAGCGTACACGCAGCTATGCCGAGCGTCACGGTATAAAGAAATGGTACACCGATGCACAGGAGTTGATAGACGACCCCGATGTCAATGCGGTATATGTAGCCACACCGCCTTCCAGTCATGCAACCTTTGCCATCATGGCCATGCGGGCAGGGAAACCCGTCTATGTGGAGAAACCCTTAGCCGCAAGCTATGAAGACTGTGCCCGCATCAATCGCGTGAGTGAAGAGACGGGACAGCCCTGCTTTGTGGCTTACTACCGCCGCTATCTGCCATACTTCCAAAAGGTGAAGGAGATAGTGGACAGCGGACAGCTAGGGAAAATCATCAATGTGCAGATACGTCTGGCGACACCACCGCGGGCAGAAGACTACGGTGAAGACGGACAACAGCCGTGGCGGCTGCAGGCCGATGTGGCTGGCGGTGGCTACTTCTATGACATGGCACCCCACCAGTTGGATCTCCTGCAACAGCTCTTCGGAGTCATCACCGAGGCCCGTGGCATCTGTGCCAATCGTGGCGGATTCTATAAGGTGGAAGACTCGGTGAGCGCCTGTTTTGAGTTTGAAAGCGGACTGCCTGGCAGTGGCTCATGGTGTTTCGTGGCTCATGAATCTGCCAGCGAAGACCGTATCGAGATTATCGGTGACCAGGGTATGCTGTGCTTCTCGGTCTTTGACTTCCAACCCATTAAGTTGCACAACAGCGGGGGTACGCAGGTCTTTGACATCCCCAACCCGCCTTACGTGCAGGGTCCTATCATCAAGAGTGTCTGTGAGCATCTGCAGGGCATAGGTGTATGTGCGTGTACCAGCGTGTCAGCAACACCGACGAACTGGGTCATGGACTGTATCTTAGGAAAATTCTGAGCGATGAGAACGGTGTTGCTATGGATGTTGTTGTTGCTTATGGCCTTGGGCGCAAACGCTCAGGATACACTGCAGACGGCAGAACAGCCAAAGAAGCTGAGCTGGCTGAAACGCACCATACGCGGCTTCACTTATATAGACACCAACTACGTGGAACCCCAGCACTACAACTGGTCGGTGATGTTTCAGGGTACCTACAACTACGACATCTACAGGCTTGGCACTACGGGTGACAATAAACAGTCGATAACCTTCGCACCTAATGCCACCATGAAGATAGGTCCCTTCTTCGGATGGCGCTGGCTGTTCTTCGGGTATACGGTAGATCTCCGGAATGTAGAGTTTTCGAAGAACGCCACCAGCTTTGACTTCAGCTTCTACAGTGCCCAGATTGGTGCGGACTTCTACTACCGCCGCACGGGGAGTGACTATTTCGTTCGTAATGTGAAATTAGGTTCTAATATCGACACGGAGGCACTGGAGGATGTACCCTTTGACGGCATCAGTGTCGGTATTACGGGGGTGAATGTCTACTACATCTTCAACCACAAGCGTTTCTCCTATCCCGCAGCCTTCAACCAGAGTACGTGCCAGAAGATAAGTTGTGGCTCGTGGATGGTAGGTGCGGGTTATCTTAACAACACGATAGACTTTGACCACACGAAACTGCAAAAACTCATAGACGAGCGTATGCCCGGACAGGAGGTGAAACTTGATAGCGGCATGATGTTCAATAACGTGCGCTACTATGATATAAACGCCTCGGTAGGGTATGGCTATAACTGGGTGTTTGCCCGCAACTGGCTGTTTGGTGCCAGTCTGTCACTGGCATTGGCTTACAAGCGGAGCCGAGGCGAAGTTGATGAGCGCTCCAGCAGCCGCTTCTCCTTGAGCAATTTCCGCTTCTCTAATTTCAATATCGACGGCATCGGACGCTTTGGACTGGTGTGGAACGACACGCGGTGGTATGCCGGTGCATCGGCTATAGTTCGTGCTTATAACTACCGTAAGTCGCGCTTTGCTACCAATAATATTTTTGGCAGTCTGAATGTTTATGTCGGTTTGAACTTCGGGGCACGTGAGGGGTATAAGAAGAGGTGAGATGTAAGAGGTAAGATGTAAGAGGTGAGATGTAAGAGGTGAGATGTAAGATGGATGATGTAAGATGGATGATGTAAGAATTAGATATATGGCACTTATGGTGTTGCTGTTGATGTCACAGCGCATCAGTGCGCAGGTGACCTATGAGCGAAGCGACAGCGTGACTGTTTGCCGTTTGCTGCAGCAAGCTCCCAAGGATGCAGGGACACTGTGGTTTGCACGCCGCTTCCTGGGTGTTCCCTATGTAGCGCACACCCTAGAGGTGAACAGCACCGAACAGCTGGTAGTGAATACGCGGCAGATGGACTGTATCACCCTTGTGGAAACAGTCATGACACTGGCATGGTGTAAGAAACAAGGGAAGTGCTCGTGGGAGGACTATCTTAGCACATTGAGACTGTTGCGCTATCGGCAAGGAAAGGTGGAGGGCTATGCCTCGCGGCTGCATTATTTTTCCGACTGGATTGATGACAACGAAGCCTTGCAACTCGTCAAAGAAATACAGGAGCCTAATCCGCCGTTTACGGAGGTGCAACACATCAGCCTAAGCTATATGAGCGAGCACCCGCAAGCCTATAAGGCCCTCAGGACACAGCCAGCGCTGGTTGACATCATCAGTCAACAAGAACGGGCTCTGACGGGACAGCAACGCAGATACATCCCCAAGGCTGCAGTTGGAAACAGCAAAGTGCTGCGGCAGACCATTCACGATGGTGACATCATTGCCATTACGTGTAACAAGAAGGGATTGGATATCGCACATCTGGGATTTGCCGTATGGCATCATGACGGTCTGCACCTGCTTAACGCCTCGCAACTGCGAAAACGCGTAGTCGAGGAGCCGATGACCCTGGGGCGCTATCTGCAGAAGCACCCCTCGCATACAGGGATTAGAGTGATACGGATGAACAAAAACAATAAAAGATAAAAAGTATGGAACTACCTGATTTTATGAGTTATGCCAGCAAGTTCTCACAGACAGACTTTGTGGAGAAGATAGCCCGCATTGCCAAGCGGGCAGGTGCCAAGCTGGTTTATGCAGCTCTGATATTGTACTATACCCTTCAGAGTGACAAGATAAGTACTGCCAACAAAGCGATGATTATCGGGGCACTGGGTTACATGATCAGTCCCCTTGATGTCGTGCCCGATGCCATTCCCATTGCTGGTCTTACCGATGACCTCGCCGTGCTGCTGTTCGTGCTGAAGAAGGTATGGACGGATATAGATCCTGAAATCCAGCAGAAAGCCAAAGACCGCCTTGCTAAATGGTTTGACGAAGACGAAATCAAGGAAATAGACAACCTCTTCAGCAACGAAGAGTGAATAACGGCATGGAGTGAAGCATGGTTAGTGAGTACCAGATACGCGTCACGCCGCAGGTGGCTGCCGACACACAGTCACTGCGGCAGTATATAGCCGAAGAACAAGGCTTCGATGGGCGTACCATCACCGCCGTCAGAATTCTTCGCCGCAGCATTGATGCCCGCCAGCGCACCATCTTCGTCAACTTAAAGGTGCGTGTCTATGTCAATGAGCAACCGCAGGATGACGCATACCAACACACCGAGTATCCTGATGTCTCAGACCGACAGCAGGTCATTGTGGTAGGAGCGGGACCTGGTGGCTTGTTTGCCGCGCTGCGTCTGATAGAACTCGGTCTGCGACCCATCGTTCTTGAGCGCGGCAAGGATGTCCGTGAGCGTAAGAAGGACCTTTCGCTTATTACCAAGACACAGCAGGTAGACCCCGAAAGCAACTACTGCTTTGGCGAGGGAGGTGCTGGTGCCTATTCTGACGGCAAGCTCTACACCCGCAGCAAGAAACGTGGCAATATCGAGAAGATTCTGAATGTCTTTTGTCAACATGGTGCCTCGACCGACATACTGGCTGATGCCCATCCACATATAGGAACCGATAAGTTGCCGCGTGTCATTGAGAATATGCGTAACAGCATTCTGCGGAGTGGAGGCGAGGTGCATTTCCAGACGAAGATGACCCGTCTGTTGCTGGAGGGCAGTCGTGTCGTTGGCTGCATGGCAGGTGGTAGAGAATTCCGTGGTCCCGTTATTTTGGCAACAGGTCATAGTGCCCGTGATGTGTATCGTTACCTGGCAGACAGCGGCATAGAGATAGAAGCCAAAGGCATTGCTGTAGGTGTGCGTCTGGAACACCCGTCAATGCTCATAGACCAGATACAGTATCACAACCGACAGGGTAGGGGGCGATACCTGCCTGCAGCAGAATATTCCTTTGTCACGCAGGTTGATGGCCGCGGTGTCTATTCGTTCTGCATGTGTCCTGGCGGTTTCGTCATTCCTGCCGCTACCGACCGAGAACAGATTGTTGTCAACGGCATGTCACCCAGCAACCGTGGCGGACAGTGGTCGAACAGCGGTATGGTAGTAGAGTTGCGGGCTGAAGATGTAGCGGGTTCGGACCCGTTGCGCGTGATGCGTTATCAAGAGGAATTGGAGGCGACCTGCTGGCAGCAGGGAAACCGAAAGCAGACCGCTCCGGCACAACGGATGGCAGATTTCGTCAATAAGCGTCTGAGTAGTGACCTCCCCAAGAGCTCCTATGCTCCAGGACTTATTGCCTCACCACTACATTTCTGGTTGCCAGCTGGTGTCAGCCATCGGCTGCAGGAAGGTTTCAAGTATTTCGGGAAACATTCGCATGGATTTCTTACCAACGAAGCCGTGCTGATAGGTGTTGAGACACGAACTTCAAGTCCTGTGCGCATCACCCGTAACCAAGAGACGCTGATGCACATCCGTCTGCAGGGACTCTTTCCTTGCGGCGAGGGTGCTGGCTATGCCGGCGGCATCGTCTCTGCCGGAGTGGATGGCGAACGGTGTGCAGAGATGTGTGCTGCCTATCTCAGTTCTCCGTCTACAGCAGGCTGTTGAGGCGACTCTCAAGTTGGGCTGCTTCGCTTTTACGGATGGATAATACGATTTCGCAGGTGTTGTCGAATGTCTGACTGACAATGCGTGGCTGCATATCTTTTACAATACGCATGACATCGTTCATCTGCGGGTAAGAAAAGGAAAACGTGATGACTTCTTCCACCTGACGCATTTCGATGACGGCGTGGTTGATGGCATCGGCGGCTGCTTCACGGTAAGCAACAATAAGGCCGCTAGTTCCCAGGTTGACACCGCCGTAGTAACGAACTACCACAATAAGGATGTCTGTCAGTTCATTGGAGTTGATTTGTCCCAAGATGGGCTTGCCGGCAGTTGACGAAGGCTCGCCGTCATCATTGGCACGGAACTCCGTGCGCGCAGCTCCCAGCATATAGGCATAGCAGACGTGGCGTGCATCAAAGTACTTCTTACGGTATTGTGCAATGATGTCTTTGACCTCGTCAACAGTCTTGACGGGATGGGCAAAAGCGAGGAACTTACTCCGTTTCTCGGTGTAATATCCCTCGCTTTTTTCTTTGATGGTGCGGTATTCGTCAGTCATTGCTAACTGTCTATACCAACTTGTGAATCACAAGCCCGCTGCGCAGTTTCGGTTCGAACCAGGTGGCCTTGGGCGGCATGATCTTGCCTGAGTCGGCAATATTCATGATTTGCTGCATGGTGACGGGGTAGAGCGCCAGGGCTGCACGCATCTCACCCGAGTCGACACGACGCTTCAGTTCTCCCAGTCCGCGCAGTCCACCCACAAAGTCGATGCGCTTTGAGGAACGCAGATCTCCGATGTTTAGTATCTCGTCCAGGATGAGGCGTGACGAGATGTCAACATCAAGTACACCGATGGGGTCGGTGTTATCGTATGTCCCCTCCTTTGCTTTGAGAGAATACCAGTGCTGGTCGAGGTACAGTGAGAATTCGTGTAGCTGTTGGGGTTTGTAAATCTCGGTACCCTTATCGGTTACAGTGAAGTTAACCTGTAAGGCAGCCAGAAACTCCTCGCTTGAGAGACCGTTGAGGTCTTTCACCACGCGGTTATAGTCGAGGATGGTGAGCTGTGAGGCCTGGAAGCACACCGCCATAAAGAAGTTATACTCCTCGTCGCCTTTGTGATTAGGGTTCTGCTTCTGTTTCTCCTGTCCTACGAGGGCTGCTGCTGCAGAGCGGTGATGACCGTCAGCGATGTACAGACTTGGCATCTTGGCAAATTCTGCCGTAATGGTGGCTGTGTCCTGGTCGTTGTCTATAATCCAGAACTGATGGCGGAAGCCGTCAACAGGTGCGACGAAGTCATACTCCGGCTCGGTCTTGGCATAGCGCATGATGAGTTCGTCAAGTACTTTGTTGTCAGGATAGGCGAAGAACACAGGCTCAATGTTGGCATTGTTCACGCGGACATGCTTCATGCGGTCTTCCTCCTTGTCACGACGCGTCAGCTCGTGCTTTTTGATGTTGCCCTTCTGGTAGTCATCGGTATGGGCACATACCACGAGTCCGTACTGCGTCTTGCCATGCGGAGCCTCGGCAGGGCAATAGCTTGAGGTGGGCAGCATGGTCTGTGCATAGATATAGTAGTGCTCTTTATCATCTTGAACAAGCCAGCCTTTGTCCTGGAACTTCTGGAAGTTCTCGGCAGCCTTCTCGTAGACGCGAGGGTCGTATTCGCTGGTGCCGACGGGGAAGTCAATCTCAGGTTTGATGATGTGATAGAGGCTCTTCTCGTTGTCGCCGGCTTCGGCACGCGCTTCTTCGCTGTCAAGCACGTCATAGGGGCGACTCTCCACCTGTTCCACCAGATTGCGGGGCGGGCGTATTCCTTTGAATGGTTTTATGATAGCCATGATAGTTCGTTATTTCAATGTTTTGTCATTTCGATGTTAGGAAGCTTACAGGCAGGCTTTAATCTTGTCAATGAGTTCCTGATATTCTGCATCGGAGAGGAATACCTTGCCAGGATTCATCTGGAATGTGCCGCCATAGTCGGGACCGTCGACATATTTCGGTGCCAAGTGGAAGTGCAGGTGTGACAGCTTGTCGCTGTAAGCGCCATAGTTGATTTTCTCAGGGTTGAAAGCCTTTTGCATGGCGCGTGTCACCTGAGCGACATCGGCCATGAAGTCGTTGCGGTCTTGGTCAGAGAGTTCGTTGAGGTCGTTCACGTGGTCTTTATAGGCTACGAGGCAACGGCCGCGATAGGTCTGCTCCTTGAAAAGGAAAGCACGCGAGACACGCAGTTGGGCAAACTCAATCATCAGATTGTGAAGGGTCTCATTGTTCTGGCAGTAGAGGCACTGCTTGGGGTCACTTTGCATAGTTCAAATAAAGTTTTAATAGTTTAATATTACTGTAATCATTGCTCATTTAAATCCTGATAACCTGCTTGACACCTTTCACTGTACGCAGCTTTTTGATGAGTGTTTCCAGTCGGGTGTTGTCATCAATCATCACCTCCAGGTTTCCACTGAACAGGCCGTCGTGAGAGTCGATGTTGATGCTGCGCAGGATGAGTTTCTCATCACGCGAGATGATGTTTGTAAGGTTGTTTACAATGCCGATGTCATCATTGCCGATGATGCGAAGCGTAATGGCATATTGCGATGCTCCCTTGCCACTCCATTTTGCCTTGACAATGCGATAGCCGAAACGCTTCTTCAGTTCGGGGGCATTGGGGCAGTCTTCGCGATGAATCTTGATGCCGCCACCGGCAGTCACAAAGCCGAAGACCTTATCACCATAGATGGGCTGGCAGCAACGTGCCAACTGGTAGTCAATGCCTTTCAGATTGCGGTCTATGACCAGGACGTCTTCTGAAGCATGGGTGCCTGCTGTGGAAAACTTGGCATTCTCTAAGACGAAGTTGGCGGCACTTTCTGCCAAATTGTTACCGGTATACGGTTGTTCGCCCTTTTGTATCTCTACATAGTGGTCAATGACCTCACTGGCATCCAGCTCTCCAGAAGCCACCTGTCGGTAGAAGTCGCTCATCTCTTTGAATCCCAACTTCTTAACGAGATGTTGCATGGTGGAATCGTCCATTTCCACCTTTCGGTTCTTGAATTTCCGCTCAAGCATCTCCTTGGCAAACAACGCCTCTTTGACCTGAGTCTCCTTCAGAGCCAGTCGAATCTTGGATTTCGCCCTTGAGGTCTTGACAATAGAGAGCCAGTCTTGCTTGGGCTTCTGACTGTTAGAAGTCATGATTTCCACCTGGTCACCGCTCTGCAACTCCTGACGGATATTCACCACCTTGTTGTTGATGCGGGCTCCCACACAGGTGTTACCAACCTTAGAGTGGATATGGTAGGCAAAGTCAAGCACGGTAGCCCCCTTGGGAAATTTGAAGAGATCGCCTTTGGGTGTGAACACAAAGACCTCCTCTTCGTAGAGGTCCATCTTAAACTGGTCCATCGCCTCCAGACCATCGCTGGTCTCCAGCATGGAGCGGATATTCGTGAGCCACTCGTCAAGTCCCGATTCGCTCTTGACACCTTTGTACCGCCAGTGGGCGGCAACACCGCGTTCGGCCACCTCGTCCATCCGTTCCGTCCGAATCTGTACCTCTACCCATTTCTGCTCAGGTCCCAGGACGGTGATGTGCAGAGACTCATAGCCGTTGGACTTAGGAACGGAAAGCCAGTCGCGTAGGCGCTTGGGGTTAGGCTGGTACATCGAGGTCACCAGTGCGAAAGCCTGCCAACAGGCAATCTTCTCTTTCTCTATGGGTGTGTCAATGATGATACGGATGGCAAACAGGTCGTAGACGCCTTCGAAGGGACAGTGCTGTTTCTTCATCTTCTGCCAGATGCTGTGAATAGACTTTGTGCGTCCCTTGATGTGGAAGGTCAGTCCCGCTTCACGAAGCCGTTGTTCGACAGGCTGGATAAAACGCTCGATATAGGCATCGCGGTTCTTCTTGGTTTCACTGAGCTTGTCCTTGATATGGTAATAGGCATCGTGTTCCAGATATTTGAGTGACAGGTCCTCCAGTTCCGACTTCAGCTTGTAAAGTCCTAACTTGTGTGCCAAGGGCGCATAGAGGTAAGCCGCCTCCTGGCTGACTTCAGTCTTCTGGTCCTTCTGCTCTTCCGAGACATCGCGAATCTGTCGCATCAGGTTCACGCGGTCGGCTATCATGATGAGGATGACGCGCATGTCTTCGGCAAACGACAGCAGCAGGTTGCGGAAGTTCTCCGACTCCACCACAGGGTTTTTCTTGTACAGTTCCTGGATGCGCTGCAAACCATGGAGGATGCGGGCTACCGACTCGCCAAATAGCTGGTTGACTTCTTCGACACTCAGTTTTCCTTCCTCCACACTGGGGCGCAGCAGGACTGCCAGGACGCCCTCTCGCCGCAGACCAATCTCGTCCACCACCAGTTGTGCGGTCTGGAAAGAGAGAAGGATGGGGTTGAGCCCAAAGACATTGCGTTGTAGCTGGTGAGTCTCAATGGCTTGTAAAAGCAGGGTGCGCATACGGCTCTCGTCATCTTCTTTCAGAGACGGAGCTATCTGCTCGCGAATACGCTGATAAAGATCCAGTGTCTCTTCGCGTTCCTGTAGGGTAAATTCCAGCTTATTTGTCATTGAGCGGTGTAATTAGTGCTGCAAAGTTACATATTATTTCCGTTATTTGCAAATTTTCCTTGCTTGCTTTAAAAATATTTTATACCTTTGCAGCGAAAAAATAAAACAACAGAAGAAATGAAAGATAATCGTTTGTTTTCGGCAGCCCTCCTTGCATTGGGGCTGGTATGTCTGGGTTGGTTCATCAAGGCAGGCATTGATAATTTTTCAGAGAAAGACCGCAAGGTCAGTGTCAAGGGACTGGCAGAGCGTGAGGTCGAAGCCGACAAGGTGACATGGCCTATTGTATCGAAAGAAGTAGGCAACGACTTGCCGGAACTGTACAACAAGATTGGTGCGACGCAGCAGAAAATCAAGGCTTTCCTCTTGCGCAACGGCATCAAGCAGAACGAGTTGACGGAGAATGCCCCTCAGGTTATTGACTTGCAGGCTCGCGAATATACGGATGCCAATAAGGCCTACCGCTACATTGTCACATCCGTTATCACTGTCACCTCGCAGCAGGTAAAGCAGGTGCGACAGATTATTGCCCGTCAGGGTGACCTGCTGAAGGAAGGTGTCGCCATTGTAGACGGCGGTTATGACAATCCTGTCAAGTATGAGTATGTGTCGTTTAAGGAGATGAAACCAAAAATGATGCAGGAGGCCATCGAGAATGCCGAGAAGACCGCCCAGCAGTTTGCCGAGAACTCCCATTCGGAGTTGAACAAGATAGTGAGCGCTGACCAGGGACAGTTCAGTATTGACAACCGCGACGAGAATACACCTTATATTAAGAAAGTACGCGTGGTGACTACCGTCACCTATTCGCTGAAGGACTGATATAGGTCAAGAAAATGCGAAGAAAGCTCCATTTTCTTTTTGCATTTTGCCCGCTAATTTGTACCTTTGCAATTCAAATAGAGTAAAACAAATAATTTTATGGCTAAGATGAAAGGTGCCATCGTGGTAAATACAGACCGCTGCAAGGGATGTGTCCTCTGTGTGAGTGCCTGTCCGCAGGGTGTTATCGCGCTGGCTAATCGTGTCAACATGCGCGGCTATCCCTATGTGGAACCGGCACAGTTGGATAAGTGTACAGGTTGTACATCATGTGCAGTGGTATGTCCCGACGGATGTATTACGGTTTATAGAGTAAAGGAGTAAAGAGTAAAGGAGTAAACATGGCAGAACAAGAAATCACGCTCATGAAGGGTAACGAGGCCATCGCACACGCAGCCATTCGCTGTGGTGTCGACGGTTATTTTGGCTATCCCATTACCCCGCAGAGTGAAGTAATAGAAACATTGGCCGAGTTGAAGCCTTGGGAGACTACGGGTATGGTAGTCGTTCAAGCTGAGAGTGAGATAGCCAGTATCAACATGATTTACGGCGGTGCTGCAGCAGGCAAACGCGTGCTCACCTCGTCATCGAGCCCTGGTGTGGCACTGATGCAGGAGGGCATTACCTATATGGCTGGTGCCGAACTACCGGGCGTCTTTGTCAATGTGCAGCGTGGCGGTCCAGGACTGGGTACCATCCAGCCTTCACAAGGCGACTATTTCCAGGCTACGCGAGGTGGCGGCAACGGCGATTATAACGTGATAGTGCTGGCTCCAAACAGTGTTCAGGAGATGGCCGATTTTGTTGACTTGGCTTTTGAACTGGCTTTCAAATACCGTAATCCTGCCATGATTCTGAGCGATGGTGTCATCGGACAGATGATGGAGAAAATAGTCCTGCCACCCTTCAAGCCACGGCGCACGGAGGAAGAAGTGCTGCGTGAGTGCCCTTGGGCTACTACGGGGCGTACCAAGAACCGCAAGCCCAATATCATCACCTCATTGGAACTCAAACCCGAGATGATGGAGGCCCGCAACTTGCATTTGCAGGAGAAATATAAGGAGATAAGAGAGAAGGAGGTGCGCTATGAGACGATGCAATGTGAAGATGCCGAACTGCTCATTGTGGCATTCGGCAGCGCTGCCCGTCTGACCCAAAAGGCTATTGAGATAGCCCGTGGCGAAGGTATCAAGGTGGGCTTGTTGCGCCCCATCACCCTTTGGCCGTTCCCCTCGAAACAGATAGCCGAGATGGCGCAAGGCAAAAAAGGCGTGCTCGTTGTTGAGATTAACGCAGGACAGATGGTGCAGGATGTACGTCTTGCCATCAACGGAAAAGTTCCTGTTGAGCAGTTCGGCCGTCTGGGCGGCATTGTTCCTGAGCCCGAGGAAATCGTAGAAGCTTTAAAGAAATTGCTGTAAGTATGGAGAATCCTATTATATCACCAGAAAACCTGGTATATCAGAAGCCCGCGCTGATGAATGACAACCACATGCACTACTGTCCTGGTTGTTCGCATGGCGTAGTACATAAACTCATTGCAGAAGTTATTGAAGAGATGGGAATGGAGGAGAAGACCATTGGTGTCAGCCCTGTAGGCTGTGCCGTCTTCGCCTACAACTATCTGGATATCGACTGGCAGGAGGCTGCCCACGGGCGTGCTCCCGCCGTAGCTACGGCTATTAAGCGACTGTGGCCCGACCGCTTGGTGTTTACCTATCAGGGTGACGGCGACCTGGCCTGCATAGGGACTTGTGAAACCATTCACGCACTGAACCGTGGCGAAAACATCGTGATAATCTTTATCAACAATGCCATTTACGGCATGACGGGCGGACAGATGGCACCTACCACACTGATAGGCCAGAAGACATCGACCTGTCCCTACGGTCGTGATCCCGAAATTCACGGCTATCCGTTGAAGATTGCCGATATCGCCGCACAACTGGAGGGTACTTGCTATGTTACGCGCCAGTCGGTGGAGTCGGTAGGTAGTATTAACAAAGCTAAGAAGGCTATCCGCAAGGCCTTTGAAGCCTCGATGGCCGGCAAGGGTTCGTCATTAGTGGAAATCGTTTCAACTTGTAACAGCGGTTGGAAGATGTCGCCGGTGAAAGCTAACGAATGGATGAAAGAAAACATGGTGCCATTCTATCCTAAAGGTGACTTAAAAGACAAGACAGTATGAAGAAAGAAATCATCATCAGCGGTTTCGGTGGCCAGGGCGTGCTCTCAATGGGGAAAATCCTGGCATACTCCGGACTGATGGACAACAAGGAAGTAACATGGATGCCAGCCTATGGTCCTGAACAGCGTGGCGGTACCGCCAATGTAACGGTTATCGTGAGTGACGAGAAGATTTCGTCGCCCATCCTTTCCAAGTTCGACATAGCCATAGTCCTCAACCAGCCTTCGCTGGAGAAGTTTGAACCTAAGCTGAAGACAGGCGGTATCCTCATCTATGATGGCTACGGCATCATCAATCCGCCTACACGCAAAGATATTACCGTGTATCGTATTGATGCAATGGACAAGGCTGCCGAGATGAAGAACAGCAAGGTCTTCAACATGATTGTGTTGGGTGGTCTGCTAAAGGTAGCACCTGTTGTCAGTACGGGTGGGGTGGAGAAGGCACTCAGAAAAACGCTGCCAGAGCGTCACCATGACCTGATACCGCTCAACATGGAAGCCATCGAAGAGGGTGGTAAGATTATCATGCAGCAAAAGTAGGGAATGTACGCGCGTACATTATATATTTATATATAGACTGACAACAAATAAAAAAGGGAATTGCAATGGTATGAAAAAACCGTTTTGGTTAGCGCACACAGGAGCTTAAAAAGGCATGTTTTTGCCCTGTAAATGGTCGGAAATACGCCTTTTTTAACCGAAAGGGTCAAAAAATACACTTATTTCAATACTTTTTTGCAAAAAAACTTGGAAGTTAAAGATATTTTTTGTTACTTTGCACCCGAATTGGAGAAAATAGATAGTTATTTTTTATAATTAACATGTTTTTTAAAAAAATGAAAAAAGTAATTTTAATGTTTGCTGCTGCTATGCTGACTATGTCTGCTAGCGCACAGAGAACTGCTGTTACTGCCAATAAGGCACAGGACAACTGGTACGTAGGTATCAACGCTGGTGTTGCTACCAACATGCAGAAGTTCCCTTACAAGAACGATGCTAAGGGTGCTGGTTTCTTCAAGGGCTTCGCTCCTGAGTTCGGTATCCGCGTAGGTAAGAACCTGACCACCGTATTCGGTTTGGCTTTGGACGTTAACTCTTATTTCGGAAACAAGGTTGATGGTAAGACAACTTTTGGTAGCAAGACTTTCATCGACGCTACTGATTTCGATCTGATGACAACTTGGAACCTGAACAATCTGTTCGCTGGTTACAAAGGTGAGCCCCGCGCTTTCGAGGTTATCGCTCTCGTAGGTGGTGGTTACAGCCGTAACTGGGCTGCTCATCAGGGTGGTATCAATGCTAAGGCTGCTATCGACTTCGCTCTGAACCTGGGTGCTGACAAGGCTTGGCAGGTTTACATCGAGCCAGGTGTTGTTCTGGGTGAGCCTGCTGTTCAGTATGCAAATCCCTTCTATCGCATTACTGGTCCTGATGGCAAGAAGAAGTACAATGGTGCTTTCTCTCTGAAGGCTGGTGTTAACTACAAGTTCGGTACTTCTAACGGTACTCACAACTTCAAGGTTGAGCAGCTCCGTGACCAGGCTGAGATCGACGGTCTGAACGCTCAGATCAACGGTCTGCGTGCTGAAAACGACGCTAAGGCTGGTAAGTTGGCCGCTGCTGACAAGCAGATTGCTGACTTGAAGGCTCAGCTCGCTGCATGCCAGGCTCGTCCTACCGCTGCTGCTGTTGTTGCTGCTCCCGCTGAGAATGTTCTGCAGCCGCACGTAATCTTCCGTCAGGGCAAGGCTACTATCGATCCTGCTCAGTATGCTAGCATCGAGATGGTTGCTAAGTACATGAAGAACCACAAGGACGCTAAGGTTAAGGTTCAGGGTTATGCTTCTCCCGAGGGTAAGAAGGAGTTCAACCAGAAGCTTTCTGAGAAGCGTGCTGAGGTTGTGAAGAACGCTCTCGTTAAGAAGTACAAGATTGCTGCTGACCGCATCACTGTTGAGGGTCTGGGCGCAACTGACAAGCTCTCTTCTGAGAACGACTTCAACCGCGTAGCTATGTTCGTTGACACTACGAAGTAATTCGACAACAGTCAATAACAAGTAATAAAGAAATCCCTGCAACAATGGTTGCGGGGATTTTTTTTGTCTTTTTGTTGGTTATAATTAAAAAAAGGTGTAACTTTGCATCTTCAAAGGTGAAAAGACTAAACAGATATGAAGGAATACAAACACACTTTGCGTAGTGCAGTATGCACTGAAGGTCGCAGAATGGCAGGAGCCCGTGCGCTCTGGGTAGCCACAGGTATGAAACAGGAGCAGTTCGGTAAGCCGATTATTGCCATTGTTAATTCGTTTACCCAGTTTGTTCCTGGCCATACCCATCTGCACGAGATTGGTCAGATAGTCCGTGAAGAGATAGAAAAGATGGGCTGCTATGCTGCCGAGTTCAACACCATAGCCATTGACGACGGTATCGCAATGGGGCACGACGGCATGTTGTATTCACTACCCTCACGCGACATCATTGCCGACAGCGTGGAGTATATGGTAAACGCCCATAAGGCTGATGCCATGATATGTATCTCCAACTGTGATAAGGTGACACCCGGCATGCTGATGGCTTCCATGCGTCTGAACATCCCCACCGTCTTCTGTTCCGGAGGTCCGATGGAAGCAGGTCGCTGGCGCGGTGAGAATGCCGACCTGATAACTGCTATGGTTAAGGGTGCCGACCCCAGTGTCACTGATGAGGAGATACGGCAGCTGGAGCAATGTGCGTGTCCTGGTTGTGGCTCCTGTTCCGGTATGTTTACCGCCAACTCCATGAATTCGTTGACGGAGGCCATTGGACTGTCACTGCCAGGTAATGGTACCATTCTTGCCACTCATACCAACCGTGTCGAGCTGTTCCGGGCTGCGGCACGCCAAGTGGTGAAGAACGCCTTTGCCTACTATGCAGATGGTGACGAGCGCGTACTACCGCGTAATATCGCAACGCGTCAGGCGTTCCTCAATGCCATGACCCTTGACATTGCTATGGGAGGCTCTACCAATACCGTGCTTCACCTGCTGGCTGTAGCCCAGGAGGCTGGTGCTGATTTCACTATCAGCGATATTGATGCACTGAGCCGTAAAACCCCGTGCCTCTGCAAGTTAGCTCCCAATACGCAGAAATACAGTGTGCAGGAGTGCGGACGGGCCGGTGGTATTCTGGGTATCATGAACGAGCTAAACAAGGGTGGCTTGATTGATGGCACAGCGCGCCGTGTTGACGGCATGACACTCGGAGAAGCCATGCAGAAATACAGCATTGTAGACGGTCCTGTTGATGCCGAGGCAGACCGTATCTATCAGTCGGCACCTGGCAACCGTTTCTCCACGAAGATGGGCAGCCAGTCGGCAACGTGGGGTACACTAGATACCGACCGTGCCAACGGCTGTATCCGTGACATTGCACATGCTTATACCACCGACGGTGGTCTCGCTGTGCTGTTTGGTAACATCGCACAGGACGGCTGCGTGGTAAAGACTGCTGGTGTGGACGATTCTTTGTGGCATTTCGAGGGTCCTGCCGTAGTCTTCGACTCTCAGGAAGACGCTTGCGAGGGCATCCTGGGTGGTAAGGTGAAGAAGGGCGACTGCGTTGTCATCACGCACGAGGGGCCGAAGGGCGGTCCTGGTATGCAGGAGATGCTTTATCCCACCAGCTATATAAAGTCGATGCACATGGGTAAGGAGTGTGCGCTGATTACCGACGGACGCTTTTCTGGTGGAACCTCGGGCTTGAGCATCGGCCACATCTCACCAGAGGCTGCCTCAGGTGGTAATATCGGTAAGATAAAAGATGGCGACATCATCGAGATAGACATCCCCAACCGTACTATCAATGTCAAGTTGAGCGAAGCAGAACTGGCAGCTCGTCAGCAGCAACCCTTGAAGCGTAACCGCATTGTTAGCAAGGCGTTGCGTGCTTACGCTCAGAGTGTTTCGAGTGCTGATAAGGGCGGCGTGAGAATAATAGACTAGAGAAACTAGATGTTCTAGATGTTCTAGACAATCTAGAAATAAACAGGAAAAAAGAATACTATGCTTAGAGACAGAATAACAGGAGCCAAAGCGCTGATGCGAGCCTTGCAAGCAGAGGGTGTGAAGACCATCTTCGGCTACCCAGGCGGTGCCATCATGCCCGTGTACGATGCACTTTTCGATTACACGCGTGGTGAGAAGAAGTGTTTCGACCACATATTGGTGCGTCACGAACAGGCTGCCACCCATGCTGCCGAGGGCTATGCCCGTGTCAGTGGAGAGGTGGGTGTTGCGCTGGTGACCAGTGGCCCTGGTGCCACCAATACCCTCACGGGAGTTGCCGATGCCATGATGGACTCAACACCCATGGTGGTGATTGCCGGTCAGGTGGCTATTGACGCACTGGGTACTGATGCCTTTCAGGAGGTCGACCTCGTGGGTGTGGCACAGCCTATTTCGAAGTGGTCGTATCAGATTCGTCATGCCGAAGACATCGCGTGGGCTGTCAGCCGTGCTTTCTATATCGCACGCAGTGGCCGTCCAGGACCTGTGGTTCTCGACTTCCCGCGCAATGCGCAGGTTGAGGAGATTGACTGGGAGCCTAAGAAGGTGGACTTCGTGCGTTCCTATGTGGCTTATCCTAAACTCAATGTTGAAGCTGTGCGCCAGGCTGCCGAGCTCATCAACAATGCCAAGAAGCCCTTGGCACTGGTGGGGCAGGGTGTAGAGTTGGGCAATGCGCAGGAGGAGTTGCGGGCGTTCTTAGAGAAGGCCGACATCCCCGCAGGACGCACCATGTTAGGGCTCTCTGCACTGCCTTCTGACCATCCGCTGAATGTCGGTATGCTAGGCATGCACGGCAACTATGCCGTCAACCTCAAGGAGCAGGAATGCGATGTGCTCATTGCCATCGGTATGCGCTTCTCCGACCGTGTGACGGGCAATACGAAGACCTATGCCAAGCAGGCTAAGGTGATTCATCTGGACATTGACCGCAGCGAGATAGACAAGAACATCCGTACCGATGTCGCTGTCGTTGCCGACTGCAAGGAGTCGCTGCCTGCCATTACCGCTTTGCTCAACAAGGCAGACCATAGCGAGTGGAAGGAGTCGTTCAAGCCGCTCGATGCGAAAGAACGCGAGAAAGTTATAGAGCCCGCCATACACCCGAAGGACGGTCCGTTGTTGATGGGTGAGGTGGTGAATGCCGTTGCCGAATGTTGCGGGGGTGATGCTGTGCTCGTGACCGATGTCGGTCAGAACCAGCTCTTCGCTACGCGTTACTTCAAGTATCATAAGAGCCGCAGCATCTGTACCAGCGGTGGACTGGGTACTATGGGTTACGGTATGCCGGCAGCCATCGGTGCTACCTTCGGCGCTCCTGACCGTACTGTCTGCTGTTTTATGGGTGACGGTGGTTTCCAGATGTGTATCGAGGAACTGGGTACCATCATGGAACAGCAGTCGCCTGTCAAGATGATCTTGCTGAACAACCATTACCTTGGCAATGTGCGACAGTGGCAGGACATGTTCTGGATGCGCCGCAAGTCATTCACAAAGATGCTCAACCCCAACTATGCACTGATAGCCCAGGGCTATGGCATTCCCTATGCTGCCGTCACCCGTCGCGAGGACCTCGGTGCGGCAGTAGCACAGATGCTTGCCCACCAGGGACCGTACATTCTGGAGTGTGCCATCAAGGAAGATGACGACGTGCTGCCCATGACCCCTCCGGGCATGAATGTGAATGACATGATGCTGGAGATTTGATAGAGGTAAGAAGTAAGAGGTAAGAAGTAAGAGGTGAGAAGTAAGAGTTATGGAAGAGAAAAAGAAGTTATATACATTGTTGGTGTATTCGGAGAATATAGCCGGTATTCTGAACCAGATTACCGCTGTGTTCACGCGCCGTCAGGTCAACATCGAGAGTCTGAACGTGTCGGCTTCGTCAATTGACGGTGTCCATAAATATACCATCACGGCATGGAGCGATGCGGACCAGATAGAGAAGATAACGCGGCAGATAGAGAAGAAGATAGATGTCATAAAAGCCAACTATTTTACAGATGACCAGTTGTTTATCCGCGAGGCGGGACTTTACAAGCTACAGACCGACCTGGTGTTGCAGAACCCAGAGATATCACGCACCATTCGGCGGCACGATGCCCAGATTACCGAGGTCAACCCCACCTATGTCATTGTGATGAAGAACGGGCGTACCGAGGACATCATCTCGCTGTACTATGCCCTCAACGAGTTCGGTTGCGTGCTACAATACACCCGCAGTGGCCGCATTGCCGTCACCCGTGGCACTCAGGAACAGGTCAGCGAGTTCTTGGAAATGAGAGAGCGACAGGATGGATAAGATAGGATGTTACGAGTTTTTGGCTGAGCCGTTCCACTGCGACTTCTCCGGCAGGCTGTTCATGGGACACATGGGCAACCACATGCTCAATGCTGCCGACTTTCACTCCTCGGCACGCGGTTTCGGTATGCAATATCTCATGAGCATACACCGTTCGTGGGTGTTGTCGCGCCTAGCAATCGAGATGACAGAAATGCCGCGCCAGTACACCAAATTCAATGTCGAGACATGGGTCGAGAGTGCTATGCGCTACTTCACCTCGCGCAATTTCGCCGTGGTCGGTACTGACGGCAAGACCTACGGCTACGGGCGCAGTATCTGGGCAATGATAGACACTGAGACGCGACAGCCCACCGACATCTACGACATAGACAACGGTGCCATAAACCAATGGATAGTGCCTGACAAGGAGTGCCCCATTGACAAGGGTGGACGTGTCAAGATGAGTGACACTGCAACTCTCGTGCACACTATTGACACCTACTATAATGATGTCGACATCAACGGTCACATCAATAGTGTCAAGTACATAGAACACGTGCTTGACCTGTGGCCGCTCGACTGGTATCGCACCCACCAGATACGTCGATTCGAGATAGCCTACGTGGCAGAAGCACACGGCGGTGACAAACTATCGTTCTACCGCGAGCAGACCGAATCCGACACGTATTGCATTCGTATTGTGCGTACCGACGGCACAGAGTGTTGCCGCAGCAAGATAACCTTTGGCAATAATTAACCACAAGCAGTTGAGGCCATGGAAAGACAAACCTTTGAGCAATACATCGAGCTATATGACGAGCAGATAGCAACTATCCGCCAGGCTGCCCATGACTTGCATGACAGCGTCAATCAAACTTATGGTAACGACCTGCCCTATGGCTACCACCTCGACATGGTGGTACAGGGCATACGTGACTTTGGCCATCTGGTGTGTGCGACACCAGATGACGTGCTGCCGCTGTTCTTCGGAGGCTACTATCATGACAGCATTGAAGACGCGCGACAGACCTATAACGACACCATGAAGACGGCACGCCAATACATGACTGAAGAACAGGCTCTGATGGCTACCGAAATCGTCTATGCGCTGACCAATGAAAAGGGACGCACCCGTGCCGAGCGGGCAGGTGAGAAGTACTACCAGGGCATACGCCAGACGCCCTATGCTCCGTTCGTCAAACTGTGCGACCGTCTGGCCAACATCACCTTCAGCTGTTCGGGCACCGATGCCACCAACCGCCACATGCGCGAAGTGTATAAAAGCGAGGTTCCCCACTTCCTCAGTGCCATCAATCCCCACAGCGACGACCCCCGCCTGCTGGTACCCCACGAGGTAGTGATGAAGTTGGCTGAATGTCTGCTAGACGACTTGGAGCGCGAAGAGCAGAACCAGTCGGCATGGTGGTACGAGTATTAAAGAGTTGAGAGTTGAAAGTTGAGAGTTGAAAGTTGAGAGTTGAAAGTTGAGAGTTGAGAGTTGAAAGTTGAGATTTGAAAGATAAGAGAAATTTATGGCATTAGGAAAGTGGATAGGAGGCATACTGGGGTTCATGAGCGGCGGTCCCTTGGGCGCACTGGCAGGCATTGTGCTGGGCGGCGTTTTCGACTCGATGCTCGATGCCGTCAACACCCCAGAGACACAGGGTACTTTCGACGGACATAGCGGTTGGTCAACCAATACCAGCTATAGCGGTTCTACTGCCTCCGCCGATCAAGGTCAGCGCAACAGCTTCCTCTTCTCGCTGCTCGTCCTCGCGTCGTACATCATCAAGGCTGACGGCAAGGTGATGCACTCCGAGATGGAGACTGTGCGCAACATGCTGCGCCAGAACTTTGGCGAGATAGCCTGTCTGCAAGGTGACCAGATACTGCGCCGCCTCTTCGACCAGCAGAAGCGGGTAGGGGCTGCCGCCTTCCGCACCACCGTAGCTGACTGCTGCCGCCAGATGGCTCACAACATGAATTACTCCCAGCTCATGCAGCTGCTCAATTTCCTTGTACTCATAGCTCAGGCTGACGGACACGTAGAGGCCAGTGAGGTTGCAGCCATGAAGGAGTGCGCCCAATGGATGGGACTTTCGGCCTCGGAAATTGACTCACTGCTCGGACTCGGCAAGGACGACCTCGACTCTGCCTACCGCGTGCTTGGTGTGTCACCCAGCGCCACCGATGATGAAGTGAAGAGCGCCTACCGCCGACTGGCACTCGAACACCATCCCGACAAGGTCGCTGCCTTGGGTGAAGACATCCGGAAGGCTGCCGAAAAGAAATTCCAGGAAATAAATGCCGCCAAAGACCGCATTTGGAAAGCCCGTGGGCTGTAAAATTGACACATAATGCCACCATCATCAACTGTTAGCTCAAGCTTTATCCATCAGGTAATTCTGCTGAGCTAGTTTTTTCTCACTACAGCAAGTTCAAGGCGATAGCGGCACAGGCTTCAGCATCAGCCAAAGCGTGGTGGTGGTTCTGTAGGTCATAGCCACAGGCAGCTGCTACAGTATGCAATTGGTGGTTGGGTAGCGACTGTCCGAACTGTCTTCTTGATGCAGTCAGAGTATCATAGAAGCGATAGTTGGGATAGTCCATCTGATAGACCTTGAAGGCTGCTTTCAGACATCCCTCGTCGAAGCGCGCATTGTGAGCCACGAAGGGTAAGGTGGCTATCTGGTATCTTATGTCATCAGACTCTTGGTCGGCGAAATAGACGTTTTTGATGCGCTGTTCCAATTGCTGCCAGACTTGTGAAAAAACGGGGGCGTTGTCTGTCGCCTCTTGCGTAATGCCATGAACACGTTGACACCAATAGGTGTAGTAGTTCGGCTCAGGCTGGATGAGGCTGTAGAAACTATCGACTGCCTGTCCATTGCGAACCATCACTACTCCGACGGAGCAGACACTAGACGGTTGTTGGTTGGCCGTCTCAAAGTCGATGGCTATGAAATGACGCAAAGACAATGAGCGGCTATTTCAGTTTGTTGTACACTTCGTCAGTGACAGGCTCAAGCCACTCGTTGCTCGCTCCCTGCTGCACGTCTTTATGATAGGTGAGGTGCTGAAACCAAGAGTCTTTCGCGGCTCCGTGCCAATGTTTTGTTTCCGCAGGTATGGCAATGACAGTGCCAGGAGTCATTTCCACGGCTTCCTTTCCCCATTCCTGATACCAGCCGCGACCGGCGACACAGATGAGGACTTGAACCTGTTTGTGGTGGACGTGCCAGTTGTTGCGGCAACGCGGCTCAAAAGTGACATTCATCACGCCACCACCCACATCAGCCAGATAGCTCTGTCCGATGAAATACGTGCCGTAAGGGTTGGGCTCGCCTTTCGGCCATTTGCTTCGAAGGGTATAGCCCTCGCGGTCAAGCCACGCACAAAGTTCGTCAACAGTCTCTTGTGTATTTCCCATATTCACTGCTCCCGCCTTGTGGGCAGCCAGCTGTGGAGCCACACCCTCGAGACCGCTTAAGGCAGCAACGGTAACAATTTCGCGGTCGGCGGCTGTAAGCTGGTCTCCTGCGAAGATGTCACCAAAGAGGTGCGACTTCAGGTAGTAGTCGTCCTGCGGACAGAAGGTGTAGTTGAACGGACGGCCTGAGAGTTGTGTCTGCACCTCCGTTCCTTGCTTCAGAGCCTTTGCAGCATCGTCCCATATTGCAGGGCGAGTCCAAGGCTTGCCTTCTTGCCATGAAGGCTGTCTGTTTTCCAATACCTTATTTAGTATGCCCAATGCATTCAGCGAGCGCGGAAACCCTGTGTAGGCATAGAGTTGTGAGAATGCCTCCTTCAGTTCGTTGATAGTTACACCGTTGTCAAGCGCCCTCTTTACAGCAGGCTCCAGCCGATTCATATCACCCTGTGCCATGAGGCAGGCACATGCCGCCATTCCTTTTTGACGCTCAGTCAGCGTCTGACCTTGTATAGTTACCATTGTCAATACTGCTATTACGATTGTTGTTATTCTTTTCATTTTAATAGTTGTTTTGCCTTTGCAAAGGTATGAAATGTTTTCGAGTCTTCTACTACTTTTGTACCATTATTAACAAAAAGTAGCGAAAATTTCTTTATGGAAATGTTTGGAATTCTTGAAAAATATATGTAACTTTGCGCCTTCATATAGACTATTTAAAGTAAAGTATAACAGCTCTGTATTATGGACAAGAACAAGAAATTTGTAATAACCGTGAATCGCGAATTAGGAAGCGGTGGCCGTACCGTCGGTCGAAAACTGGCTGAAAGGCTGGGAGTAAAGTACTTCGACAAGGCACTCATTGAGGGACTGACCAAGGAGTTCAATCTCACGGTGGAGGAGATAGAGCGTATCAAGGCGCAGAAGAGTTCGTGGTGGAATGAGTTCAATATGTACTACAAGAAGCGCTACGACGTCTTGCTGCCTTTGGAGACAGAGACAGTTCTGACCACAGCATCGATGATAGGTACCGAGCAGCGCATTCTGCAAGATCTGGCATCCCACGAGTCGTGTGTCGTCGCCGGTCGTTCCAGCTTTCTGGTGTTCCGCGAGTGGCCCAACCACCTGAACATCTTCATCCAGGCACCGCTGGAAAAACGCATAGAGCGCATCATGCGCAAACGGCAGATAGGTAGGGAAGAGACCATTGCCACCATCGAGAAGGTGGACAAGGCCCGTGAAACCTATATTAAGAAATTCGTCGAGATTAACCCGGAACTCCAGTCATCACTGCAAAACGTGTCGCGCTATGACACCCGCAACTATGACCTCGTTATCAATATGGACGGTTTGTCGGAAGACGAGGCTGTGGACATCATTATGCAGTACTTTGAGCGCTGCAATAAGTAGTAGCAGCCTTCCGCGAAGGCACTAACGGAAGAGAAATTCCAAATTATATTTGGTTTTCTTCCGACTTATTCGTACCTTTGCAGGCAATTTTGAAACTAAACGACAGAAATATGGGAAAAATCATACTAACAGGCGACCGTCCAACGGGAAAGCTACACCTTGGACACTACATCGGATCGTTGCGCCGCCGCGTTGAATTGCAGCAGGCTGGCGACTACGACAAGATGTTTGTCTTCATGGCAGACGTGCAGGCGCTGACCGACAATGCCGACAACCCTGAGAAGATTCGCCAGAACATCATTGAGGTTGCGCTGGACTATCTGTCGGCAGGACTCGACCCTGAGAAGTGCACTCTGTTTATCCAGAGCCAGATAACGGAACTGGCCGAGCTGACAACATACCTGATGAACCTGGTCAGCGTGAGCCGTGTACAACGCAACCCAACAGTGAAGACAGAGGTGAAGATGCGCGGCTTCGAAGGCGAGAGCATCCCCTTGGGATTCTTCTGCTATCCCGTCAGTCAGGCTGCCGACATCACGATGTTCAAGGCAACAACGGTTCCTGTAGGTGAAGACCAGGAGCCGATGCTGGAAGTGACACGCGAACTTGTCCGCCGTTTCAATCAGGTGTATGCCCCAGTGTTGGTAGAACCCAATATCATGTTGCCTGAGAATGCGACAGCACGCCGCCTGCCAGGAACTGACGGCAAGGAGAAGATGTCGAAGTCGCTGGGTAACTGCATCTACCTCTCTGATGATGCAGAGACGGTATGGCAGAAAGTGCGTTCGATGTACACTGACCCGGAGCACATCAATCTCAACGACCCAGGACATGTGGAGGGTAATGCCGTATTTACCTATCTTGATGCTTTCTCAAAAGACACCGATTTTGCTGACTACCTGCCTGAATACCAGAACCTGGACGAGATGAAAGAGCACTATCGCCGAGGAGGACTAGGGGACATGAAGTGTAAGAAGTTCCTGAACCAGATACTGAATGCAATGTTGGAGCCTATCCGTCAGCGTCGCCACGAGTTCGAACAGGACATTCCTGAGATTTACAACATCTTGAAGCAAGGCACAGAGAAGGCTCGCGAGACGGCAGCCCAGACAATGGACGAAGTGCGTCGGGCCATGCAGATAAACTATTTTGATGATCAGGAGCTCATTCGCTCACAGGCCGAACGCTTCAAGACAAAGTAAAAAAGCAATAAGAAATAGATAAAGGTAACAATAGTTTTTAAGGTATGAGTGATAGATTGTATATTTTTGACACGACGCTTCGTGACGGAGAGCAAGTGCCCGGCTGTCAGCTGAACACTATTGAGAAGATTCAGGTGGCTAAGGCCCTCGAACAGTTGGGTGTCGATGTGATTGAAGCGGGATTCCCGATTTCGAGTCCAGGTGACTTCAATTCTGTAATCGAAATTTCAAAAGCAGTGACGTGGCCCACCATTTGCGCCTTGACGCGTGCAGTTGAAAAGGATATCGATGTTGCCAACGAAGCTTTGCAGTATGCTAAGCACAAGCGTATACATACGGGTATTGGTACCAGCGACTCGCACATTAAATATAAGTTTAACTCCAATCGTGAGGAAATCATAGAGCGAGCTGTCCGTGCTACGAAGTATGCCAAGAAGTATGTCGAAGACGTGGAGTTCTACTGCGAGGATGCCGGTCGCACGGAGAACGAGTATCTGGCTCGTGTTGTCGAGGCCGTCATAGCTGCAGGTGCTACTGTCGTGAACATTCCCGACACAACGGGCTATTGTCTGCCACAGGAGTACTTCGAGAAGATTAAGTACTTGAAAGACCACGTGTCGAACATTGATAAAGCTATTATCTCAACCCACTGCCACAACGACTTGGGAATGGCTACTGCCAATACCTTCAACGGCGTGATGGGCGGTGCGCGTCAGGTCGAAGTGACCATTAACGGTATCGGTGAGCGTGCTGGAAACACATCACTCGAGGAGATTGCCATGATTCTGAAGTGTCACAAAGGGTTGGGTATTGACACGAACATCAATACCACGAAAATCTATCCGACAAGCCGTATGGTCAGTTCGTTGATGAACATGCCCGTGCAGCCTAACAAGGCTATCGTGGGTCGCAACGCTTTTGCACACAGCAGCGGCATCCACCAGGACGGCGTGCTGAAGAATGTGCAGACCTACGAGATTATTAATCCTAAAGATGTGGGTATCGATGACAACTCAATCGTACTGACAGCCCGCTCGGGTCGTGCAGCCTTGAAGTACCGGCTGAATGTCAATGGCGTTGAACTCTCGGAAGAAAAACTCGACAAGGTTTACGAGAAATTCCTGCAGCTTGCTGACCAGAAGAAGGAGGTCAACGATGCTGACGTGCTGATGCTGGCAGGCGCCGACACCGCCGAGGCTCACGCCGTGAAGCTTGACTTCCTGCAGGTAACCACGGGTAAGGGCGTGAAGAGCGTGGCATCTATTGGACTTGACATCAGTGGTCAGAAGTTTGAGGCAGCAGCTTCAGGTAACGGTCCTGTGGATGCAGCCATCAAGGCACTGAAGAAAATCATTATGAAGCAGATGACACTGAAGGAGTTCACTATCCAGGCCATCTCGAAAGGCTCCGATGATGTGGGTAAGGTACATATGCAGGTGGAGTACGACGGTTCCATCTACTATGGCTTCGGTGCCAACACTGATATCGTGACGGCATCAGTGGAAGCCTATATCGACTGTATCAATAAGTTTAAGAAGTAAAGCCGTATGAACACTCTTTTCGATAAGATATGGGATAAACACGTTGTCCAGATAGTGGAAGACGGTCCTACACAACTGTACATTGACCGCCTCTATTGCCATGAGGTAACATCGCCTCAGGCTTTCGACGGAATGAGAGCGCGCGGGCTGAAATGTTTCCGTCCGGACCACATCTATTGTATGCCCGACCATAACACGCCGACACACGATCAGGACAAACCCATCGAGGACCCTGTTTCGGCTAAGCAGGTGACGACACTGGCACAAAACGCCAAGGAATTCGGACTGACACACTATGGTATGATGGACCCGTCGAACGGTATCATCCACGTAGTGGGTCCTGAGAAGGGATTGAGTCTGCCGGGTATGACTATTGTTTGTGGTGACTCACACACTTCGACACATGGTGCGATGGGCGCTGTTGCTTTCGGTATCGGTACTTCCGAGGTGGAAATGGTGATGGCTTCACAATGTATCCTGCAGCAGAAGCCCAAGTCGATGCGCATCAGCATCAACGGTCAGTTGCAGCAGGGCGTGACCGCCAAGGATGTGGCACTATACCTGATGAGTCAGTTGACCACCAGTGGTGCAACAGGCTATTTTGTAGAATATAGTGGTGACGTAGTTCGCAACCTCTCCATGGAAGGTCGACTCACACTCTGCAACCTCTCGATAGAGATGGGTGCTCGTGGTGGTTTTGTTGCCCCCGATGAGACGACGTTTGAGTATCTAAAAGATAAGGAGTTTGCTCCTAAGGGTGCCGCATGGGAGAAGGCCGTAGCTTACTGGAAGACACTGAAGAGCGGTGATGACGCAGTGTTTGACAAAGAACTGACTTTCAATGCAAAAGACATAGAGCCTCGAATTACTTACGGTACAAATCCTGGGATGGGAATCGGCATTACCGAAGCTATTCCTGCAACTGCAGAACAGGCTAAGTCGCCTGAACAGGGATTCCGCAAGGCACTTGAATATATGGGATTCGAGGCAGGCGAGAAACTACTCGGCAAGAAAATCGACTATGTCTTCTTGGGCGCCTGCACTAACGGACGTATTGAAGACTTCCGAGCCTTTGCTGCTATTGTCAAGGGCAGAAAGAAAGCCGACAACGTAGTGGCCTGGCTCGTGCCTGGCTCGTGGGCTGTTGATAGGCAGATTCGCCAAGAGGGTATCGACAAGGTTCTTGAGGCTGCAGGCTTCAAGATTCGCCAGCCCGGGTGTTCTGCCTGCTTGGGAATGAACGATGATAGAGTACCTGCCGGCAAATATGCTGTTTCCACCTCGAACCGCAACTTCGAAGGGCGTCAGGGACAGGGCGCGCGTACCATCCTTTGCTCGCCGCTCGTTGCTGCTGCCGCTGCTGTAACAGGAGTAATAACCGATCCACGTACATTATTATGAAACAGAAATTCAATATCATAACATCAACCTGTGTCCCATTGCCTTTGGAGAATGTAGATACTGACCAGATTATACCTGCACGCTTCCTCAAGGCTACAACACGTGAAGAGCGATTCTTTGGTGATAACCTGTTTCGGGACTGGCGCTATAATAGTGACGGAACACTCAACAAAGACTTCGTTCTGAACAATCCTACTTATAGCGGCTGCATCCTCGTGGCAGGAAAGAATTTCGGTAACGGTAGCAGTCGTGAACATGCTGCGTGGGCTATTGCTGGTTATGGCTTTCGAGTGGTTATCAGTTCGTTTTTTGCTGACATCCACAAGAACAACGAACTGAACAATTTCGTATTGCCGGTTGTTGTAAGTGAAGGTTTCCTGAAAGAACTGTTCGATAGCATCAAGGCAAACCCCAAGATGGAGGTCGAAGTTGATTTGCCGCGACAGACCGTCACGAATAAGGCTACCGGCAACAGCGAGCAGTTTGAAATCAATGGCTATAAGAAACATTGTCTGATAAACGGCTTGGACGATATTGATTTTCTCGTAGAGAATCAGTCGAAGACTGAAGCATGGGAACAGCGCAACAGGTAAATGCCAAGCGGGGCATGTCGCCTTTTATCGAGATTATGGACTCGACGTTACGTGACGGAGAGCAGACCAATGGTGTCAGTTTTCTGCCGCACGAGAAGTTGGTGATGGCGCGTAAGCTATTGTACGACTTGAATGTCGACCGTATCGAGGTGGCATCAGCTAGGGTGTCGGAAGGTGAGAAAGAGGCAGTAACGAGAATATGTCGCTTTGCTGCAAGCATCAACCGCTTAGAGCGGGTCGAAGTGTTAGGCTTCGTGGATGGCGGTAAGTCGGTTGACTGGATTTGCGAGTGTGGCGGAAAGGTCATCAACCTACTCTGTAAGGGTTCGCTGAAACATTGTACACATCAGTTGCACAAGACACCAGAAGAGCATATAGCCGACATTCGGAAGGAGATAGCTTATGCAACGGAGAAAGGCTTGATTGTGAACCTTTATCTGGAAGACTGGTCTAACGGTATGAAGGATTCGCCGGAGTATGTCTATCAAGTGATGGATGCGCTGGTGCCACACAAGAATTCCCAAGATGCCAACATCAGCGTGAAGCGGTTTATGCTGCCTGACACACTGGGGGTTATGAATCCCTTGCAAGTCATTGAGTATTTCCGCAAGATGATGAAGCGCTATCCTACGGTTCACTTTGATTTCCATGCGCATAATGATTACGACCTTGCCGTCTCTAACTCATTGGCTGCTGTGCTGAGTGGTGCTAAGGGACTGCACGTTACGGTGAATGGGCTGGGGGAGCGATGCGGCAATGCACCTCTTGCCTCAGTACAAGCTATCCTGAAAGACCAGTTTCATGCTAAGACGAATATTGTTGAGAGTCAACTTAACGACCTCTCGCGTATGGTCGAAAGTTTCAGTGGTATCAGCGTAGCTCCTAACCAACCTATTGTTGGCGAGAATGTGTTTACACAGGTGGCTGGTGTTCATGCTGATGGTGACTCGAAAGATAATCTTTACTATAACGAACTGATGCCCGAGCGCTTTGGGCGAAAGCGTGAGTATGCCTTGGGCAAGAACTCTGGTCGCGCCAACATTTCAAAGAATCTGGAGGAATTGGGTCTGGAATTAACTCCCGAGCAGACACGCCGCGTCACGCAACGCATCACAGAACTGGGTGACAAGAAGGAAATTGTCACACAGGACGACCTGCCATATATTGTGGCAGACGTATTGAAGCACGATACGGAGAACGACCGTGTCAAACTGATAAGCTATGTGGTGAATACATCATACGGACTGAAGCCTGGTGCAAATATCCGAGTGGAAATCAATGGGAAACAATATGAAGCAGGAGCAACAGGTGACGGACAGTATGACGCGTTTGTCAAGGCTTTGCGCTATATTTATAAGAAGTATCTGAACAGGACATTCCCCATTTTGGCAAATTATCAGGTAACCATTCCGCCAGGAGGACGTACCGATGCACTTGTTCAAACCGTTATTTCGTGGCATTATCACGATGGCATCTTGCGTACTCGCGGATTGGATGCCGACCAGACGGAAGCTGCTATCAAGGCAACCTTCAAGATGCTGAATATTGTAGAGAACAATCTTTAATTCGTGGATAATAAAAAGAAGAAACGACTTTCGCACTGCAGCGGAAGTCGTTTCTTGAATAATCTATAATATGAGTTTTTGTGTTGTTTATACAATACCTTGGCTCATCATAGCTGAGGCTACCTTCATGAAACCGGCTACATTGGCACCCTTTACATAGTTGATGTAACCATCGGGCTGTGTGCCATACTTCACGCAGTTCTCATGGATGTCGTTCATGATACGCTTCAGGTAGTCATCAACTTCCTTGGCTGTCCAGCTCAGACGCTCAGAGTTCTGTGACATCTCAAGACCAGATACTGATACGCCACCGGCATTAGAAGCCTTACCAGGAGCATAGAGAATCTTGGCATCCTGGAACACCTTGATAGCCTCGGGCAGTGAAGGCATGTTGGCACCTTCAGCAACTGCAATGACACCGTTAGCAATCAGCGCCTCAGCCTGCTCGCCGTTAATCTCGTTCTGAGTAGCGCAAGGCAGAGCGATGTCGGCCTTCTCGTGCCAGGGGCGCTCACCTGCGTGGTAAACGGCATTGGGATACTCCTCAGCATACTCCTTTATACGTCCGCGCTCAACATTCTTCAGCTCCTTTACATACTCAAGTTTCTCCTGTGTGATTCCATCGGGGTCATAGATGTAACCGTCAGAGTCAGACAGCGTCATGGGGATAGCACCGAGCTGGATGCACTTCTCTGTAGCGTACTGGGCTACGTTACCTGAACCGGAGATGAGAACCTTCTTACCCTTGATGTCGATATTGCGAGTCTTCAGCATAGAGTTCAGGAAGTATACACAACCATAACCGGTTGCCTCGGGGCGGATGAGTGAACCACCGAAGGGTATTCCCTTACCGGTGAGCACACCTTGGAACTGGTGAGTGAGCTTCTTGTACTGACCGAACAGATAGCCAACTTCACGACCGCCTACACCAATGTCGCCTGCAGGCACGTCCTCATCAGGACCAATGACGCGATACAACTCGTTCATGAATGCCTGGCAGAAACGCATTACTTCTGCGTCGCTCTTGCCACGTGGAGAGAAGTCGGAACCACCTTTCGCACCACCCATAGGAAGCGTGGTCAGCGAGTTCTTGAAAGTCTGCTCGAAAGCGAGGAACTTCAGAATACCGAGGTTAACGCTCTTGTGATAGCGAAGACCGCCTTTGTACGGACCTATGGCGTTGTTGTGCTGGATACGATATCCCATGTTGGTTTGTACGTTACCTTTGTCGTCAGTCCAAGTAATACGGAATTCACAAACGCGATCGGGGATGCAAAGGCGCTCAATGAGGTTAGCCTTTTCAAACTCGGGGTGCTTGTTGTACTCTTCCTCGATGGTGGGAAGTACCTGACTAACGGCCTGGATGTACTCGGGCTCGTTGGGGAAGCGTTGCTTCAGATTCTCTACAACTTGTGCTGCATTCATAATCTTTTTTTCCTTTAATTGTTAGACTAATGAGTTACTTATTTTTCTTTCTGTGTGCAAAATTAAAGTAAAACCGATTAAAAACCAAACATTTCGTCAAAAAAATAACGTAAACGCTTACGTTTTGTAACATTATTGATATATATCAAGCTAAAATGATAGTAATATGCAGTATTTATGTGCGGGAGCACAAGAAAGCCTGCCACTTGTTGAGAGGCAGGCTTTCTTGTTGTTACGCCCAGCACGGACGTATGCTATAGAGTTTCTGATTGTTAATGTTGGAATGACAGCTCGTCTTTTCCTTCTTCCTTTATGATATGTATGGTGGCATCGGCCGGCAGTTCACCATTGACAATGAGTTCCGAGATGCCGTCTTCAATGTATGTCTGGATGGCTCGCTTCAGCGGGCGGGCTCCATACTGTACGTCATAGCCTTTCTCTGCAACAAACTGCTTGGCCTCGTCAGTGAGGTCCACATGATAGCCGAGGTCGTTGATGCGTTTGTACAGGCCAGTCAGTTCTACATCAATAATCTGCTTGATGGCGGTGAGATCAAGTTGGTCGAAGGTGATGATTTCGTCCAAACGGTTCAGGAACTCGGGTGAGAACTGCTTCGAGAGCGCCTTTTGCACAATCTGACGGGCATGTTCTTTGTCTTGCTCATTGAGTGCAAGCGAAGTTGTCGATGTCATGTTGAAGCCGACACCGCGTCCGAAGTCCTTCAGTTGGCGAGTTCCGGCATTAGAGGTCATGATGATGACGGTATTGCGGAAGTCAACAAAGCGTCCGTTTCCGTCAGTCAGGCGTCCTTCGTCCAAAACCTGCAAAAGCAGATTGAACACATTGCCGTGAGCCTTTTCTATTTCGTCGAGCAGCACGATAGAGTAGGGGTGACGGCGCACGCGTTCCGTCAGTTGTCCGCCTTCTTCATAACCCACATACCCCGGAGGTGCACCAATAAGGCGCGATACGTTGAACGACTCAGTGTATTCGGACATATCGACACGAATCAGGGCATCGCTACTGCCGAACATGAATTCAGCGAGTTTCTTTGCTAAATAGGTCTTTCCTACACCCGTAGGACCGAGAAACATGAAAACGCCGATGGGGTGGTTGGGATCTTTCAGACCGACACGGTTGCGCTGAATGGCGCGTACCATCTTTTCTATGGCTTTGTCCTGTCCGATAACATGACTCTTCAACTCCTTTGACATGCCTTTCAATCGTATGCCTTCTTCCTGAGCCATGCGCTGAACGGGTACACCCGTCATCATGCTGATGACATCAGCTACTTGTGCAGCGGTGACTTGTTGGCGCACTTCAACCTCGCCGTCTTGCCACTTGCGATTCAGCTCTTGGAGTTCACGATTCAACACCGTCTCCCTGTCGCGATAGCTGGCAGCCAACTCGAAGTTTTGGTTACCGACAGCCTGTTGTTTCTTTTCCTTTACCTGCTTTATTTCTTTCTCCTTCTCTGTTATCTCGGGAGGAATATTTGCTGTTTGCAGATGTACACGCGAGCCTACCTCATCCAAAGCATCAATGGCTTTATCGGGCATGAAGCGGTCGGTGACATATCGGTCTGTCAATTTGACGCAAGCCTCTAACGCTTCGTCAGTATAGCTGACGTGATGATGATATTCATAGCGACCACGTATATTCTTCAGGATTTCCAGAGTCTCCTCATTGGTTGTTGGCTCTACTTGTATCTTCTGGAAACGGCGTTCCAGAGCTCCGTCTTTCTCAATGGAGTTGCGATATTCGTTTAGTGTTGTGGCACCAATGCACTGAATGGTTCCACGCGCCAATGCTGGCTTCAGGATGTTGGCAGCGTCCATAGAGCCAGGAGTGGAGCCGGCTCCGATAAGGGTGTGTATCTCGTCAATAAAGATAATGATGTCAGGATTCTGTTCCAGTTCTTTGACGAGCATCTTCATGCGTTCCTCAAACTGTCCGCGATACTTGGTTCCTGCTACTACGCTGGTCATGTCGAGTGTCATAATACGCTTGTTGAAGAGCGTAGGTGAGCAGCGATGCATTACAATCATTTCTGCCAATCCCTCTACGATGGCACTCTTTCCGACACCAGGTTCGCCGATAAGTATGGGGTTGTTTTTCTTTCTGCGTCCCAGTATTTCTACCACGCGTAATATTTCACGTTCGCGCCCTACGCAGGGGTCTAGTTTGCCTAATGCTGCCTGTTCGGTGAGGTCTGTGCCGAAACTGTCTAAGACGGGTGTCTTCGACTTGGCGTTTTTCTGTTGTTGTTTAGTGACTCCTACGGGTGAACCGTTGGAGCTATTGGCATCCTGTGACGAGGTTTCTTCCTCTTCGTAATCTTCGTCGGGAAGTCCGATGCCGTTGTTGATGCCGTCTTTTACTCTGAACAGTGTCAGCACGTCTTCATAGTTCATGTTGTTCATTTCTAATACGTGTTTGGCTCCGTTGTCAACCTGGTCGTGTAGGATGGCTAGCAGCAGATGTTGCTCGTCAACGCGCTGGGTATGCTGCAAGCGTGCTTCCAGCACTGCTAACTTCAGGATGTTGCTGGCATTCTCGTTGAGCACCAATTCGCTGGTGGTGATGGGAATGCCCAACTCGTCCTGTCGCACGCGCTGCTCCAATTCCTTCTTTACCGACTGCATGTTGATGTCCAGTCGGTTGAACACGCTGATGACAGGCCCGTCCTTCATGCGCATCATGCCCAGCAGCAAGTGCTCTGGGCCAACGCTGCGGCTGGCTAAACGGTTAGCTTCCTCGCGCGAGAAGGATAGGATTTCGGATACCTTTGGTGAAAATTGACTTGTCATACAATCGTGTTGTTGCAAACATCGTGCCAAAAACGATACACCTTATTATATATATTAGAGCTGCTTCTCGAGGTAGAGCTTGTGGGTAATGTTGTTGGGCAGTTCTTCTTCGTAGTGTGTCACCATGATGAGCGTCTTGCCCCTTCGCTGACAAAATGTCTCGATGACATCTTTCGTCAGTCGGCGGTTCCAAAGGTCCAGTCCGTGCAACGGCTCGTCAAGGATGAGCAGTTGCGGGTCTTTGACAAAGGCACGTGCCAGCAGGATGAGGCGTTGTTCACCACTTGACAACTGCAAGAATGGGCGCTCGGCTAAATGACCTGCGCCAAAGATGTCGAGCCAGAAACGACACTTGTCATAGTCTTTCTGGTTAGGAACGGCATAGAGACCTATGGAGTCCATCAGTCCGCTTGCCACAATGCGGATGGCAGGCAGGTTGCGCTTATAAGAGCGGTGCATTTCTGGTGATACGTAGCCGATGTGTCGCTTGATGTCCCAGATGGTCTCACCAGAACCTCGCGGACGGTCGAAGAGTGTGATGTCGCAGGCATAGCTCTGGGGGTTGTCAGCACAGATGAGCGACAAGAGGGTAGACTTCCCGCTGCCATTTTGACCTGACAGTGCCCAGCGTTCTCCGTTCATTATAGTCCAGTCAAGGTTGCGCAAGATGGTACGCGAGCCATACTTGATGGTCACATGATGCATCTCGACTATTCGCTGGCAGTCATAGTCATTGTCGGTGTAGGGTAGTGACAAAATGGCTTCCTCCTTGTCTTTCGGCAACACATGTGGTGGCACGGGTTCTTGAAGCTTACGGAATGCTTCCAGTCCGAAGGCTTCGGACGCATCGTCCGAAGGCCTCGGCCTCATAGTCCGAAGGCTTCGGACTGAACAGTCGATAACCTGAGAGACATAGTCAGGAATATCATCCGTCTTGGCCAGAACTAACATCAACTCCATATCGCGCTCAGAAGCCAGGTGCCAGAGAAGGTCTTTCAGCTGGTTACGCGTCTGGGCATCAAGTCCGATGAAGGGATTCTCCATGATGAGCAGACGCGGATTGGAAAAAAGCGTCTTGGTGAGCTGGAACTTTCTCAATTCACCACTTGACAGCGTAATGATGTATTTGTCCAGAAATTCGTCCATGTGGAACAACTGGTACAGATGTTCCTTCAGCTGGCGTCTCTCGGCGGTATCTTCACCAGCCAGCAGGTAGGCACTGTGCAAAAGGTCTCCCACCGTTGGTGTCTCGTGGTCAATGTCGTGTTGGTTCCAACGCAATTGCAGATAGTACTGGTTGTCCACATTGGGACCATAGGAGTCGCTGAAAGCAATATAGCGTACGCGGTCAGATGCCAGTCGCTTGCGCAATTGGTCAACATACAGCGTCTTTCCACTTCCGTTGCGTCCTACGATAGCCGTTATCTTTCCCATTGTGCTCCTGTTATAGTCCTTTTACTTTGTCTTTGTTCTTCACGATAAAGTCCTTCCAGCCTTTATAGTTCACTTGTGACTCAGGACGGTTCATCTGTAAATAGTGACAGTAAGCAGCTCCTAGAGCATCGGTGGCATCCATAAACTTTGAGAGTGCCTCTTTGTCGAACTTCAGCATGCGTTGCAGCATACCAGCCACCTGCTCTTTTGAGGCGGCACCATTGCCCGTTATTGCCATCTTAATCTTCATAGGCGCATATTCGTGAACAGGAACTCCGTGCTGGATGGCAGCTGCAATAGCCGTCCCTTGGGCGCGCCCGAGTTTCAGCGTTGTCTGGACATTCTTATTCAGAAACGGTGCTTCAATGGCCATCTCGTCCGGCAGGTAACCGTCAATAATACCCGTCACGCGCTCGTAGATGTGCCCCAGTTTCAAGTATCCGTCACCAAACTTTCGCAGGTCAATGACACCCATAGTCAGCATTTCAACCTTGCTGCCAACAACCTTGATGACACCATAACCCATGATGTTTGTTCCTGGGTCTATACCCAATATGACTTTCTCCATGTTGGTTACTCGTGGCGAATGGCCTCAATGGGATCCATGTTGGCAGCCTTCTGTGCTGGGATGTAGCCAAAGAGTACGCCAATGCAGACACATACAAAAAACGACACATAGATGCTCCATGCAGGTATGCTGCTGGGCATGCCGAAGGAGGGAAGGAAAGCACTGGCAGAACAACCAACGAAAATGCCAAGCAGACCGCCGGTAACCGATATCAGTACAGACTCAATAAGGAATTGCAGCGAGATGATAGGTCCCGTAGCACCTACCGCCATTCGCAAGCCAATCTCCTTCGTACGTTCTGTCACCGATACGAGCATAATGTTCATGATGCCTATACCGGCAACCAGCAACGAGAATGCTGCTGCCACAACAAGAATCAGTGTTACAGTGTCCATAGTCGACGACATCGTCTGCATCATCTCTGCCTGAGAACGAATGGTGAAGTCATCAGCCGCCTCGCCCTTCAGTTTATGATTGTCGCGCAGTATCTGTGTCAACTCCTCAATGGCTGCATCCGACAGCTCCTCAGTGAGGGCTGAACAGACGATGCTGGAATACCACGTTTGTGCTGCAATGCGCTTCATGACAGTCGTGTAGGGGGCTATGATGACATTGTCCTGATCCATACCCCAAGAGTTGTATCCCTTTGACTTCAGCACACCGATGATACGCATGGGAATGCTTTTAAAGCGAATAGTCTTGCCTATGGGGTCCGTATTCTCGCCGAACAGTTCGGTGACAATGGTCTTACCCACCACACAAACCTTTGCAGCCTTCTTGATGTCTTCATCGGTGAAACAATCGCCTTCCTCTATCGTCCACAGCTTGATGTCGAGATACTCAGTCGACTCGCCATACATTGAGGTCGTGGTATTGTTGTTGCCGTAAATGGCTTGGCCGCTGGCAGTAACCTCAGGTGACACCTTTGACACGAACTTCTTCTCACGAAGAATGCGCTCGTAGTCTGCCGCCTTCAATGTCTGCATGGCTGAAGGGTCTTGACGCACACCACCTCGCATATCGGCACCAGGACGTATGGTCAGAAGGTTGGTACCCATTGTTGAAAGCTCAGCACGGATACTCTCCTTTGACCCCTGTCCAATAGCCATCATAATAATGACGGCTGCAACACCGATGATGATACCCAACATCGAGAGGAAGGAGCGCATCTTGTTATTGGAGACAGCCTTAAAACTAACCTTGAAAAGATTCAGTATGTTCATAATTTACGTTCTTAATCATCTTGTGGCTTAGGCAGCGCTGCCAGCGCCTCGGCAGCCGACTTGATGTTGGTATTGATGGTGTCCTCGCGAATCTTGCCGTCGCGCAGATTGATGTTACGGGAAGAATACTCTGCTATCTCAGGGTTGTGGGTGACGAAGATGATGGTGTGTCCCTGATGGTAGAGCTCCTGGAACAGCACTAGCATTTCGAACGAGGTGCGTGTGTCAAGGTTACCCGTAGCTTCGTCGGCTAAGAGTACGGCAGGATTGTTCACCAAAGCACGGGCAATGGCAACGCGTTGCATCTGACCACCCGACATTTGATTTGACTTATGGTATAGCCGCTCACCCAGTCCTACAGCCTGAAGGGCTTTGATGGCAGCTTCGCGACGCTGCTGCGCATTGTACTTCGAATTGTACATCAAGGGCAGTTCCACGTTTTCTACAGCTGTCGTCTTTGCCAGCAGGTTGTAATTCTGGAACACAAAGCCTATCTTCTGGTTACGCAGATGAGCGCGCTGGGTCTTCGACATCGTACGAACAGGAATGCCGTCCAGGATGTATTCGCCGCTTGTAGGTGTATCCAGACAGCCTAACTGATTGAGAAGCGTCGACTTGCCGGAGCCTGATGTTCCTTGTATGGTGACAAACTCGCCCTCGTAAATCTTGAACGAGACACCACGCAACGCTTTCACCGTCTCAGAGCCAACCTGGAAATAGCGCTTCACATTCTGCAGCTCGATAACGACTTTCTTGTTTTCCTCCATAGCTTCTTGCTTCTAACCGTTTATTTCTTCTGTTGGTTATTCTTGTTGTTACGCGGACGCGGCATGAAGGGGTTGCTGGCTTTTTGTTCCTGCTGCTCATCGCCTCCGTTTAACTTAAAGTCTACCAGAACTTCTGTGCCTTCGCTGATGCCATTCACTATCTCCGTAAGCATTCCGTTGGTAGTTCCCACTTCTACGGCATGTGCCTTGAAGATGTTACCTTCCAGTGTCCAGACCTTCGTGACGCCTTCGCAGTCTTCTATCTTCTGTTCTTTCGTCAGCAAGGCTTCGTTGGGTATGAAACGCAGGGCTTTTGAAGGGGCTGCCAGCACATTGTTCTTCTCAAGGGTAAAGATAGTGACATTAGCTGTAAGTCCTGGCTTCAGTTTCAAATCTTTGTTAGGAGCGCTGATGACAACCTCGTAAGTGACAACATTGCTGGAGGTGGTGGCTTGCTGGCGAACCTGTGTCACTTGACCTTCGAATCTGTCATCGGGGAAAGCGTCAACGGTAAAGGTAACACGCTGACCTTCTTTCACTCCGCCAATATCGGCTTCGTCAATATCGGCAATGACGCGCATGTCTGTCAAGTCTTGCGCTATGGAGAACAATTCTGGGGTAGAGAAAGAGGCGGCTACCGTCTGACCTTCCTCCACTGACTTCGACAGAACGACACCGTCAATAGGAGAAGTAATGGTGGCATAGCCCAGATTAGTCTCTGCCTTATTGACACTCTGCTGTGATGTCTTCACTGCCTCATGAGCCTTTTCGTAGTTCAGCTTTGCATTCTCGTAGTCATCGGCACTCACAAGTCCTTTGTCAAACAAGGTCTGATAGCGCTTGAAGTTGGCTTGTTGATAGTTCAAAGTGCTTTGTGCCGACGCGAGATTGGCTCTTGCCGTATTCAGTTCACTGGTCAGATTGGTCTTGTCCAGTTCGGCAATGACCTGTCCTTTCTTTACAATAGAGTTATAGTCCACATAAAGGTGAGCCACAATACCACTGACCTGCGTACCTACAGTGACACTTGTCACAGGTTCGATGGTACCAGTAGCCGTGATGCTGGTGCTAATGCGCTGACGCTCAACTTTCGCCGTTTCAAACGACACCGTTTCTTGTTTCTTTCCGCCTGACAGGAGCCAAACGATGATGGCAATGATGGCAATTGCACCTACACCTATCCAAATTTTTTTGTTCTTCAGCATATCTCTATTTTTATCGTTTTTACTGTTTTCTTTCTCTCTCTAGATGTTTATCGTCTCGCCCTGATAGAACTTAAGCAGTTGCAGAGAGAGTATCGTCATATACTTCGACTGCAATTTGTTCTGCTGGGCCTTGAGCAGATTGGTCTTGCCGTTCATCAGCTCAACAATATTCTTCAAACCTAACTGGAACTGTTCCGATAGCAGGTCATAGCTCTGTTGCTCACTGTTGACACTTGACTGCGCAGCACGAAACTTCTGCTGGTTATTTTGAGCATCCAGCCAGTAGCCTTCTACATCAAGATAGAGGTCTTTGCGCTTACTCTCTATTGTCAGCAGGGCTTCTTCATGCTGAATCTTGGCTTTGTTGACGGCGGTGCGTGTCTGGCGCAAGTCAAACAGGGGAACACTGACACCCACACCTGCTGATGCATCGAAGTTGGTCTTCATCTGAGGACCCCATTCGTTGGTGCTGTTCGATGTCGTACTCGTTGATACGCCGCTAGTGATTTTGACGGTTGGCATGTGTCCGGCTTTAGCTATCTTCATTTGGACATCGCTCGACTGTAAGCTGAGCTCTGCATTCTTGATTTCAGGACGCTGCTGAAGTGCAGCCTCATAAACGCTGTTGAGCGAAGGAATCTCTGCCAAGGCTTGTGCGTCGCTGGCTGTCGGCATCGCCACATCGAAGGGCTGGTCGCCTGTGATTTCCAGCAGCTGTTTTAACTGCAACTTGTAATCAGCCAGATTGCTTTGGGCCTCTACCAGATTGTACTCGTCGGTAGCACGCTGGGCAGACAGTTGAGCCACGTCAGCTTTCGACATTTTGCCAACCTCTAGCATCTGCTGACCGCGTTCCTCATTTTTCTTGCTGGCTTCCAGACTCTGTTGGTTAACGGCTATCGCTTCGTTCAAATACAGCACCTGCACATAGAGCTGGGCTATCTTTTCTTGAATGCTGTTTGCCGTTTCCTCCATCGTGAGTTCTGCTTGCTCTTCTGCCAGTCGGTTTAGCTTTATCTGATTATGATTCTTGTTGCCGTTCCAAACGGTCCATGAGGCATTGAGACCATAGGTGCCGTTATAATAAGTCTTTTGGACCTTATTGTTTACGGTGCCGTTATCTACTGTTACCGTTCCTGATTCTTTCCAAGGATGATAACCGACGGTCTGGTTTGTTGATGCATTCAATGAGGGAAATAGTGCTGCCTGCGATTGCTTGCGTGTCTCCGTTGCTGTCTGCTTTTTCAGTTGTGACTGTCGTAGTGTGATGTTGTTTTGCATGGCATAGTCGAGACACTCACGCAGCGTCCACTTCTTTTGTGCCTGTGCCGTGAGTCCCATCAGCAATGCCAATGCCAAAAATGTTCTCTTCATCTATTCTCAGTTTAGTTTTTTATCACGATACTTTAGAGCTGTTGTAAACGGGCTATGTATTTGCCTATAATGTCGAATTCCAGATTAACGATGGTACCAATACGGATGTCCTGAAAGTTGGTATGCTCCATCGTATAGGGAATGATAGCAACCTGGAAGGTGTTTTGTGTCGGGTTACATACCGTCAGCGAAACACCATTGACCGTAACAGAGCCTTTGTCAACCGTAAAATAGCCGTTGCGTGCCATCTCAAGGTCTTGCTTATATTCAAAGGTGAAGTAGGTGGAGCCATTCGCATCTTCCATCGCGATGCAGCGAGCTGTCTCGTCCACATGGCCTTGCACGATGTGTCCGTCCAGTCTTCCGTTCATAAGCATGGAGCGTTCAACATTCACCTTGTCACCCACCTTCAGGAATCCGAGGTTGCTGCGCTCAAGTGTTTCCTTCATTGCTGTTACCACATAGTTGCCGTCTTCAATGCTGACAACCGTCAGACAAACACCATTATGTGCGACACTTTGGTCAATGCTCAGTTCATTAACAAATGAGCACGTCAGCGTGAAGTCAATGTTGTCTCTGTCTTTTTTTATTGCTACAACCGTAGCAAATTCTTCTATGATACCTGAAAACATATCCGTAGGTGTTAATTGTCTATATCAAAATGTTTATTGTCAATAAGAGAAGAAAAGGGGGACCGTGCAGTGATGTGATGAAAACTCCTTTGTTAAAAGATATGGATGCCCTCCGTCTTTGTAATCCACCGGTCTCTGAAGACTTACTGCTTTCACAGTGTTGTGGCCCGCCATTGACAAAAGGAGACTATCCGGTTTTCACATTTAATTTGATGAGTATCCCTATCGAACTGACACGGTCCCTTTTATTCCTTGTTTCTGTATATTCAACTCTCAATAATTTCGTATTCGTCTGTCACTTCTTCTTGCGTCTGGAAAGTTTCTTGTTCTTTTTCGTCAATCTCTGTCAACACATCAGAGAAGTCTGTTGGGGGTGGCAGATGCTTCCTGCGCAACCGTTCTTGATACCACCAAAGGAAAGCGATGCCTCCCAAGGCGAGCAGTACGATGTAGAACCATACGGACATTGTAGACAGGAGGAAGAATGGTGGTACAACAACTTCTATAGTGCGCATGTCATAATTCTCGGGCGACTCCAGAAGGAACGCCTTTACCTGGAAATGGTAGGTTCCTGCAGGCACATCATTATATATTGCCATACGATCCTTTCCTGCATTTTGCCAATCTTTATCATATCCTTCCAGTCGGTATTGGTAGTGTATGCGGTGTTGGAACTGATAGTTCATAGCTGCAAAACGGAAGGCAAAGGTACTGTTGTTACGTGGTAGCTCCACACGCTTGCTTTCAGGGACATAATAATTGAAGTTTTTGTTAAGTCGTGGCGACTGTAACTCATCGTCGAGAAAGAAGTCGGTGATGCGTAACTTCAGAAGTGAACCAGTCTTAGTGATAAGCTTAGAGCGGTCGACTACATAATAACCATTAAAGGTGCCAAACAAGACGTTTCCGTTGGGCAGAGCTACACCTGCACCTGCACCTTCTGAACACAGTGTGTCATCTACACCGTCAAGGTTGGAGAAGACCGTGAAGATGCGCTTCTTGACATCAAACGAACAGAGAATGTGGTCGGTTGCCAACCAGATGTTGCCTTTATTGTCAAAGGTGATGCTACGTATTTCTTCTGAGGGCAGTCCGTCAGCTACACCGAAGTTCTCGAACAGCCACCTGCCTTCCGAGTCCTTTGTTGTAGTACGGCTGAGACCGCCACCATTGGTTCCTACCCACATCGTGCCTTCTTTGTCACGCACAAGGCAAACGATATCATTGCTTGCCAGTCCGTCTTCCAGTTTGTCGGGATCCTCCAAGGGTGTGACCTCAAACTTGTTGTTGTGCAGACTCATGATGAGAATGCCGTCCGTCGTTCCTGCCCATACCTTACCTTCTTTGTCAACAGCGATGGTACGAACCTTCTGGTATGTCTTGGCAGGATAGCGCTTCAGCATATTCTGACGGTTATAAACCTTGTACTGCCCGTCTTTACCTCTTACCAGGATGTTGACACCACCGCCATAGGTGGCAATCCAGATGTTGCCCTGATGGTCTTCAACGGCCTGGTAAGCACAGTTGGATGACAGCGTGTTTTTATCTCCGTCTTTATGGCAGAAATTGACAATGTTATAGCCTCCATTGCCACTGGGAGTCATCTTGTAGAGTCCGTTGTCCTTGTCACAAAGCCAGTAGTTGCCTTTCGAGTCCTTGCTGATGCCATAGAAGCGACCAAAGGGCTTGCCGCTAGAGTCGTGGGTCAGCACGGTCCTGTTACCGTTATCCTGTATAAGGAACAGAGATGCCTTCTTATTACCAATAAGCAACAGATGACGCTGCTCATCATAAAGCATGGCACGAGTTTCGTTTTCCATGGTGGTCTCCGCATTTGGAACCATCATGGCGCGCTCAATGGTCTTCTTCTGTATTTCCAGTTTCTCTAAACCGCGGCGGTGGGTCGACTCCCATATGACGCCATCGTTCAGCTCCAAACGTGCGTTGACGGTATTCGACAAGTTCCAGGGGTTTACGGGGTCGTTGTGGAAGTATTCTACCTCGTCGGTCTCGCGGTTATAATAACCATAACCACCACGATTCATTCGAATCCAAACGTGACCGATTGCCTCGCCAAACTCTGCACCGCGGCTGGTAAATTCTGTCATTGGCACGTTCTGGCGGAAGAATTTGACATCACCAGTTTCTGGCTTTAGGCGGTAGCATCCGTCTCCCTGATCAGAAAACCATATCAGCCCTTGGCTGTCAATGAACAGTCCGGTTATCTCGCGTCCAATGTTTAAAACTAAAGTAGGATCCTGACCGTATGAGAACTGCAGGATTTTTCCAGAAACAGTTCCTGCGTAGATATTGTAGCCGTTGGATACAAGATGGGTGATGCTTTCGTCAAGGAAGTAGCCGTTCTTTTCCAGTGTGAGATTCGCCATGTCAATGCGGCGAACACCTTGGTTGGTGCCTACCCATAGGTCACCATGATAGCCCTCGACAATGCATGTTACTACCAGCGAACTGGTGAGAATATGCTGATGTTTCAAACCGCTACGGTCCAGTCGCAACTTGTACAGTCCTACATCGCCGAAGGATACGAGTACGTCACCGCTACTGCTGACAAAGGGGGTGAAGAAGTAGTCAATGACAAAGTGCTCGTGGTCGTTGACATCTGCCAGAGGGTCTTCGATGAGGTCTGTCTGTCGGTTGATGACGAACAACCGGCCGTCATACATCTTCATCCAGACGTTTTGCGATTGGTCTATAGTGAGATTGTTGACACGGTTGTGCAGCCCTTTGACACCACTGGCATGTCCTGTCTTGTAGTTGTAGAAGTTGAACCCGTCGAATCGGGAAATGCCGTTCCACGTTGCCAGCCATACGTAGCCGTAGTCATCATGTGTGATGCTTGAAATGGCATTACTCGCTAGCCCATTGTCCACCGAGTAGTGTGACAGGGTTGCCTGCAGGCGCTGTGCACTCATGGCTGTGCTTTCCATGAGTGCCAACACCAGCAGTAGTGTGTGGAGTGTTATTTTAATCTTTGTGGTTGTCATTGGGGGAGGGGAGCAATGTTAATATGCGAACAAGGGGTACTGCTTCATACGCTCGTTGACGCGTTGGCGTACGCTGCTGATGACCTTTTCGTCCTCGGGTGCATTGAGCACTTCTTCTATGAGTGCTGCGATTTCTACCATGAGATCTTCCTTGGCACCGCGAGTGGTGATAGCGGGCGTACCGAGGCGTATTCCGCTGGTCTGGAAGGCTGAGCGTGAGTCGAAGGGCACCATGTTTTTATTGACGGTGATGTCGGCGGCTACGAGTGCGTTCTCGGCAACCTTTCCGGTCAGTTCGGGGTACTTTGGACGGAGGTCTACTAGCATGGAGTGGTTGTCGGTGCCTCCGCTGACAATCTTGAAGCCGCGCTTGATGAGCTCATCTGCCAATACCTTGGCGTTCTTCTGCACCTGCTTGGCCCACTCCTTGAACTCGGGCTTCAATGCCTCGCCGAAGGCTACGGCCTTGGCGGCGATGACGTGCTCCAGAGGTCCACCCTGCTGGCCGGGGAATACGGCTGAGTTGAGCAGCTGCGACATCATCTTCACCTGTCCCTTCGGGGTCTTCAGTCCCCAAGGGTTCTCAAAGTCTTTGCCCATCAGGATGATGCCGCCGCGCGGACCGCGCAGGGTCTTATGGGTGGTCGAGGTGACGATGTGTGCATACTTGACGGGGTTGTCCAGCAACCCAGCGGCAATGAGTCCAGCGGGGTGTGCCATATCTATCATGAGGAGTGCGCCTACCTTGTCGGCTATCTGGCGCATGCGCTTGTAGTCCCACTCGCGGCTGTAGGCTGAGCCGCCACCGATGATGAGCTTAGGCTTGTGCTCAATGGCAAGCTGCTCCATCTCGTCGTAGTCCACACGGCCAGTCTCTTCCTTGAGGTTGTAGCCGACGGGCTTGTACAGTATGCCGGAGGTGTTGACCAGCGAACCGTGCGAGAGGTGTCCGCCGTGTGCGAGATTCAAACCCATGAAGGTGTCGCCGGGCTTCAGGACGGCCAGCAGTACGGCAGCGTTGGCTTGTGCGCCGGAGTGGGGCTGCACGTTAGCATATTCGGCTCCGAAGAGCTGGCAGACGCGGTCAATGGCGAGCTGCTCAACTTTATCTACCACCTGACAGCCTCCGTAATAGCGGTGTCCAGGGTAACCCTCTGCATATTTATTAGTAAGGTAAGAACCCATAGCTTCCATGACCTGGTCGCTGACAAAATTCTCACTGGCAATGAGCTCTATGCCTTTCAGCTGGCGCTGGTGCTCCTGCTCTATCAACTCAAAAATCGCGTTGTCTCTTTCCATTTGTGTTATACAGTTTTTTTGTTGGATATTTCAAAAGTGCTTGCAAAAATAAGGAAAAAAACTGAGATTACCAAATCTTGCCGATAAACTTAAATATAATTTACACTAACTCAACCTTGTTGATGTCCTGCTCCTTCTCGCAGTAGTGGCAGGTCAGCGTGCCGCCGTGTACGTGAAAGTGGGTGGCCATGGGCTCGTTGTTGGTGACGCACTTCGGGTTGTTGCACTTCACGATGCCTACTATCTCGTCGGGCGTCTCGACGGTCTTCTTCTCCACCACCTCGTAGTCGCGGATGACGCTTAGGATGACCTTAGGCGCCACAACCGACAGGCGGCTGATTTCGTCATCGGTGAAGAACTTATCGGACACCTTGATGATGCCCTTGTTGCCCACCTTCTGCGATGGGTAGTTGAAGCCGATGGTGACGGGGGTGGCCAGGTTGAACAGTCCTAGCAGGCTGGCCACCTGGTAGGTCTTGTCGGCGGGTATGTGGTCTATGACGGTGCCGTGCTCGATGGCGGCAACCAGGCGTTCTTTCTTGTTCATAATTCGTGTGGTTTGTGAAATTCGTGGTCGGAAAAGTCCTCACTCAATAATCGTTTTGTCGCGTCTGACTTCGTCCAGCGTGATGCCCAGCACGTCGCAGAAGATGGCTTCGCGGGCGAAGAGACCGTTGCCCGCCTGCTGAATGTAGTAGGCGTGGGGGTTGTCGTCCACCTCGTAGGCTATCTCGTTGACGCGGGGCAGGGGGTGCAGTATCTTCATGTTCGGCTTGGCCAGCCGCAGCATGTCGTTGTTCAGCACGTAGACGTTCTTCACCCGCTCGTACTCCATGAGGTCCGAGAAGCGCTCCTTTTGCACACGGGTCATGTAGAGGATGTCGGCGTCGGCAATGACTTTCTCGTTGAACGCCGTGTGCTCCTGGTACTGGATGCCGTGCTCCTTGCAGTACAGTTTGTACTCGCTGGGCATGGCCAGCTCCTTGGGGGCTATGAAGTGGAAAGTGGGGTTGAAGTGACGCATCGCCATCAGCAGCGAGTGCACCGTACGACCGTATTTCAGGTCACCCACAAGGTAGATGTTCAGGTTTTCCAGTGTGCCCTGTGTCTTGTAGATGGAGTAGAGGTCAAGCATGCACTGTGATGGGTGTTGGTGAGCCCCGTCGCCAGCATTGACAATGGGCACGTCGGTAACCTCGGAAGCATATTGCGCAGCACCTTCAATATAGTGGCGCATGACAATTACGTCGGCATAGTTGGCTACCATCATGACGGTGTCCTTTAGCGTCTCGCCCTTAGTGCCGCTCGTAACCTTCGGGTCGGCAAAACCGATGACGCGCGCTCCAAGACGGTTGGCTGCAGTCTCGAAGCTAAGACGGGTGCGAGTGGAAGGTTCAAAAAAAAGCGTGGCGACAACCTTGCCCTTCAGTAGCTCGCGATTTGGGTGACGCTCAAATTCTTTCGCCATTTCTATCATGTACAGAATCTTCTCGCGAGTAAGATCTGCGATAGTCACAAAATCATGCTTTTCCATCAATAAAATATTTATTTCACGTGCAAAATTACATATAATTTCTGATTTAATTGCGATTATTCCAAAGAATTTTGTAATTTTGCACGCAAAGTTTTGTAAGAAAGACTTCCTTATGAAGAAAATTATCGTTTACATATTGTGGGGACTTCTGGCTCTAGGCGTAGTTCTTGGTGTACTTGGCTTCACTGCCATCAGCAAGGGATGGATAGGCTATATGCCGCCGATTGAAGAAATGCAGAACCCCATTAACCGCTTTGCCACACAGATATATTCTGCCGACGGCAAGTTAATGGGTACGTGGAACTATAACCGCGAGAACCGCGTCATGGTCGACTATACGCAGCTGCCACCGTCGCTCATCCACGCCCTCGTGGCAACCGAGGACGTACGCTTTTACGATCATTCCGGTATTGACTTCTTCGCACTCGGGCGTGCAATTGTGAAGCGCGGACTCTTAGGTCAGAAAAGTGCCGGCGGCGGTTCTACCATCACCCAGCAGTTGGCAAAACAACTCTATTCAGGAACTGCCCATAGCGTCATGGAGCGACTGTTCCAGAAACCCATAGAGTGGGTCATTGCCGTACAACTGGAAAAGAATTATACTAAAGATGAAATCATTGCCCTCTACCTGAACTACTTTGACTTCCTCCATAATGCTGTCGGCATCAAGACCGCAGCAAATACCTATTTCGGCAAAGATCCTAAGGATTTGAGCGTAACCGAGTCGGCCGTTCTCGTAGGACTCTGCAAGAACCCATCTTATTTCAATCCTGTGCGCCACCCCGACCGCGCACTCGACCGCCGCAACGTAGTGCTGCACCAAATGAGAAAGGCTGACTACATCACTCAGGAGGAATACGAGCAATACACCAAGCAACCCCTTGACTTGAAGTTCCATGTCGCTGACCATAAAGATGGTATCGCAACATACTTCCGCGACTTCTTGCGCCGCTACATGATGGCAAAGCAGCCCGAGAAGTCCGACTACCCCTCGTGGAACATGGTTAAGTTTTTTACCGACTCCATAGCATGGGAGACTGACCCTCTCTATGGCTGGTGTAATAAGAACCGAAAGAGGGACGGTGAACCTTACAATGTGTACACCGATGGACTAAAAGTATATACCACCATTGACTCACGTATGCAGGCTTATGCCGAACAAGCCGTCTACGAGCACGTGGCAAAGTTCCTTCAGCCAGCCTTCACCAAGGAGAAGAAGGGACGCAAGACTGCACCTTTCTCTGGTAGCTTGACTGTAGATCAGGTCAATAGCATTATGATGCGCTCCGTCCGACAGTGCGACCGCTACCGTGCCATGAAGGCGGCAGGAGCTTCTGAGGAGCAGATTATGAATGCCTTCCGCACAAAGACCGAGATGTCTGTCTTCAGCTATCATGGGGTCATCGATACCGTTATGACACCACTCGATTCCATCCGCTACTACAAGTCCTTCCTGCGTACTGGTTTCATGAGCATGTGTCCCCAAAATGGTCACGTGAAAGCCTACGTCGGCGGAATGGATTTCATGCATTTTGCCTACGACATGGCAATGGAGGGACGACGACAGGTGGGTTCTACCATAAAACCTTTCCTCTATTCTCTCGCCATGGAGAACGGCTTCTCACCCTGCGACCTCGCTCCGAATGTCCAGCAGACGTACATGGTGGCAGGACAGGCGTGGACTCCCCGCAACGGAAGTAAAGCACGCTATGGAGAGATGGTAACGCTCAAATGGGGACTCCAGCAGTCAAACAACTGGATTTCAGCCTATTTGATGAGCAAACTGAATCCTCAAGCCTTTGTAACACTGCTGCACGAGTATGGCATCCGCAATCCCGAAATTCATCCCTCCATGTCGCTTTGTCTCGGACCATGCGACATCACCGTGGGTGAAATGGTCAGTGCCTATACCACTTTCGTCAATCATGGAATCCGGGCCTCACACATGTTCGTTACCAAGATAGAAGACAATGAAGGAAATGTGATTGCACAGTTCCAACCTCGCATGAATGAGGTCATCAGCGAAGAGAGCGCCCACAAAATGCTGTATATGCTGAAGGCTGTCGTCGATGGCGGTACGGGCGGACGTCTCCGCTTCCGCTATGGCTTGAAGGGCGAACTGGCAGGAAAGACAGGAACTACCAATAACAATAGTGATGCATGGTTCATGGGAATAGCTCCCACACTTGTCAGCGGCGTTTGGGTTGGCGGCGATGACCGTGACATTCATTTCGACTCAATGGCAATGGGGCAGGGTGCCACAATGGCATTGCCCATCTTTGCGCTCTATATGCAGCGTGTCTATAAAGACAGCACACTCAATTATAGTCCAACTGCCGTGTTCGACTTACCCGCAGGCTATAATCCTTGCTCCACGGAAGGGATGGAAATGGATGGTGCAGAGGGCGAAAACCTCCAGCCGCAAGAACTTCAGGAAGTCTACGACTAAATCGTAAACGCTCTCATCTCCAGCATTTCCCTTCCATAATATATATAAATAGCATTCCCCTTCTATAATATATAATAAGGTATAAAGGTTTTCGCGTTGTCAACAAATGCGAAAACTTTTTGTATATTCATAAAAAAGTTGCCGAAAAGTTTTGGTGGTTTAAAAAATCTTCGTACCTTTGCATCCGCTTTCGCGCAAAATGCGAGTAGCAATTAAGATAAGCGATCTTTGAAAGACTTACATAAACAGAGAAGAAAGTAGTACAAGAAGCGGAAGACTTCTGTCTTCCGGGTAAAAATAGAAACCGTTTCAATTTCTACCGATACTACCGGATGAGCGTTCTGAGACAGAGAAAATAACGGAGATTATACAACTCTGCCAGGAGCGAGTGCAATGCCAAGCTAGCTTGAGCATTGCCGAGCGACGACGCAGAGTGTAAATTTTCTGTTGAAGACATAAAATTTACAATGTAGAGTTTGATCCTGGCTCAGGATGAACGCTAGCTACAGGCTTAACACATGCAAGTCGAGGGGCAGCGAGAAGAAAGCTTGCTTTCTTTGTCGGCGACCGGCGCACGGGTGAGTAA
>Ga0310697_10000116_pt1 | contig 109164 bp, 82 predicted proteins | sample 172DNAGHGlowgp2_FD_203883 | JGI IMG/M metagenome (GOLD analysis project Ga0310697, IMG submission 203883) | Sheep rumen microbial communities from Palmerston North, Manawatu-Wanganui, New Zealand - 1728 DNA GHGlow gp2 (v2) (version 2) | ecosystem: Host-associated > Mammals > Digestive system >...
AGGGAAATCGAACAGGTGCAGTTCAAGATAAACAGAAGACCAAGAAAGAAACTCCAGTTTGAAGCACCAAAATCAGTCTTCTATCGAAATATATGACTATTTTCGCACTTCAAACTGGAATTCGCGCTGATTGCGTCACTCTACTGGACTGATGGAGAAGTTGCCGTAAATGTGGATTCAGCTGATTATACTGAAACCAGTTAACTGATGCCAATAGCTGTTTTTCGAGATGTAATCTGTGCCTTGGAGCAGCCTAATCAAAAATCACGAATTTGTCTATAAAAAAGGCAAATTCGTCTAAATTATTTGTAAATTTGTTGAAATGTTGCTTAAATTTGCATATCAGTAACAAAAGGACATCTGTTACATTTTCATAACCAAAGTTTTTAAAAGTAATAATCATTTTAAAAGTGAAAACACGTTTATCCGCCGCTCTTGGGAATGAGTTGCGGATTTTTTATGCAGTAATGTGCTTTGCTTTTAACCTTTCCTTTTCAATGTGAGCTGCGAAATTCCGGGCGATTTTTATGCGTTCATTCGAGAATTCTCGTTAATTTTGCAATTTGTATCGGAAATCGGAAAAAGAAATCAAAATTACTATAATGAAACCTGACTTAGAGAAAAAATTAATCGGGTCTATATCGCTTGCCGATGTGATCCACTTTGTGATTGCCGTATTGTTTTTTGCCGTCATTTCATGGGTTTATTTCTATCCCAATGACGTGAACGGCGATGTGCTGCAACAGAACGACATCATGCAAGGTGTTGCCAATAATCAGGAAATCAACACCTTTGAGGCTCAGACTGGAGAAAAACCGCTGTGGACCGATGCCCTCTTTGGCGGCATGCCCACGTTCCAGATTTCGCCTGCCTACAAGGGCACAACGATGCTCAACCCCGCGTCGGCACTGTATCGCCTGTATTTCCCGAAGCCTGTGAGCTGGATCTTTGTCCTCATGCTGGGCTTCTTCCTGCTGATGTTGGCATTTAAGGTCAAATGGTACTATGCCGTGCTGGGAGCTATTGGCTATGCGTTCTCGAGCTACTTTTTCATTCTCATGGGTGCTGGCCACATCTGGAAACTGATGGTGCTTGCCTACATCCCGCCAACGCTCGCCGGCATTGTGTGGTGCTATCGCGGCAAGTATCTGGGTGGAATGGCGGTAGCTGCCTTCTTTGCAGCGTTGCAACTGGCCAGCAACCATGTCCAAATGACCTATTACTCGATGTTCATCGTTGTGGCGCTGGTCATCGGTTTCCTTGTCAAGGCTATCATTGACAAGAAAGTGGGCCGCTGGTGCATTGCCACCGCTGCGCTTGCAGTGGCAGCGGGACTCGCACTCATGGCCAACTCGCCTAACCTGTACATGACCTACAAATACTCTAAAGAGACCATTCGTGGCGGTCACAGCGAACTCACCCCGAAGGGCGAGGAAGCGGCTGTTGCCAAGCCTACCAAAGGCGGTCTTGACAAGGACTATATCACTCAGTGGAGTTATGGCAAGGGCGAAACCTTCACACTGCTCATTCCCAATGTCAAGGGTGGCGCTACCATCAAGCCAGAACACGGTGATAACACCCTGTTGTCACTGGGATCGACCAGCAAGGCCGAGAAGATGGTGAACACCGGGCAGATGACCCAGCAGGATTACCAGATTTTGAGCCAGTTCCCGCAGTACTTTGGCGACCAGCCGATGACTAACGGCCCCGTGTATGTGGGCGCACTGATTTGTGCCTTGTTCCTGCTGGGAAGCATCATTGTCAAGGGACCCGTCAAGTGGGCTTTGCTCATTGTTACCATCATCTCGATATTGCTGTCGTGGGGACACAACATGATGTGGCTCACCGACTGGATGATTGACCACTTTCCCATGTACAACAAGTTCAGAACTGTGGCGTCAATTCTCGTTATAGCCGAAATAGCCATGCCCATCCTGGCAGTGCTCGGCCTGCGCGAATTGTTCAAGGAGCCTGACGGATGGCGCAAGCATCGGGTGGCTTTGTTGGTTTCCTTTGGCTTCTGTGCCCTCATGTGCCTGTTGACGGCACTTGCCCCAGGCATATTCGGTCATTTCTCGGCACAAGAGCATGAACAGCTGGTTGCAAGCGGCCAAATTCAGCAGTATCCCAGCGTCGATGCCGCCATTGCAGCTGTTCGCGGCGCACTGGTTAGCGGTGATGCATGGCGCAGCCTGATTGTATTGCTTCTGGGCTTTGCTGTGATATTTGTCTATCTGAAGGGGAAACTCAACGAGATGGCTACGGTTCTTATCGTTGCAGGTATTGTGCTGGTTGATATGTATGCTGTGAACAAGCGTTATATCGATAGTGACTCGTTTACCTCACGCTATGACTTGACAGATGAGCCCTTCACCCCGCGTCCTGCCGACACCCAAATCCTTCAGGACAAGGATATGAACTATCGCGTGATGGATTTGCAGCACTTCGGTGAGGCCATGCCCAGCTATTTCCATAAGGCCGTGGGTGGCTACCATGCCGCCAAGTTGTCGCGTTACAATGACCTGATTAACAACCAGATTTCCAAGAACAACATCCAAGTGCTGAATATGCTCAACACGCGTTATGTCATTGTCAATGACAATACCGTGCAGGGCAACACCGAAGCATTGGGCAATGCATGGTTTGTGGATTCGCTCACCTATGTGAACAACGCCGATGAGGAAATGGCATTCCTGGATGATTTCACTCCTGCAGTGAGCGCCGTTGCCGATGCCAAATTCAAGCAGCAGCTGGGTGAGGCCAAGGCGACACAGCCTGGTGATACCATCTATGAGACAGCCTATGCCCCAGACCACTTGACTTACAAGAGCCATAGTGCAGCAGGCGGCTTAGCTGTATTCAGCGAGATTTATTTCCCGTGGGGATGGAACGTGACTATCGATGACAAGCCCGTGGAAATGGGCCGAGTGAACTATGTGCTGCGTGCGCTGCAAGTGCCTGCCGGCGATCATGTCATCGACTTCAAGTTTGCTCCTGCCGAGGTGAATAAGACACAGAGCTGGGCAACAGTAGCCGTGGTAATCATTTACCTGTTACTGCTCTTGGCGTTGAACTATGCCATCTTTGGTGACAAGTTCCGCAAGAACAAGGTAGAGGCCTCCAATGCCCCTAACGACTAACAACTGAAGTCTTGTTTCAACTGAAACAATATCTCAATGCTTGGAGCCGCCACCACCGCAGTGGCGGCTTCGGCATACATTCCCCCTACGCCTACCGTTTTGTTCGTGAAGTGTGGCGCCAGCCTGCGCCTTACTATGCATACAATGGTTTGGGCGACCTGATTGCCACTGTCAGGCAAGGCACTACTCGCCGGCAACGTCGTGAGATGGATCTCATCGGCCAACGTGAGGCAAGGCTGCTGTTCAGGGTAACCAATTTCTTCAATCCTCGCAACATCCTGCAAATTGGTGCCGCCACAGGCATCGAGAGCCTTGCCATGCTTGAGGTGAATCATGGCAGTCGGTTGTACCTTTTTGACCCAGGCTTGGGCCAAAAGCCACTTGCTGTGAGGGTGCTGCAAAGCCAATTGGATAGGGTGGAGTGTTATGATGACCTGCAGGTGGCAGCCGATGACTTTTTGGGTCCTGGCGACGGCACGCTGCTGGCGCTCGTCAACGCTCCAGTTGATGAGGCCGTCCTGAAACGATTGTTGGATGCCCAGTGTGTTATGGTGATGCGCAACCTGAACCGAAATGATGCGATGAAAATGCTGTTTGAGGCATGTTGCAGGCACATGCCGATGGGGCAGACCTATACCAATAATAAAATCGCCATCCTTAATCCCAATCCCAAACTACAGCGCGAGGATTTCCTCTTGTGGCTGTGACATAGTGACAAAGGGCAGAAACAAAGAGGAGGGTTAAAAAAGGAACAGGACTCGGCAATGTCGCGGGTCCTGTTCCCTTGTATTCGGGGGTTATTGCTTAGTAGTACTTTATGAGGAGGTCGATGAGCGCGCTCAGGTCACCGATGGTGATTTCACCGTCCTCATTGACATCGGCAGCCGGGCTGATTTGGCTCTCATTTCCTGTTATGTAGTCGATGAGAAGGGTCACGTCAGAGATGGTGACTTCTCCGTCCTCGTTGACATCACCCACCAAGATGTCACTGTAGTCCAGTTTGTTGTCCATCCACTCGAAGCGAGCGGTAATGAAGTCGCGAACGTGTTGGACTTCGGCCTCAAAACTACCCCAAATGACTGGATTCTGCTGCACAAGCGTGTCCATTATGTCCCATCGCATGAAGTTCTTTTCCTGTGATTCTTGCAACAGATTTTCAAGCGAGTCCACACTGGCGATGAGGTGTTCAGGATCAAGCCCATGGCGACGGGCATAGCGCCAGATATCCTTTAATTGCTGTTGCACTTCAAGATCATCAATAACAAGCTCATTGACAAAGTTGCGCATTTTTCCGGTAACGCTGCCGGTAGTGCGGTAAATGTAATCGTTATTGTCGTTGATGGGATAGGTGCGGACATCGTTTTCAAAGGCCAAGTCAAAGTCCCAAACCGGACCAGTGTAGATTGTGTCGTTGTTGCGTTGCTTGTACATGTAGGTGCTCCAGTAAGTGTCGGTGTTTCCCGAAAGCTCACCCACAATAAAGTGCCGCAGGAAGGTGTTGAGGTCAAGATACCTTTTCTTGTTGTTCTCCATCAAGTTGAAGTGGTTCTCGATATAGGCTATCTGTTCGTCGGTTATGACGTCATCATCGGGAGACTTGATGGTAACAGGATTGCCATCGTTGGAAATGAAGTATACGGGTTCCTCGCGGTAGTAGGCATCAATCTCAAAGAGAAAGCCGCCCGTAATCAGTTCGCCGCTGTTGTCATCCTCGGTCATCTCGGTGATATTCACGCGATTGTTGTTAACCTCAACTTGGTCGCAAAGCTGGTAACAGCCCTTGTACTCGCCGTTGAGAATCACGTCAACAGGCGTGCTGAAGGGGGTGTAAGGCATATCCAAACGTTTGCTGATCTCAAAGGCAAGTATATTGCGCATGAGCGTCTTGTCGCTATAGTTGGGAATCAGTGTCCATTTTTTTGCCTTGGCGGGAGAACCCAGCACCCGTGTTTTAGAGTCGAACTTGATGCGATAGGGGCGCTTGGGGAACTCGCGTGAACCGTTACCGCGCTCGCGTATGGTGCCCGGCCCCGTGAGTATTACTTCATGACCATCGTCACCCAAAACGGTCAATTGCGAAACGATTTGCGTTTCTTTGTCATGGGGAATTTCATTGTTGAGTGTGTGAACAATCACGGTGGGCAGGTTGGAGAAGCGGTAAAACCGGGAGTCGTCGCCGGCGCCTTTATTGCCGTAGAATTCCAACTCGGCAATGTTGCATCGTGCATTGCTTGGGCCAACGTAGCGCACATAGCGGAATCCTTTGCTGACTGACAGGTCGGCATAGGACATCTGATGCACTGTGCCAGCGGCCGTAATCATGTAAATGGGTACCGCATCCATGAAGTCCTCGCTGTTGGCTCCCTCGAAGACGCCCAACACTACGCTTTGGGGGCCGGTCGAGTAGTTTCGCGGCATCCAACCCACGCGTGTGATGACATGTGGTGTGCCCAAGTCAAGTCCCACCCAACCGTAGCTTGTATCGAATGAGGCAAAAAAGGTGTCAGGGTCGCGGTCAAAGGCCTGCTTCTTGGTGTTGACGGTTGTTGAAGGGATGCGGTTAATGTAGTCGTAGGACCAATCGGAACCGATGACGGTCCCCGACAATCTATTGTCGGCGAAGGAGCTTAGGGCACAGATACAACTTATTAAAACAAGTAGTAATTTTCTCATTCTATTTTTGATGATGATGGTTAGGAGCGACATGTCCACAGTTGGCAAGTTGTTGTCAACATGAGAGTTAAAATGTGCTCGATTTGTGTTGATGTTGGGCCGCAAAGGTACAAAATGTTTTGGAAATTACACTAATCATCCATCAAATCTATAGTTGTTTAGTACTTAGAATGGTGGTTCAGGGGACATAAGAAAACCACCTGAGTCGAGTGGCTCAGGTGGTTTATATTCAGTCCGTTATTTACTTCTTGATGGGACGTGCGGGCAAGGTGGGACGAGCAGGCTTGGGAGTGTCGTCAACACCCAGAGTCTCGATGTCGAAAATCAAGGTCTCGTTGGGCTCGATGCCACGGTTACCCTGGGGACCGTAAGCGAGTTCACCGGGGATTACCACGGTTACCTTGCTGCCGGGCTTCATGAGCTGGATCATCTCGGCAAAGCCGGGGATGACTTGCTTGAGGTTGAAGGGCACGGGGTTCTCACCGCTCTGGTCAAAGACGCTGTCGTTGAGGTGACGGCCAACGTAGTTCACCTTCACAACATCGCTGTCACTGAAGTTCTTACCCTCGCCTTCGGCCAGCACCTTGTAAGCGATGCCGCTCTTGGTAAAGGTATAGCTCTTGTCGTTTTTCAGCTTAGCCATGTACTCATCACCGGCCTTCTTGTTCTTGATGGCCTTGGGTGACTGCTCCATAGCCTTGTTCAGGAGGGGCTCAATCTTGCTCTGCATAGCCATCATTTCTTCCTGGCCCATGGGGGTGGTCTTCATCAGACCTTCGCGCAGGTGCTTCATAAACAAGCTCTTGTTGATGGGCATACCGCACTGCTGCTCAATGCCTGCATAGAGTTGTGCAATCTGCATACCCATCTGGAGGCCCTGCATGAAAGCCTTGCTGGTGTCGGCGTTGGCGATGTATTCCATACCCTTGAGCGCCTCTTCAATGTTGATGGTAGAATCCATGGCGCGCATCTGCTGGCCCATACCGGCACCATAGAGGTCACCGAATGCGATGCTCAGTGAATCCATTGCCTGACTGGTGCTACCAGCACTGCCGTTGCAGCTAGTAAAGCCTGCCATGAGCAGACCGGCAGCTGCAAATGCTAAAATCTTCTTCATAATAATAAAACTTGTTTAAAAAAATGAAATTGAATGTTGATATATAAAATGTTTGTTATTCGGCTTTCTTGACCTTAATCAACTCTACGTCAAAGATGAGCGTTGCGTTGGGCAGAATCGTGTTGCCTGCACCCTTGGAACCATAGGCCAACTCGCTGGGAATGAACAGGCGGTATTTCGAGCCCTCACTCATGAGCTGCAGACCTTCGGTCCATCCGGGGATGACTTTGTTCAGTGGCAGGACAGCAGGCTCGCCGTTCTGCTCGCTGCTGTCAACCACGGTGCCGTCAATCAGCTTGCCTGTATAGTGTACAGTAACCGTGTCGGTGGGGCCAGGCTTAGCGCCGTTGCCTTCTTTCAATACCATGTATTGCAGGCCGCTCTTGGTTTGCACGACGCTGTCGTTCTTGGCGTTCTGTTCCAGGAACTCGCGCCCTAAGGTCTTGTTGTCCTTAATTTGCTGGCCGTAGCTGGGAGTTGCCTCCTTGGTGGTCTGCTCGTTAGATGCGTTGTTGCTGCAGCTGGACATGCCCGTAATCATGAAGGCTGCCATTGCAATGGCCAAAATCTTCTTCATTGTATCTAAAAAAGTAGTTAGTAAAACTTGTTGATGAATGTGTTAGCCCTTCTTCTCGACCTTGAGCAGTTGCACGTCAAAGATGAGCGTTGAGTTGGGCTGGATGGGGCCGGTGCCGTGAGGACCGTAGGCGAGGTTAGAGGGGATAAACAGCCTATAGGCTGCGCCCTCGCGCATGAGCTGAAGGCCCTCGACCCAACCGGGGATGACCTGTCCCACTGCAAAAGTGGCGGGTTCGCCACGCTCGACGCTGCTGTCAAACACAGTGCCGTCGATCAGCTTGCCGGTATAGTGTACGGTAACCACGTCGTTGGGACCGGGTTGGAGGCCGTCGCCCTCTTTCACAACCTGATACTGCAGGCCGCTCTCGGTAACTTTCACACCTTCTACCTCCTTGTTCTTTTCAAGATATTCACGACCCAGACGCTCGTTCATTTCGGCACCTTGTTTCTCCAGATTGGTGAAAAACTCGGTGACAATCTGCTTGGCCTCGTCAAAGGTCATTTTTTGTTCTGCGCCTTCATAGACAGCGCGAAGGCCGTCTGCAAAGTCGTTGATGTTCAATTCCTTAATGCCTGAGCCAATGAAGTTTCCTCCCATGCTCAAACCTAATGCGTAGCTCAATTTATCCATTGAAAATCTATATTTTTTTGTAAAAAACGGTGCAAAGATAGTGATTTATGTGATTAGGGTGTACGTTTTTAGAAAAAAATTACTATTTTTGCTATCACAATATATATTAAATCCAAAAACAGACAAATGACTATGAGTAAGAAGAAATTAGTGATTTCGTCGGGCGCAGGCATCAGTGCCGAGAGCGGTATCAAGACTTTCCGCGACGCCGATGGCCTGTGGGAGAACTATCCCGTGATGGAAGTGGCCAGCCATGAGGGTTTCCTGCGCAATCCTGCACTTATCCACAAGTTTTATAATGAGAGGCGTGAGCAACTGGTTAACGCTCAACCCAATGCTGCACACTTGGGACTTGTGGAGCTGGAGAAGGACTTCGACGTGCGTGTCATCACCCAGAATGTGGACGACCTGCACGAGCGAGCCGGCAGTTCGAGCGTGTTGCACCTGCACGGCGAGTTGATGAAGGTGCGCTCTCTCAGGCATGAGGAGCGTGAGTACACCCTTCCTTGCGACCAGCTGACCGATAAGGGATTAGTGACCAGCGTGGACACGCGTGACCCCTATGACGATCCAGTGCGTCCTCACATCGTGTTCTTTGGCGAGGCGGTGCCCAACATGGAGGCTGCTGCCCGCTTGGCACAGGAAGCTGACATCTTTGTTGTCATCGGCACCTCGCTGGTTGTTTATCCAGCTGCGGCGCTCATCCAGTATGTGAAGCGCGGCGTGCCCATCTACTACATTGATCCCAAGCCAGCCTCGGTGCCCGACTGGGTTCATGTGATTCAGAAGCCGGCCACCCAAGGCGTAGCCGAGCTGATTGACATCCTGCGTCAATGATGCAACTAATAATCAAAAAGGACAACAGGCGACCCTAGTCAAAATAGAGTCGCCTGTTGCATGAACAATTTTAACGGGACAAGCAATTTGCTCGTCCCGTTAAATATTAATCCTTGAACTTGATGATGCAGTCCTTGCCTGCTTCAATGGTGACGATGTCTTGAAAGAGCAAGCGTTCGTTCTGCTGGCGTACCATCACCTGGCGTGTGCCTTGCTGTGCGCCATACTTGGTCCCTTTGACTTCGCCGTCAACAATTTGGGCTGTGGATGCAAGAAAAGTCTTGTCTAGCCCCGAAATGTTTACCCACAAGTCGTCGTATTGTTTACCCGACTCGCTGACGAAGACGAGAAACCCAAAGGTGTCGCGTGAAGCATAATCTTTGGCCAACTTATAGCTCTCTCCCGAGCACCCGCTGAGCAGCAGGCACACGATGCCTACCAGAGTTACAAGAAGCCGTTTCATCGTTTACTTGTTAAGGCCGAACTTGATGCGCAGTTTCTCGATCATGTCAACGGTCATGGCATCAAGGTCATATTCGGGCTTCCAATCCCACTCAACTCGTGCGCAGGTGTCGTCCAGCTTGTTGGGCCAGCTGTCGGCAATGCCTTGACGCAGCGGGTCAACGTCATATTCCATCTCAAACTCGGGGATGTATTCTTTGATTTTGTGGTAGATAACCTCGGGGTCAAAGCTCATCGATGCGATGTTGAACGAGTTGCGGTGAACCAGGCGTGAGGGATCGGCTTCCATAATCTCGATGGCGGCGCGCAAGGCGTCGGGCATGTACATCATGTCCATGAGGGTTCCTGCAGCGATGGGGCAGATGAATTTCTTACCCTGGACAGCGCTATAGTAGATGTCAACCGCATAGTCGGTAGTGCCGCCGCCGGGAGGGGTGACATAGCTGATGAGGCCGGGGAAGCGCACCGAGCGGGTGTCAACACCGAACTTGAGGGCGTAGTAGTTGCTCAGCAACTCGCCGGTTACCTTGGTCACGCCGTACATGGTGCGGGGCTGTTGGATGGTGTCCTGAGGGGTTCCGTCCTTGGGCGCATTGGGACCAAAGGAACCGATACTGCTGGGGGTGAACACAGCGCATTTCTTTTCGCGTGACACCTCGAGCACGTTCATCAGACCGTCGATGCCGATGTGCCAAGCCAGCTGGGGTTTGTTCTCGGCGACGGCGCTCAGCAGTGCTGCCAGGTTGTAGATGGTGTCGATGTTGTACTTGTCAACGACAGCGCCGATTTGCTGGGCGTTGGTGATGTCGACGATTTCAGAAGGGCCGCTCTCGGCGAGTTCGCCCTTGGGCTCAGCGCCGGGAATATAGCCAGCCACCACGTTACCCGAGTAGATGCCTCTCAATTTCATTGTCAGCTCCGAACCGATCTGTCCTGTCGAGCCGATGATCAGGATATTCTTCATTGCAGTATCTATAAAATTAAGTTCAGGTTTATGTTTCTAATCAACCTGCAAAAATACACCAAATATTAGGATTGTGCAACATCATCTCGGATTTTTTTGGTTTAGGAACATGGTTTCAGGCGTTAGTCTTTAGAGGGCAATGCGGTCTTTGGACTTGCGCCAAGGGTATAAAAACGACTCGAACAACTTTTTACAACAATCAGATAATTAGTTGTAATTGTTGTTAAAGTTGTCTTAATTCCAGTTGCGCTGCTCCGTGTGGATGGTGGTGTGTTGTGGCCGGCATCATCGGGTGACAGAAAAATGGGAAAAAATGTTGTAGCATGAAGGCCTTTTGGGCGAAAATGATTATCTTTGCAGGTTAGATAGCCATAACTCTAGCAACAACTTTTGTAATCTGATGAGTGAGAAGTATATCGTATCGGCGCGCAAGTACAGACCCTCGACGTTTCGCAGCGTTGTGGGACAGCAGTCATTGACCCACACGTTGAAGACGGCAATTGCAAGCGGCAGGCTGGCGCATGCCTACCTGTTCTGCGGCCCGCGCGGCGTGGGCAAGACAACCTGCGCCCGCATCTTTGCCAAGACGATTAACTGCGAGCATCCCACCCCCGAGGGAGAGGCGTGCAACGAGTGCCCGTCATGCATTGCCTTTAATGAGCAGCGGTCCTACAATATCAACGAGCAGGATGCCGCGTCGAACAATAGCGTGGATAACATCCGAGACTTGACCGAGCAGGTGCGCATTCCACCGCAGACCGGCCGTTACCGCGTGTTCATCATCGATGAGGTTCACATGCTGTCGCAGGCGGCCTTTAACGCGTTCCTCAAGACCTTGGAGGAACCGCCCGAATATGCCATCTTCATTCTGGCGACTACCGAGAAGCAAAAGGTCATTCCCACCATCCTGTCGCGTTGCCAGATTTATGACTTTGCGCGCATCACCGTGCCCGACATCGTGCAGCAGTTGCAATATGTCTGTGAGCAAGAAAATATAGAGGCTGAGCCCGCCGCGCTGAATGTCATTGCCCAAAAGGCTGACGGCGCCATGCGTGACGCCTTGTCAATCTTTGACCAGGTGGCTGCCTCGACCGAGGGCCACATCACCTACCAGAGTGCGCTCGATAACCTGAACGTGCTGGATTATGACTACTACTTCAGGCTTGTGGATACGTTCCTGAACGGTGATGTCAACCAGGCGCTGCTTATCTATAAAGAAATACGTGACAAGGGTTTTGACTCGCAGTTCTTCATCAACGGCCTGGCGCAGCACCTGCGCGACCTGATGGTTGCCACGACGCCACAGACGCGTCGTCTGCTCGAAATGAACGATGAGGTGGCGCAACGCTATGGCGAGCAAAGTGTTAAATTGACGCCAGCGTTCTATTACCGTGCCCTTGACCTGTGTAACAGCTGTGACTTGAACTATCGCAATGCCAGCAGCAAGCAGTTGCTGGTGGAACTGACATTGATTAAACTGTGCCAGCTGGTGGTGCCGCAACCGCAGCCCCAGCAGGCTCAGCAGCCGGCAATCCAGAAGATTGCCCCCGCCGCTCCCGTATCTTCAGCCCCAGCTGCCTCACCTCATCCCGCCGCTCCCCAGGCTAGGGCTCAGCAGCCTGTAGCTTCTCAACCTCAGCCTCAACCAGCTCCTCAGCCTCGGCAAGCGCCTACACCCCAACCGTCGCCTGCGGCACAGGCCCGTCCTGCAGCGAGAGGCTTGGATAGGATGCCGCGCATCATGGTGAACGTGACCGAAAAAGCCGCTGCCGCCCCTCAGGCCGCCCCTGTTGCGCGCCAGCGTACCGAGGCATTCACTGCCGAGCAGCTGCAAGAGGCTTGGCGGGAATATATTGAAGCGCATCCGCAGGAGAAGGCCTTGTTGGCGACGATGTCTTATGCTGTTCCGCAGCCTGCAGGCGACAATGCCGAGCACTATGTGGTGACGGTAGCAAGTCCCACCGAGCAGAAGAACTTTGAAGAGCACCGCGAGGGCTTGACGTCATTCCTGAGTGATGCCGTGCGTAACGACCGCCTGACTCTTGAGGTGAAGGTGAGCGATGTTCCCATGGACACGCCCAAAATACTGTCTCCCCGCGAGGTGGTGGAGCAGATTAAGCAGCATAACCCCAACTTCAACCAGTTCCTGAAGGACTTCGACCTCGGCCTGGTGTAAACAGGGAATCAAGCATAAAATAAAAGCAGGGGGCATGCCTAGGTGCACACCTCCTGCTTTTATTTTTAAATCATTAATTTACTTCAGGACCTTTGTTGTAATTGTTGTTCCGTCGGTATAGGTTGTGACAACAATCGTGGCGCCATTGATGCCGCTTGTCTGCTGGCCTGCCAGATTGTAGTAGCGTACATTGTCAATGCTCTTGTGGTTAACGATAGAATTGACGTCTGTGCTATTTCCGATGGAGAAATAGGCACGGTCAAGGTCACTCCTGTCTTTTCCGTCAACGATTGCATAGGCCTCGATGGTGTATTCGCCCGGAGTGCTGAATACCAACTCATTGGTGTAGGGTTTCCATTCACCGCCATTGATGCGATAGTATATTTTGCTACCATCTTCATTGGGCAAAATGGTTACTAAATATGATACATTTTCATTGATTGGCTGAACATATATTGTTGGTGCCAATGTTTTGTCTTGGCCGCTACCGCCAAGTCCGGGAACCAGAATATCCTTTTCGGCTGTGCCCTCGGTTTTGCCAATTTCTTGAGCAGTTGCTTTAGCGTGGACGGTATAATCGTTTTCTTGGCGCATCAGGGTATAGGGGAAATCGACCTTAATGCCATCAATGTATAATGTCAACTCACCATTGCCATCAACATGAACGATTACTCGGTCGTCCAGAACCTCATGCCAGATGATTGGGGCGTCGGTTTGAGGAATGATTTCTCGTTCTTGGATGAACTTGTAACTGATGTATCCGCAAGGTATCTTGAAATTGACAACCGCTTCGCGATGATTGATGTTTTCGGGCAATGGCTGAGCAGTGACTTCTGCATTAACGTTATATCCAAAATAGCCATTTTCATCAACGATGTCGGCTAGGTCAATGTCAAGCCATGCCGGTTTGTTCTGGATTGTCCATTCGGCACAAGGAACTGATGTGAAGAACAGGATGCTTCTTGTGGTATCTTGGCCAAGGGGCTTTTCCATTAAACCGCCTTCTTCACCGAATGTGAATTCACCATTCTCTTGCCTATAGCCATAAACAGCAAATGGTGATTCCGTATTCAGGAAAATGGTTAATCCGCCCTTCATGGGGATACTCATTTCCTGATCGAGAAAGTCGTGGTATAATCCGTGCCATTCATATTGCCCTGTGAAATTACCTTGGCTATTGACCTTACCATGTTTAATATAGGCTAACTCGCCATATCCTTCGTCATGGAAATAGTCAGTGTTCATGTAAGCTGTGAAATGTGTCAATCTCTCGTTCTCAACATCATTATAGCCTTCGATAGCGACAAGAATCGCATCATTTATTTCTAATGATGTCTCTTCACCGTTTTTATCGTAAATAGTGAACGGGATGAGATTGCCATATTCCTCTTTTGTTTGGGCCGAAATGAAAGCATTTCCGGTTGCGATGAGTTCACCGGGCTCATCGGCTATGGTCACATAATCATTATCATCATATTGGGGTATGCTGCTTAATCTGTAAATCTTGCAAGAGAGTTCAACAGGATCACCTTCAACTTGGTAATCGGCCAAAACATATACTTTCTTTAATAAATAGGAATGCTCGGGCTTTTCAAAGGCTTGTGCAATTCCATCAAAGTGTGAACCATTCTTACCAAACCAGAAACCATAGTCATTATCACCATAAGGTAAACAGATTTCCTTTGATTCGTCAAGATAGCAAATCATATTATATAGTGCGTCCCCGCTATGAATGACATTGCTAAAGTTACAGCTTGATTTCAGAAAATCAACGCCCCAAGCGTCCATCGACGAGGCTATGGATGCAATTAAACCACAATCTACCGATTCAATCTCGGCCTCTTCGGACTTGTCTTTGGCGATTTTTCCATGAAGGAAAAACTCTTTGTCGGTACTGCCGTCCTGAACATGGAAATAAGGCACAGAATCGGTTTCATATCCATAGGATTTCGATAAAGTATTAATTCCTTCATAACGTTGCCAGCAAACATAGTTGCTATCAAGAGCTTCATCATAATAATCAGACTGTACATCCCAATACTTGTAGGCGTTGTAGCTGGCACCACTATATGAACCGACGAAGGTGTAAGTCTCGTATGGTTTCAGGAAAACGTAAGGAAAAAAAAGATAGGATAATTGGTTTCCTGTTAAGTAAATGCTGCTATAGAGCGCACCCGCAGGTCTGCGATATGAGACCTTCAAATTCTCGCCTGCCTTGAGGCTCTCGCTCGCAATGGATTGCGATGTTTGTTTCGCAGGGCTTACTGACCTCACTAGTGCCTTAAGTTGTGTTTGCATTCCAACCGGTTGCTTGCCTGTTTCAAGGCCAACCGAACGCATTTGAGCACTCATCGTTATTGAACATAAGGCCAACGATGCTAATAAAAGTTTGAATTTCATGAAAAAAACCTCCATACCCTATAACTCCACAAATTCAGGTGTCTAAGAATAATTGGCGTGCGGAGTTTCATTGTCACTCGCCTGACATTCAGGCTTCAGATGTATTTTTCTCGCATCAAGTTATAATTTGAAAGCGGCAAGAGTCGTGAATGTTATGAGCAAAGTGGCAAGTCACACCTTTTTTTGTTTGCGCCGTTATTCATGAAAGCTTACCTGTCGTGTAGGTGCGCTACAACATGTATAACGTTGCAAAGATACATAATTATTTAATGCGGCTATTGGTTTCGGTGATGTTTTTTAATTTTTATGATTTTAGGATTATTGTTGTTTCCTATTATTTTTGTTAATTTTGCAGGGTGTTTCTATGCCAGTGCCTATTTTGCCAGATAGGTCGGATGCTGTGGGAGCATATCTAGTGATGCGGCGTAAGGCTTGATGCTTGTTCATGCAATGAAGGAGATTCGAGGGCATGAACTGTAAAACAGGTGAAAAACTCCCCACGTCGTTTTATTTTTTATCGTTGTTACTTGCTCGAATTATGGGGTGTTATAGGGCGAACCAAAAAATCTGCTGACTGCATGAAAAAGATTACTTTGATTTTTGTATTGATGCTGCTGGCTGCACCTTTCAGGTTGAGTGCAGCTGCTGTTGCTGGCGATGCAAACGGTGACGGAACGGTGAACATTACTGACGTGACTGTGCTGATCGATTATTTGCTGTATGGGGATGTATCGCTTATCGCGAATGGCAATGCTGATGCAAACAATGACGGTGTGATCAATATTTCGGATGTTACCTCTACCGTTGATCTTCTCCTGTTTGGCCCGGAAGAGGAAGTGCCTGAGTATATTGACTTGGGTTTGCCCAGTGGCACATTGTGGGCTACAAGAAATATAGGTGCGCAAAATCCTGAAGATTACGGGTATTATTTTGCTTGGGGTGAGACAGCACCTAAAAATGTGTATGATGCAATTACATACAAATGGTGGGAACCTTATCCCGTTTATTACATTAAATACTGCAATTCATATTATACTGGAACTCCTGATTACAAGACGGAGTTGGACCTAGCAGATGATGCCGCATATGTGAGAATAGGCCATTCATGGATTATGCCGTATGGATGGCAGCAGGAAGAACTTGTTAATGAGTGTGACTGGCGATGGACATCGAGGAATGGTGTGAATGGTTATTTGGTAACTGGCCCTAACGGTAATCACATTTTCTTGCCGGCTGCGGGTTATCGCGATGGGGAGAACCTATCTTATGCGGGTTCTTGTGCTGCATATATGTCGCGTGAAATTGTAGGTAGTTGTGAGGAGGGAGATCTCGGTGACAATCTAGTAATTGGTATCGGTTTTGATGAAGAAAACTACAGATATGACCCAGTATGGGGTTGTGGTGACCGTTGGGGCGGCAAAAGTGTTCGCCCTGTGCGTGTGCAGAATTAATAAACTCATTCAGGGTTTTGATAAATGAGAGAAGTCGCATTTAGGGGCCTCAAGTGTTTTGCACTTGAGGCCCCTGAATTTTAGGTGTCGACCATAACGGGGCTTGTGATGGGGTGGGGATGTTATGGGAGGGCGTTGATGCTTTCGGCCTTGACGGTGAAGAAGTTGTTCTCGTCGTCGTTGAGCAGGTTGTACTCAGGGTGGTTGCTGAAAGCGGCGGTCTGGTCTTCAATGACCATCTCCCTGCCTGTGTCGTTGCTGACGTATGGGCCAATGAATTCCTGCCATGCCATGATGCGCGCTTGGGCTGATTCACGGTCACTCAGAGCATATTTCTCATCGACCAGCATCTTGAGGTGTTTGATATAGATTTGACGGAATACATCATATCTCAATATCCTGGAGATGAGCGGGTAGATGTTGTTGCCCCACTGCAGGGGATTCTGCCGTCCCGAGTCGGTCAAGTATCCCGAAATGCTGCAATTGCCCAGTGAACTGTCGTAGTCGTAGGGGATAAAGAAAACTTTGTAGCCGGTGAGGTGCTTGCCGCTGAAGTAGAGATAGTAGTTGTTGGCATTATTCCAGTAGTCGTCCCACATGCCCAGAACGACGTTGACGGCATAGGTCTTGAGCAGCAGGTCAACGTCGGTGACCTCTTGGATCCAAGTGTAAAAAGTGTTATCGTCGAGTGACTTGAGCTTGGTCATGAAATCAGCAAATTGCACGCGTGCCGAGTCAAACTCTTCGGTCTGCGTCTTGAGTGTATATGTGTGCATGTCATCGCTGTCATCATCATACCAGAAGTCGCCATTGGGGTTGTTCAGGCCGGCTCCACCCGTAGAAAGATGGCGGCATTTCCACAGGTAGCCGTTCGAGGCTCCGAACAGGTCTTTGCGGTCCTTGAGGTATCGCTTGTCGATGGGTTCGGCCAAGAGATAAACGCCAAAGTATGCCTCACGGGCATCGCCTTCGACATGGATCCACACACGGCAGTATTCGTCCCGAATGGCTGTCCACACACCGGCGCGCTTGAACAGGTCATAACAGTATTTTTCGCGTACATAGGCGGGATCGTTGCTGCAAAATCTGAGATGAATCTTGCGAATGCCTTGGATGGTGTGCGCGTCGTCATCGACATACTTGCGCAAGTTGATACCGAAATGTGTGCGTCGCCACAAGGTGGTGTTGGTCTGGTGAGGCACGAAGTTCTGCCTGCCCTCAGGGCGATGTCGGCTTGAATTGCCCTTGAGCCTGAGTCCCACACTATCAACTCTTGTCGTGTCGTTGCCCTTGATGAATGTCATGTCGGCCATGACATATTGCCGCGTGTAATGATTCTCGTCATAGAGGGCGAGCAGTCTGTTCCACTCGGCAAGACTGACCTCGATGTGAACTTCGGGAAGTGCATCCTCGTCCCACACATAGTCATAGCCTTCCTTGATTTTCTCGGGCTTGGTGCCGTTTAACAAATAGTCAATGAGCAGTGACAGGTCATAGATGGTGATGTTATTGTCGAAGTTCATGTCACAGCGAATGCGGGTATCATAGTCCGTAAATTGGCCCAGGAGAATATCTATAAGACATGTGGCATCGCTTATGGTGATATTGCCATCGCCGTTGACGTCACCCGTGTTGTGGTTGATACCCAAAATGCGGGACGGACCTGCCGTCGTCTCGAGCAGGTCGTCGGCGCTGAGCGTGAAGATCGGTGATTCGCTTTGCGTAGCTACTGCCGAGGTGTAGTTGAGATATTCAGGGATGAAATCAATCGCCTGAACCTGCGCAAAAGCCAGAATTGACGCTATGATACATACAAAGTATTTTTTCATAACCAATAAAGAAATTATAGGTGATATATATTATGCTGTTTTTATTTATGGACTGATTGCGTTGATGCTTGCGGCCTTAACATTGAAGAAATTGTCGCTGTTGGACTTGAGCAGGTTGTACTCGCTGTGATTGCCCCACGAAGCGGGCTTGTCCTCGATGGCAGTATCCTCGCCGGTCTCGTTGTCGATGTAGTCGGCAATCTTTGCCTGCCATGAGCGGATGCGGGCTTGAGCGGCCTGGCGGTCCATCATGGCGTTACCCTGAGTGACCAGGAACTGCAAGTGCTTGACATAGATGGCTCTGAAGTCGTCAAACTTCAGGATTCGAGCGATGAGCTTGTTTCCATCGTTGCCCCAATGCAGCGGGTTTTGCCGTCCTGCATCGTCCTGATTGCCGCACCTCAAGCTGGTGCCCAAGGTGTTGTCGTAGTCATAGGGTATGAAGAAGAACCGGTAGTTGTTCTGGTCTTTGCTGTTGAAGTAGAGATAGTAGTTGTTGGCATTGTTCCAGTAGTCGTCCCACATGCCGACGGCCACGTTGACGGCATAGGTCTTGAGCAGCAGGTCCACATCGGTGACTTGTTGAATCCATGTGTAAAAATCATTGTCGTTCAAACTGCTGATCTTGTTCATGAAATTGACCAGCTGCACGCGTGCCGAGTCAAACTCCTCGGTCTGCGTCTCGAGCGTGTAGGCATGACGGTCGTCGGTGTCATCGTCATACCAAATGTCACCATTGGGATTATTGAGGCCCGCTGCGCCGTTGCGGCATTTCCACAGATAGCCGTTGTTGGAGCCAAAGCGCTCTTTGCGGTCTTTGAGATAGCGCTTGTCGATGGGCTCAAGCAGTCCATACACGCCATAATAGGCCTCGTTGGTGTCACCGCCGACGTGAATCCAAAGGCGGCAGTAGTTGTCGCGGATGGCGGTCCACACTCCCGCGCGGCGGAATAGTTCATAGCAGAATACCTCGCGCACATAGGCCGGATCATCCTTGAACCACTTGAGGTGCAGCTTGCGCACCCCCTGGATGGTGTGTGCATCATCATCGACAAATTTGCGCAGGTTGACACCAAAATGGGCATGATGCCAGTCGGTGTTGTCGCGGTGATGCATTTCGCCGTACCACCCTTCGGGCCTGCGGCGTGATGTATTGCCCTTGAGCCTGATGCCCACGCTGTCGATGACAGTCACCTCACCATTCTTGACAAAAGAAATGGAGCCCATGACATATTGAGCCGTGAAGGAGTTGGCGTCATAGAGGGTGAGCAGCCTGTTCCACTCGTCTAGACTCACGTCGAGATGCACCTCGGGCAGGGCCTTGTCATCCCACACATAATCATAACCTTCCTTGACGGGCTCAGGAACGCTGCCACCCAGCAGTAGGTCTATAAGTTGAGAGATATCGGCGATGGTCACTTCCTTGTCGCCGTTGACGTCGGCGCGCTGGCGGACGTCATAGTTTGCTGAGCCTCCCAGCAGGATGTCAATGAGCAAGGAAACATCAGAGATGGAAACCTCACCGTCGGCATTGATATCGCCCGCTGTGAAGTCGAAGGGATCGGGCCCGAGAGGTTCCACGAAAGTTTCGACCTTAAAAGTGAGGTCGTTGAGGTTGAATGTGAAGGTGTACTCTTCATTTGCTCCCTGGAACTTGTAGGCGTGATTATTGTTGGCTTTTTGTGTCTTGACGATTTCGAAGAGATGAACATCCTGGCTGCTGTTGCCGTCGGGTCCATAACGGTGGTTGGCGTTGAAGTCGTTCCAGTCGCTGGTGAGCTTGTCGGCAAAGACAAACCACACTGTTTCACCGATGTTGATCGTCAGGGTGTAGATGCCGTTGCCCTCGTCGGTCATCTCGATGCCATGGGCGGGGTCCCAGTTGCCGAATGGACCGCTGCCCACCATATAGATGGCGGCTTGTGATGGCGCGACCGCCATCACAAGTGCCATAATGATCAATAGAAAGAATTTTCTCATCGTGAATTTTGGCTATGTCTATGTCTTTAGGGTGCCTTGCCGCCCCTAGTCTTGGTCATACCAAGTAGAGTACATCAGGTAGTTCTTGGCAATCTTGACGTTGATTTCGCTGGCCTGCTTGGGATCGACCATCTTCTTGAACTTTGCGGGGGAGCCCGCCCACAGTTCGTGAGGACCTACTTTTGTGCCGCTGAGCACAACGCTGCCGGCAGCAATGATGGCGCCTTCGCCAATCTCGGCGTGATCCAGGATGATGCTGCCCATGCCGATGAGTGCCATGTCACCGATTTTGGCCCCGTGGACGACCACGTTGTGACCGATGGACACATCGTTGCCGATCTCGGTGACCGACTTTTCATATAATGTGTGAATCACGCTATTGTCCTGGATGTTGACGCGGTTGCCAATGGTGATGGTGTTGACGTCGCCGCGCAACACGGCATTGAACCAGATGCTGCAATCCTTGCCCATGGTCACGTCACCCACAACGACGGCATTGTCGGCGAGGAAACAGTTTTCTCCAATCTTGGGCACAAAGCCCCTTACTTTTTTTATAATTGCCATTGTTTTTTATTCGAAGTTAATGGGGCCGTGGTGGTGCCACGGCACGGTGGAACTTTTTAGATTTCTTGTGTTTTGGCAGCGAGCCATGCGGCTTCGTCGGCATTCAAGAGCGGGGTGATGCGATCGCGCACCATGCGGTGGTAGTCGTTGATTTGTGCTATCTCGTCGCCAGTGAGCATCGAGCGGTCGATGAGCTGCAGGTCGTAGGGGAAGAGCGTCAATGGTTCAAATTGCAGGAAATCGCCGAATTCCTCGGTCTTGTCGGCCTCGATGACAAGCAGGAGATTCTCGGTGCGGATGCCGTACTCGCCCGTCTTGTAAAGGCCGGGCTCATTGCTCATCACCATACCGGGCATGAGCTTGACATCGACGAGGTTGGTGCGGATGCTTTGGGGACCCTCATGGCAACCCAGGAAATGTCCCACGCCGTGACCAGTGCCGTGGCCGTAGGTCATGGCCTCTTGCCATAGCGGCAGACGTGCCAGCACATCGAGTTGGCAACCCGTGGTGCCCACGGGGAACTTGGCGCGCTGCAGCGCGAGATGGCCCTTGAGTACAAGGGTGAAATCATGTTTCTCCTGTGCAGTGGGGTTGCCCAAGGTGACAGTGCGGGTGATGTCGGTTGTGCCATCGAGGAATTGTGCACCGCTGTCCACAAGCAGGATGCCCTCGCCGTGAAGGGTGGAGGCGCTCTTGTCGTCGGCCTCGTAGTGGACAATGGCGCCATGCTCCTTGTAGCCGCAGATCATGGCGAAGCTGTCCTCGCGGTACAGGTCCTGCTGTGAGCGGAATTCCATGCCCTTGTTCCACACGTCCACCTCATTGATGGTGCCCTGGGGTGCAGTTTCCTCAATCCACTTGAACAAGCGCACCAGCGCGGCGCCGTCACGTTCCATGGCACGGCGGAAACCATTAATCTGGACCTCGTTCTTGATGCATTTGAGATCGGTGATGGGCGAACGGAAGTAAACCTTCTGGCAAGGCAGTGCGTTGGCCAGGGTGTCGCTCACGCGGTTGGGATCGATGAGCACTACCTCATGCTCGCTCACGCGCTCTAGGAAATGCACCACGTCGTCATAGTCGCGCACTTTCACATCACAGGCCTTGAGATGCTGGCGCACCTCGTCGGTCACCTTGTTCTCGTCGATGAAGAGCACCCTGGTGTTCTGTGAGATATAGGCGAATGCAATGGCCACTGGGGTGAATGCCACATCGTTGCCGCGCAAATTGAGCAGCCAGGCAATGTCGTCGAGTGCCGTTACCAGCATGCCGGTGGCGTCATTGTCGTCCAGCACCTTGAGCAGGCGCTCTATCTTGTCGGTGGCTTCCTCGCCGGCATATTGAACGTCGTGGACAAAGGCCGGCTCGCTAGGACGGGCGGGTCGGTCGGGCCAAATGCGATCGGCCGGGTAGAATTCGGTGGCCAGCATAAAGCCGTTCTCGCCGCAGAAGCGTTCCAGCTGGTTGGCTGCCTGAGCACTATAGAGCCTTCCGTCGATGGCAATAACCGAGTCCTCTTCCAGGACCTCTTGCAGCCACTCGTGGATGGTGGGGTCGTTACCCATGTTTTCCTTCATCATCTCGAAACCGCTGTCCTCCAGCTCAATGCCGGCTTGGAGGAAATAGCGCGAATCGGTCCACAGGGCAGCGTGGTCAAGGGTGACAACGGCGGTGCCGTTGCTACCGGTGAAGCCGCAAACCCAGTCGCGGAATTTCCAGTGGTCGCAAATGTATTCACTCTGGTGCGGATCGGTGCCAGGAATGATGACGGCATCGACATTCAGGCGGCGCATCTCGTCACGCAACGCCTCAAGGTGGGCATATGTCTCTTTACTCATGATTGATGTGTAGTTTTGATTTCTTGAATAATAAAGCACCGCAAATTTACATCATTTTTATTAAGCGACAAAATTTAGTGTTAAGGGCGCTTTTTTCTTCTTTAAAACTGTAGAAATCAAAAAAAAGTGGTGAAAATGTTTTGTCCAGTCCAAAAAATGTGTCTATCTTTGCAGCCGATTTCGCGGCACATGTCTTGCTGGCGTTGATGCTCATGCGTTAGTCAAGTCAAGAGTGTGACACTTGATCGTTGAAACTTCGATGTGCAGGCTATGATGCTAAGTGCCTGACAGTCAAGCGTAGGACGATATTAAACGAGCGCGACACCCAACTGTTGTTCAACCCTGTGATGCCGGTGGGCTTCTCACACCGGTGGGATAGAGCAGCCTCAGAATGCTGGATGTCCACACCCGGTTTATTGTGCTGCGCCTGTGTTTTTCTGTGTACAGGCAGGCATGTAGCGCGAGTCAAAGTGAGAAATGTAAAACAATAACAATAACTAACAAAACGAGAAACTATGTCTAAAGTTTGTCAAATCACTGGTAAGAAGGCGATCACTGGTAACAACGTGTCGCACTCGAAGCGCAGGACGAAACGCAAATTCAACGTTAACGTCTTCAGCCGCAAGTTCTATTGGCCCGAACAGGGTCAGTGGGTACGCCTGACCGTGTCGGCTTCAGGTTTGCGCAACATTAACAAGATGGGTCTTGATGCCGCTTTGAAGAAAGCTGCTGCTGATGGCCACTTGACAGAAATCATGGTTATTAACAAGTAAGAAAGGAAACTGTATTATGGCAAAGAAAGCAAAAGGCGATCGCGTGCAAGTCATTCTGGAGTGCACCGAGCAGAAGGGTACTGGCGTTCCCGGCATCAGCCGTTACATCACGACCAAGAACCGCAAGAACACCACCGAGCGTTTGGAGCTCAAGAAATACAACCCTTATCTGAAACGCATGACCGTTCACAAGGAGATCAAGTAATAGAGTACAACCATTTAACGACTGAATATAAGTTATGGCAAAGAAAGTAGTTGCAACCCTTCAGACTGGTGAAGGACGCTCATGGAGCAAAGTCATCAAGATGGTTCGCTCCGAGAAGACTGGCGCTTACGTGTTTGAGGAGCGCATGGTCCCCAACGACAAGGTACAGGACTGGCTGAAGTAATCTTCACGCTATCCAAGATAAATACCTGCCCGCAGGCTCTAAGTAGCCTTGCGGGCAGGACTTTTTTGTGGGTAGTGAGGTCAAAGCACAAGTTTTTTATTTACCTTTGTGACATGAAAGCCGACCAAGACTATATATTCACACTCGAGATCGCCGTGCGCGACTATGAACTTGACAGTGAGGGCATCGTCAACAATGCCATCTATCTGCATTATTTGGAGCACACGCGCCATGCCTTTGTCACACGGGAAGGTATCCCCTTTGGCAGTCTCACGCGGGATGGACTCATTCCCGTGGTGCGGCGCATGGAAATCGACTACCACACGCCACTGCGCAGTGGCGACGTGATGTTGAGCCGCCTGTGGATTGAACGTCAGGGGGTGCGTTTCATTTTCCACCAGGACATATTCAAAAAAGAAGATGATACGCCAGTTGTGAAAGCCGTGGTCACCATCGTGTGCATGGAAAAGGATGGTCGCATCAACCGTGGTGACGACCTGGCCGCTCGCATTGCCCAATACCTGAAAGAATCATGACCGAGGGCAGTTACACACCATTGACCTATCGCATTGCCTTTGCCGGCCTGCAAGGCATGGGTGTTGACTTGGCCCGCAAACTGCTTGATGTGGTGGGCAGCGAGGAACACTTCTTTGCCATGAGCGAGAAAGACCTGCGCAACCTCACCCGTGGACGCAGCAAGATCTATAGAGACGACTACCGGGATGAATGTCTGCAGCGTGCCGTGAAGGAGGAAACCTTTGTGCGTGAACACGGCATCAATGCCATTTATTATAGCGATACTGCTTATTCCCATCGCTTGCTCGAAGCCCCCGATGCCCCTGCGATGGTTTACACCTTGGGCAAGTGCGATTTGGAAAGCAAGCATATCATCAGCGTTGTCGGCACTCGCCATGCCACCCAATATGGCATCCGTTTTTGCGATACGCTCATCGGCGAGCTGGCTCATCGGCTGCCCGACCTTGTGGTGGTGAGCGGCCTGGCCTATGGCATTGACATTGCTGCCCATCGTGCAGCCCTCAAACATGAAGTGTCTACCGTGGCTGTGTTGCCCAGGGGGCTGAACCGCATTTATCCTGCCATGCACCGCAACGATGCCATCGCGATTGTCAAGAGCGGGGGCATGCTGCTGACAGACTATACCAGCCAAGACACGGTGCAGAAAAGCAATTTCCTGGCCCGAAACCGCATTGTTGCAGCCTTAAGCGACTGCACTGTAATTGTTGAGTCGGCTGGAGCCGGAGGTGCTCTCGTCACGGCATCACTGGCGATGAGCTATAACCGTGATGTGATGGCGGTTCCCGGCCGTTGCGGCGATGAGTATTCGGCTGGCTGCAACAAACTTATTTCCACTAACAAGGCAGCTCTCATTACCGGAGCCGAAGACTTGATGGCCGCCATGCGATGGGAATCGGCCAGGCAGGAGCCTCAGCAACTCAATCTGTTCCCCGAACTGACCAAAGAGGAGCAAGCCATTGCCGACGTGATTCGCAACCATGGTGAGATTCACATCAACGCACTTGCCGATGCCTTGAAAATCCCTGTATATAAATTAATGAGTGTTTTGGTCGAGCTAGATTGCAAGAATGTCATTGCCACCCTGCCCGGTTGCCGTTACACGATGCGCTAGGCCAGGTTTTGATTCCCTGCCCAATGACTGAATGACGCATCAAGATACTGGTTACTCTAAAGAGAGAATCGTTTTGAAGTTTTTCCAGTTTTTGGCACTGCGGTAGGCATTGACCGATTCAGCGGGCACATAGAGTTCCACCTTGTTATTGCTCACGCTCTCAAGTTTGGGTGGCACGATTGCGTGGCACTCGATGCGTGTGAGCGACTTGCACTTCTCAGTGATTTTCTTGCCCAGTCCAGTGGCACTCTCGGGAATGACAAGCGTGGTGATGGCCGTCTCGCGCAGGGCATTGTCGCCGATGCTGGAGACGCCGCTTCCCAGGTCAATCGACGTCAGCGCCGCGCACTCACGGAAAGCCTCCTTACCCAGCATTGTGCAAGCATCGGGCACCACGACTTTCGTGAGCCCTTTGCAGCTCTTGAATGCCCGTTCGCCCAGTGTTGTCAGACTCTGCGGCAGGTCGATGGCCCGCAGGGCGCAGCCTTCAAATGCTTCCTTGCCGATACCTGTCAAAGCCGAAGGAAAAGATGCTTCCACGAGGCTCTTGCAGTGCTTGAATGTCCGTGGCAACAAAATACTAACACCATCAGGAAGGTATATTGAGTGCAGGCTGGAGCAGTTTTCAAAAGCCGATTCGCCGATTGTTGTCAGTCTGTCGGGCAACTCTACGGTTGCAAGTTTATCGCATTCAGAGAATGCGCCTTTGGGGATGGCTGCCACACCATCGGGGATTACGATGCCGGTAATGTGCGATTTTCTGAAGGCATATTCACCAAGATTAGACAATGACGAGGGGAGGCCGATATCGCTGAGTGAGCTGCCGGCAAAGGCGTTGCGATAGATTTCGGTCACGTCGTCGGGCACCGAGAATGACCCTTTGCGAGCCATGGGGCAGAACAGCAGGACTTGACCACTCGCATCATAGAGAATACCATCTTCATAGGTATAGTATCGGCTGCCGTTCTCGACGGTAATCTCCTCCAGTTTCTTCATTGTGCCCAAGTCGTTGTTTATGATCTGCGTTGATGCAGGCAAGTCGAGGACGGTCAATGGTGTGCCGTCGAAGGCAGCAGCTCCAAGTTTCGTCAGGCCAGAGGGCAAAGTCACATGCTGCAAGCCGGTGTCCTTGAAGGCCTTCTTACCTATTTCGTCGAGCGAACGCGGCAGGTTGATTGACTTTAATTTGGAACATCCGCTGAAACATTCGTCACCGATGCTTTCCAGGTTCTCGCTCAGCATGATGTATTCCAGGTCGTAGCAACCGCTGAATGCATCATCGTCCAGCGACCTGACCGTGGAGGACATGATGACCTCTTCCAGGTCGCTGCAACCCCTCAGAGCTCCGTTGCCGATGAGCTTAAGGCGCTCGGGCAGCACGATGGACCGCAGGTGGCTGCAATAGGCCAAAGCATCGCCGAGGACATCGCGTTCACCCCTGTTACCGAACAGTCCCTTGGTGCCGGCGCTCATGATGCGGGCACGTTCCAGTTCCAGGTCAAGGTAGTTGTCGATTTTGCGGTCGTGGTTGTCATAGCAATGCGAGCGCTTGCAAATCTTCTTGATGACTTCAAAATCCTTGGAATCCATGGGGCCCTCGATGCGCAACAGTCGCACTCGCTCAATCATTCCCTGAGGCATCTTCTCCTCAAGGGTGCCAGGATTGATTAGACGCAATTCCACCACATCACCATAGGTGTTGGCACGGCTGTAGCGGTCGCGATAGCGCTGGTTGCCGCGACTGCCATATTGGGCCTCGATAGGTAGGACAGTGATGATGGCAAGCAGCAGGATTACTGCACATTTGAAGAATTGTATGGATTTCATAATCGGTCTATTTTTTGAATTTCGACCGCAAATATATAATTTCTGCACGACAGTAACAAATGCTGCTATTTCAACCTGCCCCAAAACAGCTAAAGCGTTTATTTCTGGCGGCTTGGCAAAAATGAGTCCCCGTTGAAAAACATGCAACGGGGACTGATAGGGTGATTGGTTTCAGGTCAAGGTTACTTGACAAGGATCTTGCGACCATCGCTTGTCACATAGATGCCTTGCGTCAACTTGGCGGCATCGACGCGGCGACCCGCCAGGTCGTAGTACTCGACGGCGCGGTTGTCATCGGCGACAATCGAGGTGACGGAGGTTGCATTGAGGTCATACCAGCCAATTTCAGAGAGATTGGTCTCGCCACCACCCTCATAGACGCTCTGGACACCGATGCGCTTAATGTCGGAGCCGATAGAGTAAACCACTACCAGTTGACCACCCATCATGATGTTCATGTCGTCGTTGAAGTTGTAAGGGATGACTGTCTGGTCATCATCGAAGCCGTAGATGTCGGCCCAGAAGATGTAGGGCTCGGGGCCGTAGCCATAATCACAGAAGAGCTGATAGCCCAGTAAATCGGTCATCAGCGGGTTGCCGTCAACGTCCAGCACAGGAATGTCCAGTACCAGATATCCGAGATCTTCATCGTCGTAGTACTCAAAATAGAGCACTGCGGGTTCGGCGGGAACAGCGGGCTCATCGACCATCGGCGTGAGCAACACATCGCCCAGCAGGTCATACCAATTCACTTCCATATCATCGGAACAAATGCCATACCACTGCTGTGCAACGAGGACACCGGTCTCGGGGTCGGGAGTCAAGGTGAGCGGTTGGGCTTCGATGGTCTCGGGGGTACATCCCATGAGATACAGCGGATAGATGTCGCCGAGCCATACAAACGGACCGAAGTACTGGCCGTTGTCAAATACATAACTGTCACCCTCGCGATGTCCCTTCACCCAAGCCTTGGGCAGGTAGGAGCACAGACCCTGCACATAGATGTCGTCGCCATCAAAGCCCACTTGGACAACGCCCATGAGGGGATCGCCCTCGAACCACTCGTCGGAGTCATCATAGTAGCCCATATAAACGCCAGTCAACATGTAAGGTTGGGTTTCCAGGCCATCGGGCACAGTGACGGTGCTTTCGTTGGTCGTGATGGTCATTTCGCTGTCATACATGTAGTACCAACCCGGATGGTCAGCATAGGCGTTCTCAAGGATGTAGCACACTTGTTCCTGGTCAAGAATGAAGACATCGGCTCGCTCGTTGTAGTTGAACACGGCATCGATGGGAACATACTCGTTCTCGACAGGAGTTACAGGATAGAAGTAGATGTCGTTGCCGTAGAGACTGCCAAAGTACTGCGAGGGGAAAGTGACTTGTGTTTGGTCCTCATTGAGGGTGCCTTTGATCCAAGCCTCGGGCAGATAGACACTGAAGCCCTGCAGATAGACGTCATTGCCGTCAATGCCGATTTGTAACGTGCGGTCAACAACTTGCCAACTTGAGCCATCAAAGATATAGGCATTCATGTGATAGCTGTTGGTTTCGAGGCCCTCGGGAGGTGTCACAACTGCATCGGCAAATCGAGGTTCGGAATTCAACGACGGGGCGAATTCAGCCCGCGGTGCGGTAATGGCATGGCGAGCCTTGCCCAAATCGGCCTTGGGCAGTTGAACGTTTCGCACTGGTTGTGCGCTTGCTGCCATCGATAAAACAGCAACAATGAGAAAAAGAAAAGTTTTTTTCATAACAAGATGGTTTTAGAGTTAATGTGAAAATCAAATGATAATCACGGCAAATATAAACAAGGACCTATCAATCAACAAAGAAACTCCTTGAAAAATATTACAGATTATTGAAAAATGATGGTTTCTGGCAGTGGTCTGAACAAACCGCTCTTCGCAGCCCGCCGCATCGCATACAATGGCAAGGTGAAGTGGCTTTTTGTGACTTTAACAGCCTATTCTGTCATAAATAATCAGTTTTATGGTTTGAAATTGTGCATTGTTAAGGAAATTTAGTTATATTTGCAAAAAATAATAAACCTCCTAAAAACAGATAGGATATGAGAAGATTAATACTGACCCTTTTGGGATTGATGTTGCTGCTCCCGACGCTTGCTCAGGGTGACGGCAATAATGCGATTTTTACCAAGCCCAAGTTCAGCGGCTTTGCCATGGCGTCTTATCAGGCCACATTCCAGGATGGCAACAACAGCAACTCGTTTGATTTAAGGCTCGTTAGGGCATCTATTGAGGGGCGTATCCTTAATGATTTCTATTATAAGATTCAGGGCCAGATCAACGGTAACACCACTACACTGGGCAGCAGCCCGCGCCTGGTGGATTATTTCATGGAGTGGCAGAAGTTTGACTTCTTCCGCGTGAAGTTGGGCCAGTTCAAGCGGCCGTTCACCTATGAGAACCCGATGAATCCCATTGATCAGGGCTTCATGGGATACTCGCAGCCCGTGAGCAAGTTGGCGGGTTTCAGCGACCGCACTGGAATGCATGCAAGCAACGGCCGTGACATCGGTCTCCAATTCCAGGGCGATTTCCTGAAGAACAGCAGCGGCCGCAACCTGCTGCACTATCAGGTGGGTGTGTTCAATGGTCAAGGTATCAATGTCAAGGATGTGGATGAGCGCAAGGACATCATCGGCGGCATGTGGGTGATGCCTATTCAGGGCATGCGCTTGGGTGCATTCGGTTGGGAAGGTTCCTATGCACGCAAGGGTGGTGCAGGAACCGTGAGCCTGCGCCAGCACCGTTACGCCATTAGTGCCGAGTACAAGAAGGGCGACCTGCAACTGCGCACCGAGTACATCCACTCGACCGGCAAGGGTTTTGCAACCACCTATCAGAAACCCGGCGATGCCACTGACGTTACCATCAAGACCTATACCGACAAGAACGGCAATGTCGTTGACAATGACAAGAGCGACGGTATCTATGCCCTCGCCATTGTGCCTGTGATTAAGGACAAACTGATGGCCAAGGCACGCTATGACCTGTATCGACCGACGGCTTCGAGCGTGGCTGCCAAGACCAACTATGAGATTGGTTTGAATTACCGCTTCTGCAAGTATCTGGAGGCTCAGACTGAGTATTGTCTGACACATGACCGAGCACTGGCCAAACCCGACTACAGTACCATCTTTGTGCAGCTGAGTATTCGGTATTAAGGACCTTAGGGACTTTAGGGCCTTTAGGGAACAATAAATTGAAATTAACTACTTAAAAACTACATACTATGTCACTATTAATGATTTTACAACTGTGTATCGTGCTGGGCGCATTGTGGCTCGGCTCGCGATACGGAAGCTTGGCCCTGGGTGCCATCTCGGGTATCGGCCTGGCAATTCTTGTGTTTGGCTTCGGCATGAAGCCTGGCACACCGCCCACCGATGTGATTTACATCATCATTGCAGCCGTCACCTGTGCCGGTATTATGCAGGCATCGGGCGGTATGGACTGGCTGATTCAGTTGGCCGAGAAGATGCTGCGCAAGCATCCCGACCGCATCACCTTCCTCGCCCCCCTGTGCACCTTCTTCCTGACGGTGCTCGTCGGCACGGGCCACGTGGTCTACACCTTGATGCCTATCATCTGCGACATCGCCATCAAGAAGGGCATTCGTCCTGAGCGCCCCTGCGGTATCGCCAGCATCGCGTCACAGATCGGTATCACCTGCTCGCCCATCGCTGCTGCGGTTGTGGCATTCATCACCATCAGCGGCGCTAACGGCTACGATATCACCATCCCCAAGGTGCTCATGGTGACCATTCCCGCATGCTTGCTGGGTATCTTGATTGCCTCCGCTGCCTCCTACAAGCGCGGTAAGGACCTGGATAAGGATCCCGAGTTCCAGAAGAAGCTTGCCGATCCCGCCCAGCGCGAGTATATCTACGGCAGCACCGCCACCACCCTCGACAAAAAGATTGCTCCCGAGAGCAAACGTGCTGTCTACATCTTCTTTGGTGCTCTGCTTGTCATCGTGTTCTTCGCCATCTTCCAGAATATGCTGCCCTCCTATGACACCATTAAGGCCATTGACGGTGACGCTACCGTCGAACTCATCGGTTCGCGCGTGACCATCACCGCCGACCAACTCGCCACATTGGGCATCGCCGTTGACGGATTGACCAAGACACATCCCACCCCCTTGAAGATGAACCTCGTCATCCAGATTGTGATGATTACTGCCGCCGCGCTGATGATCATCTTCTGCAAGGCGAAGCCCAAAAAGGCCATTGCCGGTCCCGTTTGGCAGAGCGGTATGGTAGCCGTTGTTGCCATCTACGGCATTGCATGGCTTGCCGACACTTACTTCGCCAACTACCTGGGCGAAATCCAAGACATGCTAGCCGGCCTGGTTGAACAGTACCCCTGGTCGATTGCCTTTGCCTTCTTCCTGGTATCGGTTCTCGTCAACTCCCAGGGCGCCGTGGTCGTTGCTATGCTGCCGCTGGCCTACAAGTTGGGCATCGACGGCTGGGTTCTGTTGGGTGTGTTGCCCTCGGTCTACGGCTACTTCTTCATCCCCAACTATCCCTCGGATATCGCCACGGTGAACTTCGACCGAACGGGCACCACGGTCATCGGCAAGTACCTGCTGAACCACTCTTTCATGATGCCCGGTCTTGTACACACCATCGTCGCCTGCATCGCCGGCTACCTTATCGCCTTCCTCTACCACTCCTTGGGCTGGGTTTAATTAAAGCAATTAAATATCCATCAATAACTGATTGCACGGGCTGATTGGTCCGTGCTTTTTTTGCATTTCTTGAAAATAGACTATATTTGCAAGTAATTACCAAAATATTAAGTGATATGGAATTGAGGGAATTTATCGAGAGTTATCGTGAAGCCTTCGGTGACGGGGCGCAGTTGCCGTTGCTGTTCGGATATAGTGATGAACCGGTGGCCGATACCGCCAAAATCGGCGGATGTTTCTTCAAAGGGCTGCAGGCGGCGCGTGAAGGAACGCCCGTTGCGTTGAGCGCCGATGTGATTGGCTGCGGAGGCGGAAAACTTTACACGGGTTTCAGTGATATGCCCGAGCGGGTTCCCAACTTTGTCTCGTTGACCGAGAAGTATAAACGCACGCCCGAAATGGTTGCCGACTATGTCAGACGCTTGGAAATGCCTCGCGCCAGCAAGCAGTACCTGAACTTTGTGAGAATTGATCAGGCCGATTCTTTGGACGGTTTTGAGGGCGTGATGTTCTATGCCGCGCCCGACGCGCTGTCGGGATTGTGCGGTTGGGCTTTTTATGACAACAACGAACCCGATGCTGTCGTGGCGCAATTTGGTTCGGGATGCAGCACAGTGGTCTCGATGACCGTGGTTGAGAATGCCCGTGGCGGACATCGCTGCTTTTTGGGGCTATTTGACCCATCGGTAAGGCCCTGGGTGGGCGAGAACGAATTGAGCTTCACTGTGCCAATGTGCCGTTTCACCGAAATGCTGGTCACGATGCACCAGTGCTTCCTGTTTGACAGTCATGCCTGGCAAAAGGTCAAGGCTCGACTGGAATCGGCCCAAAGCTGCCGATAAAAATGGCATGCTTTTTGCTGTGCTTTTCCATAGTAAAGGTTCAATAAATATTGATAACGATGAAACGATTGTTGTATTTAAGCCTCATGGCTGTAGTGATGATGGCATTCACCAGTTGCAAAGAGAATTACTCGGTGGGAGAGAAAGTGGGTAACCTGATTGAGTTTACCAAGAAAGGTGTCATCTGGGATTCCTGGGAAGGACGCATGAACCTGACGCAGACTGGCATGAACACCAGCGGGGCTCCGTTCCAGTTCTCGTTTGACAATGACCTTGATGATCAGGACTCACTAGTACAACTCCTCTATCAGGCTCAGATCGAGGGTTGGAAAGTCAAACTCAAATACCACGAAGTGTGGGGTTTCAAGAACGTTTTCAACAACCGAGGCGAGACCGACTATTTTGTAGATGACGTTGAGGTGCTGGACAAGGACTTTGCTAATCCGCTGCGTCACATGGGCGGTACCCAAGGGCGTGTAGTCGATACCGTTTGGGTGGTAGTCGATAAGGCCGAAATGCTCAAGCACACAAAGAAATAAGAGCTGTAGAGCGCCAAGATAGAGCCAACGGTTCGCCTGATGTGAAAAGCGAACCGTTGGCTTTCTTAGTATTAATCGTTTTGGCCTCTAGTCCTCGACGATGACACGGGTGACAACGGGCTTGCCGTTTTCGTCGATCAAGGGAGTTAAGCCTGCGCCATTGCCATAGGCCACAAAGAGGTAGTTCACGCCTGTCTCGGTGTCAACAATGATAAATGTCTCCTTGAAGATGCCTTTCATCTCCTTGTCTTTCCAGACAAATCTTTTTGGTTCTTTTGCCATGTTTTTGTGTGGTTAATTACGGAGTTTAGCTGTTGTAGCGTTATTTGCGGTTGCAAAACAGGTAATACTGGTAGGGCTGCAGGGTGATGCGGTTGCCCAAAGCGACCTCCTCTTCTCTCATCAGGTCATAGGCGGTTCGGTTGGCCCACATGCCCGGCAGGTTGATGTTGTGGGGCGTGTCGCGCACATTGACAAGCACAAGCACATTGTCATTGTTGAGCACACGGTCAACACACAGGATGTTGTTATCATCGTCATCATAGGGTATTACCTTTCCGCTGGAACGCAGAGCAGGATGCTCATTATAAATAGAGATGAGTTTTTTGTATTCATCGCGCATGGCGGGGTTGGCATTCCAGTTAACAGGGACATAGTGGAAGAAATTGATGGGTTCGGGATATCCCACTTCTTGTGAGCCGTAAATCATCATGCCGCCATGCAACATGGTTGTTGCCACAAATGCCGCCATCGAGGCTTTTGCGCCACCGTAGAGTTGGACTGGTGTGGCCTTTGTGGATTCGTCATGATTGGTGGTGAATCGCATTTTGAATTTACCCCTATCCAAGTCGGCGTATTCCTTTTTGTCACTCTCGATGAGTTTGTTGACCTTGGCTTTATCTTTCATCACCTCGGCGATAGCTCCCATGAAATCCCATGCGTAGTTCATGTCAAAACCTGCCTTGAAGTTGTCGGGGTTGGCACCCTCGGCCAGCATGAAGAGTCCGCGGGGTTTGGCTGCAGTTCTCAAGGTCTTGATGGCTTCGGTCCAGAAGTCGGCGGGCACTTGGTCGGCGACATCACAACGGAAACCGTCAATGCCGACGCTGTCAACCCAGAATTTCATGGCGTCGATCATCGCCTCGCGCATGTCCTTGTTGTCGTAGTTCAAGTCGGCGACATCGGTCCAGTCGGTTCCTGGGGGGAAGATGATGTTGCCCACCGAGTCGTGAGTGTACCAGTCGGGGTGCTCCTTGACCCAGACGTTGTCCCATGCGGTGTGGTTGGCTACCCAATCGAGGATGACGCCGATGCCGCGTTCATGACAGGACTCTACCAGCATTTTCAGATCGTCGATGGTGCCATACTCGGGAGCTACGGCTTTGTAGTCACGCACCGAATAGGGCGAGTTCTTGCTTTTTTCTTCACCGATGGGATAGATAGGCATAATCCAGATCATGTTGACACCCAGGTCCTCAATAGAGTCGATGCGCGCGAGCACTGCCTGCAGCGAGTTGCTGGGAGCGAACACGCGAGGATTGACCTGATACATGACAACGTCGGCCGGATCGGGCGTAACAAACGATTCAGAGACCGATACAGCGTTTGTTTTCTTGCTGAGTTTGCATCCCATGGGGATGATGGTCAGCGCTAACAGTAGTAATAGGATTATCTTTTTCATCGTTGTAAAAGTATTTTGTTATGATTCTTTCTATTGTTGGATGACTTGTTTGAACAGTTCAAACTCCTCGTTGCTGATTTCGGTGATGGTGAGGGTGATGCGTTCTTCCTCGTCCTTGCCGATGGTGAACACAAGCACATGGTTGTCGACCGTGTAACCCGTCTCCACGGCATGGTTCTCGTGATTGACGCGCCAAGGAACCGCCATGCGGGCATTGCTCCCTTTCAGGCAGTTCTTGATGGCAAGTTTTGCCATCTCGGCATCATGAACCATCGTGGAGAACATGGTGCAGCTGTTCCTTGTGGCGGCCGACTGGGTGAAGTCATACTTCTCGCTTAGCCACAGGGCGACATCGTTGAGGTGATATTTGCTGTTGTCGCGGGAAGCGGTTTTCTGTGCACGCGCTTTCTCGCGCTCGGCCTCGGCTTGGGCACGCTCTTGCTCGCGTTGCTGTTTTTGGGCTTCTCGCTTGAAGCGCTCTTCTTCCTGTTTCTGTTTTTTGGCTTCGGCTTTTTTCTGTTTTTCGGCCTCTTTTTTAGCGCGCTGCTGTTCTTTCTCGCGTTGTTGTGCCAGGCGTTTTTCTTGTTTCAAGGCCTCCTGTTTCTCGCGGGCCTCGCGTTTAATGTCCTTTTCGCTTTTTGTTTCAGCCTGCTGGGCCTCTTCCTCATCTTCGACAGTTGTCTCGTCTTTCAGGATGTCCTTGTCATGTTGTTCAACGACATCTTGTGTGATGGCTTTGCGTGAACGGTTGCGGGCGCTGCGTTTGGTGGTCGGCGCCTGTTGTGCTGAAGCGGATTCCTCTTTTTTGCCTTTGCTCAGGGATTTATAAAAGCCGGCAGTCTCGGTAACACTCACAAAATGGGCGTCGATGTCTTCAAGTGTCTTGCGCCCGATGCTGAAGTGGAATTTGTTCTTCTCATAGCGGAAATCCTTCCAGTAGCTGCCTTTCTCCATGTGCCAGTCACTCATCACCTTGACGTCGTCAAAGCTTGCCATGATGTTGTTAATCAGTTCCTGCGTCTTGCTGACACTCAGCCCAGCCGGTGAACTCAGAAAATAGGTCACCTCGCCCTTGTTGCGCTGTTGTTCCATGTCGGATTTGCTGGGTGTATAATAGTATTCAAAGCCGTTACGCACGACGAACACGTCGTTGACGACTTCTTGGAGATACCACTCCCATTCCTCTTGGGAAGTGGCTTGCCCCATAGATGACAGCATGGCACATGCCAGCATGAAAAATGCGATGCTCCTGAAAGATTTCATAGCCTCGGTCACATTTGGTTACAGGTCACAAATATACATGAAAAAATGGATAATCTGCTACTTTTTGCCCAAAAAACGACACTTTGGTAACAAATTTATCAGATTTCAGCCCGTGTGAGGATGGCCAAAGGCCAAGGAAAAAAGTCTAGGCCTGTTTTCTGAGTGTTTTCCTGAAGAAGGTGACAATCAGGGGGATGGAAAGGATAAACGACAGCACGTCGCACACGGCTTGGCAGATTTCCACACCAAAAAGTCCGAGCACGCGCGGCAGGATGATAATCAGGGGGATGAAGAAAAAGCCATTGCGTGCCGCTGCCAGGATGTTGGCCGAGATGCTTTGCCCCGCGGTCTGCAGTGTCATGTTGCACACGGTGATCACTGCAGCCATTGGTAGTGTGACCAGTTGCCACCGCAGTGCGACAGCACCGACAGCAACTACTTCGGGGTCATCGCGCAAGATGTCTACCAGTTCCTCGGCATAGATAAACGCCGGGGCGCACATCACCATGAGCACTGCCATGTCGAGCAGGATGGTGAAGTAAAAGCCCTTGAGCAGACGCTTGTAAAGTCCCGCTCCATAGTTGAAGCCGCAGAATGGTTGATAGCCTTGTCCCACGCCGATGATGATGGCAAAGATGATGAACGCCAAGCGTGACACAATGGACATGCCGGCAATAGCCGCGTCACCATAGACGCCTGCTGCCACATTGAGCATGAGTGTGGCAATGCTGGCAAGGGCCTGGCGGGTGAGTGAGGGGGTGCCGCCCCTGAGAATCTCCTGTTGAAAGTGCCAACGCCGAGAGGCTAGAGACAACTTGATGGGAATGTTCTCGCCCCGTCGCGACATGATCCACAGCACAATGAAACCGAACAACTGGCTCAGCACAGTGCCGATGGCGGTGCCCAGGATGCCCAGCCCAAAGGTGAACATGAATAGCGGCACCAGTATCACATTGAGCACTGCGCCAGAGATCATGCCATACATTGCTTGAGTGGCATTACCCTGGAAGCGCATCTGGTTATTGATGACCATCGAAGCCGTCATGATGGGTGCGCCGAGCAGTACCACGCCCATGAATTGCATGGTATAGGGCAAAATGGTGGGTGTCGAACCAAGCGCGATTGACAATGGCTTGAGAAACAGCAAGCCCAGCAGGGTAATTGCAAGGCCACAAACAATGCTGCCCACAAACGAGGTTGCCGCCATCTGGCGTGCTTCATCAATGCGTCGGGCGCCCAAGTGGCGCGACATGTAGGTGCCCGAACCCTGGCCGAACATGAAGCCGATGGACTGGATAATCGCCATTACGGGAAAAACCACACCCACCGCTGCAGTGGCCTGGGTGTTGATTAACCCGACGAAATAGGTATCCACCAGGTTATAGATACTTGTGACAAGCATACTGATGATGGTCGGTACGGCCATCGCCGGTATCACGCGGCGGATGGGTGCGGAGGTCAGGAAAGTATAGTTGTCTTGCTTGCGCATCTATTGATTGGTAGCTTGGTTGTTTTTTTGAGGGTGCAAAGGTACAAAAAAGACTTTAGACTTTAGGCCTTAGATTTAAGTTTTTGTTTTTTAGCAGCTTGAGAAGGAGGATGTGACGGATAAAACGGATCGACATAAGGGCATCCGCTTCCTCTTTTTAACAACAACTGAATTTTCTGAAACTTCTGAGGGCTGACGCGCTTGTGCTCGCAACGCGAACATTTAGATGAGCCACTTGATGCCCTTGGCTACGCGGAGGGGTGGATTCTTGAAATGGTTTCCAGGATTGAGTTCAAACTTGGTGGAAATGCCACGTTCGGCGAGGAGTTCGGCCAACGCTTGGGTGCGGGCGCCCACTGTCTGCAAGACTGCATTGCGCGATGTGCTTTCCTGCTCGCCCACCGAGAGGTAAACCCGTGTCACGCTATCGGCCAATTGATTGTCGCGGGCATACTCCAGCCACCCGGGATACCACATTGAGCCCGATGCCGACAGGATGCGCGTGAACAGGTCGGTATGGAAGGCACTCCACAGGGCGAACAGGCCTGCCAGCGAATATCCGGCCAGACAGCGCCACAAGGGTGGGGTGTCGAGCAGCTGCTCGACTTGTGGAACGATCTGGCCCGTGAGTAGCGGCAGCAGTTCGGGTGCTCCGCCGGTGAATCGGTCATCCTTGGACACCACCGTCTCGATGGGCCAGGGCGACAGTTCCTGATTCCAATGCAGCCCGCTGATGGTCACGAGGTTAAAGCCCTTGCAGTCCACCTGTTTGCAGGCATCCATCAGTAATTGCCCATTCTCATGATAGTCAATGGAATAGACTAATGGCGCAGCTCCTTCTACCAGCCGGTATAAGCACACCCTGCGATGACCGAAAAATATCTCAAGCACATCCATAGTGGGGCAAAATTACGAAATATTCGCTATCTTTGCAGTGATGATCAAGGATTTTTTAAAGTGAATGCATCGTTCACATCAGCGTTGTTGAAGTGGTTTGCGGCTAATGGTCGCGAACTGCCGTGGCGCGGCATCAAAGATCCATACGGCATTTGGGTGAGCGAAGTGATTCTGCAACAAACGAGAATTGACCAAGGTACCGATTACTGGCTGCGCTTCATGGAACGCTATCCCACAGTAGAATCGCTGGCTGGAGCCAGTGAGGACGATGTGCTGCGCCTGTGGCAGGGGCTGGGTTACTATAGCCGGGCCCGCAACATGCATGTTGCAGCGCGCCAGATTGTCGAGCAGGGCGGTTTCCCGCACTCCATCAAGGGCCTGCTGGCGTTGAAGGGTGTGGGCGACTATATCGCTGCCGCCGTTGGCTCGATGGCCTTTGGCTTGCCTGCCGCCGCTGTTGACGGCAATGTCTATCGGGTACTCGCCCGCCAATTCGGCATCGACGTTCCCATTAACACCACCCGAGGCAAACGTGTTTTCACTGATCTTGCCCAAGAATTGTTGCCAAAGCATGAGGCCGGCACATTTAATCAGGCGCTGATGGACTTTGGCGCCATTTGCTGCACTCCGCTCTCGCCTCACTGTGACGAGTGTCCTGTTGCCATGACTTGTGAGGCTTTGAGGACCGGCCGCGTTGCCGCTCTGCCCGTCAAGGAGAAGAAATTGGCCGTGAAAGAGCGGCGCATGACCTATATTTATATCCGCCATCAGGGGAAGACAGCTATCCACCGACGTGGTGAAGGTGACATTTGGCAGGGATTGTGGGAACCTCTGCTTGTTGAAAATGCGCCGCTTCCCGATTTAGGATGTGGACTGGTGCTGGTTGCGAGCAACGTGAAACATGTGCTCACGCATCGCCGCCTGATTGCAGATTTCTATCTTGCCGAACTTGAGAATCGTCCTGTGTTGCCAGCCGACTTCATTTGGATTGACGAGCAGGACTTGGAAAAGTATGCCCTGCCGCGGTTGGTCGAGAAACTGCTGGGATTGTTGTGAGTATGCCTCGTAGGGGCAGGGGGCTGTGACCTAATTGCCATTCGGTAATATAACCGTGCTATCGCACGGGAAATTAAGCAAATTATAAATTAAAATTTATGCTACAAGCATATTTATAATAATATTTAATTTGATTAATTTCCCGCCCGCAGGGCGGTTATAGTTCCAGTCATTGAATGATGACACAGCCCCCACCTCAAGTCAAGGCCTTTGGCCTTGTGCAGGCCTGCGACCTGCTAGGACGCATCTCGCTCTAGATGGCATCGTGGCGTGTCCCAATGCAGAAAACAGGATGGCAAAAAAAAGAGGCTGAGCCAGAAAAAGTGGCCAGCCTCATGCATTGCACAGAGTAACAGACTCTATTCTTGAATGTCAGGTGGGTTGATGTTGTAGGTATAGGTCTTGAGCGTCTCGCTCTGTTTGACGATTCCATTGACCATGATGGCCCTCACGAGGTGGAACAGGCAGGTGAAATGTTCACCGCCTTCGCTAGTATACATCTCATTGTAGGTCTCAAATTCCTTGTCACATGCGGCGATGACAGCATCGTCAAGTCCCTGGTTGTCGGGATTGGGATAGGCCTTCTTGATGGCCTCTCTCATGCGGGTGACGGGGCTGTAATAGCGGTCGGTGTGGTCGGTGGAGCCATTGATCAGGAATTCCTCCTCAACATTCAGGTAGTAGTCCACGACGTTAGACTGCGGCTCGTCGTTGCCGCATGATGTGACGGATACCGTCACAGCCACAAGCAACAGCGAGAACAGCAGCCCCCGCCACAGTTTTGATGAATGGCGTCTCATGTCTTATTCCTTGTCTTTCAAGTTCTGGTGTATGGCCCGGTTGACGTCGTTGATCGTAGGCTCGCCCGATTCGGTGGCAATGACCTCCTTGGCAATGGCATCGACGTCGATGTCCCTGGCCTGAGCACGGTTAACTTGCTGTGCTTGCAGTTCCTGGTCAATGAGGGCTGAGACATCGGCAATGGTGAGGACGCCGTCATGGTTGGCGTCAAGCTGGGTTGCCATCAACTGGGTGGTTTGAACATTTCCCAGTAACATGTTGATGCACTGGTCAATCATGGGATACTCGCTTGCATTGGAAGCGAAGCTGATTGCCGTGACGCATAAAAGCAGTGAGAAAAATTTCTTCATGTGATATCCTTTCTTTTAATTGTTGTTTTAATTGTTATTGCAAAGTTAAAGTAATCGGTTGAAATCCGCAAAACGGAATTGCGCAAAAATTACATTTCAGGCGGATTGATGTCGTCGGGGATAATTCCAAAGTGGTATGTCGTCATGCACTGGCTGTTGACGATAACATCACCATCCAATGCGGTGCGGTATAACCTGACAGTGCAGACGGTGTGCCCCTCGTAATTGCTATAGGCGGTTTTGTAACTGCGGTAGATGTCGTCCAGTGCTGAGAGGACGCCCGAGTCGTTGCCGTGAGTCGTGGCAGTAGGGTAGGTTGCTTCCAGGGCTTTTCGCATGTTCACGATGGTGGTGGAAAGCACGCTGGTGGACGTTGAAGCTGATGTGGTGCCCTGTGTCTCATCGTAGTCTGACAAGTTCAGGTTGACCTGAGACTGGATGTTCAGGTAATACCCCACAAGATAATCAGAATCGTCATTGCCGCAGGATGTGCTTGTCACCAGCACACAGGCCATAAAAGCTGCCACAAGCCATCGCAGGGCAGGTTGCAACTTATTATTTCTTTTAGTGTCCATAGTAGTAGCCTTTTATGTTGTCACAAAGGTATGGAAGATAATTGAAATGTGCAAGACAAAGTTGATGAATTTCGCAGGTGAGGCGAAAATATCATTGCTGCCATTCTGCAAAAAGTTGTTTAATTTTTTGAAATATTGCTTTTTTATGCTATCTTTGCGGTGCAAAGTGGTGGGCATGTCCCATTGCCGAGCAAGACATACTATTTACAAGACGAAAGCGTTTTGTTTTTGACCTCCTACTGAAATTTCGCCAAAATTTTGCACTGGTCAAAGGCAGTCGATAACGCTCCGTCGCTGGTTGCGTGGCACGCCATCCCCCTAACCACGGGAGAGGGCTTGACCATAAGGCCAAGCGTGGGGGATGACTGTTCACTGTGCAAGGGCGTTTGGCGATGCCTCAGTAGGGGTGAGCAGACAAACTAAGTCCCTGCGCTTTTTATTTACCCAACCCTTTTAAAGGCCGAATTCGGGGGACTCAGGAGGCACCATTAACGATTATGAAAAAATCATTATTCCTAAAACTGCTCGCCCTCGTGGCGTGCCTGTCGAGTGCCCTAAGCGCCACCGCCTACAGCTTCAGCGCGACCTACAATGGCAAGACCATTTACTACAACATCACGAGTTCTGCCAACAGAACCGTCGAGGTGACCCACAAGAATAACGAATTAGGTACATATACTGGCGCAGTGACCATTCCCAGCACCGTCACATACAACGGCTATACCTACACTGTGACTGCCATTGGCGAAGGCGCGTTTAGTCAACAGGGAGAATTGACGTCAATCACACTCCCCAATACGATTACGTCCATCGGTGATTGGGCTTTCGCCGGTAGTGAAATGGACAATTACCCCCCAAAGATCACGACAATCACCATTCCTAATTCGGTAACAACCATCGGAGAAAAAGCTTTCTGGAAATGCTGGACATTGAAAACGGTTAACTTTGGTACTGGCCTTACCTCCATTGGTGAAAGAGCCTTCGATGATTGTTCATTGACTTCAGTCACCCTCCCCAATTCATTGGAAACCATCGGGTACGGTGCCTTCAGGGACAATGAGTTGACTACTGTCACCATCCCCAACAATGTGACCACCATCGGCGATGATGCCTTCTATAATTGCCCGATCACGATCTTGTATCTGGGCTTCAGTGTGGTAAGCATCGGCGATTATGCATTCTCTGCGAGTAATTCTTACGTTTCTAATGTTTACTGCTACGCCTATCTTCCTCCCACAATCCAGGAAAACACTTTCGTAAATGAAGGTGGCGGCCCATATGGATGGCACTTTCGGGGAACCCTACATCTTTTAGCTGCCAGTTACAACACTAACAGATACCAATCAACAGACTACTGGCAGTATTTCCTGGACATCACGACTTACAGCGGCAGCACGGCCTATGACGTCCAAATCGGCGGCTTGTATTATATGCTTGCTCCCACGTCCTTAAGCAATATTGCTTTGGTGACCAACAACGGCAACTACAACTGCTACACCAGCAGCTCATACACAGTTCCTGCTACAGTCTCCTTTAGGGGTGAGTCCTTTAAGGTGACCGGTATCGGTAATAGTGCTTTCCGTAACTGTACAAGCGTATCTACGCTCGACCTCAGGAATGCCACAAATCTGACACATATCAACGATTACGCCTGCTATGGCGCCAATGTAAGCACGGTCTATCTGTCGCCCGCATTGACAGAAATTGGCGACTATGCTTTCTATAATAGCAGTGTCTCGAAGTTGTACACCAACAATTCCACGCCGCCGACCATTAAGAGCAACACATTCAGCACCCGATACAGCACTTGCTGGGTTTATGTGCCCTATCCCCGTGATATCGCTACCTACAAGGCAGCGACCTACTGGAGCAACTTCGTCAATTACTTTGGTGCTCAGCCCTATGATTTCGTCGTGAACGGCATCTATTACAAGATCACGGGCACTAACACCGTCGAGGTGACCAACAAATGGGGCGGCTATGCTGCGTTGAATTATGACTCTGATTATACTTACAGCGGCAATGTCACCATCCCCAACACGGTGACGTGGAACAGCAAGACCTATAACGTGACGGCCATCGGAGAGTACGCCTTCTTTGAGGCGAGACAAGTGAATCTTAACAATCCTGGTGAAGCGCCCACCTTGCGCGCCCAGGGCGACCTGAAGTCCGTCACTATCGGCAACAATGTGACCACCATTAAGGATAATGCATTCTGGGCCTGCACCGGCCTGACGAGTGTGACCTTAGGCACTGGCGTGACCAGCATCGGCTATGAAGCCTTCAGTTACTGCACCGCGCTGACCTCAATCACCAGCAGGAGGACCACGCCGCCCACCGTCCAGAGCAGCACCTTCGGCAGCGTCTACAGCATCGCCACGGTTTATGTTCCCTCAATAGCCGCCGTGAACAACTACAAGGCAGCCAACTACTGGAGGAACTTCTACCTGATTCTGCCCTATGACGGCACAGAGCTGGACTATGCGCTGAACGTTGAGGGCGGCAACATCCACTTCACCTCTACCGGTACCTATCCCTGGAAGGTGCAGAGCGATGGCACCCGCATTTATGCCCAGTCGAGCAACGCAGGCGTGGCCAGCAGCACCTCGACTATGACAGCTAGCGTTAGCCTGAGCAAGGCCTCTATTTTGACCTTCGATTTCAAGGCCTGGGGCGAAGGCACGTCCTATGACAAGTGTATCTTCCTTATTGATGGCGTGGAGCAGTTCTCCTACGGCGCCCGTCAGAACGACTGGGAGACCTACGCCGTAAATATTCCCGCTGGCTCCCACACGCTGACGTGGACCTACAGCAAGGACAGCAGCGTGAATCCCGAGGGCGACTACTTCGCAGTGGATAACGTGAAACTGACCGAGATCACTACTCAGCCTGGTGACGTGAACGGTGACGGCAACACGACGATCGCCGACGTGAGTGCCCTGATCGATGTGCTGCTGGGCTCAAGTGCTCCTTCGGCCGGTGCCGACGTGAACGGTGACGGTCAAGTGTCTATCGCCGACGTGAGCGCCCTGATTGACCTGTTGCTGAACTAAGGCTATACTGCCTCTCGACCCATGTAATTTTAAGGTGTGGCCCCTCAACGCAGGGGCCATACTTTTTTATGCTCGCTTTTTATGCTCGCGTTGCGAGCAGGTTAAAGGATAATGGTTAAGGGTTAATGAAGCATCCGCTTTTTATGCTCGCGTTGCGAGCAGGTTAAAGGATAATGGTTAAGGGTTAATGAAGCATCCGCTTTTTATGCTCGCGTTGCGAGCAGGTTAAAGGATAATGGTTAATGGTTAATGAGGCTGACGCGCTTGGGCTTGCGTTGCGAGCGGGTGGCGGCTATGTGAGAAATTGTGGGGAAAGTGTGAGAATTATCGCTTAAAATAATTAATTTTGCAAGTTAAAACATTTTGAACAGAATTCATGGGTATGTCAAAGAAGAAGAATCAAGTCGTGACCGACTATGGCTTTGTGCGGGTTGCTGCAGTAGTGCCGCAGGTCAACGTTGCCGATGTCGATAGCAATGTAGCCCACATGATTGAGGGCATTGACGGTGCCGTTAAGGCGGGCGCTCACCTGGTGGTGCTGCCCGAGTTGTGTGTGACGGGTTATACCTGTGCCGACCTGTTTGGCAACGAGCTGTTGCTTGATGCCGCCGAGCAGGCGCTCGTCACGTTGTGTGACCATTACAAGGAAACGCCCGTGATGGTTGTCGTGGGCGCCCCGTTGCGCTGCAGCGGCCACTTGTTCAACTGTGCCGTTGTCATCAATAACGGTGACATGTGGGTGGTTCCCAAGACCTATATCCCCAACTACAAGGAGTTCTACGAGAAACGCTGGTTCACCACGAGCAACATCACCGCCATCGCCGGCAAGGACAGCATTGTGGTGGGCGGTGAGGAAGTGCCGTTCGGTACCCATCAGATCTTTGAGGCAGGCCGTGCCCGCGTTGCGGTGGAAATCTGCGAGGACCTGTGGGTTCCCGCTCCGCCCAGCAGCATTGCGGCCATCAACGGTGCCAACGTGATTGTGAACCTGTCGGCAAGCAATGAGCTGATCGGCAAGCACACCTATCTCATGGACCTCATCAAGCACCAGAGTGCCCATTGCATTGCCGCCTATGTCTATGCTTCGTGCGGCTATGGCGAATCGACGACCGACCTCGTCTTTGGCGGCAACGCCGTCATTGCCGAGAACGGCAAGATGCTTGCCGAGGGGCAGCGCTTCACTACTCAGGCGCAAATGTCTATCGCCGACATCGATATTGCCGCCCTGGAGAACGAGCGCCGCATCAATGGCAGTTTTGCCGACAGCATGGTGCAGTTCGGCACCCCCTTTGAGCGAGTTCCCATGATGGTAGCCGGGCCGCTGGACTATGAAAAAGAGGAATTGCTGCGTCCCGTGCGCCGCTTGCCCTTCGTCCCCACCGAGGACGACCGCCTCAATGCCCGTTGCGAGGAAATCATCGCCATCCAGACCGAGGGCCTGATGCGCCGTTTGGATTTCACTGGCATCAAAACGATTGTGGTGGGCGTGTCGGGTGGTCTGGACTCGACGCTTGCCCTGCTGGTGGCAGTCCGTGCCTTTGACCGCATGGGCCGTGACCGCAAGGACATCCATGCCATCACGATGCCGGGCTTTGGCACCACCGATCGCACCTATACCAACGCCTGTGCGATGGTCAAGTCATTGGGCGTGACACTGCATGAAATCAGCATTGCTGCAGCGGTAACACAGCACTTCAAGGACATTGACCATGACCCGAGTAACCATGACGTGACCTATGAAAACAGCCAGGCACGCGAACGTACCCAAATATTGATGGATTTCTCCAACAAGGTGAACGGCCTTGTGCTCGGCACGGGTGACCTGTCGGAGCTGGCGCTGGGTTGGGCCACCTATAACGGTGACCACATGTCGATGTATAACGTGAACGTGAGCATTCCCAAGACGCTGGTGCGCCACCTGGTGCGCTGGTTTGCCGGTTCGCTGAACGACGGCACCAAGGGCGGCAAACTCATTGCAGCCACCTTGCTTGACGTGCTGGATACACCCATTAGCCCTGAGTTGACCCCTGCAGCCAAGGATGGTACCATCCTGCAGGTGACCGAGGACATCGTGGGACCCTACGAGTTGCACGACTTCTTCCTGTTCCACATGCTGCGCTACGGCTTCACGCCTGCCAAGTTGTATCTGCTGGCCCGCAAAGCCTTCAAGGGAGAATATGACAATGCTACCATCAAGAAGTGGCTGTGCACCTTTGTGTGGCGTTTCTTCTCGCAGCAGTTCAAGCGTTCCTGCCTGCCCGATGGTCCCAAGGTGGGAAGCGTGTCGTTGTCGCCCCGCGGCGACTGGCGCATGCCCAGCGATGCCTCGTCAAAGCTGTGGCTGGCGCAGTGTGAGAGTTTAGATAGTTAGGAGTTTTTTCAGGAAACTGATGATTGGCGGCTGAAAAGCGGAAAATGGCACTGGATTTGCAGTAAAGGGGCTAAAACGGGAGAATGAATATCTCGAGAGGGACATATAACGTTGTGCGCAGTGTGGTCGTGACCTTGCTAGTTGCAGTGGTGGCGATTGTTGCCATGGCCTATCTGATGCTGTTGCTCCCCCCTGTTCAGCAATGGTTGTGTGACAAGGGTGAGAAGGCATTGTCTGAATATCTGGACACCGAAGTCAACATCGGGTCGGTGAGCATCACGCCATTCAATCAGGTGGAACTGCACGATGTACTGGTCCATGACCAGCAGGGCGATTCACTCTTGACCGTCGGGAAACTGGGTGCCGGAGTCAGCCTCAAGGACCTGATTGCCGACAGGCGCATCGTCGTGACTCATGGCGAAATCATCGGGTTGAAAGGCCAGGTGACACGCCCCGACAAAGACAGTCCCACCAACATGCAGTTTATCATCGATGCATTCAAGCCCAAGGACGATAAGCCACCCAAGCCGTTTGATGTTCAAATCAATACAGTGGTGATGCGGCAGTCGGCGCTAAGCTATGATGTGCTGGACCAGCCCCGACATGTCGGTCGGTTTGATGTCAATCATCTGTCGATTAGTGACCTGTGTGCCGATATAACGCTGCCGCGTCTCAAGAACAATGATTTTGACATCCGCATCAAGCGTCTCTCGTTCGATGAAGCGAGCGGTTTGTCGCTCAGTCGCTTATCAACCGATGTCCATGTCACCGACAAGGCGATGGACATCAGGGGGTTTAAAATGAAATTGCCCGATAGCGATATCCGTTTGGATGATATCCATTTGGAGTATAGTTCGCTCAAGACACTGGGTGATGAGCTCAAGCACAAGCCATTGTGCATCAGTACTCCTGGCAGTACCATCACCCCGGCCGATTTGGCGGCCTTTGTCCCCCAGCTCAAGCAGTTCAACGAACCCCTGCGCATTGTCGCAACAGTGGCGAAGAACGGTAATCGCATTGAAGCCCCTGTCTTGAACATCAATGTCCCGAAAGGAGGCTTGTCGCTTGCTGCCCGCGGAGGTGTGACATTGCCCAACACCGGTGGCTACAGCTCTCTTGATTGCGATTATATCGACCTGGATGCTAAGGCGTCGGTGCTGTCACGGCTTACAGGCCTTGTCGCGACGCTTTCGCCCCAGGCCAAAAACATCATCACCAGGTGTGGTGACATCGCCCTCAACGGTGAGTTGCACGCCACGCCCTCAGTTGTGAACTTTAATGGTAAAGTGAGCACTTCGCTAGGCAGTGCCGACATGAATGGAAAACTTGCCAGCCAGCAAGGCTCCAGCAGGTTTACCGGCCATGTCAAGACCGACGGCCTGCAGCTGGGCACGCTGCTCGACAAGCGTGACATGATGGACCAGATTGCCATTGATGCGACGGTCGATGCCACCTTCAAGGGCAATGACGTTTCGGGCCACCTTGAGGGCAGTATCCCCTTTGTTGACTTCAAGGGGACGCGCTACCACGATATCATTGCCAACGTTGACAAGCAAGGAAATGACTTTGACGGCATGGTGTCGATGAATGACCCGAACGGCATGCTGCAAATTGCCGGTAAAGCCGACTTGAGGGGCGCTGATTCCAAATGTGAACTCGACATCACGACCCGGGGGCTGAATCTTGCGCGCCTGGGCGTGCTTGACAAGTATCAGGACCACAAGCTGTCGGTGAATGCCAAGATTGGCATCTGGGGAAATTCTTTGGAGAACATAACCGGAAATGTGCAGCTTGATGACCTCGCCTTCACCAATTCCAAGGATGAGGGACTGCATGTCAACAGTTTCCAGCTGAATGCCGATAATTCTGATAAAGATTTCGAGAAAATCATCAATATCTCCAGTGACCATGTGACCGGTTCGGTCATCGGGCAGTTTGATTTCAAGACCTTGGTGCCCTCGTTGAAGCACATGCTGGTGCGCAGTTTCCCGCTGTATTTCGAGGATTATGCAAACTATTCTCATGTCGGACTGCCTAATGACCTGGAGTTTGACTTTGTCGTCACCCCCGACGAGGAATTCAACAAACTGCTCAAGTTGCCCTTCTCGCCGTTCATGTCCTTCAAGGTCAACGGCGATGTATCAGAGAGCCAGAACACGTTTAATGTGGCGGTTGATATGCCCTTTGTTCGTCAAGGCAACAAAATCATCAGGGGCACTAACGTCTCCATGTCGCTGGACAGCTTGTCCAAAGAGGTGACCATGGCTGTGCAGTCGGCGTTCTCGGTCAAGAACGACAAACAGGTTGATTTCAAAATCCTTGCCAAGGGTGTGGACAACCGCATCAAATCAAGTCTTGTCTGGAAGGTGAACGGCGATACCGTGATTGAAAAGTTGCGTGACTTCCATGGCGAGTTGAACCTGAATGCCCTGTTGGATCGCGGAGATAACGGCCGCCTCAAGGCTGAAGTGGATATTTTGCCGTCGGAAATGGTCATCAGTGACACCATCTGGAACATTGAGCAGGGGCACATCGCTATCGATGATGGCGTGATAGCCATCAACAATGTCGCCGGAGGCCATGAAGAGCAGTACATCCGCATCAACGGAACGGTATCTAAAGATCCAAATGAAGAGCTGTGCCTTGAACTGAACGATGTGAACCTTGATTATGTGTTCGAGACGCTCAATGTGGACAACGTGAGCTTCGGAGGCCGGGCAACCAGCAAGGTCTATGCCAGTGACCTGCTATCAGGCGCGCCGCGGCTCTATACGCCCAGCCTGTTCATCAAGAACATCTCCTATAACGGCGCTGTGATGGGCGATATCGACATCAAAGCCGACTTTGACAACGAGTCAAAGGGCATCATCGTCGATGCCGACATTTCCCAGGCCAACGGTCGTCACAGCCTGATTGACGGAGGCATTTATATCGCCGATGACTCGCTCGACCTCTTGTTTAATGCCGACCATGCCAATGTGGCGTTTCTCAAGCCCTATATGGCCGCATTCACCGGTGATGTGAAGGGAGAGATGTCGGGCGACGCCAGATTGTTCGGTAATTTCCATACCATCAACCTGGAAGGCGACCTGATGGTCGATACCTTGAGTTTCCTCATCGACTATGTGAACTGTTATTACACTGCTTCGAATGTGCCGCTGCACATCATTCCCGATTACATCGCATTTGAAGATGTGCCCATCCATGACCGTGAAGGGCATGAGGCCCATTTGGGCGGCTGGCTCAAGCATGATGCCTTCCATAAGCCCGTATTCAACTTTGCCATCACTGGAGCAAAGGATTTCCTGAGCTATGACACCAATCCGTCAATTAATCCCAGGTTCTATGGTACGGTTTACGGTAATGGCGCATGTTTTGTCGAGGGAGGTCCCGGCATCGTGAACATCAGGGTGAACATGACATCGGCACCAAGGAGCAAATTCACCTTTGTGATGACCGACAGTGAGCAAGCCGGCGACTATAATTTCATCACATTCCATGACCGTGGGGCCAAGGCAGAGTCCGATACGAAGCAGCCGTTGACCACCAAGATGCTGCTCGACCAGTTTCGTCAGTCCAAGCAGCTGTCCAGCGATTCGCAGGAAGAACCGTCTGAATCCAGCGCTTATAACATCGACCTGCAGGGTACAGTCACGCCAGACTTGGCCTTGACCGTGATCATGGATCCCAAGGGCGGTGACCACATCAGCGCTACGGGCAACGGAAATCTGCGGTTTACCTATAACAACAACGATGAATATGAGGCCTATGGCAGTTATACCTTGAACAAGGGATCTTATAATTTCACGCTTCAAGACCTGATTATCAAGAACTTTACAGTCCGTGACGGCAGCAGCATCACTTTCCAGGGCGATCCCTATGCAGCCGTGCTTGACATTGAGGCCGTTTACTCGCTCAGTGCCAATCTCGCTGATTTGGACGAGTCCTTTGCCAAAGACAAGGACTTGAAGCGTCCCATGGTTCCGGTTCATGCATTGTTGCGTGCCAAGGGAATCATCAGCCAGCCCGATATCTCGTTTGACCTTGAGTTCCCGTCACTTACCACCGATATTTATCACAAGGTGAAGAGCATCATCAGCAGCGACGAGATGATGAACAGCCAGATTATTTACCTGCTGGCGCTGAATCGCTTCTACACCCCGGATTATATGGGTCAGAATGATGTCTTGACCTCGGTGGCTTCTTCAACCATTGCCGGGCAACTGAGCAATATTCTGGGCAAGATGACCGATAACCTTTCCATCGCCCCCAACTTCCGTACCAAAAAGGGTGACTTGAGCGACATGGAGGTGGATGTGGCCCTTTCCAGCCAGTTGCTTAACAACAGGCTGTTGCTCAACGGTAACTTTGGTTATCGTGACAATACCTACAACAACAATAATTACAACACGAGCAATATCAACTTTATTGGTGACTTTGACCTCGAATATCTGCTCAACAGCAAGGGCTCGATGCGCCTCAAGGCCTATAATCACTTCAACGACCAGAACTATAACCAGCGCAATGCGCTAACGACACAGGGCGTAGGCATCGTCTGGAAACATGACTTTGACAAGCCGCGTCACAAAGACAATAATCAACGTGGTGGCGGCACTCAGGACAGCATACCTCGCCGCGCTCCGTCCACCGAACAGCAGCGCGACAGCAGTGTGCGCCAACCTGTTCCCATGGTCACCATGCGTCCATCGCAGCCTAAAGAATAGTCTATCAAATAATGATGAAACGCTTGATCATATCGTTGTTTTTGTCGATGACAGCACTTCTGGCATGGTCCGATGATGTCTCATTGCGATATGATAGCATTGCCAACGGGGCCCATTGCATAGCGATGAAATATGACAGTATCGCTGTACAACTCAATGGCCTCTCAAATCGCCTTGACAGCCTTGCCTTGCACCTTGAGAAGATGTCGCTCAAGGAGGACAGCCTGGAGGAAAAGGACCGATGGAAACGCCTTGTCTTGCGCCACGGGTGGAGCATCAATGACACGTCGATTGTTTATCCCCCTGTGCTGGACTTCGGAGTGAAGACTTATCGCTGGCTCAACCATGCCTTAAATTACTATGACACAGCCTATGTTGTCAATCCCGGCAGGGGAAAGAAGAAGTTTAAGGTCATGCTCAAGAACAGTAACTGGTTGGACTTTTACTCAGGGCATTTGGGCAAATGGAAAACACCCGTACAGCTCAACAGTGATGTCACGTCATTGTTCGGTTTCCATATCAGCGGCATGGGACTCAGTTTCACCTACATGATTAATGCGAGGGATCTGCTGGCAGGAAAATTTATCCGCAACCGCAGGCTGCAGTTTTCATTCACGACCTCGCGCATTTTCATTGAGGGATACTATCGCAAGAATGCCCAGAGTACAGTCCACTTGCATCGGCTGGGCAAGTGGATGGGTGATGAGATTTTCTATGGTCTCACGCGTGAGGGATATGGACTGGACGCATACTATATTTTTAACCACACCCATTATTCCCAAGCAGCGGCTTATTGTTTCTCCAAGTACCAAAAGCGCAGTTCTGGCTCTTTGTTGGCGGGTATCTACCTGAGCCATCAGGATGTGGTGATGGACATGAGTTTCTTGAGCGATGAGTTCAAAACCTATCTTCCCGATGCCGTGACTGATTACCGTTTCCGCTACCGTGACTTTGGGTTTATGATAGGCTATGGCTACAGTTGGGTGTTCCACCCCGGCTGGCTGTTCAATGTCACCGTGGTACCCAGCATCGGCTACCGTCACAGTTTCCCTGGCTCCATCGAGGGCAAGAAATCTCTGCTGTCTACCAACATGAACGGCCGCTTGGCACTCGTGCGCACCGCCGGCAACTTTTTTTACGCTTTCAACTTTAACCATGAGGGCCACTGGTACACCAGCACCAACCACAGCTTCTACAACAGCTACAGCAACTTTGACCTCACGGCCGGGTTCAGGTTCTAGCCGGTTTGAAGATTCAATAAGTCTTATAGGTCTTATAGGTCCTATAGGGCTTATAGTGAAGAAATATTTGTTTTGAGGGTTTAGGAGTCTCGTCATTTTGTAGTAATTTTGCAACGGCTACGGGCCGCATGGCGTGTGATAAACAACAAGTGACGGTTTTATGGGTAATCAGGATTTTTTGCCTCAACGAGGCAACTATCGGGATTTGATTGCATTCCAAAAGGCGGAGTGCATTTATGATGTTACCTATTATTTTGCCCACCATTTCTATCAACGCGGCGACCGCACGATTGACCAGATGGTTCAGGCAGCACGAAGTGGCAAGCAAAATATCGCTGAAGGTTGCACCGACTCTACCATGTCACGGGAAATGGAACTCAAATTGCTGAATGTGGCCGTTGGGAGTTTAAAGGAATTGTTGGAGGACTATCATGATTACTTGCGAGTGCATGATTTACCCGTATGGGCGCTTGACAGTGATAAGGGAATACAATGCCGTCAAGCATGCATTAAGCACAATGACAGTGCCTATTATCGTGAGGCTATCAAGGTAAGAGGGGATGAAGCAATCGCTAATATTGCGATTACTCTCATTCATCAGTGTGACACCTTGCTTCGCAAGTTGATTGAGCACTGCAAGCAGGATTTCCTTGTTCATGGTGGTTCACGGGAGGAAATGACCCGTGCACGCATCAATTACCGAAATAAGAATAAATGACAGTTTTTTATAGGTCCGATAAGCCCTATATGACCTATAAGTCTTATATATAAAAAGAATGAGTGTAACGATATTAGGAATAGAGTCGTCGTGTGACGACACTTCGGCAGCGGTGTTGCGTGACACGGTGCTGCTGAGCAATGTTATTGCCAGTCAGCGTGTGCATGAAGCCTATGGTGGCGTGGTGCCCGAGTTGGCATCGCGTGCCCACCAGCAGAACATTGTACCCGTCGTGAGCGAAGCCATCCGTCAGGCAGGCATCGAACGTAAAGACATTGACGCCATCGCCTTCACACGCGGTCCAGGCCTGCCTGGATCACTCCATGTGGGCACTTCGTTTGCCAAGGGTTTGGCGCTGGCGCTCGACATCCCACTAGTGGATGTAAACCACCTGCACGGTCATGTGCTTTCCCACTTTGTTAAGGAGGAGCCTGATGCCGAGGTTCCCGAGTTCCCCTACCTGTGCCTGCTCATTAGCGGTGGCAACTCCCAGATTATCAAGGTTAACGCTCCTACCGACATGGAGGTGCTTGGGCAGACCATCGACGATGCAGCCGGTGAGGCCTTTGACAAGTGTGCCAAGGTCATGGGCTTGCCTTATCCCGGCGGTCCCTTTATCGACAAGTTGGCGGCCGAGGGCGACAGTAAGGCTTTCAAGTTTGCCAAGCCTCATGTCGATGGCTATAATTACAGCTTCAGCGGCTTGAAGACATCGTTCCTTTACACCCTGCGTGACGCTTTGAAAGAAAATCCCAATTTCATCGAGGAGAACAAGGCCGACCTGGCCGCCTCGCTGCAGCGTACCATTATCGAGATTTTGATGGATAAATTCGGCAAGGCCATCAAGGCCACGGGCATCAAGACCATCGCCATTGGTGGCGGTGTGTCGGCCAATAGCGGTATGCGTGCCGCCGTCGAGGACTACGCCCGCCGTCACCGTCTCAAGGCCTTCATCCCCAAGCGCGTCTTCACGACCGACAATGCCGCGATGATCGCCATCGCCGGCCACTACAAATTCCTCAACAAAGAATTCTGCGACATCACCGCGCCCCCCTTCCAGCGCGTAGTCATCTAGAAAAAGCCTCCGATTAAAATAATCTACTGAAATGAAAACACTTAGAGTTGCAATAATCGCGCTTATTGCTCTGACGTCTCTTATGGCGATGGCACAAGAACAGAGAACAGATACGATTATCCCGAAGTTCTTGATTAATGGCTATTTTTTTCAGGAGTTACCAGAACTCCCAGATGCCACACCAAGTTACACACGACTGAAAGATTCAGAAGGAAACAAGATACTCGCCATTGGACTTGATGTAGATTTACCCGAATCTGTTATCAGCCAGGCGATACCCCGGGAACAGGTGCGCAATGTCAATCAGTTCCTGAATAGTGCCAATATGATGGCAACGATGTTGGAATTGGCCCAAGCAGGCGTAAAAGATGATGGCACTTTCTACTCGCCTAAGGCAGGTGAGCCATTCCCTCCTTTTAATGAAATAGATTTAGAAGGACGCAGATGGACCAACGACAGTATCAAAGGTCATGTGATGGTGCTCAACCTGTGGTATTCCGGTTGTGGACCGTGCCGTGCCGAAATGCCTGAACTATCAATGTGGAAGGAACAGTTCCCTGATGTCATGTTTTTCTCTGCCACCTACCATGATGCAGAGGTTGTCCAAAAGATAACCGAAAAGCACCACTTCACATGGACTCACCTCATTGAGGCCAAGGACATGATATCTTGGATTGGGACCGAAGGCTTCCCCTTTACAGTGGTTGTCGATAAAACGGGAATTGTCCGTTATGCCGTTCATGGCACAAGCCCGGAAATACGTGCCGAAATTATCGCAAAAATAAAAGAAGTTGAAGGAATTTGAATGACTATATTTCTCCGTACGGCGATATTTGTTTAATACTAATGGCTAATTGATTTGATGCCGCCATGATTGCCATCGCCGGCCACTACAAGTACCTCGACAACGACTTCTGCGACATCACCGCGCCCCCCTTCCAGCGCGTGGTGATATAGAAAACCTCAAGCGCTCCTCGGGTGGTGAATGCCTACTTGCGGAGTTTCCTGCCGTTTTGTATATAGATATGGCCTTCAATCATGTGTTGTGGTGCAACGCGCTGCCCTTGCAGGTCATAGATAGTGTTGTCGTGCAAGCCCGTGTGATCCTCTGCCACTGTCGTGACTGACGAGATTTCATCATTCAGCGTTTCAGCCTCAGCCTCATATTGAACACCCTTGGCAAAGTAGCCATATATGCAAACCGCAGGAGCATATTTCATGTAGATTCTGATCATGTAGATTCCGTCATCCCATCCCGAGATGTCAATGCGCTCATCCCGCTCGGGAGTGAGTTGCTCAAATGAGTAGTGTTTTATTACGGCGTTATCGTGCATCTGGTCGGTTATGCCCACTTCTACATCATTGTAGGTGACTTCGGTACAGATAAGAATTGAGTCGCTTGAGACCCACACTTCAAGTGCGCCTTCATCTATTGAGAGCGTGTCGCTGGTGGCATCTGTTCTGGCCCATGCCTTTTTATTGGTTCGCACATGGCGGTACTTCTTGTTAGGGCGCTGTGTGGCCGCCGCCACAAGCACCGTGCCGATCAAGATAAGAATGATAAAACCTGAGAACTTCTTCATTGTTCAACTGATAATTAAAGGGTACTGATGAATTCATGGAACAGGTTGGCTGTACCTTTTCTTTTAAACAGTTTGTAATAGAGCCTTGAGCGCATCATGCTCAAGGCGTTGGGCTCCATGCCCAGGAAGGCGCAGATCAGTTTGTTGGGAACTTTGGCTTTCTCAAGCATACAAAGCATAATCTCTTTGTCCTTGAGTTTGCCATTGAGTTGCCTCACTTTCTCGATGCAACCGTCATAAGTGGCATTGAGCACGTCTTCAAGAGCATTATAGTCAGCCAACTTGGGCACAAATCGGGGATCGTGGAAATTGGCGTAAAGCGTTGATTCAGAAAATTCTCGCGCCCCTTGCACTCTGTTAGGTCGCGGTTGCTGCTGCGCTTCGCGCAGTTCTTGCATCAGTTTGTCTGCTTTCTCGCGCTGGAGTCGGTTGAGCAAGTTTTTATGCTTGATAGTAAAATAGGCAAACAGCATCAAGCCAAGCAGGAAAAGTGACAGAGCGATAATAATCAGGTCTTGTCTGCGCAGTTTGGCATCCTGACGGCGTTCATTGTCCAACTTCTTGTTGAGTGTGGCAATCAGATTGGCATGCTGTCCCTTTTCCACAGCCGTCAGCGAGTCATCATTGGCAATGCTTCTCCCCAGCAGTTCAGATGCTTCACGATATTGTTGACGTTCGGCCAGGATGTTGGCTAAGTTGAGCATGGCATCCCGCTGCACGTAGGGGTTGTCGGCGCCAAGTCCCTGGCGGAACATTATCGCAGCCGAATCAAGATTGCCAGTTGCCAGATAGTAGTTGGCATACTGATTGGTGAGGATGCAACTATCGGTTGTCTGAAGGTTGTGACAGGCATCGAGCGATGCTTTCATCCGGGGCAAATCATCCAGGTTAAGGTATGTGTCCGATAGTTCCACTTGAATGGTCTGGAACGCCTCTGCATTATCGCACTCAAGAGCCATCTGTGCTGCTTTATTGAACATTGCGACACCTTGCTCATATTGCTCGAGTGCCACATGGCTGCGAGCCAGATTGCGGAGAGCGAATATTTGAACCACTGTATCGCCAGCCCGTTCTCCAAGTTGAATGGCCTTCCTGAAGTGGGGCTGGCTCTGAAGGTACAAATCCTGATACATATTCACTTGCCCGATCTGATTGACAGCACGTGCCCTGATAGAAAGGACGGCACTGTCGGTCGATAGCGTGTCGGTGGCCAGTGAATGGTTATAGGCGTTAAGGGCATCCCCCGTGAGTTGCATCTCGTCATAGACGCGCCCCAATTGAAACCAGGCAAGCGCCTTCTCTTGAGATGAGCCGTGCTTGTCGAAGTAACGAACCGCTTCTTGCATGGCCGAGTCGTTGTCGTGGAGGATATGACATTTCTCCTCAGCCCTGTTCCTGAGCAGATAGTACCGCATACGGTCTTCCCTGGGCCATGTTTCGGCTTCGGCGGCTATTTCGGCAAGCAGTAGCAATGCGCTATCTGGGTGGTCGGTGATCAGGCTGTCGGCCGTCAATAGTGCAAGCGGTTGTGAGTGGTGGTTGCTGCTGCATGAAACAATTGTCAGCAAACAGCAACACGCGATCATGAATTGTACGCATCGTTCCATGCTGCAAAGTTAGTGCTTTTCAGCAACATTGCTGTCGCAGCAGCGGTATTTCATGCGTCTTGTGAACATTTGTGAACACATTGTGAATAGTGATGATTCAGTGTGCTTGAGGTTCACTGGGGGGACTTCTACTTTTGCATCGCAATTTCAATTCTGACAAATCATGAAAGGAAGTCTACTTTTTAGAACATCAGTGACCCTCTGCTTGTGGCTAACGGTTTTGACAGTGGCTGGGCAATCGGGCACACTGCCAGTGATGTACATCGAGACCCGAAATCACCAGCCTGTCACTTCCAAGACAGTTTACATCCCAGCAACCTACTACCTGGTTGACAATCTGAATCCAGACATGAATATAGGCAGTAAAGATAGCCCAGAGCAACTTGAGATACGCGGTCGTGGAAACTCCTCATGGAGGGATGCCAAGAAACCCTATAAAATCAAGTTGGCGAATAAAACCTCGTTGCTTGGCATGAAGAAGAACAGGCATTGGGCATTACTTCATTTTCATCTACCGACAGTGGCAGGAATGCAACTCGGCAACATCATGGGTATGGAATGGAATCCATCGACCAAACCTGTGGAAGTGGTACTCAACGGCGACTACGTCGGCTTGTATCTGCTCACCGAGACCATCCGCATCGGCAAGAACCGTCTTAACATCTATGAGCAGCCCAACTGGAATAAGGATGGGAGTACAATCCCTTACGGTTGGCTTGTCGAGGTGGACAATTATTACGAGGCCAATCAGATTTATTTACCAGAGAATAATCAATGGGGGGTCAGAATCACATATCACTCTCCCGATTCGCTTTCCAGCGCACAAAAGAATTGGTTGACCGATGAGTTTAAGGCAATCAATACTGCCACCTATGACGACGACAAAACCAGTGGAGCCTGGGAGCGGCTGATTGATGTGGACGCAATGGCGCGTTATTTCATCATTCAAGAAGTTCTTGACAACAGCGACGGATTTCATGGCAGTTTCTACCTGCACAAGGATTATGAGGATGATGCCCGTTGGGTGGCAGGCCCATTGTGGGACTTGAATTGCAATCAACGAGAGAAAACCGATTATACCTTCCGCATGAAAACCTCTTACGGCTTCACTCCACACTGGATTGGGGAATTGATAAAGGATCGTGACTTTTGTGACGCTGTTAAAGACGCCTGGAATCAATTTTACCCTGTTCAGGTGCAACCGTGGATGGAATATATTGATGAAAATCTGCTGTATTGCGGCGATGCACTCTATCAAGACAATATCCGGTGGAACCGCACCAATACTGAAAGCATCGGTGATAGAGTGGAGAGAATGAAGAGTTCGTTAATTGCCAATATGGAGTGGTTTGACAAGCATCTGCCACATGCCGTAGGACTCGATCATGTCAACGACCCGGGTGAGAAAAATATTGTCAACGTGAAATACATCAACTTGGCGGGAATGAGCAGCGATAAGCCGTGGAATGGTGTCAACATCATGCTGACAACCTACAGTGATGTCAGTGTTGACGCTGTCAAGGTGGGTCCTATCAATTCTTCAAGTAATTAAAATCGGCATGGTCCCCTTTAAAAACATGAGGTGTATAATGTAGAGATGGACACCGCCGCCATTACATGGGGCTGTTGCAAAACTTAATGTCTCATCTTTTAATCGGCCTAACGCCCGAGAAATTAAATAAAAGTTCGTGAGTTTTCCCCGTTCTACATGTCACGGGTGTGGGATAAGAGGGTAGAGGCTTACATTGAAGAGAACTCCGAAATAAACCATGAGTATGGCTTGGGATTATACGACCCAATCATACAGGTTGACAGGATTCACTCCTATTCCTATTCAAACACATGGTACTTGTCGAGGTTGTCGTTTTAAAGTCAACACGCTGGATAGCATTGTTTTTATCGTACTTGTTGTTTTCCTTTTATCCCGGTTGTTGTGGTTGATGAGCGGATGGCGCGGATGCGTTGTGCCAGGGTGGGATGGCTGTAGCTGAACCACACGACCAACGGGTGGGGCGTGAGGTTGCTCAGGCCGTGGCTTGCGAGTTTCTTAAGACCACTGATGAGAGTCTCGCCGTGGCCATGCTCAGCAGCAAAGGCGTCGGCGCGGTACTCTGCACGGCGCGAAATGGCGTTGCCCACGGGGTTGAGCAGCAGGTCGATGGGGGAAAACAGCAGCGAGAAAGCAACCATCGACAGGATGAACGATGGGGCGGTACCGCCCAAAGCTGCTGGCAGATCGGGATTGCTTACCAGCAGCGAGAAGATAAACAGGTTGACTGCCACCATCGCAATTGAAATGAACATATTCTTAAAGGTGTCGTGGTGCTTGTAGTGCCCGAACTCGTGGGCGAGCACGGCGACAATCTCGTCGTTGGTCATCTGATCTTGCAAGGTGTCATAGAGCACGATGCGCTTCTTGGGCCCAAAGCCAGTGAAATAGGCATTGGCCTTGGTGGAGTGCTTGCTGCCGTCGATGATGTAGATGTCCTTGAACTTGGAGCCGAAATTCTTCAATGCACTGGTGATGGCGTCGCGCAACTCGCCCTCGGGCAGCGGCGTCTGCTTGTTGAACAGGGGCACGATGAGGTTGCTGTAGAACATCGAGAAGAAGATGATGAAAGCGGCAACCACCAATGTCGCCCAAATCCAGAACTGCTGTCCGAAGGTCAGATACAACCAATAGACCACCGCCATGAGCACGGCACTCACCGCGGTCGAGACGACAAACGACTTGACCGTATCGAGCCAAAAGGTCTTGTGCGTGGTGCGGTTGAACCCGAAGCGCTCCTCGATTACAAAGGTTGAATAGTAGCTGAACGGCAAGGCAATGACAGTGTTGAACAGGTTGAAAATCAGCAGGAACAGGACGACCTGCACGACGGGAATGTCGGTCCATGTCTTGCACAGGTTGTCGAGCCATCCCAGCAGGCCCCAACCCAGAATAATCAGTGTGAGGGTAAACGAAAAGCATCGTGAGATGAGCGACACGCGCTTGTTGGTGCGCATGTAGTCCTGCTGCTTGCGATATTTCTCGTCGTCATACAGGCCCTCCAGTTCAGGCGGGACGGGATGTGTCATCCACTTGGTGTTGAGCCACGAGAGCACGCTGCTGATGACAAAGTCCAGCGTGACAAAAGCAATGATCAACCACAATAACGTCTGAGCCATATCTTACTGATTATTATCTTTTTCTTCCAGAGCAAGTAATCTGTCAATGTCTTCGTCACGCGGATCGGCCTTACCTGAATATTTGATCAGCCACCACACCCCTGCAATTGCGGCAATGATGCCAAGGGCGGCCAGCACAACCACATACCATGGACTTTTGTCTATGAGTCCTAAAACAGCCGCCGCGGTGATGCACAGTGTCATGGTAATGACGATGAGCCTGGTGAAAAGGGTGTCTGCGCCAATCAGATCGAGGTGCTGCTGCATCTCCCTGGCTGTCTCGTCATGACGGATGCGATTATAGACAATGGCATAGAAACCCATCGCAAACGAAGCCGCCAGCATGCATGCAATCAGTGGGCACAGGTACAGTTTGCTATCGCTCACTTCGTCGAACTTGACAATGCCGTTAATGGCAAACAGGATTGCAAGAATGATGTAGAATATGGTATTCTGTCGGCAACTCTTGTGGATTGATTTGCGCAGCTGCTCTTTCTCGTCAACCTGTTCGGGAGCGAAATCTCCCTGGGCTGGGGCGTGACTATCGTCAATATAATTATCGGGTTTCATAATGCGTTGATTTTAGCCGTTAACGATTCTATTATTATCATTTTCACCATCAGGTGCACAAGGACACCACAAAACTACACAAAAATAGGCAAAAAATGCAACTATCTCAACTGGAATCTAAAAAAATACTAACTTTGCAACATCATTATATTAATTGAAAGAGACTATGAAGACGATGAAATTGTGGATGCTGGCCGCTATCCTGTTTTGCGGCGTTGCTTGTACGACCACCGGTAATGACAGTGCCAATGCTGAGAAGGCTGCTCAAGAAGCGCCTGGTATTGATGAAGGCGAACCCCTGTTGTCGGTAATAGACAATTATCTGGTTGACTCGATCGGCTCGCGTTATGCCCCTGGCGAGATATGTATCCCCGCAGTTGTATATCGAACTGATGTAGTGAAAAACGATAGCCTGTTCATGTTGGGTGACTATTGGGTGTTTAACTATAATGTGGCGGGTGATACCTTGAAGTGTGTATCGGGCGGAAATAATCCCGGTAAAATGCTCGTCCTCAAGAATGAGAAGGGTGAATACCAGGTGGTATCGTTTGAGCAGGTCGAAGACGGCCATGGCAATTTGGAAAGCGCTAAGCGCATCTTTGGTGAATACTTTGATGCATTCCATGCCGCTAACAGCGATGAGACTTATCGCGAGGAAGTGCGTGCCGCCGCAATTGCCGACTATGTGAAGGCCCATAAACTGGCCGTCAAGTACTATCAGGACTACGGCTGGCCTGCCAAGGAAATCCCCGCCCTGTAACTAAAAACTAAGGACTAAAAACTAAAATGAAATACAGCATTATTGCCATCGGTGACGAATTGCTCATTGGACAGGTCACCGACACCAACTCAGGCTGGATCGCACGTCACATGACGCCGCGTGGCTGGGATGTAAATACCATTCAGGTCGTTCCCGATGATGCCGAGCAGATTGAGCTTGCCATCGACCGCGCTTTTGCCCAAACCGACGTCATACTCATGACCGGAGGCCTTGGCCCAACCAAAGATGATATCACCAAGCCGACACTGTGCCGCTATTTTGGCGGCGAGATGGTGCTTGACGAGGCTGTCGAGGCCAACGTGCGCCAGGTGATGGAGCGCCGTCACTTGAAACTCAATGAATACACGCGACTGCAGGCCATGGTGCCCTCGTCGTGCCGCGTCATCCAGAACGAGATGGGGACGGCGCCGCTGATGTGGTTTGAGCGTGACGGCAAGGTGCTGGTGAGCATGCCCGGTGTGCCCTTTGAGTTGCAGGGAATGATGGAACGTGCGGTGATTCCGCAGCTGCTTGCCCGCTTCAACGATGGTGAGGACATCGAGTTCCGCACTTTTGTTGTCACAGGCATTATCGAGTCGGCACTGGCCATGCAGCTGGATGAGTTTGAGCGCAACCTGCCTCACGGCATCCACTTGGCCTATCTGCCCGAGGGCGGCATCATCCGCCTGCGTTTGACAGGTTCCTCGACCGATGCGCGCCAAATCAACAACGACATGGAGCGCTTGTCGCGCCAGTTGCACGATATCCTGGGCAGCCACATCATTGCCGACGGCGACAAGCGGTTGCCCGAGATTCTGGGCGAACACCTGAGGGAGCGCGGCTTGACGCTATCAACTGCCGAGAGCTGCACGGGAGGCAATATTGCCCACCAGATTACCAGCATCGCCGGCAGCAGCGACTATTTTAAGGGTGCTGTCGTGAGCTATGCCAACGAGGTGAAGATGTCGCTGCTCGGCGTCAACGAGCAGGATATCATCGACCACGGTGTGGTGAGTGAGCCTGTTGTGCTGCAGATGGTCGAGGGCGCTTGTCGTGCCATCGGCACCGACTGCGCCATCGCCACGAGCGGCATCGCCGGTCCCGGAGGGGGCACACCTACTAAACCTGTGGGCACCGTGTGGATGGCCGCCAAATGCGGCGACAAGGTGGTAGCGCAAGTCAAGCAGCTGCCCGGTGACCGTGACCGTGTGATTATCCGTGCCACGCTGGAGGCCCAATTGCTGTTGCTCTCAATTCTATAGCATAGATTTTAATGACAGGAAAGTGACGAAACCGTTGAAGTACATAGCGCTATTGTTCATCACTCTGATGGCTTCCCAGATGTGGGCTGCCGGCACTGATAATGTCATTCCCGATACTGCTGAAGCATGGCAGCGACAGGTGCGCCGCCTGCACCCCGAGCGCGAACGCATCAAAGCAATGAAAAAGTTGCAAGAGGAGATGTTCCGGCGAGCCGATGAGAAGGCTGATCCGTGGGATACCAGCGAGGAGGTGTGGGGCACCGTAGACGCTCCGCCTGCCGCTGTTCGTGACAGCGCCGCCATCGTGGGACACCGATTGCAGCAGGTTGGGCAAAAAGAAGGCGCTCGATTGACCTGGCGCGACGATCCTGTTACCGCCACGCGCGAACAGCTGATGACGGTCATGACCCTTGTTGATGGCGAATGGCGCTCCCGATATGTCACGGGCGACAGTGTGGGCAATGAAGTGTACTTCTCTTTTCTCGTAGGTGAGGACAGTGTGCCCGGTCCGTTGCGACTATCGGTGCGCAGCTGCGGGAATACTCCGCTGGACTTTGACCAGGTGGTGTTTACCATCGACGGCTATAATTACTCGTTTTATCCTGCCGAGCCGTGTTACGGCAAGCAGGACGATGGCGTGTGGTGGGCCGCCAGTGACGATAATCTGCATGAGGCTTACCGTGACCTTGTGTATGCACTGGCGCATGGTAATTGGGTAATGATGAAACTGCAGGGAATGAGTGGCGTGAACCGTGCCAAGGTGCTGACCGACGGCCAGCGTAGTGACTTCGCTGCTACATTGGCGCTCTACCTGCTAATGGGAGGAAGAGTAGGAGAGTGACAATATGCTGTCAGCGCAACCGATTGCATAACCATTTTCGGTCGTTTGCGTGACTTTTTGTATGATTTCTTCGGTTGATTGGCAAAAAAGGCTTACCTTTGCATCGATTTAATATCACAAACAGATAGATTGTTAAAAAAAGGTTTAATTATTTTTATCATGAACGTAGAAAACATTGGTAACTGGGCCGGTCTCGTGTGGAACGCCCTGAACGATGCTAAGAAGGGTCTTCCCACCAAGGAGTTGCGCAAGGCCGCTAAGCTCAAAGTTAACGAGATGCACTGCGCCCTGGGTTGGCTCGCCAAGGAAGGCAAGCTCAACTTCAAGGAGGGTAAGGACGATATCATCGTATCGTTGATCTAATCTCAACCTTGTTGCAATTCGACCTCCTGGATTTAGAAATTAATATCCACGATAATACAGCGATGGCGTGAAATTCTTTTCGCGCCATCGCTGTATTATTCACAAACCTCTTATCGTGTCCAGGTAATATCAAGATGCGAAAAACCCAGATCGTTAAGACCTGGGTTATCGTTCTGTAAAACAAACCATTACTAAGCACTTAAAGTCACGCGAGACTTCACAGCCAGCGATAAACAATATTGATTCCATAGCATATTAATTTGCTTGAGTGCACAAAGGTAAATACTTTTTTTGAATTTACAAAAGGAAACCAAAAGATTTTCAAAAAAAAATTATTTCCTTTCGTAAACAGGAATTTTGCATGTATTCACCGCGATAATACCGAAAACAATAGTTTTTGTGCCGATTTGTTGAAATTCCTTTTATTTTTGTTGCAAATGTCAATTTTTGTATCTTATTTTGCGAAATAATTATGGATTACTAATTAAAAAGATGATGAAATGTAATTGAGCCTTTATTCCAGCCCGTCAGGGTAATGATGATATATTCTGCCGGAAGCAGAAGGGACTCTTTTTTACATGAATCACAGGTGGAAATAACAAAGCCGGGTAGCCCGTTGGATGGGGCGATTGGCTGTTAGATTTGGTTGATGATTATGAAAGCGCCACCGCTAATAATGCACGCATGTGCTTTGCAGCTGACAGTGACTGCAAGGCGCAATGTTGACGTCGGTAGGCGACAAGTCGTCACTAAAGGATAAATACAAAAAAAGGGCACGCAATAAATGGATGATGAAGCAGCCCTGACTTGAAAATAGAATACTAATTATTTAAAAAACTAAACAAAATGGCAAATTCGATTTTACAATTATCATGCAGCTGTCATGGCCCGAGCGACCACTCGCTCGTGCCACATGATAGCTGTGCCGGCAAGAGGCTGACGATGAAGCCCCGTAAACAACACTCGACGTTCTTCAGGTAATAGAGCTAATATAAATTGTGCCAAGTAATTGATTTTTTCATAAGCAAAAGGTAATGGATGAATGATGTGGGGTGCGATGCACCTGAGTCGCACCCTTTTTCAAGATATTCCTTTTCAAGACGCTGGCACAATAGGATATTGTCTAGAATATGAAGCCGTCAATATATATTTCGGGAGGGTGGGAAAGGACCACTCGAGTGAGGTTTATCATCTTGCAGGTTCAATCCCCGTCCCGGTAGCCGCGAGGTAATCTTTTTTCATCTTTGGTTTTGGTTGTATAGTTGATTAATTGAATAAATGAATAAATGGTTAGTTGAAGAGGGGTGCGCTGCACCGGCTTCACGGCGCACCCACTTTTTAAAATCAATATAGACCGAGAATCAAGGATAACAATAAAGTGATCAGAAAATGAGTGCTAATAATTTTTTCATAAGCGGATAGAAAGATGCGGGTGCGCTGTTGCCTGCTTCACAGCGCACCCTTGTTATCGCAATGAAATGATTATTCGAGATAAAAGATAATACAGCATTAAGTTAAGGATTTTTTCATAATTGTGGTTTAGGTGCTTTGGGGGCGTGACGGACTGGATGACCGTCTGCCCCCAATTTTTGATTCACCTCATCGCTGAGTGAGCATGCCAGGATGCCTTTTCGACAGGGAAAATGAGTTCTTACTTGAAGAATTTGCTGTGGCTGATAAAGAAGTAGCCGATGGCCATCAATACTAATGAAATGATGACGGCTAGCGGGAATCCGACCCATCGCGTCTCCAGACCGTTGGGCACGTTCATGCCGTAGTAGCCCGCCACGACAGTAGGAATCATCAGCAGGATGGTCACCACGGTGAGCGTCTTCATGATGCGGTTCAGGTTGTTGCCGATAACCGACGAGTAAGTTTCCTGCTGTCGTTCCAGAATGTCGTTATAGATGCTGGCTGTGTCGAGTGCCTGTTGCGTCTCGATCTCGACGTCTTCGAACAGGTCCTCGTCGTGGGGCAGTGTGCGCAGTCGTTTTTTGAGACGCGCCAGCACGGTCATGTTTCCGTTGAGTGAAGTGATGAAGTAAATCAAGAATTTGCTCAGGCCCATGGTGCGCATCAGCTCGTCGTTGTCCATTTTTTGCTCAAGACGCGTCTCGGCAGCGTTCATCATGCCGTTCATCTGCTTGAGGTACTTGAGGTACCACACCGATGTCGAGAGCATGAGCGAGAGCAACAGGTCATAGCCCTTGCATGCATTGACGTGTCGCTGCTTGCTCCAACGGATGAAATCGTCGAGCACCTCGGTATCATAGTAGTTGACAGTAATGAATATGTCATCACGGATGAGGAATGCAATGGGTGCGGTAGAAAACACCGTGTCGCCATCATTGTCGATGCTCTTGCACGGCACACGCACAAATACCAGCAGCCAGTTGTCCTCGTGGTCCACACGAGGGCGTTCCTCGATATCCTTGGCATCGTGGGTGAAGTCGGGCACGGCAAAGCGTACCTTGAGCAACGTCAGGTCTTCGGCGGTCGGTTTGGTAACCTTGATCCAGCACCCCGACTTCCACTGATGAATCTCATCAAATCCGTCCTTACATTTCCAATAGCTGATCATAATACTATCGCTTTGTTAGAGGTAATCGGTTATCTATGATGCCGCAAAGTTACATTTTTTTAGGACAAAAGGCAAAAAAGTGAATCATAATGATGAGGTCCGCGGCAAGAGCTTACGGACCTCATCATTATGAATCGCAATGCGATTTATGGATTATTTCACCACTTTGACGGTTGTGCTGTGGCCGTCATTGTAGTCCATGCGCTGCAGGTACAGGCCTGTAGCGGGAGCAGTGGGCAACTCGCGCCCCGTGAGGTCATAATAGCGGGTGCTGATGACCTGTGCACCATCGGCAACCTCGTTGATTGCTGACGGATCGATGGGGATGGTGACATAGACGATTTCGGAACGGTTCACCTCATCGCCTGCGGTATAGATGCTCTGTACGCCAACGTTAGCAAACTCGGTGGTGTAGAGATATACCGTGTGGCGGCCATTACTCATGTAGATGTCGAAGTTGACGTTGTCCTCAAAGTTATAGGGGATATCGGTCATCGGGCTCGAGAAGCCGATATAGGTCTCGGGATCGAAGGTGAATACCTGGTCATCGATGTAGATGTTGTAGTAGAGCTTGTTCTCGTTGAGTTTGTAACCCTCGGTATCAACTGTCGGGATGGTGAAGTGGAGTACCGACCAGCCGGCAGTCTTGTTGATGGTGACATCGTCGTCGGTGAAGATGGGTGCTGCGGGTGTGGCAGGAACTTCGTCAAAGGCTACCAGTCCGGGGGCTACATAGTCGCTGATAATAGAGAGCGTGTTGGGACCGACGTTGGTCACCATGGCAGCGGGCCACTCGGCGACGATGTTGCGGGCGTCCTCATCAACTGTGAATACAATCTCGTCGTTGAGGTTGTAGTTGAACACTGGGCTGCCATAGGTCTCGGTATCAACAAAGGCTTCGCCGGTGAGCACATAGATGTGGCCGTTGTAGTATTCGTCAACGCCCAGGTACTGGCGGCTGGGGAAGGTGGCCTTGCCGTCAACGAGCGTGCCCTTGATGAACGAGTCATAATTATTGCTGTTGAGGTTGCCCAGGTAGATGTTTTCGCCATCGATGACAACGTCCACATAGCACTCCTTGGTCTTTGTCAGGTCGGTGGGATCGGACAGATAGGTCATCGTGTAGGTCTGCATATAATACTCATCGTCGTGCATGATGATGGGCTCATCGGTTTGGGGAGCGTACACGATATGCTGGTCGGCCATGTAGAACCAGTCGGCAGTCGCGTCACACAAGCCGATGAACTTGTCGCCCAGCTGGGTGAGCACGCCATTCTCCCAGGTGAACTCGATTTCGCCCTCTTCCTCGACAACGGGCATGCCCTCGTCTTCGTCATAGTGCATGCAGTAGGCATAGTAGGGATCGCCAACGTCGATGATGTAGAGTTGCGGCAGTTTCACGACAAACTTGCCGTCGCCAGCCGGCTCGGCCTTGATCCAGGGCAGGATGGAGAACCAGATGTAGCCCTGTGAGATGGGATTGTAGATGTACAGGTTGCCGTCGGTGCCTTCGACCACCTTGCCGATGCCGCCATCCACGTTCTGGATGTAGATGTCGCCCCATCCCAGACCATAGGCAAACGAGGAGGCATACATGTTGTCATAAAGGGTACCCTCGGGAGCCTCCATGATAGGCTCTTCCTCAGCCAGCATGGGAGCGGCAGCGGGAGCCTTGAACTGGGACAGCCTCATGTTGGCTTTGGCTTGCATGCGCTGAGCTGTGGCCATGCTCGGAATGAGCAGTGCCGCAACGAGAGTGATAAGTGTAATTGCTTTTTTCATAACTTGAATCATTTTAGAGGTTAATACTAATTGGTTTATCATTGGCAAATGTACAGAGAATTCCACAAAATCACAACCTTCAACGACGGTTTTTTCATTACGGGCTGGTGGCCCGTAATACCTAGACGGCACGGGAAGGAAAAACGAGGGCTGCGGCAACTGGTGTCGCAGCCCTCATTAGGGTTTCTTGGGAAAACGTCAGTCGGGGATTAGCCCAGGCGCTTCTCGAGGTTGGTGCGGATGGCCTTGATGAACTCAGCGCTGTTGACAGCCTTAGCCTCAACGCCTTCCATCAGGTTCACGAGGTCCTTGGTAACGATACCGGCATTGAGGGTGTCGAAGCAAGCGCCCTCGAGCTGGTCACCAAAGTTCATGAGCTCCTTGATACCGTCCTTCTCACCGCGTTTGCGCAGGGCACCACTCCAAGCGAAGATGGTAGCCATGGGGTTGGTGGAAGTCTCCTCGCCCTCGAGATACTTGTAGTAGTGGCGGGTTACGGTACCGTGTGCAGCCTCGTACTCGTAGTTGCCGTCGGGGCTAACGAGCACGCTGGTCATCATAGCGAGTGAACCGAAGGCGGTGCTGACCATGTCGCTCATCACGTCGCCGTCGTAGTTCTTGCAAGCCCAGATGTAACCACCCTTGCTGCGGATCACGCGAGCAACAGCGTCGTCGATGAGGGTGTAGAAGTACTCCAGACCCAGCTTCTCGAACTCAGCCTTGTAGTTCTGCTCGTAAACCTCCTCAAAGATGATGCGGAACTGAGCGTCATACTTCTTGCTGATGGTGTCCTTGGTCGAGAACCACAGATCCTGCTTGGTATCGATAGCATACTTGAAGCAGCTGTGAGCAAACGAACGGATGGACTTGTCGAGGTTGTGCATACCTTGGAGGACGCCAGCGCCCTTGAACTCGTGGATCACGACTTCCTCGTGCTTGCCGCTCTCACCGTCAAAGACGAGCTTGGCAACACCGGGTTCGTCGGCACGGAGCTCAACGCTCTTGTAAACGTCGCCATAGGCATGACGAGCGATGGTGATGGGCTTCTCCCAGTTCTTTACCACGGGCTTGATGCTCGGGATGGTGATGGGAGCGCGGAATACGGTACCGTCGAGGATGGAACGGATAGTGCCGTTGGGGCTCTTCCACATCTCGTGCAGCTTGTACTCGTCCATGCGTTTCAGGTTGGGGGTGATGGTAGCGCACTTAACGCCAACACCATACTTCTTGCAAGCCTCAGCAGCCTCGATGGTGATCTTGTCACCAGTCTCGTCGCGCTTTACAAGACCCAGGTCGTAGTATTCACTCTTGAGGTCAACAAACGGGAGGATGAGTTCGTCCTTGATCATCTTCCACAGAATGCGGGTCATCTCGTCACCGTCCATCTCCACGATGGGAGTGGTCATTTTAATTTTTTCGATCATGATTGAAAAATAATGTGATCAGTTGTTATTGATAAAAATTGGTTTGTTGTTTGTATTGTCGTGTTCAGGGACGGTTTCTCTAATCACTCATCCCTAATCACTAATTAACCAGCCCTGGGCAAAGGCCCAGGGACAGGTTTAAAAGATATTACTTGTTCTGAGAAGCATAGAAGTTCATCAGGCAGCCCTCGGCGAGGATGGTGCGCTCGTCGGGAGTGAGGTTCTGGAAGAACAGGTGCAGGTCATGCACACCGTCGGCAGCAATCACCTTGGCATCGATTTCCTCCTTGCCATTGATGATGGCCTCGCGGATGCCGGGAACAAATACCATGTCACCGGGGTTGTAGTTGAACTCAACATCGGGAGCGATGGTGAAGGGAACAATACCCCAGTTGATGCAGTTGCTGCGATAGCGCTTGGTGGCATACTCGTAGCAGATGTTGGCGTCACCGCCGAGCACCTTCTGGCACGATGCGGCCTGCTCACGTGCGGAACCGTCACCGGGCTTGTGGGCAAATACGCAAGAGCCAAATGAAGTGTTTTCGGGCTTAGCACCTACCTTAGCGAGAGCGTCGAGCACGTTCTGCGGGCACTTGCCGTCGCGGCGCTCGTGATCCTGCTCCTGGATGCGCTTGCTCAGACCTACGTACTCGGGCACGCGGCGTGAAAGGGCAAACTCAGAGAGCTTCAGGGGGTTCGAGCGGTAGCTCGAGGTCTCACCGCTGGGGATCAACTCGTCGGTGGTGGTTACGCTGTCATGGATAACGGCTGCGAGTTCGAGCAGCATGTTGTCCTCCATAGCATACATCTTGGGCCAGTCCTTGATGTTGGGACCATAGCGCAGTTCAACGTCGGCCTGAGCCTTGTTGAAGCCGTAATAAACGCGGCGCTCATAGATGTTGGCATCGTACTGATAAGGTTTGTGGTCGTTGGTGTAGTCAATGTCGGTAGCTGCAGTGATCACGCCGCCGTTAGCTGCTGTGGCAGCGATAGAGCGTGCGTCCATCAGTGCAACCAGCGAGATCTGACCCTGACCGGGCTTTGAACCTTCGCGGTTGGGGAAGTTGCGGGTGGTGTGGCGGATTGACAGGCCATTGTTGCTGGGCACGTCACCGGCACCGAAGCAAGGACCGCAGAATGCGGGCTTGATGATTACACCAGCCTCGAGGAGCTCTTCAACGATGTGCTCGCGAACGGTAGCCATGTAAACGGGAACCGACTGGGGATAAGCGCTCATGGTGAAGTAGTCGTTACCGATGCTCTTGCCGCGCATGATGGTGGCAGCCTCGCTCAGGTTGTCATAGGTACCGCCCGAGCAACCGGCGATGATACCCTGGTCGGCCTGAACCTTGCCATCCTTCATCACCTTGTCAACGAGGTCGCACTGAACCTTGTCGCCAAAGCGCTTCTTGGTGTCTTCCTCGACCTTGCGCAGGATCTCGACGGGATTGGCCTGCAGTTCGTGGATGGTGAAAGCGTTGCTGGGGTGGTAGGGCAGAGCGATCATACACTCCTGAGTGCTCAGGTCGATCTTGATCATGCTGTCATAGTAAGCCACCTCACCGGGTTGCAGCACCTTGAAGTCCTCGGGACGTTTGTGCAGCTCGTAGTGATGCTTCACCTCGTCATCAGTAACCCAGATTGAGCTCAAGCAAGTGGTCTCGGTGGTCATGATGTCGATGCCGTTACGGAAGTCGATGGGCAGGTTCTTCACGCCGGGGCCTGCGAACTCGAGCACCTTGTTCTTTACAAAGCCGCTCTCGAAGGTAGCCTTAACCAGCGAGATAGCAACGTCGTGGGGACCAACGCCCTTCTTGGGAGCGCCTTCCAACCATACCAGGACAACCTCGGGAGCGTTGATGTCCCAAGTGTTGCGCAGCAGCTGCTTCACGAGCTCTCCACCGCCTTCGCCAACGCCCATGTTACCGAGCGAACCGTAGCGGGTGTGGCTGTCGCTACCCAGAATCATGTTACCGCACTTCACCATTGCCTCGCGGGCGAACTGGTGGATAACGGCCTGGTTAGCAGGAACGTAGATACCGCCATATTTCTTGGCAGCCGAGAGACCAAACACGTGGTCATCCTCGTTGATGGTGCCACCGACGGCGCACAACGAGTTGTGGCAGTTGGTCATTGCATAGGGCAGGGGGAACTTCTCGAGACCACTGGCGCGGGCGGTTTGGATAATGCCCACGTAGGTGATGTCGTGCGACATCATAGCGTCGAAGCGGATGCGCATCTTTTTGCCCTTGCTGCCGTCCACGTCGTGACTGCGCAGGATGCCGTAAGTGATGGTGTTCTCACGAGCCTCGTCAGGGGTGGGAAGACCAGTAGCATCTGTGCGAATTTCGTTACCGTTGATTAAGTAAACTCCTTGATTAATTAATTCTACCATGATAAAATTTAAATGTTAATTGATATATAGGGTTGTTAATTCAATATCGAATGAATGAAAAGCGTGAGTGCCATCATGTCGGCACTGCCGCCGGGAGAGATGTTGCGCGCGATGTAGTCACGGTTCATCGCTTCCATGCCTGCAACGCTGTAGCTGTTGAGCAAGGCGTGCGCCTCTTGCTTGACCTGCTGGGCTTGCTCATAGCCCACGCGGTGGATGACATTGGTGTCGTCCAGTTGGCTCATGATGAGCAGCAGCAACTTGTGGCAAGCGCTGTTGGCATCCTCGGCCAGCCAGTCACGATAGGCGGGAAGCCAATCGTTGAACAGTTGCTGGTAACCTGCCTTGGCAAGGTCAAGGGCTCCGGTCACACGGTGCGCATTCACGGCATTGTTGCCGTGGGTGCCAGCCGTGGGAGTAAACCCTTGTGCTGCCTGCATGATGAGGTTGCGCAAACTCTGTTCATTGACCTTGCCGTCGTGTGCCATGCACGATGAAGCGGCTAGCGTGGTCAGCCCCAGTGAGAACAAGGCACCGCGGTGGGTGTTCACACCGCCGGTGGCGTTGAGCATGGCCTTCTCGGCATCAATGCCGATTTGGCGCACTTGCTCGGTCTCGGGCATCGAGGCTTGGCTGCCAAGCAATGCCAGTTTGTCAAAATAGGGCTGCAACGCGTCAATGCTCTTGCTCATGATTGCCAGGTCCATGTCCTTGTGGGCACCGCTGTCGTGGCGGTCCACCAATCCTGGTTTGGGTGTGGTGTTGAGTTCGGCCCGCAGGGCGTCGGTTGCCAGATGGGCGATGAGGTAGGAAACTGTAGACTGAGGCACGAGTGCTGCAGCTTGACTCAGTGAGCCGCTTGCCAAAGCCTGTCGCATGCGTGATGCGCTCACGGGTTGACCGTCCTGCTCAAGGCGTTTCACCGTTTTGACTGCGATACCGTGCTGTGGCAACAGTTCCTGCATGAGCTCGTTATAGCGTGCGGTCAGCTCGTCAATGGGCTCGCTGCCCACATAGCGTGTTGTCACGCCCAGTGCGGGAGCAATGTGGCGTGCAAACAGGTCCAGGTCGAGCGTGATGTGGGTGTCGGTGGCGTCGGTCACCTGCTTGAGGAAGTAGGTGGGGAACGTCAGTTCGCTGATGGCATAATCGCTGCCTTCAACGACCACGACATTTTCCAGTCCCTTGCAGCCTGCCTGAATCATGGCAAGGCGTTCCTCGTAGCTGAATGTGGAGCGGTCTTCGCGCACGGCGATGACATACAGCGTCGAAGCTGTTGCCGCCGCCTGTTCCACTAAATAGCGGTGGCCACGGGTGAACGGGTTGGCGTTCATCACGATGGCTGCGGCACCGTCGCGGCGGTCACTGCGCAGGCGTTTCAGATAGTCGGTGTAGCGGCCGATGCCCTTCATGCCGTTCTCCATCAAGATGGCACAAGGAGCCTGGGCGATGATGTTGAATCCCATGCTCTCAAACACGGTGCTGTTGCCGGGCTTGGTATATACCTTGACCGATTCGGCGCCTTGTTGATTGGCCATGCCGATGAGGCGGGAAATCAACTTGTTGCTCAAGCCTGTTTCACGGGCAGCCTCACCAACGGCTATGCACTTGATCACGTTGCCCTGCAAGCCCCCACCGGCAATGATGTTGCCGTCGTCATCGGTGACGGCGGCATAGTAGTCCACGTCCTCAAGACGCAGCCCACTGTCGGCAAGGAAACGCTCCACCCGAGTCCTGTTGGACTTGAGCGAGAGCGGCATGTCGCAGATTTCAAAGTTATCGTACATAGTCGTCAATCAACCGCTGGATGTGAGACATCAGTTCCTCTTGGGTGTGGCTGTGGTTGCGCATGCACCAGCGCGCTTCGTGTTCGCACAACAGGCAACGGCGTGGTTCACAGCCCACCGTCTGCCGTGAGATGGGCAGGCCGTCGGCACCCATGACATCAATGTCGAACAGCCGCCCTAACGGGTGGCTGTCTTCAATGTCACAAGTCACACGTTTGGTCTCGAGGGCCGGCAAGTCGCTGATGAGGTAGGCCTCATAGCCTGTTGCCAAATCGCGAGCGCGAGTTGCACTCACATGCTCTCCCAAGCGGTCGAGCATGGCCGTCAAGGCTGCCTGTGCGGTTACCAACGAATAGAGATTACGCTTGACGCTGCCTGGCATCACCACCGTGAGGCACACCAAGGTGCCGCCGGGATGTTGCTGGAGTAACTGCTGTTGCAGCGCGTGACGGTTGTCACGGCTTTGCAGTAAAGCATCTAGCGTAATCTCCATCGCTGATGTTATAGTTCAGACTTAATGGGGGCTTAGCCCACGATGTTCTTGATAACGTCCTGTACCGAACCGTCGCGGTTCAATACCACGCCCACAACCTTGTCGCCGAAGGGCAGGGGAGCGGGATCGCCAATGATTGAGCGAGCCTTGGCGGCCAGATCATGGATGTCCACAATCTTCAAGCCAGCAGCCTCAAGACGCTCCTTGATCTCGGGACGGTTGGGGTTAACGGCGATACCATACTCGGTAACGACAACGTCAACGTTGCTGCCCGGAGTGATCAGGGTGGTTACCTCGTCAACGACGCAGGGAATGCGGCCGCGCAGCAGCGGGCAAACGATGACTGACAGAGCGCTGTCTTGAGCAGTGTCGGGGTGACCGCCGATGGCGCCACGGATGATACCGTCGCTGCCGACGAGCACGTTGACATTGAAGTTAACGTCAACCTCGAGAGCCGACAGGATAACGACATCCAGGAAGTGGGTAGCAGCACCCGGCTCAAGCATGGCGGCATATTCGTTGGCCGATACGCTCTTGTGCATCGGGTCGTTCATCAGCGACTCGGCAGCAACCTTGTCAAATGACTGAACATCGATCAGACGGCCAATCAAGCCTTCCTGATGCAGCTTCACCATGTGGCTTGTGATGCCACCCAGTGCGAAGCTGGCCTTGATGCCCTTGTCAATCATACCTTGACGCAGATATTTGGTAACGGCGAGCGAAGCACCGCCCGAACCGGTCTGCAGTGAGAAGCCGTTTTCAAAGTAACCGCTGTTCATCACCACCTTGGCAGCCTGCTTGGCGAGCAGGATGTCGCGCGGGTTCTTGGTGTCGCGAATGGCACCCGAAGAAATCTTGCTTGAGTCACCTACCGAGTCAACGACAACAACATAGTCCACGTCGGCCTCGCTGATGGCGTTGTGCTGGTTGGGATAGTCTACCAGGTCATCGGTCAGGATGACGGTGTGGTCGGCATACTTGGCATCGGGAAGGGCATAACCCAGAGAACCGCAAATGCTCTTGGCATTCTCGCTGGTCGAGTAACCTGCAGCGTTACCCAGGGGATCGCAAGATGATGCGCCCAGGAAGGCAACGTCGATGTGGAGTTCACCGCTCTTGATGGCATAGCCGCGTGAACCGTGGCTGCGGAAGATAACGGGCTTCTCCATCAGACCGTGCGAAACCTCGGTAGCGAGGTTGCCGCGCAGACCGCTGGTGTGCAATTGGGTGATCACGCCATTCTTGATGTGGTCGATCAGGGGCTCATGCACGTCGATAAGGCTTGACGAGGCCAGAGTCAGGTTCTTGAAGCCCATTTCGGCGAGCTTGGCAACAACCATGTTGATGACCTTGTCACCGCCGCGGAAGTGGTGGTGGAACGAGATGGTCATGCCGTCCTTGAGGCCGCTCTTCTTGATGGCTTCCTCGAGGGTGACAACCTTGCTGCTCCTGCGCTGCAACTCATGGCGCGGAGTCAGATCTTTCTTCACGTTGGCATCGTTATAGACGCCCTTGTTCATCTGCTTTGCAACCTCTGCAATCTGGGCTGCTCTATCTTTGATACTGTTCATGCTAAGTCCTCCTTTGTCATGATGCCCGACGCGATGGCCAGGTCGATGGTACGTTGTGCTCTGATAACCACGGGGCGGTCAACCATTTTGCCGTTGACGGCGATAACGCCGCTGCCGCGCTTCTCGGCCTCCTTGATGGCGGCGAGGATGGTCTTGGCCTTCTCGATTTCTTTCTCCTTGGGAGCGAAAATCTCATTGACAACCTCGATTTGGCGAGGATTGATGATCGACTTGCCGTCGAAGCCCATTGCCTTGATCATTTCAACCTCGCGACGGAAGGTGTCCATGTCGTTGAGGTTGCTGAACACGGTGTCAAGAGCGTCGATACCGGCAGCACGAGCAGCCGTCACGATGCATTGACGAGCCATTTGCAGCTCCATGCCGAAGAAGGGCGAGTCGCCCGTCGTGCGCTGTGCCTTGAGGTTAGCGCAGTAATCTTCGGCGCCCAGAGCGATACCCATCATGCGCTTGCTAGCGGTGGCGATAGCATAGGCGTTGAGTGCGCCCAGGGTGCTCTCGATGGCAGCCATGATCTGGGTGCGGCCTACGCAGCCCAGCTCGGTCTCCACCTTGATAATTTCCTTCTCGAGTTCTACAACCTCCTCGGCGGTCTCGGTCTTGGGCATGCGGATGACGTGAACGCCAGCCTTTACCACTGCCTCAACGTCCTTCTTGCCGTAAGGGGTGTTCAGCGGGTTGATACGTACCACCATCTCGGTGTTACCGTAGTCGATGGTCTTTAATGCGTTGTGAACCAGCAGACGCGCAGCGTCCTTTTCGGCCATCGTGACAGAGTCCTCGAGGTCGAGCATGATTGAGTCGGGACCGTAGATGTGAGCGTCGGCCATCATACCTGGGTTGTTACCAGGGACAAACATCATTGTTCTTCTGAGTCGTTGCATAACAATTTTCTCGTTTTTAGATGGTTTAAGGTGTTAATTAGTCGGCCCACACGTCTTTGCCGGTGGCGCGAACGGCAGCTGCCGTCACGCGGGCGCGGATGGTGCAGTCGAGGGCTCCCTTGTCCGTGGCTTTCACCTCGGCTTGGTCGATGCCCAGTCCCTGCAGGGTCTCGGTGATAACTTTCTTGATTTGGTCGCCAAACTGGTAGGCTACCGTGCTGTCAAGATCAATGTGCAGTCCAGCGTTGTCGTTGGGCGCAATCTGGATGAAAATGTCGCCGGATTCAAGCGTTCCGGCCATTGCCGTTTTGATCTCCATTTTTTAGGTTAAAACGTTTTTAAAAAAATTATTAATAAAACTTTGTTAATGTAGTCAATTAGTTGCGTGCTTCAAAAAACATGTGTTACCCTGAAAACCATAATCGTTTCAATATCTATGGTTAAGGTGTGACTTCAGTTTAAAAAGCGCCCAAAATTAGGCATTATTTTATTACTGACAAAATATTTTAACTCCCTTTTTTTAACACCCTTCAGATGCCCCAAATAGGCTAATTATTAGGTAGTTTGAAAACTATAGTTTTCATGTGGGAAAAATGAAAAAAGCGGCACTTTTGACTGCATTAGCTTTCAATTTGTTGTTTTCGTGAAAAATGCCGTATTTTTCGGCTGAGGCTTCATTTCCCCTTGCCCGGAAGACTTGCTGTCAACAGGCGCGCAATGGGCTGTGTGTAGTAGCGGTGTACAAGCCACGAGATGAAAATCAGGGAGCTGAATTGCATCGTGAAATGGAGTATCGGGTATTGTGTGATGCCGCATGACTCAAACGCAGGGAGGAGGGCGAAATAGAGTCCAAGTTGCAACAGGTAAATCTCGGCATCGAGGGTGCTGAGACACGTCAGCGGTTTGACGCTCAATGCGCGTGAAACGGCACCGCCCTGGCCGTTGGTGAATAAAAAAACTCCGAGCATGGTGATCACCATCGGGAATGATGCGCAGAAGGCCCGAAAACAATAGGTGTTCAGGTAGTTTTTGCACAGCGGGTACAGCAGCGCCGTCAAGACGATGGCGCCCACTTCGATGAATGTGGCACGCCGCGGTGTGAGGCGGGATTGGTGCTCTCTCCACCAGGCCGACTGGCTGAAGTTGAAAATGATGATGCCGGCCGAGAATTCCAGCAGGCGGATGGGCGGGAACTGGCACAGGTGATAGGAGTTGAGGAACAGCCCTTGATTTCCGCCGTCGGTAGTATAGCCCCCCACAAATTCCACTGCTAGCAATAAAGCCAGCAGGACGGGTTGCCAAGCGAGCGGCAATCGGCGCCAAAAGCGTACGACAACAGGGGCGACAATGTATAGGAAGAACAGAACACAGATGAACCATGCCACGGTATTGTAGCCAAAGTAGTAGCTTTGATATGGAAACCAGGGACTGGTTAACGTGAGGTGTGCTGCCAGCATTTTGAAATTGATGGAATCAATGTGTCCCATGCGGTAGGCACTCAGGATGCAAATGATCAGAGCCAGGACGTGTAAGGGATATATTTTGGCCAGTTTAGACCACATGAACCGCAGGTGGTCTTTCATGCCATAGGTGCCGTCAAACCGGTGGTGGCGCGCAGTAAAGTAGCCGCTATAGGCAAAGCAGAAACTCACGCATGCATTGCCAAAGAACAGCAGGTCCTTGGTCCACAAATGTACCAGGACCACCACGACAACGGCAAAGAACTGCAAGGAGGCTAACGGCTTGAGATATGTCTGTCTGTCTATCATGAATGATTCTGTTGGGGTTTTGCCGCGTGGCTGTGATAGGGTGCGGCCAGTTCGGCGGCAATGGGCACGTCGGTCTCTTCGTGAGATGGGGCATATCCCTTGGATTTCAATTTGTTAGCATTGAGAATGATGTGACTTAGCTGTAGCTCGAGTTCTCGCAATGTCGCTTGGCGATTGCTGGCTGTGAGTTGACACTCCCACACCACGATGACATGCCAGCCTGCTGCCCGCAGCAACGCCTGGTTGCGAGCGTCGCGTTGGCGGTTGCGGGTGATCTTATCTTGCCAGAACTGTGCATGGGTTGCCGGGCGTTGCTTTTGGCAATCATGTCCGTGCCAGAAGCAACCGTTGACAAAAATTACAGTCCTCCACTTGCGCATCACAATGTCGGGTTTTCCCGGCAACGATTTTACATACAGCCGATAGCGGAATCCCTGATGCCACAACCATCGCCGCACCACCAGCTCGGGTTTGGTGTCGCGTCCCCTGATGCGGCTCATGCAACGATGCCGCTGCTCCGGTGTCATCCTGTCGGCCATGATGAACAGCAATAATAGCTTTCAATAAAACAACGTGCGTGTTCGGCACGTCGGCGGTTAGCAAGGCAAAGGTAGTGAAAATAGTTGGGAGTGGGAATAAAGTTCTCTTGAAAAGCTCTTTTTTGAATGAATGTGTGGTAGTGTGGTGAAAAAGTTGTATCTTTACACTCAAATTAGTTTCTAGCCCTTGGTTTTTAGTTGGCATCTGCTGGCTATTGGCCACAACAGGGGACTTGCAACCATAAAAGGAAAGAAAAGCATGAAATTCAGTGAAGTGATAGGCAATGAGCAGGCCATCGGACAAATCAGTCGGATGATAGATGCTGACCGTTTGCCGCATGCCCTGCTGCTCTATGGTGAGCCGGGTGTGCCCAAACTGGCTCTGGCGATGGCCGCGGCACAGTACCTGCACTGCCGCAACCATGTCGATGGTGACTCGTGCGGCGTGTGCCCGATGTGTCGCCAGCATCAGAGCTTCAACCAGGTGGACACGCACTACAGTTTCCCGTTTACCGACCGCAAGGGTAGCGGTTGCGTGAGTGATGACTACATTGACGAGTGGAGGGAGTTTATCAGGGAGTATCCTGTAGAGGACTACCAGGCATGGCTGATGTTGCTCAAGAATGAGAATAAACAGCCGCAAATCTATGTGCGTGAGGCCGATAACATCATTCGCAAGATGACCTTGAGTGCCTATACTGCCAAATATAAAGTCCTGGTCATGTGGCTTCCCGAGAAGCTTAATGAAGACGCTGCCAACAAGTTGCTCAAACTCATCGAGGAGCCCTATGACGACTGTAAATTCATTCTTGTTAGTGAGAATGAGAAAGGAATTTTGGGCACCATTCTATCTCGTTGCCAGCGCATAGAACTGCGTAAACCATCGACCGACATGGTGGCACAGTACTTGTGCGACCGCTATGGAATGGATATGAAAAATGCCTTAGCCTTGGCCTCTCCTGCCGACGGCAATGTCACGCTGGCTGAGCGAATGGTTCAGACGGGCAGCGAGTTTCATGAATTTCGTGAGCGCTTCATCGAGATGATGCGCCTTTCATATCAGCGCGACCTGGCCAAACTCAAGGTGTGGAGTGAGGCGATTGCCGATTTGAAACGCGAGAAGGCCCGTCGTTTCCTGGATTATGCCGTACGTCAGGTCAGGGAGAACTTTGTCTATAACCTGCACAACCCGGCCTTAAATTACCTCACGCCCGAGGAAGAGGCTTTTTCCACACGCTTCTCGCCGTTTATCAACGAACGCAACGTGGAGGGCATTTCCAGCGAATTGCAACGTGCCTCGTCTGACATTGGCGGCAACGCCAACGCCAAGCTGGTTTTGTTTGACCTTGCCATTAGAATGGCCATGCTAATCAGGCGTTAATCCCATCTTAAATTTATAGAAAAACCATGACACCTTTTCTGCATCAAGTCGCAAGATACTATATTGAAACACAAGGTCTTGAGGACTACTGTTTCGTGTTCCCCAACCGTCGCAGCGGACAGTTTTTCCTTCATTACCTGCAACAGCAGTTTGTCGCTGCCGATGGCAGACCTCATCTCATGCCATGCGTCACATCAATCAATGAACTGGTCGCTGAGTTGACCGGTACTGTTGTGGCTACTGACATAGAGATGGTATTTGCCCTTTATGACGCCTATTGCGATGCGATGGGCGACAAAGCGCAGGAGTTTGACAAGTTCATCTATTGGGCACAACTCATCATCAGCGATTTTAATGACATCGACCGTTCATTGGCCGATGCCGGCGGGATATACCGTAATCTTGATGACCTCCACGGCTTGAGCGCCAATTATCTTACTGCCGAGGTGCAGGAAAAGGTGAGGAAAATCTTTGGCGACAGCCTTTTTACCTCATTTTTTGACACCAGTGCCGATGCCGATATGTGGCAGCATCGCAGTGCTCATTCCCATGAGGGCGACGACCGTGTAAAGGTGGAATTCATGAGTCTGTGGAACGCATTGGAGACAATCTACAGGAACTATCACAAGACGTTGCAGGGAAAAGGTGTCGTTTCACCGGGATATCAACTGCGCATGGCTGCCGAAGGCGACAAGCGCCAGTTGCCTTACACCAGGCTGGTGTTTGTGGGTTTTGGCGTGTTGTCGGCAGCCGAAGTGAAACTGTTTGACTTTTTCAAGCAGGAGGGAAAGGCCGACTTTTGGTGGGATAATGCAGGCATCAGGTCGATGCTTGACAGGGCCCCGAGTGATCCGGGCGCCTTGCTCATAGATGGCTATTGCAAACGCTTTGGCGCCAAGGATATAGAGCCCGTGAACCTTGATGGTGCAGCCATTCGTGTCCTGTCGGTGCCTTCTAATGTGGCTCAAGCTAAGCAGGCGGTGGAGGAAGTTCATCTCATGACGAGTAGCGATCAGGTTGGCCCAGGCATCGACACGGCCATTGTCTTGCCCGACGAGGGGCTGCTGGTGCCACTTCTTCACTCGCTGCACGGCATTTCGCGATTGAATGTCACGTTGGGCTATCCTTTGCACAGTTCAGGCATTGTGTCGCTGATGCACATCGTGGCGAGGATGCATCATCAGGCAAGCCCAGAGCATGGCGTGTGGACCTACTATCGTGAGGACGTAAATGACATTCTCTCTCATCCGCTCATCAAGACCTATTTCACTGATGAAGCCTTGTCGATGGTGACGGAACTGGCACGTACCAACCGCTACCGTGTGCCGGCTGTCGAGTTTGAGGGTTTGGCTTTTGCTGACCTGTTTGCGGTGGCCATGGCAAGCGACAGCAGCACTAGCGAGCGGGAGCAGCATGTGGACTACCTTAATCACTTGCTGAGTTTTTGCAACCTGTTGATGTCGAGGATGCCATCTTCTAATGAATCTGCTGGCGATAGCGATGACGATGAGGACGACTCGACCGCCACCATGCCGTTGCAGCAAGCTTTCTTGACCATGTATATTGATGTGCTCAACCAGCTCAAGTCCTCATTGTCGCAGTGCGGACAAACCATCCAACGCACTACAGTCTTCTACATGATTGACCGCCTCACATCGGCAGCCATCGTCCCATTCACTGGCGAGCCATTGCAGGGAATGCAAGTGATGGGCTTGCTGGAAACGCGTAGCCTGGATTTCAAGAATTTGGTCATTTTGTCAATGAATGAGCGGGTGTTCCCCAAGGGACGCAGCATCAATTCGTTTATTCCCAACTACATACGCCGTGCAAACGGCATGTCAACCATCGAGCAGCAAGAGGCGATTGTCTCATTCAATTTCTATCGTTTGCTGAACCGTGCAGCGAATGTGTCGCTCATCTATGATTCGAGCGCACAGAAACTAGGCTCCAGTGAACCCTCACGTTATATCAACCAGCTCGAGAAAATCTACGGCCTACAGCCCGAACATGTCGAGGTCGATGTGAAGATTAAGACCTCGGCACCTATCGCTATCAGTGTTCCCAATGACTTGGGCCTGCGTGAACGTTATACGGGAGATGTGGAGAGTGGCGAAGGACGCTATTTGTCGGCCAGTGCCATCAACAAGTTTATCAATTGCCCGTTGCAGTACTATATGCATTATGTGCAGGAACTGAATGACGATAATGAGTTGAGCGATTTTATGGACTATGGTACCTTTGGCACCATCATTCATGACACGCTCAGCGAGTGCTACGACAGTCCCCAGGTGAAGGAACGTGGTGGCCTGATTGACAGGCAGTACCTTGAGTTCTTCAAAAAGAGCAAGCTCGAAGCCGTTGTTGTGCGCAACATCAAGAAGACTTACCTGCATGTCCCTGAGGAACGGCTCGACGACAGCACACAGCCCTTGAGCGGTGAGGCTTTCATGCTTATAGACACCATTAAGAGCTATGTGGGATTTGTCCTTGACTATGATATGGAACTGATTGGAAATCAGGGCGCTTTCACAGTTTTGGAATGTGAGCAGACGCACAAAATGCCGCAGATGGAAGTGGGAGGAGAATCGTTCAATTTTACTTATAAGCCCGACCGCATCGACCGCCTCTCGAACGGCACTGTGCGCATCGTTGACTACAAGACAGGAAAGGACGAAACAGGCTTTTCTAAATTGGATGACCTTTTCAAGCGTGACATGGACAAGCGGCGCAAGGCCATTCTGCAGCTTTTCCTCTACAGCTATGCCTATTTAAAGGAGTTTCCCGAAGTGAAAAGTGTAATGCCCGTCATCTACAAACTCTCGTCGATGAAAGACAGTGGTGTGATGTTAAAGACGGCACGCGGTGTCGCTGGAGCGCAATATGTGTTCTCTATGGACGACCCTGTGGCACAAGAGTTTATCACTCTTATGGGAGAAACTGTCGGGTCAATCTATGATGATGATTTTGTTCAAGTGCCCGAGAATCCCAAGTCGGGCTGCTGCAACTATTGCAGGTTCATTGACTTTTGCCGGCGCACACCCAAGAAGAACCGGTAACATGTCTTGAGTGGCGTGTTGCCTGCTTGGCAGATAGGTCAGTCTTCTTTCTTTTTTTGCTGGCGAGCGATTTCCTCGTTCAGGCGTTCCTCGTCCTCTTGAGTCCACAGGGGATTGGTGTCCTCGTCCCAGTCGAAGTCGTCATCCAGAGGCATTGCCGGCTCGTCAAATCCGAAGTAGGCGTCGTCGGTAAAATCCTGCAGCTCGCGGCCCTCTTTTTTTGTGGGACGACCCAATCCTCGCTGACGGTTGACGAAGCCATCGATCTTTACCATTTCCAGCAGTCGCAACTGGTCAGGACTGGTTACGTTTTTCAGGTAGTTGGGCACCAATTTTGCGCCCACGCGATTGTTGAGCAGGGCAATGACTTCAAACGAATAGGTTACAGGGGGCTTGCGCACGTCGATGCGATCGCCCACTTTGATGCCGTGTGACGGCTTGACGGTCATGCCGCCGATGGTCACGCGTCCCAGTTTGCATGCTGTGGTGGCGATGGTGCGTGTCTTGAACACTCGTGTGGCCCACAGCCACTTGTCGATTCTCACTTCCTTCATAGTGGCAATCTATTCGTCAATTTACTTATTGTTGTAATTGTTCATGGCAAATGTCACGCCCGACAGGCAAAAGGCCTTTATGGCGTCGATAGCCACCTTGGCGCGCTCGGGTAGTGCGGCAAGTTCCTCGGGGGTGGGGTAGCCCAGCACATAGTCTACTTGTGCCCCCGGCGGGAAATCGTTGCCGATGCCAAAGCGCAACCTTGCCCACTGTTGGCTGCCAAGCATGTCATTGATGCTCTTGAGGCCGTTGTGGCCGCCGTCGGCACCCTTGGGACGGATGCGAATTTGTCCGAACGGCAATGCGATGTCGTCAACGATGACCAGCAGGTGGTCGAGGTCGATGTGCTCCTTCTGCATCCAATAACGCACTGCGTCGCCGCTCAGGTTCATGTAGGTGGACGGCTTGAGCAGCACGAGCTGTTGGTTTTTAAGACGCATCTCGGCGACGGCCCCGTAACGCTGGGTCGTGAAAACAATATTGGATGCCTCGGCGAGAGCATCCAATATTGTAAAACCTATGTTGTGGCGGGTCCCCTGGTATTCTGCACCAATGTTTCCCAAGCCGACAATAAGATACTTCATAGGGTTGTTTTGTTCGATTGTTGCAGCGGTAAACGCTACGACAATGATTACTCGGCAGCGGCTTCGCCCTCGGTAGCAGCAGCTGCGCCCTCACCTTCCTCGGTGGCAGCGGCGTTAGCAGCAGCACGGGTAGTGCGTACACCAGCGATAACGAGTTCCTTGGCGTTCACGAGCTCGAAGTTGTCGTACTTGCAGTCGCCGACCTTGATGCTCTTGCCAATCTCCAGGTTATCAACATTCAGGATGATGGTCTCTGGAATGTCCTTGTACAGGCCTTTCACCTTCACCTTCTTCATGCTCAGATAGAGCTTACCACCAGCCTTAACACCCACAGCGTGACCCTCGAGGTGCACGGGGATTTCAACAACAACGGGCTTGTCATCATAGACCTCCATGAAGTCGATGTGGAGCACGGCGTCGCTAACGGGGTGGAATTGGAGATCCTTCAGGACAGCCTTGCGGGTCTGGCCTTCAAAGGTCAGGTCGATCACGCACACGTCGGTGCTGTAGATCAACTTGCGAACATCGGCAAAGTTCACTACCAGGTCGGTGGTGATGATGCCCTTACCGTCGCGGCCGATAGCAACGACCTTCTCGCCGGCGAGCAGCTTGCCATTGTAGTTACCGTCCTTGTCAAGCTCAACGAGCTTACCGCCGTTCAGAACAGCGGGGATCTTGTTCTCCTTGCGGAGGGCCTTAGCGGCCTTCTTACCGAGGTCAGTGCGAGCCTCAGCGTTCAATTGATAAGTCTTCATTTTTAATTGGTTGTGTTACTCAAAATTAAAGTGATTGTTGTATAAACTCATCCTTTAATTTCCCATCACACTGGAAATTAAATGATTGAAATCAAGACAAGCCTCGCCGGCAAGCTACCGGCGAGACTTGCGATGATGATTAGTCAACGTTGAGGTTGACGCGCTTCAGGTCGATGGCCTTGAGATCCTTGTCCACTGCAGCGAGGAATTGTGCTACAGTTTCCTTGTTCTCACCAGCCTCGTAAACCTGCTCCATCAGGACGTTCTCCTGATAGAACTTGTTCAAGCGACCCTGAGCGATGTTCTGGATCATCTGCTCGGGCATGTTGGCCTCCTTCTGCTTGGCGGTCTCTTCCATGAGCTTCAGGGCCTTGTCGACGTCTTCCTGAGTCATGTAACCCTTGCGGATAGCCTCCTCGCGGTGCTCCTTGGTAGCGCAGTAGTAAGCGTTGAAACCGGCCTTCTTCAGGGCGTTCTCAACAGCCTTGCTTACCTGCTCGGCACGGGTCTTGTCGATAGCCATGCGGAGCTCCTCGTCGATAACCTCCTGAGGAATCTGCTCACGGGTGGCCTTGATGGGATTCATCGAGGCAACCTGCATAGCGATAGCCTTGGCAACGTCCTCGGCCACGTTCTCCTGGTTGAAGGCAACAGCTGCCGACAACATGCCGTTGAAGTGGTTGTAAACGACGGTGGTGGGGGCATCGAGGCACTCATAAGCGCCCAATTCCATCTTCTCGCCGGTGATACCGCTCAGAGCGGTGATCTGCTCGCTCACGGGCTTGCCGTCCATATCGAGGGCGTTGAGCGCGTCGAGGTTAGCGGGCTTCTGAGCCATTGCGAGGTCCAGGATAGCCTTGGCGAGGTTGACAAACTTCTCGTTCTTGGCAACAAAGTCGGTCTCACACTTGAGGGCGATGATAGCAGCGAACTTGCCGTCGGTCTTACCGATAGCGATGCCCTGAGCTGCCTGACGGTCTTCACGCTTGGCGGCGATAGCCTGACCGCGCTTGCGGATCAGTTCCATAGCCTTGGTGATGTCGTTGTCGCTCTCGATGAGCGCCTTCTTGCAGTCGCTCAAGCCTGCGCCGGTCATGTCGCGCAGTTTCTTGATGTCATTGATGGTTACAGCCATAATTCTGTTTTAGAAAAATTGGTTTGTTGTTATTGATGATGGAATTATTCCTCAGTCTTGGGAGCCTCTTCGGTCTTGGGGGCCTCCTCGGCGGGAGCGTCCTCAGCCTTGGGACGACGAACACGCTGGCGACGGGGCTTGGGAGCCTCTTTCATCTCCTCCTCATCACCCTCGGCGTCCTTGTTGTCAATCTGCTCAACCTTGCGCTCCTCAAGGCCTTCCTTAATGGCCTCACAAACGGTTGCAAGGATGATGTCGATTGACTTGCTGGCGTCGTCGTTGGCGGGGATTACGAAGTCCACGCTGTTGGGGTCGCTGTTGGTATCAACGATACCGAACACGGGGATACCCAGACGGTTAGCCTCGGCAACAGCAATGTGCTCCTTGAGCACGTCAACCACGAACAGAGCGCTGGGAAGACGGTTCAGGTTCTTGATAGAGCCCAGGTTCTTCTCCAACTTAGCGCGCTGACGGCTGAGCTGCAGCTTCTCGCGCTTGGACATGTTGTCCATGGTGCCGTCGGTTTCCATCTTGTCGATGGTGTCCATCTTCTTCACAGCCTTGCGGATGGTGGTGAAGTTGGTCAACATACCGCCGGGCCAACGCTCGATAACGTAGGGCATATCAACGCTCATGGCACGCTCGCGGGTCACGTCCTTGGCCTGCTTCTTGGTGGCAACAAAGAGCACGCGCTTGCCGCTCTTGGCAATGTTCTTGAGTGCATTTGCTGCCTCTTCCAGCTTAGCGCTGGTCTTGTATAAGTCGATGATGTGGATACCGTTACGCTCCATGAAGATGTAGGGCGCCATAGCGGGGTTCCATTTGCGTTTGAGGTGACCGAAGTGGCAAGTAGCCTCCAGCAGTTGGTCAAAATTAGGTGTTTGCATTGTTTGTTTTGTTTTTTTGAAATTGTTTACGTTCGACTAAATCAATCGCATAGTAGCCACCGCAGTTCCCAGTGTGAGTCTATGCGATTTGGATACTAAACTCATTAATAAGTGTGTCCCAGCGCGTGAGACGGTACTTATTATATAATGTAGAGCAAGCATCGGTCCATCGCTGGACCAGCGTCGTCTCTCGGCGATTAACGCTTGCTGAACTGGAATCTCTTGCGGGCCTTGGGCTGACCGGGTTTCTTGCGCTCCACAGCACGCGGGTCGCGGGTCATGAAACCCTCCTTGCGCAGGGCACTCTTGTCCTCGGGGTTGATCTTCACCAGGGCGCGGGCGATAGCCAGGCGCAGAGCCTCGGCCTGTCCCTTGTAACCTCCACCAACGAGGTTCACCTTGATGTTATACTTCTCGGCAACATCCAGGGTGCTAAGCGGCTGCTTAACGATGTATTGCAGGATGGGGTTGGGGAAGTAGTCTGCCAACGGGCGTTTGTTGATCGTGATTTCGCCATTGCCTTCTTTCACATACACGCGAGCGATAGCGGCTTTGCGGCGACCTACTGCATTAATCTGTTCCATGCTTCTTATTTCAGTTTGTTAATGTCAATTACTTTGGGATTCTGTGCCTCGTGGGGATGCTCGGGGCCGTTGTAAACGTGAACGTTCTTCAACAGCTTGGCACCCAGACGGTTCTTGGGCAGCATGCCCTTGATGACTTGCATGTACAGGGGGTGCATACCCTTGCGCAGGTCTTTCTTCTTCTCGCTCTTGGCCTGCAGCTGGGCGGGGGTGCTGAAGCGCTGGCCACCGGGATAGCCGGTGTAGCGAACATACTGGTGCTCGGTCCACTTCTTGCCGGTCATTTTGCACTTGTCGGCATTGATGATGATGACGTTGTCACCACAGTCAACATGGGGAGTGTAGTTGGGTTTGTACTTGCCACGGAGGATCTTAGCCACCTTCGAGCACAAGCGACCCAGGATCTGGTCGGTAGCATCAACTACCACCCATTCCTTCTGAACGGTTTCGGCATTAGCCGAAATGGTTTTGTAACTTAAAGTATCCACTTTTAAAATTCCTAATTAATAGTTAGTTAATTGCCCGAACAACACCGTGCGGAACGGCCAAATTCCACACAGCATTGCCTAAAAGGCTATTACTTTGATAATAATCGGCCCGCAAAGGTACTGCTTTCCCCCGAGCTGACAAAAATTTTTCAGCCTTTTGCCTGTTTATCTGCCCGAAAACAGCCATGAATCCATAATATTTAACAAAGATTAACAATTTCATTTGTCCTATTTGCTCCTTTTGGGGCCTTTTCTCTCACAATTAACCCTAATTCTGCCCCCTGTTTTATCTTTCTATGAAATGGTAAAGACAATGATATGAATCTGGGCTCGGATAAGGGAACCTTTATTTCGGAGTCAGCAAATTATAGGAACTTTTGGCCCTGTCACGCCAAGCGGCCGCAACCTGATGAAGGGGTTGCGGCCGCTTGTGTATCTATCTTTGATAGGAACGTGCAGTTTGTCTCTAAATGATTGTCTGTGTGGACGGTTGTCAGTCAGCCACCATCACCAGCCTGAGGCCCACAAAGTCGTATGCGCCCTCAGGAGCTGAGCCACGGTATGCGTTCTTCAAGGACGATTGTGACGATGTCGTCCAATTCGAGCCACGCACAATGCGGTAGTTGCCGGTAGCAGGGCCTGTGGGATTGGTTTGCGGCTCGGCGCTATAGGTTCCCTTCCAATCCGAGCACCGCTCGCCGACGTTACCTGTCATATCATAGAGTCCAATGGCGTTGGCGCGTTTTTGGGCAACGGGATGTGTCATCGAGCTGCTGTTGGATTTATACCAGCCTACATCACCAACGGAATTGGCGCCCGAGAACACATAGCGTTGGCTGTTGCCGCCACGCGCGGCATATTCCCACTCGGCCTCGGTGGGCAGGCGGAAGTGCTTGCCTGTTAGTGCATTCAGCTGGGTGATGAACTGCAGGCAATCGTCCCAAGAGATGGTCTCTACAGGTCGTTGCAGGTCATCGTTGAATGAGCTGGGATTGCTGCCCATGACTGCGAGCCATAGTTCTTGAGTTACCTCGGTCTGGCCAATAGAGAAGGGCGAAAGAGTCACCTGATGAGCCGGTTTCTCGTCGGGATAAGACGTGATGTTAATCGTATAGGCCTGTTCATCGGTAGCGCCCATCGTGAATGTTCCGCCGGGCAGGTTCACCATTTCAAACGAGACTCCGTTGACGGTGACGGTCTCGGTGTCCTTGACAAGGACGTAGAGCGTTGTTTGGCAGTGAGCCAGATCATCATAGACAATTACATTGGCTGCACCGACCTTATTGGCCGTGACGATGATGTTTTGTCCGCTCAACTGACAGGTCACGATGTTCGGATCATACTCCACATGGCAGTATCCCGTGCTGTAAGCGATTTTTGCTGTAGCTTGTTCCCCGACGTTCATGGCAATATCGCTTTGAATCAATTCTATTGTCGGGGGAGTGACAGCGTCACCCTTGGCAAGTCTTAGGCCATTGGTAGAATATGTTGCAGTGCGTTCCATGCCAAACCTCCGCTTAACTCTACTGGAGTATTCAGTGTTGACATAGTCCCCACCACGGGCTGGAACTGACGTTCCAACTGCGGCACCTGTGGGATTGACTTGTGGCGTTTGGGGATAGTATCCATAAATGTCCCTGCAAATCTCTTGGGCGTTGCCGCTCATGTCATAGAGCATCAACTCGTTGGGCTTTTTCTGGGCAACAGGCATCAGTCTTGAGGAATTGCTTTTATACCATGCGACTTCGTCAATATTCTCGCTGCCTGCATAGGTGTATCCGTGGCTCATGTTGCCGCCCATGGCGGCAAATTCCCATTCGGCTTCGGTGGGCAGACGGAAGTTTTCACCGGTTAAGGCATTCAATTTCATGATGAACTCTTGACACTTGTACCATGAAAGCCCTGCTTTGGGAACTTGCAGATTGGTAGTCTGGTTGCCACCCATCACTGCCTGCCACAATTCAACAGTGACCTCAGTTTGGCCTATGCTGTAATCAGACAATGTCACCTCATGTCCATAGTCATTGTTATAAGCGGTGCTTGGAATACCCATCGTGAAGGTGCCTCCCTCAACGTCTACCAAGTCAAATGAAACACCATTCACCGTGTAGGTCGTCGTTTGGGTATTGGTGATTTCAACGCTGGTTTGATCGTGACTCATGATGTCTTCAATGGTGACTGTCACATCGCCAGGGCCTGTCGCTGTGAACACGACTTTGTTACTGTCCTGCTCCCAGGTGACGATGTCTTTATCCTTGCTGAGGATATAGTTGCCGCTACCATACTTGATAGTTATACTATCCTGTTGCCCCACATTTATGTTGAGGTGACGGGGTATAGCTGTCAGTTCAGGAGAGGGCTGTGCATTGCCCATCGCCAGACGGAATCCTTGGTAGGAAGCAGTGCTGCTGGGTATCATATCCTGACGTGCCGATACCCTCAGAAACTTGGCTTCCCATCCATAAATGCCGCCACGTGAATTAAGAAAGAAAGACTCGATGAGGTTGCATGGATTGGTTTGAGCTTCGGCTGTGTAGGGGATTGAGTAGTCCATGCACATCTCCCTAACGTTGCCGCTCATGTCATAGAGTCCCAATTCGTTGGGCTCCTTCAAGGCCACAGGATGATTATGGTTATCGGAGTTGTATTTGAACCATGCCACTTTGTCGATGTAATTGCTTCCACTATACAAGTATCCTTGACTCTTGTTGCCGCCTCGTGCCGCATACTCCCACTCGGCCTCGGTGGGCAGACGGAACTTCGCACCCGTGATGGCGTTCAGGCGTCCGATGAATGCTTTGACATCCTCAAGGTTTACGGAGCTTTTAGGATAGGTACTAGTCGTGGTGGTACCGTTCATGACGGCGTTCCACAATGCCGAGGTGACTTCGGTTTGCCCAATCGCATAGTCTGACAGCGTCACTTGATGGGCGGGACTCTCGTTGGATGCCGCATAGTATTCCTGCTCCTCGGTCGCTCCCATGGTGAAGGTGCCACCCTCAACAGGGATCATCGTGAATGTGATGCCGTTGACTGTATAGGTATTGGCAACGATAACATTGACCTCAAGCGAGCACTGCTGCTGGGTCTGCTGGTCGGTGACCACGACGGTAGTGGTTCCTAGTGACGTTCCCGTCACAACGAGGTTGTCATCCACTACCTGGCAGGAGATGATGCCGCTATCATAGTTTAGATCGTAAGACCCCGAGCCGTTGGTAATGGCTACACTGGTCTCGCCGCCGACTGCTATCGACTTCTTGACGCACGACAATGCGAGGGCATTCATGTCGATGGCATCGCCGAGGACAAGGCGCACACCGCCAAGTTTATAGGAAGCAGGGTGAGCCGATGAGCGCCAAGTGGTCCGACAACAGCCAATGGTGTCGGTAACACAGCCTCCCCTGTAGATGTGTGTTATGCTGGTCCCGACGAATAATGGATTGGTCTGTTCAATCAAGTCATAGTCGTTGTACGTGTCAAGGCACCATTCAAGGGCATTGCCGCTCATGTCATAGATGTATAGTTCGTTAGGCTTTTTGGTGCCTACCGGCTGGGGTGTTCCATCGCTGTTCTCGATGGTCCATGCCACCTCGTCCAGATTATTGCTGCCGGCATACAGGTATCCCTGACTCTTGTTACCGCCACGGGCTGCATACTCCCATTCGGCCTCGGTGGGCAGACGGAAGTTCAAACCGGTCTTTTGGTTCAGTTTTTTGATGAATGCTTGGTCTGTTGCCGATACTACGAGATATGGGTTCTCGTCGCCTGTGTAGTTCTGAGGGTTATAGCCATAAACTGCCCTCCACAGCTTTTGTGGCACCTCGACCTCAGAGACATAGAAGGTGGAAACGTTCACCTTGTGGGAGGGTATCTCGCTGGCGGAGCCGATACCATTCTGAGCTCCCATCATGAAAGATCCGCCCTCGACTTTGATCATCCTGATGCTCACCCCATTCACGATGATGGTTTGGGCCTCGATGGCAAGGATGTTCAGAGTGACTTGTCCGTGGCTGACCTCATCGGTGATGGTGATGACATGTTCGCCAGCTACTCTGGAGGTTACTGAGAGGATGCCGTCCACGGTGATTTGGCACGTCGCGAGTGTGGTGTCATAATCCAGCGTGTATTGCCCCGAGCCGTTAATGATTTTCACGCGCTGGGTGGAACCCACATCCATGTTGAGCGAGTCTTGGGATAATGATAGACGAGTGGGGTCGAGAGGGACGCTCATGGCCAGACGCAGACCAAGCATCGTGTAGGCAACAGTCGGAACTCGATAGTCACGACTGGAGATGCGCAGTTTATTGTCATGTTCGGCCCAACTGCCACCGCGATAAACGCGTGTGGAGTCATTGGAGGGTGTGCCGGTGCTGAAAGGGTCGGCGGTGTAGGTGGCGTACAAGTCTTGGCACCATTCAGCCACGTTGCCACTCATGTCATAGAGTCCCAACTCATTGGCTTTTAGCTTGGCCACTTCATGGGGACCGTAGTTGGGACTGCTTTCGCCCATTACATAAGCGTTCATAAAATACCAGCCAACCTGGCTGACATTATCGCTACCCGCATATTTGTATCCCTCGCTGCGGACGCCGCCGCGTGCGGCATATTCCCACTCGGCCTCAGTGGGCAAGCGGAATTCTTTTCCTGTCAACGCATTGAGGCGGCTGATGAACTCTTGGCAGTCTAACCAAGAAACCCGCTCGACGGGACGCATCAGTTTGCTGGAGAACTCACTAGGATTGCTGCCCATCACGGCTAGCCACAAAGCTTGAGTGACCTCGGTCTGGCCAATCAAGTAATCGGACAGAAACTCCTTGTGTACAGGATACTCATCGGCGAGGGTATAATATTGCTCAATCTGTTCGGGCGTTGCTCCCATCATGAACGAACCGCCCTCGACAGGCACCATCTTGAAGGACACGCCATTGACGATAAAGGTCTCGGAGTTGTCCTTGGGATTGACAGTGACAGGGAAACTAATTTGGGCCTCGGTGTCAGTGTCGGTGAGTGTCACTTTAGTAGCGCCTTCAGCAAGTCCGGTGAGCACGATGCTGTCACCCTCGATGTCACAGGAAACAATGCCTGCATTTGTGCAGGAAACGGTATAGTTGCCTGAACCATTGTTAATGCCCACCTTCACGACATCTTCAACCGTCATGTTCACTTCCAGGCACGAGAGGGTAAATGGTGGTTGAGTGGGCGGCGTGAATGTGGAATCAATAGCCAGCCTGAAACCAATATCGGCCCCACGGGAAGCGGGGGCGTAGTTGTAACGGTAGGTGATGCGTTCATAAGCGGGATCATAAGCCCATGCGCCACCACGGCACACTTTCGCCGTACCGTCGGCAGGTCCTGTGGGGTTGACCTGAGAATCGCTGTTGTATTCGCCATACCAGTCTTGACACCATTCAAACACATTACCGCTCATGTCATACAGCCCCAACTCATTGGGTGCCAGCTTAGCTACGGGATGCGTGGCATTGGAACTATTGTGACTATACCAGCACACACCATCGGGAGAGTTGCTGCCTGCATATTTAGTGCCATTGCTCTTGTTGCCGCCACGAGCCGCATATTCCCACTCGGCCTCGGTGGGCAGGCGGAAGTTGTAGCCTGTCATTTGGTTCAACTTGGTAATGAACTGTTGGCAGCTATTCCACGACACTTGTTCGATGGGGCGCATGAGGTCTCCCGAGAAATAACTGGGATTGGAACCCATGACAGCGCGCCACAGGGCTTGTGTCACCTCGGTCTCGCTCATGTAGTAGGATGGGAGCGTGACCTGATGGGTGGGGCACTCATTGCTGTAGAAGTCATTGCCTTGCTCGGGAGTTGCTCCCATGGTGAATGTGCCGCCCTCGACAGGCATCATCTTAAACGATACGCCATTGACAGTGACAATTCCGGGTTGCATCTCAGGCTCGGGCTGGGGATCAGGCCAAGGTCCCCCAAGCAGGAAATCGATGAGAATGGAGAGATCCTGAATTGTCACGGCACCATCCATGTTACAATCCAGTGCGAGATCATATTCGCTGTTTGCTAACAGAGCGTCGATAATGGTATTGATATCTGAGATAGATATATTCCCGTCTTTATTGGCATCGCCACGCATGAGGGCTGTACCATACATATCCACATAGTGAATCACGTCTCCGATTCTCACATTTAAATGGGCGTGATGTGTGCCCGTCATTGTGGGTGTATAGGTGACATTAACCTTTAATATATTATTGTCGGGCAATGGATGCACTTCTTGGCCCAGGGCGTCGGTGTCAATCCAGATAAAGCCATAGTCGCTGTTAAACGCGGTCAATGGGGTGAACGTGACAGTCCCTGTGTTGGTGATGGTTATAGTGCGTGTAACCGTAACTCCGACAAAGGTAGCCATTTCGATTGTTCTAGGAGCAACGGTGCCCTCGGCATCGGATTGTGCACTAGTGATAACTCCAGTCTGGCCCGATATGGTTTGGGCCGTCATACACAAATGAAATAGTGTAAAAACGATTAGAAATGTTAGATTTTTCATAATACTTTTTGCTAAATTGTTGAAAATAAAAACTATTCTATTCTGAAAGACGCACAAAAATAATGAATTACTACAACAATTCAAAAAAAAGTGGTAATTATTTACTATTTTTAACCAAGGCAGAGCCCCGGCCCACGGGACAAGTCGTGCACAAGGTGCCTTGAGAGGCTGGATGTGGTCGTGTTGTCTCGTGGGCCAGGGCTCTGCCTTGGTGGTGATATTACTTCTCGACGCGGATGCGGGCGTCAACGGCGGTGACATGGTCGGGACCAGCCAGCAGCGGGTTGATGTCCATCTCCTTGATTTCGGGAGCGTAGTGCAGCATGGTCGAGAGGCGGCAGATGATCTTCACATAGGTTGCCTCGTCAAGACCTTGCTTGCCGCGGGTACCCTGGATAATCTTGTAACCCTTCAGGGAGCGTACCATGCGCTCGGCCTCGGGTTGTGACAGGGGTGCCAGACCGAACTGCACGTCCTTGAGCACCTCAACGAAGATGCCACCCAGACCGCACAGCACGTTGTGGCCGAAGGTGGGCTCAAACTTGGCGCCAATGAACAGTTCGGTACCACTAATCATCTTCTGAATCATCACGGCTGTGGCGTCAGGAATCTGCATCATGCGGTCGAACTCGGCCTCGAGCTGTGCATCGTCCTTGACGTTGAGCGTCACGCCGCCCACGTCGCTCTTGTGCACGGGACCAACGACCTTGACAACGATGGGATAACCCATCTCGCGGGCTGCGGTGACGAGCTCGTCACGGTTGGCCGATACCTTCTCGGGCACAACGGGGATAGCTGCAGCCTGCAACAGGGCACGCACATTGTCGGGCGAGATATAGCCGTCTTCCTTGATGCCGTCGATGATGGCACGCACGGCGTTGACGTCAACCTCGGGGCAGAGGTTGTCGGTCGTGGCGGGCTTGGGCGTGTCGCTCACTCGGATAAGCGCCTCGGCTAGAGCCACTTCGTCGGCAAAGTTCACATGGCCCTTGTCGATGAACTCTTTCACCTCGCGGCCAGCGATGTTCAGGCACGGTAGCACGGGGAAGATGGGTTTCTTGCAGGTGAGCATCTTCTCGTGCAGCACGTTGTAGGCATCATCGCAGGGCACCAGACCCGGTGTGCCGAAGATGACCACGATGGCGTCCACGTTGTCGTAGCGTTTCTCGCAGAAGTCGATGCAGATGCCCAGGTGCTCGGGAGTACCCGTTGCCAGGAAGTCGATGGGGTTGGCCACCGATGAGCCGGGATAGAGCTGTGCCTTGAGTTCCTCGCCAATCTTGGGATCGAGCAGGGGCACGTTCATGCCGCCCTTGGAAAGAGCGTCGGTCAGCATCACACCGGGGCCGCCGGCGTGGGTAACGATGGCGACATTCTTGCCAGTCATCTCGGGCAGAGTGAGCACGCAGCCAATGGTGGTCAACTGGTCGCGCGAGTAGCAGCGAACGATGCCTGCCTTGCGGAACAGGGCATCAACGGCGGTGTCGCTCGATGCGATGGCACCCGTGTGGCTCGATGCGGCGCGGCTACCGCTCTCGCTGGAACCCGACTTGACGGCAGCGATGCGACAGCCCTTGCTGATGAGCGAGCGGGCATGCTTGAGCAGGCGCTCGGGGTGTGAGATATTCTCGATATAGAGCAACTTGACCTTGGAGTCGTGCTCGGGGTCAAAGTGTTCGTCCATATATTCCAGCACGTCCTCGATACCGATCTGCTTGCCGTTACCGATGGACCACACGCTGTTGAACTGCAGGCCCTTGCTCACGCCCGAGTCAATAATGAACACGGCGGTAGCGCCCGAGCCGCTGATGAAGTCGGCTCCCTTGGGGCTGAGTGCGGGGATGGGCAGCGTGAACACGCTGTGGTGGTTGGTTGTCAACAGGCCGATGCAGTTGGGGCCGATGAGCGCGGCACCATACTTCTCGCAGGTGTCAAGGATGTGCTGTTCGAGCACGGCACCCTCGTGCGTCTCCTCGCCGAAGCCAGCGCTGATGATGATGAATGCGCGCACGCCCTTGTGCTCGGTCAGGTAGTCAACATACTCGGGGCAGTACTTTGCTGCCACTACCAGAATGGCCATGTCGGCATTGGGCAGGTCCTTCATGTCATGATGGGCTTGGATGCCTTGCACCTCATCTTCCTTGGGGTTGAGGACGTAAAGGTCGCCCTTGAAACCGCCCTGCTTGAGGTTGCGCACGATAGCGCCACCGGGCTTCTGCTCGTTGTTGCTGCCGCCAATGACGACAATACTCTTGGGATTCAGTAATTGCTGGTTAATCATTATTATATAAGTTTTAAGTCTTAAGTTCTTGGTTTTTCGTTGTCGGTTTTTGAGTTAATGGTCGTTCAGTAAACCGGCCGCAAAGGTACAAAAATAAATCGACAAACAGATGCTTGCCGATTTATTTATGTGTTAACCGATAATTAATTGTGGATGATGAGTGCGCTTTGGGCCGGGATAATGACCTTGCCGCCTTTCACCGTTCCCATGCCGCCCTGGTCGCACTTGATGTTGCGGCACACGACGGTATAGGAGCCTTCGGGGACCTCAATGCTGCGGGCGCGCTTGTGGGTGTTGAAGGCCACATAGATGTCGCCCCACTGTTCACCGGGCACGTTGTGGCCATTGATGTGGTAGGCCACAAGGCAGTTCTCGGTCGGAAGGAAATCCAGGTTGCGGCGCACCAAGTCGGCGCTTCCCATGTGGAAGGCGGGATGTGCCTTGCGCAGGGCAATCAGGTTCTTGTAGTATTCCATCACCTGCGGATAACGCTCCAGGTTGTTCCAGTCGAGGTGGTTGATGCTGTCGGGACTCTCGTAGCTGTTGTGAACGCCCTTCTTGTCGCGCAGCATCTCCTCGCCGCTGAGCATGAACGGTACGCCCTGTGAGGTCAAGACCATGGTTTGTGCCAGCAGGTCGAGGCGGATGAGCTCGTCGGTAGTGATGCCCTTGACGCTGGCCTTGAGGCGATCCACGAGGCACATGTCGTCGTGGCAGCTGACGTAGGCAATCATCTGGGTAGGCTCCAGGGCATAGGGCTCCTTGCTGTAATTCACCTTTGTGTAGTCCACGCCGGGATGCTGGATGGCACCCACAATGCCGAACTTGAGACTCTCTTCATTGCCCTTGACACCGCCCAGGAATGCCGTCTTGCTGTTGCTGTCCCACGGGCCGCGCAACGCGTCGCGCATCTCGTCGCTGAAGGCGGCGATGCCCGGCATCTTGTTGATGTTGGCCTTCATGGCCAATTCTCCGGCGTAAGCGCAACTGCCGGCGCTCCAGCCCTCGCCATAGATGAAAATGTCCTGAGGCAGGGCGGCGCGGATGGCGTTCATCGTTTCGACGTCATGCACTCCCATCAGGTCGAAGCGGAATCCGTCGATGTGGTACTCGTCCACCCAATATTTCACGCTCTCGATCATGAAATTGCGCATGCCCTCGCGCTCGCTGGCCGTCTCGTTGCCGCAACCGCTGCCGTTGCTGTAGGTGGCATCGGCATTCTTGCGGTAGAAGTAATCGGGGCGTGTGCGCTGGAAATTGCTGCCGTCGATGTTCCATGTGTGGTTATAGACCACGTCGAGGATGACCTTGATGCCGGCTTGGTGCAGGGCCTGCACCATCTGCTTGAACTCGCGGATGCGCACCTCGGGTTTGTAGGGGTCGGTGGAGTAGCCGCCCTCGGGCACGTTATAGTTCACGGGATCATAACCCCAGTTGTACTGCGGCTCGCCCAAGCGCGTCTCATCGACCGAGGCATAGTCAAACGACGGCAAGATGTGCACTGCGTTCACGCCAAGTTCCTTCAAGTGACTGATGGCGCGAGGCTCGGTCAAAGCGAGAAATTTGCCCTTATTGGTAAAGCCACCCGACTCGTCAATCGAGAAATCACGGTGGTGCATCTCATAGAGAATCAGGTCTTTGGCGGCAATGTTGGGGCGTTTGTCGGCTTTCCATCCGGCAGGGTCGGTGTCCCCCATGTCGATGATAGCACCGCGTTTGCCGTTCACACCCACTGCAGTGGCCCAGATGCCTGGGCACTCGCCCATGAATTTGCCGTTATACTTCACGTCAAATGTGTAGAACATGCCCTTGAGGTTGCCCTTGACGGTGGCCTGCCACATGCCGGCCTTGTCGCGCTTCATGTTGACGGTCTTGACGGGTTTGCCGCTCAGTCCGTCCTTGTAGATGCGCAGTTTCACCTGTTGGGCATCATCATTGGTTTCTACCGAAAAAGCGCTCGCGCTCGGGGTGTAATTCACCCCGGTGCGAGCGTTAAGGATTTGTGGTACGAGTAATGCCATGATTATCGCTACCAGTAAAGTGAGTCGCTTCATCATCGTCCGCTTTGAGAAATCAGTTCTTTCACGCGGCCGTTGAATTCGCCGGCCTTCATCAGCTGCTCGATGGTCATGTGCATGCGATAGCGCCAGTAGTGGCGAGGATTGGCTGGGATGTTGATGCGCTCGGCATCGGCATCGGCCAGTCTTGTCTTCTCGTCGATTGCCAGCCAGTCCTGCAACGAGAGCAGGCACAGCATTGACGGACAGTTGAGGTGGCTGCGCACGATTTCTTCGGCCAGCCAGCCTGGCAGCGGGTGTGGCGCTGCATCGGCGTGCCACAGAGTAGTGCTGTAGTATTCCTGGGTGCGGTCCCAGTCCTCTTCCCACCACTGACGCATTGTGGGCATGTCGTGGGTCGAGATGGTGGCCACGCTGCGGTAGGGGTTGGTGTTGAGGTTGCCGAACTTGATGTGGTTGTCTTTTGGCATCGACTGGATTTCGAGGCTCAGGATGCGCAACTCGTTCATTACCCATGCCACGCAGTCGGGCACCATACCCAGGTCCTCGGCACACACGAGCATGCGGGTAGCCTGCACCAGTTTGGGCAACTTCTTCATCGCCTCGTGATACCAGAAGTCGTTGTTGCGGTGGTAGAAGTACTCGTTGTAGAGCTTGTTGAAGGCAGCCTTGTCGTTGTCGTAGAGCGCCTCGTAGATGAAGTCGAACTGCACCGAGATGCGTGGATGGAACAGGGCCGGATTCTTGCGGTCGCGCACGAACAGCACGTCGCTGATGAGGGCATAGAGCCCGTCGCGAATCCAGATGTCGTCATCGCTCTCTTTACCCATAAAGGCCGCTTCCACCTTGCGCTGTGTGTCATATTCAGGCTTCATGCGGTAGATGTCGTCATGCACACGCTCGACATATTTCTCGCGCACCGTGTCGGCCCACTTGCCGAAGACGCGGTCGAGTACCCAATCGGCAATGAAGGGCTTGGTCATCAGTTCCTCCTGGAAGTTGAGCCCATAGCTGCGGATTTCCTGAGCGCTCATGCCCTGTGAGGGCGAGAACTGGCCCAGCAGTCCATGAACAGCGTTGATGGGAATTTCCCAGATGCGGAAGAAGCCCAGCACATGGTCGATGCGGTAGGCATCGAAGTACTGTGCCATCTTGCGGAAGCGCTTCACCCACCACTTGCAGCCGTCGGCGAGCATCACCTCCCAGTTGTAGGTTGGGAAGCCCCAGTTCTGGCCGTTGGTAGAGAAGGCATCGGGCGGTGCGCCCGCCTGGCCGTTGAGGTTGAAGTACTTGGGCTCAACCCAGGCCTCCACACTGTCGCGGCTGATGCCGATGGGGATGTCACCCTTGAGGATGACATGCTTGCTCTGGGCATACTGGTGAGCAGCGCGCATCTGCTTGTCGAGATAGTACTGGATATAGTACCACAGGCTCACCTCCTTGAACCCCTTGGTGCGCGGGTTGGCCAATGTGGCACGCTCCTCGTCGGTGAGGACGTGATGGCTGGGCCATTGTGAGAAGTTTGCTGTGCCGTACAGGTCGCGATAATGGCAGAATGCGGCATAGGGTACCAGCCAATCCTCGTTGGAACTGAAGAACGCCTTGAACTCGTCGCTCTTGAGCACTTGGGCACCTTCCTGCTCGAACAATAGTTTCATGTATTCGGCTTTGGCCTTGTTCACGCGCTCGTAATCGATTTGCGGGAGCACGTTCAGTTCCTTGCGCAGTTTCTCAAACTCAGCCATCCGTTTCTTGTCGGCGAGTTTGGGCAGCTGGCGCAAATCGAGATACTGTGGATGCAGGGCATAGATGCTGATGCTGTTATAGGGATAGCTGTCGCTCCACGTGTGGGTAATGGTGGTGTCGTTAATGGGCAACACCTGCAGGGCACGCTGTCCTGTGCTGGCCACCCAGTCTACCATCATCTTGAGGTCGCCAAAGTCGCCCACACCGAAGCTGCCCTCGCTGCGCAGGGAGAAGATGGGCACAACTGTGCCTGCCAGCTTGGCGGGATAGAGAGGGAAGTAGGCCTGTTGCAGTTCATAGACAATGTGCTCGCCCTCCTTCAAAACGGGAAGCAGAACGGTGCGGTTGTCGCCGGTTTCCCAGATGATGCCCTTGCCCTTGCTGCCCAAGATGACGAATTTGAACTCAATCATTGCCTTCTTGAAGGCGGCACCGTCGAGGGTGATGACCCACTCATTGTGGTTGTGTTCCACCATCTTGAGCGCTTTGTCCTCGTTCCAGTCACCCAGGGCGGGCTCATTGCCCACCACTGCCAGCGTCTCGCCAGTGCGCAGTTGCGGAGCGCGCACTTTGAGCTGGATGCAGGTCGGGTATTTGGCCTTGGTCACAGCATTTTGCTTGCGCAGTGCCACACAATCGGTGAATGCCGAGCTGTAGAGATAGCTGTCGTCGGGCATGTCATTCCAGTGGTCATAGGTAATATACCTTATCGTCTTGGCAGCATTCAAGTCCAGACGGTGCGGAATGACTGTCCACTCGTGACGCAGTTGTTTGCCGTCACGCTCCACGCTATAATAGTAGTCGATGTGGCCCGCCTTGGCAGGGACGTCGATTTCACATTTCCACGACTTGTCGGTTGCAGGCTTCATCACATGCCCGGTCACTTTGTCGGGCGTAGCGTTATCCATGATGTTGAGCACAAGGTTCTCACCATAAACGGTGCTGTACTCAATGTTGAATCTTATTTTCATAGTAATTAAATTATACAGTTAGCGTTTTTATTCTGTGATTTTGTGCTTCTTGTCCTCGATGATGAACACGCAGGCAGCACCCACGATGAGCAGGACGCCCGCAAGCAGCAGCATGTTGCCCTGAGCGCTGTCCATGACATACAACATCAGCAGTCCACCTAGTGCGGCAGCGACAATCTGCGGCAGGCAGATGGTGCAGTTGAACAGTCCTAGAGCGGTACCCATGCGGCTGCTGCCTTCAAAGGCGTTGGTCACCAGCGTGAAGGGCATGGCCAGCATGGCAGCCCAAGCGAAGCCAATGAGGAAGTAGGGTACAAACAGCAGGTACTGGTTGTGGATGAAGGGTACCATGACAAAACCGATACCGCCGATGACAAGACTCAAGGCATAGGCCACCTTGATGTTCTTGAACTGCGGTAGTACGACGGCCCACAGCACACTGCCGATGGCCTGAACGGCAAACAGGATGCCTACCCAGTTGCCGGCTTTCTGGTAACCCTCGCTGGCAGCATCGGTGGTGTTCCAAACGGTGTCGGCAATGGTGCCGTTGGTGTAGGTCCACATGTACATGAAGGCTGCCCAGCAGAAGAACTGTACCAGACCCACTTCAAAGAACACTTTGTAGGCGTGCTTCTTTTGAGCAGGACTCATCTCGGTGGTTGCTTGCTCGTTTCCGCCCTCGGCATTAGCGGCAGCGTTGAACTCGGCCATCTGCTGCGGCGTGTATTCTTTTACATGGCTGATGGTGTAGATGACGCACAGGATGAGAATGGCTGCTCCCACATAGAAGGACCACTTCACGCTATCAGGAACAACACCCTCGGGGGCGATATTGGCAATGCCGATAGCAGTAAATAAGAACGGGAAAATGTAGCCTACCAGAGAACCTGCGTTGCACAGGAACGACTGGATACTGTAAGCTTTGGCCTTCTGCTTCTCGTTGACCATATCGCCCACCATCATCTTGAATGGCTGCATCGCCATGTTGATGCTCGTGTCAAGGAACATCAGGGCAATCAAGCCGAAAATCATGGCACCAGCGATGGTCAGGCCAAAAGATCCCGCATTGGGAAGCAGGCACATCACAATCACTGCGGCAAGGGCTCCAATCAACAGATAGGGAATGCGGCGGCCCCAACGGCCCAGCCATGTCTTGTCGCTGAAGTAACCTACCAGTGGCTGTACTACCATACCCATGAGGGGAGGCAGAATCCAGAAGTAACTCAGATTGTGCGGGTCGGCACCAAGTGTCGCAAAGATGCGGCTGATGTTGGCACTCTGCAATGCGTAAGCAATTTGCACTCCAAAGAATCCAAAGCTGATGTTCCACAGCTGGTTGAATTTCAAATCCGGTTTAGTTTTCATCATTGTAATTTATTTTAAGTGTTATTGTGATAATTTCTTGGTTATTACTATTTGCACCTACAAAAATAACATATAATCTTTCAAATTGTTTATAAATAATGTAATTCAATTTGAAAAAATCAATGCAACCGATTGCGTGAATAAAATGAAAAGGCCAAATTGCCGTGAAAAAACGGGCATCAGTGTTGCGGGGTTGATTTGTTTGCACTATCTTTGCAGATTGCAAACTATCAGAATGAGTAATAAAAAGGACAAGAAACAAGCGGTTATTGCCTCACAGGATGCCGATATCACTCAATGCCTCAAAGTGTTGAGCTCGGGAGGCTTGATTTTGTATCCGACCGACACAGTGTGGGGCATCGGCTGTGACGCCACCAATGCCGAAGCGGTAAAGCGTGTGTATGAACTCAAGCGTCGTGATGACCACAAGGCCCTGATTGTGCTACTTGATGATGCCGAGAATCTTGACCACTATGTGGTCGATGTGCCCGACATCGCCCGTGAACTCGTTCATGTGGCCGTCAAGCCGCTGACCGTCATCTATGAGGGCGCTTACAATCTGGCTGCCAACGTCCTGGGTGACGGCGATAGCGTGGGCATCCGCATTCCAAATGACGAATTCTGCCACCGATTGTGTTCACGTTTTGGCAAGCCCATTGTCTCCACTTCGGCCAACGTGAGCGGAGAACCGACACCCAAGAATTTTGCCGCTATCTCCAGCGACATTGTCCAGGGTGTTGACTATGCCGTGTCCTATCGTCGTGACGACAACACTCCTCATGAGCCGTCAAATATCATTCTGCTTAACCGAGACGGAACATTCAAGATTATCAGATAGAATCCCACTCAACAGTCAATCATGAAGATCAGGCTCGACATCAATAATAAGGCCCATCGCCAGCGCATCAAGTATGTGGTGGGGGACTATGTGATGTCTAACCTTGCCTGGTTTACCTATAACTGCGTGCGTTGGCAGATGGGTACTGTCATCGGGCACAAGTATCTGGCAAGCTACCTGACCAGCAACATGGTGGTTCTTGGACAGTTGTTCTTCCCGATGTTGATGATGGTGACCTATGTCTTCAGCGGCTATTACAATAATGTGTGCCGCAAGTCGCGTGTGCAGGAGTTGCTGACCACCGCCGCCAGCTCGGGAATCAACACGCTGATGATATTCTTCCTGGCACTCATCAACGATGTCATCGGTGTGCGAGGCAGTGATTATGAGATGATTTTCATCTTGTTTGCCCTGCTCTTTGGCTTCGTGTATCTTGTGCGTGCCTCCATAACGAACATTGCTTCACGGCAAATCCACTCCCGCAAGTGGACTTTCTCCACGCTCATCATTGGCAGCGGTTCGTCGGCCGTGGCCTTTGCCAACAAGCTGAATAGCCGCCGCGAGTCCTCGGGCCATGATATCAAGGGATTTGTCAACATTCCCGGCGAGAACCCTGTCAAGGGCAATCCGCTGCCATGCTATGATCTGGATGAAATCAAAGAGGTGTGTGAAAGCCAGGGAATTTGGGAACTCATCGTGGTCCCCACGCGTGATGATACACCCCAGACGATGAATGCCATTAACAGGCTCTTCAGTTTGGGCTTGCCCATCATGATTTCTCCCGAGTATTTCAACAAGATGCAGACTCCGGTGACCATCTCGGATATCTACGGTGAGCCTCTTGTCAACATCTCGCGCAGCAGCATGAGCGATAGCGGCAAGAACATCAAGCGGGCACTCGACGTGTTCATCTCATGCATTGCCCTCGTGGCGTTGATGCCGTTCTATGCCGTTGTATCGATTATCATCAAGCGCACCAGTCCGGGTCCGATATTCTACCTGCAGGAACGCATCGGCTTGCACAACAAGCCGTTCCATATCATCAAGTTCCGCTCAATGGTCCAGAACGCCGAGGCTGCCGGGAGACCGCAGTTGTCGTCGGACGATGACCCGAGGATTACGCCCTTTGGCCGTTTCATGCGCAAGTATCGCATTGATGAGCTGCCGCAGTTCTGGAATGTGCTCAGGGGGGACATGTCTCTCGTGGGGCCGCGTCCCGAGCGCAAGTTCTATATCGACCAGATTATCGAGCGCATCCCAGCCTATGCGTTGCTTCACCAGGTGCGCCCTGGAATTACCTCAATGGGTATGGTCAAGTTCGGATACGCCAAGAATGTTGATGAGATGGTGGAACGCGTGCGTTATGACCTGATGTACCTGAACAACATGTCGCTGCTTAACGACATCAAGATACTTATTTACACTATCAAAATTGTCTTTACCGGACGCGGAATGTGATGGCAAGCTCACCAATAACACAAGAACTGTCACAAGCGCCTCAGACCAGCACCACCGATGGCAACCACCGGTGGCGAAAGTTTCTTGTGTGGCGTGAGAAACACATTCCCGACAAGACCTTTGTAGTGCTGCTGGCATTGATTGTAGGCACCACAGCCGGCTTGGCGGCAGTCTTGCTCAAGACGCTTATCGGCCTGATTGCCGGTTTCCTGACAAGCCGTTTCAGCATCGAGCAAGGTAACTTGTTGTATCTTGTTTTTCCGGCAATCGGTATCCTGTTGGCAAGTCTATATGTCTATTACATCGCCCGCGAACCCATCTCGCATGGTGTGACTCGTGTGCTCTATGCTCTGGCGTTGAAGAAGAGCCGTCTCAAGATCCACAACATGTATTCATCGCTCATTGCCTCATCGATTACCATCGGGTTTGGTGGATCGGTGGGAGCCGAGGGCCCTATTGTATTCACCGGTGCCGCCATCGGCAGCAACCTGGGGCAGGCATTCAGGCTCACGCCCCAACAGCTCGCCATGCTGGTGGCCTGCGGTGCTGCAGCCGGTATTGCCGGCATTTTCAAGGCCCCCATCGCCGGCCTGCTGTTCACCATCGAGGTGCTGATGCTCGATCTCACAGCGGGCGCAGCCATTCCCTTGATTGTGGCGTCGGTGGCCGGAGCAACGGTAGCCTATGTTTTCACCGGCTATAATGTTGAGTTCTTCTTCTCTCAGAGTGAGCCGTTCTATGCCTTTCGCATCCCGTTTGTCGTTCTTCTTGGTGTTTTCTGCGGCTTTGTGTCGCTCTATTTTATCACATTGATTGACAGGGTGGAAAGGCGGTTCAAGCGCTTGCGCAACCGCTGGGTGAGGTTTGCAGTAGGCGGCTTGACGTTGAGCCTGCTCATCTTCTTGATGCCGCCCCTCTATGGTGAAGGCTATGAAAGCATCACAGGTCTCATCAATGGTGACGTGACGGGCATTTTTAATAATAGCCTCTTCTATGCCTATCGCAGCAATACGGTAGCCGTGCTCTTGTTCCTGTTTGCCTTGGGAGCCTTCAAGGTATTTGCTACCGCAGCGACCAATGGCGGAGGTGGTGTCGGCGGTACGTTTGCTCCCTCTCTGTTTGTGGGCGTGATGGCAGGCGTGTTCTTCGCCTTCCTGATCAACCACATAGGCATTATTGATCCCGAAACGCCCTTGAGTATCAAGAACTTCGCCTTAATGGGTATGGCTGGCGTGATGGCCGGTGTGATGCATGCACCGTTAATGGCCATCTTCCTCACGGCCGAGATGACAGGCGGCTATGACTTGTTCCTGCCGTTGCTCATCGTGTCGGCGAGCAGCTATGGTGTTTGCCGCATCTTCACCCCTTACGGCATCTACTCGCGACGTCTTGCAAAGCGCGGTGAACTGCTCACCCACCAGAAGGACCGCTCGGTGCTCACGCTGCTCAAGATGGATAGTGTGATAGAAAAAGATTTTACTGTTGTTCACCCCGACATGAGCCTCAAGAACATGGTGGATATCATTTCCCAGAGCCACCGCAACCTTTTCCCCGTTACCGATGATGAGGGCACACTGTTGGGTGTGGTCTTGCTCGATGATATCCGCAACATCATGTTCAGGCCCGACCTCTACCGCCGCATCAATGTTGAGCGTTTCATGTCGCGTCCACCTGCTAAGATTATCCTGAACACGCCCATGGAGCAGGTGATGAAAACCTTTGACTCCACAGGGGCCTGGAATCTTCCTGTCATTGACGAGGACGGCAAGTATGTCGGTTTCGTCTCCAAGAGCAAGATTTTCAACAGCTACCGCCAGGTACTGAAACACTACACATACGATTAAATACTGTGGTTTTATGAAGAAAACACATGTCATATTTCTGATGGCAGCCGCATTACTGCCATTCACCACTTGGGCTACTGAACAGACCGATAACAGCGACCCGGTTCTCGTTGACTCGCTCGCAACGATTGTTGAGGAAACCGGCCTGGCTATCAATGTTGCCGACACGGTGACCGTTCATGCCACGGACACCGTGTTATCGTATGATGCCAGTGTACTTGAGGGGCGCCTACAATGTGCCCAGATGGATCCAGGTACTTTCAGAAGATATCAGGGCCCTGATTTTCATTTTTTCAGGAACACCACCAACCCTACCGTCAAGCCCTACAAGTTCATGGACGACCAGACGTGGGTGGGCATCCCGCTGTTCGTGGCCGGCATGATCGCTAAGGGCGAGAAAGAGGCTTTCCGCCAGAATTACAATAATCCGAACACCAAGATTCGCCTCATCAAGTACAATTTCCATAGTGAAATCGACAACTACACCCAGTTCTCAGGCATCGCCCTGACCGCTGGCCTGAAAATGGCGGGTGTCGAGGGCCGCTCATCCTGGCCACGACTGTTTGCCTCGTCACTCGCTTCCTATGCTGTGATGGCTGCTTTTGTCAACGGCATCA
>Ga0310697_10000117_pt1 | contig 108334 bp, 70 predicted proteins | sample 172DNAGHGlowgp2_FD_203883 | JGI IMG/M metagenome (GOLD analysis project Ga0310697, IMG submission 203883) | Sheep rumen microbial communities from Palmerston North, Manawatu-Wanganui, New Zealand - 1728 DNA GHGlow gp2 (v2) (version 2) | ecosystem: Host-associated > Mammals > Digestive system >...
TTTGGAGACTTCATCAACCATCTTCTTGAAGTACTCGTTGATCTCCTCAACCGAAGCGTCAAGCCCAAGCACGTCAGTAATCTGCTGGCGCGTCTCGCCGTCGGCTCCCTCGTTGAGCATGCCCAGCACATAGCTCACGCTGATGGGCGACATGATGATGCTGCGATTATCCTTTTTCTGCTTGTAAATAGTGCGTAACAGATTGCAGGCGAAATCATTGCTATTGTCACACATCTTGCGTTGGGATTCGGTCAATCTGATGTCCTTGGGGTAATCATTGTTAATGTCACTCACCTCGGGTTGAGTTGAGGTGATGTCTTCGTTCACGGGCTGCTCTTTGGCCGAGAGGAAGTTGTCATCTTTAATAAAGACAACGAGTGTGGTGAGCAGCACTACTGCAGCCAATGTGCTAAATATCCAGTTTCGTTTCATATCAGTCATTCTTTTTAGGTTGATAAAAACGGGTTAACTCTCGCTTGCAAAGTTACAACTGATTATTGAAACAACTACTAAAAAAGGCCAACATTCGAAGGTCATTTCTTGGAATTAAATTGGTTGATTTATAGGTGTTTAAATAATAAAAAGGTCATTAATGGGTAATTCACTTGAACAAGCACTGAAAAGGTGTGATTTTGGGGGAGCGTGCGCTCCCCCGTTTTGTGTCGTTCAACGCCTTTCAAAACCTAATTGGCATTTTCTATAGGCGTTCAAATGACTGGTTATCAGTTTTTAGAGGTTTTTAAAAGTTTTGGGAGGTGCAACCCCGACTCCTATCAGGCGCACAGGAATCACATCAAACTGATAATCAGTTTGAAGTGATTTTTAATTGTAAAACATTGTGAGATTTCTACAGGATTTAACGAAATAAATTGTGAGATTTCTACAGAATTTTGGTGAAAATATTATGAGATTTGCCCAAAATTGCTTATTTTTGCACTCAAAACAGCCAAACATTTTGAGGAAATGGAGAAAGGGATAAGAATATACAAGAGAAAACTCTATGAGCAGATGCTCAGATGGAAAAAGAGCAAGGGTGGCGAGACGGCGTTGTTGATTAAGGGTGCCCGTCGTGTCGGTAAATCCACAATCGCCGAGGAATTTGCTCGAAGGGAGTATGCCTCTTATATCGTGGTAAATTTTGACGATGCTCCTAAGGCCTTGTGGGAAGCTATTGATAACATTGCCGACTTAAATGACTTTTTCGTGAAACTTCAGTTCATCTATAATGTTAAACTGATAGAGCGCCAATCGGTTATTATCTTTGATGAAATCCAGAAGGCTCCACTTGTCCGTCAGGCCATCAAGTATTTGGTGAAAGATCATCGTTACGACTATATTGAAACGGGGTCGCTGTTATCCATCAAGAAAAATGTTAAAAATATCACCATTCCGAGTGAAGAGACCCGCTTAACGATGTATCCCATGGATTATGAAGAGTTCCGTTGGGCGTTAGGAGACTCAACGACTATCCCGATGCTTGGGGAAATGTTTGAGAGGCAACACCCTTTAGGGAATCAAGTCAACCGCAAACTGCTGAGGGATTTTCGCCTGTACATGCTGGTGGGCGGTATGCCGCAAGCTGTAAACACTTATCTAAACACTAATAATCTGAGTGAGGTAGATCAAACCAAGCGTGAGATTTTGGAACTATATGCCGATGATTTCCGCAAGATTGATCCGAGTGGTAACATCTCCCGCCTCTTTATGGATATACCCTCCCAATTGACTGGCAATGCATCCCGATATCAGGTTTCGAGCGCCTTGGGACGCGTATCCGAATACGTTAATTCCGGCGAATTACTTGCCGACTTGGAGGATAGCCTTTGCGTCAACTTCGCTTACCATGCCAATGATCCATCGGTGGGGCTGGCTTTGCATAAGGATAGGGACAGATATAAAATGTTTGTCGCAGATACAGGGTTATTTATTACGCTTGCTTTCTGGGATAAGCAAGTGACAGAGAATATCATCTATCAGAAACTGTTATCTGACAAACTGAGTGCAGATTTGGGATATGTCTATGAAAACATGGTTGCCCAAATGCTCAAGGCAGCTGGAAATGAATTGTACTATTACACCTGGCCAACACCCAGTGGCAAACACAATTATGAGGTGGATTTCCTGCTGTCACGTGGTAATAAACTTTGTCCTATCGAGGTCAAGTCGTCTGGTTATAAAAAACATACATCGCTTGACGAGTTCTGCAAGAAATTCTCAGACAAAGTGTCAAAACGCTATTTAGTTTACACCAAGGACTTGCATACCGATGGCGAAACCACTCTGGTGCCAGTTTACATGACTCCACTATTATAAAACAAAAAGAAATAGAGTGTTTTATGGGGGGTGCGTACGCTCCCCCTTTTTGCGCCGTTCAACGCCTTTCCGCGCCCTCAGTGAATCAACGACTTGTTTCAGGTAACGTGAGTTAGAATATGCCGCGGGATTTCATTTCCAGGTAGCGGTTGATGACGTTGACCGAGAGGTTTTGGGGCGAGGTGAGCAGGCTGTTGATGCCAAACTGGCGCAGGGTGTTGATGATGAGCGTTTGCTCGTGGTCGATCTTGGCGGCAATGGAATGCTCGTAATAATCCCTGATGCTGTGTGGCTGTTGGTTGATAAAATCTCGGCGTTCTTCATCAATGAAAAAGACGACTAACAGTCGGTGGCGGCTATTCAATTGCCGCAGATAGGGCAGCTGCCGGAGCATGCCGTTGTAGTCAAAGAAGTTGGTATAGAGAATGAGGAGACTTCTTCGTCCGACCAAATGGTTTGTATTGACAACTAATGTCGAATAGTCACTCTCGGCAAAGTCGGTGGTCTGGTGATAGAGGCATTCCAGAATGTCGTTCATCTGTGCCGGGCCGCGATCGGGCTTGACGAAGTCGCTGAACTTATCAGCAAAGGTGATGACACCAGCTTTGTCGTCGCGATGCAGAGCTACATAGGACAGCACCAGTGACGCATTGATGGCATAGTCGAGGATGGTCATCCCCGCGAATGCCTGCTGCATGATGCGCCCCTTGTCGATGACGTTGATAATCTGCTGCGAACGTTCGTCGGTGTACACGTTCACCATGAGGTTATGCGTTCGGGCGCTGGCTTTCCAGTTGATATGGCGGTAGTCGTCACCTTGCACGTAGGATTTGATCTGCTCAAACTCGGTGTTGTTGCCCACTCGGCGGATGCGCTTGATGCCCATTTCGGTCAAGTTGTTGCTGATGGCCAGGAACTCATACTGGTTGAGCATGAGGTAGCTGGGATAAACGGCCACATCGGTGGGTTCATCGCAGGTGAAGCGTCGCTGCACAAGGCCGATGGGGGAAGATGCAAAGGCTCTGATATGCCCGAATCCGTACACTCCACGCTTGGTGGGTCGCAGGGTGTAGTCCACTGTTCCGTTCTCTCTGGCCTTCAGGCGTAATGAGAAGTTCACGTCTCGGCGCTGGAAGATGTGCGGAATTTCATCGATGATATTCAGTTTGACCGCGAAGGGGTAGTTGTTTTCCACCTGCAGGCTCACCGGGTTTTCATCACCATTGGAGAAACGCGAGCTGCAATGCCGGCTTGCAGTGATACCGCGGCGCGTCCACAGCAGGGCGATGTCGACCACGAGCAACAATGCAAGCAACACCAACAAGGCGGCACCCACGTTGAACAACGGCGACCACAGTTGTCCCGATGCCAGGACAACAATCACCACCATTGCGGCATAATAGAATCGAGCAGGCAGAAACATAGCAGCGGCAGATTAATGCATCACTTGGGCACCTCGACGTTATTGATGAGTGTGGCCACGATTTTTGAGGCCGTATAGCCTTGCATCTCGGCTTCGGCCGAAATGATGATGCGGTGATCAAGCACAGCAGGTGCCACCATCTTCACGTCGTCGGGGGTGACGAAATCGCGTCCATTGATGAGCGCGATGGCCTTTGATGCCTGCAGCATGGCAACGGCGGCACGCGGTGAGGCACCCAGGAGCACAGCTTTGCTTGTGCGCGTCTGCTGCACAATCTGGGCGATGTAACCCAGCAGCGAGTCATCGGTCACCACGGCACGCATGGTGTCTCGCATGGCCAGCAACGCGTCCTTGCTGATGATGGGCTTGATGTCCTCAAGCTTTGCCAGGCGTGCGTTGGCCTGGTGCCGTTGCAGGATGGTTTTCTCTTCCTCAAGGGTGGGGTATCCCATCACGATCTTGAACATGAAGCGGTCGAGCTGTGCCTCGGGAAGCTTGTAGGTGCCTTCTTGTTCCACAGGGTTCTGTGTGGCAATGATGGTGTAGGGCTCTTCCATGTGGTGGGTGATTCCATCGATGCTTACCTGACGCTCCTCCATCACTTCAAAGAGAGCAGACTGTGTTTTAGCCGGCGCACGATTGATCTCGTCAACAAGTACCATGTTGGCAAAAATCGGGCCCTCGTGGAAGTCAAATTCGCTGGTCTTCATGTTAAACACCGTGGTGCCGAGCACGTCGCTGGGCATCAGGTCGGGGGTGAACTGAATGCGGCTGAAGCGAGCGTCAATCAGTCGGGCAGTGAGTCTGGCCAGCAGTGTCTTTGCCACTCCAGGCACACCCTCGAGCAGCACGTGGCCGTCGGCAAGGATGGCAGCAATCAAGAGATCGACAACCTGATTGTGCCCTACCACTACACGGGCAATTTCTTCTTTTATCTGCCTCACTTGGACCGAAAACTGTGCCAGGTCGAGGCGGGGGGATGTTGTTTGTTCCATTGTCTTATATTTTGTTTTAGATGTTGATTCTGTGCATGATATCATTCATCACGTCGATGAGTTGTTGCAGTTGTCGGTCACTTATCCAGCTAGACTTGACAGCATCCTTCACATCGCCGACTTGCTGTTGCAGTTCGTTGAGGGGAATGCCCGTGCGATTGGACAGTGCCAGCAGTTCATCGTCGAGGTTGTCATCGTTGTCAATATCAATCATTGTCTTGACTCGCAAGTCGTTGCTGAATGTGACATATTTCTTGTTGAGCAGGTCCACATTGTCGTGCCGCTTGAAGTAGATGCCACCTATTCGCTTAACGAAGTCCATCATGTGATTCACAGGTGGCTTGATGACCGGTATGATGCGTTGACGGCGCCTAGCCGAGAACGCCACAAATGCCACCAGTGTTGCCAAGGCAAGATAGAGCGCCCATCGCAGCGGCCGGTTGGCCAGCAGATAACGCAGAGGTGATTCGGACTCCTGTTCTTTGTCACCAACCTTGTCGATGAGTGCTGGGTCAAAGCGCACGACGGGCAAGTCGCCACATTCGCTCAGCAGCCGCAACGCCAGCGGGCGGATGTTATCGTCAAGAATGCCGTAATTGGTAAACAACAAGGGCATGCTCATTACGACAATCTTGCCCTTGCCGTAATCACGAATACCTGCCACAATGCTCATATTATTGGATGAATAATCATCTGAACTGCTGATTGTCGCCAGGGTGCGGAACGGAGGTTCCAGCTCAAGGTATCCCATGAAGAACATCCTGTTCACCAAATAGCTCGCAGCAGTGAATCGGCCGCCGGTGTGCCACCTGACCGTGGCATACTCAGTGCTGTCAATCAATTCCTTTTTAAAATAATTATCCTCGTAGTAGTTATAGACAGAGTTGGGGCTAAGGCTATTGAATCCCAATTCTTCCTCAATATCTTGGTCATTAATATCGTAATACTCATCAGTGGCAAGGATGACGTTGTTACCGTCCTTTATCGACTCGAGAATATCAATATCATAACAACGGATGGATTCATAGGTATTCATGGTGAGAAGGAACGTGTGTTTGCCCCCTTTGTATTTCTTACCGATGTACTGCTCGATGTCGTTCCCAAGCACTTCGTATCCTTGAGGCAAGGACGCCCGCAGCACGCTGTCCATCACATAGCAGCCGAAGGGTTGCTTGCTCTTGTAGCTTTGCGAAACGTCATCCCACCTGAAACGAGTTGGTGCGTTCACCTGAAAGAGCAGAATCACCGCCATGAGCGCAATGATCACCACAATAAATATGCGGTTGGCCTTCATGACTGCTCACCTCCTTTCTGCTGACCGCCGGTTAGCTCTTGCTGGTCATTGCTATTAGCAATGCGTGCTTGCACTGCTTGCTGGAGCGAACGCATCTCCTGGGCAAGCGCTGCATCGGCTGCATAGTGACCGTAACGAATGCGCAAGAAGTGGTTGGTCATGATACCGAAGTCACTATCTTGCCACTCCTGGGCGTACTGTGTGGGCGTCTTGTAACGTCGCCAACTCACCAGTGATGCATCACTGGCAGCTTTCAGGGTCTGCAGATAGCGCAATCGACACAGCGCCAGGTAGTCGCCACGGTTCTCGGCCTCGGCAATGAGCTGGTCAAAGTCCACCTCATTGATGTCGTTCTCAGTAATCTCTTGTGCAGTGAGTTCAACATCCCGAGATCCGAATAATCCAACCCTGTTTTTCCAGATGAAAAAGCATACGGCCATCACCGCAAACGTCCCTAGGAACCACCAGATAATATTGGGAATGTCCGTCATTGCAACATCGAAGTCAAAGAAATCCTCAAACGTGTCCCAGAAACGGTCAAAATAGTTGGTTTCATGGTCAGGCACCAGTTCTCGGGCATAGTCATAGTCCCTTGAGTGCTTGAAGGCATCAAGAATCGAGTCGTTGGCAACTATTGTGTCACTGGGCGATGTCATCATCAGATTATTTCAGTTGAGCAAAATTTTCTATATCACTTTCCAGGCCTATGTCCTCGACCTCGGTTGCCACACTACCATAATAATAGGTCATCGCAAGGACAAACAGTCCCATCTCCACAAAGGCTATGAAACATTGGGCCACACATGTTACATACTCAAAGACATCTATAAGGAATGACCAGAATACAGAGTTGACCTTCGAGAATTCAAAAATTGAATCCAAGATGCTATAAATGGCCAAGGGAAAAGCGATGGCATTGTTGATGAGGAACAAAACGACGCCCATGATCAGCGTGATGAGGATGAGCCGTCCCCACTTCTTGTGGCCCAGTGAAAAAGCACGCTTCGTATTGTTTACTAATGAATCTTTGGGCTCCAGCAGCATGATGGGGCATATCATGAACACAGGCAACACCGCGAAAACTACTAACAATCCAATAATAGGAAATAGAAGTGAAGCCACAATCACGGGCGTCCCTATGGTGATGACAATAAGGCATTTAAGGGCTGATCGCGGCAACATGCGCCACATGGTGCCCATTTCACACCCGTCAAGGGTGCCATTGTGAGTCTCATGCCACTTGAGAAGCAGTATTTGCAACGCAGTGACCACAGCGCAGCCAACAAAGAGCAAAATGCCAGAAGCCACAACGTGGGTCATGTCAAATGAAGGCGTTTCGATGTCAAAGTTGGCGATGATGGTGCCCAGCAACACGCTGAACGGCAGGAGAAAGTAGGCCATCATTTTGAACCACTTTCTCCAATTTTCACCCACAAAGTCAAACACCATGTTCACATTGTCGGTGAGTGTGCGATTCTTATAGAGTCGGTTGTTGTTCATCGGTCGCTAATCTGTTGTGGTGTTTGCGCCCCACTAAACAAGGTAAGACAATATAATAAAAAATAATAAATGCAGCCGACAAGACAATCACCATGACTCTAAAAGCCAGAGGGAAGTCGGTGTGCCGCGTGAGATATCCCTCAATGAAGGCGGCCATGATGGTCACGGGAAACACACTCAAGGCAATCTTGAGGGCTTCCTTGGCCTTGCGGCTGAAAGCCTGCCTGCGGCTATAGGTGCCAGGGAACAACCACCCTGACCCCATTACAAAACCGGCTCCTCCCGAGAGCACCATTGTGGATATCTCGAGCGTCCCGTGTTGCATAATCGCCAACAACGCTTCACCAAACACGCCATATTGAAAAAAGAAAAAAGTGAATGCCCCAACCATGATGGCATTGTACATGATGATCAGCGCTGTGGCAAATGGCGTAAAAATGCCCATCGAAACGCTGATAGCGTCGACCCTCAAGTTATTGAGCATGATGGCAAAGAAAGATTCGGCTTCCCCAACAGAGCTATAGACATCGGTGGGCACGCCGTTCTTGATGTTCGCTATAGTCATGTCCACATAGTTATCTCCCAAGATGAGCCTGGCAAATTCAGCATCGTTGAACAGCGAAGCAATGCCCACGCACATGAAGAACACAAACACGGCCAGGGCAGTGAGCATGGCTTTGCGGTTGTCATAGACAGCCTGTGGCACCTCTCTGGTCCAGAACGTCAACAGGCGGGATCTCTTCTCGTGATTACCACTATAAATCTCGTTGTGCAGCTTGAGCGTCATGGCGTTAAGCATCGAGGTAATGGTGGCATTGGGAAAATGTGTGCGTGAGAAGGCCAGGTCCGATGTCAGTTCCGTATACATCTGTGCGAGAGTGTCCGGGGCCTCTCCCGACGGATTCTCAAGACGCCTTTGATAATCTCGCCAGCGAGTGATGTTTTGTTTGATAAATACGGGCTCTCTCATGACATTGGATAAACTGTAGCATTTTTTTCTGTTGCAAAAATAGACTTTTTTTTATACTTTTGCAACATAATCTATTAAAACCTAAGTTGCAAAAAGAGATGGCGCAATCGTCAATTATTACAGGGCAATATGTAGAACTCACCCAAACGCCTGCTAGTGTGGGTGATAGACTGATTGCGGCTATCATCGACCTTGCCGTGCTCGTCGTCTATTTCGTGGCTGTTATTTTGCTTTTTGGCAGTTATCTTCTTGACTCATATGGTTTTATTCTCATTATCATCAATGTGCTCGTCTTTTTCCCGGTCATTCTATATTTTCCTGCATGCGAAATTTTTGCTAGAGGACAAAGTCTGGGTAAAATGGCGATGAAAACGCGTGTAGTGACCATTGATGGCAATTCACCCTCGGTGGGCAGTTGCCTGCTGCGATGGCTTCTTTACCCGGTCGATACCTTTCTAACCGGTTTCCTGGGGGTTGTATTCATCACCTTCGGCAAGTATCGGCAACGTCTAGGAGACCTCGCTGCGGGCACCATTGTCATTAAAACGACGTCGACACAGTATGATTTCTTCACGGTGAACGATTATAACTATGTGAAGCAGGGCTATGAGCCCACCTATCCCGAGGCAGCCAATCTGTCCACTAAGCAGGTTGATGTCATCACACGCACGCTCTACAGCTCGGACTTCGGTCGTCGCACCGAACTGGTGTATAAGCTGGCAGTGCAGGTACAGCAATTCCTAGGTGTGCAGTTGGCGGGCAACGTGTATGCCGATGCCTTTCTCACGACGGTGCTCAACGATTTCTATTATTACTCCTCAATCATCGAGGTGTAACTTACTTGTTTCACTTTAAGGAGAGGAGAATAGCGGCCATCGCTGACCAATTGATATCCGTTTGTGTATGATTTAGTGGAGGTGCGTGTGCTCCCCCTTTTCGCGCCGTCGGGCGCCTTCCCGCGCCTTTAGACGCCTCATCGGCTTCCTGGAAAGTTCTGTCAATCAGGCGTCGGGAAGGTGAACTCTTGAAGGGCCTAATCATCAAAAAAATGAAGTTTGCTCGAAGGAGCGTTTGTGAATGGGGCAGTCGTTTCTTTTGGGTGTGGGAATGGTTGTTGGATGCCTTTTTGTCATGATAATGTGTTGTGGATAATTGGATTAATGGGAAGAATAGAGTATATTTGCAGTCATAAAGACTATTAACTTTTAAATTTCTTGAATTATGAAGCGTATTTACCTTTTGATGTTTGCGGTCGTTTTGACTGTATTGGGTGTTAGTGCAGAGGGTGTTACAGCTACACAGGCACAAGCTGTGGCTCAACGTTTCGTTCGCGATAACCAATCGCATTTTGCCTCAAGCAATACCAACCAGAACTTACAATTGGCTCATGTGGCCTACAGCAATAGGAGGAATGTTGATTATTATGTGTTTAACTTGAAAACCGACGGTGGTTACATCATTGTCGGTGGTGACGATTTGGCGCAACCTGTTTGGGGCTACAGCGAGCGTGGCGCATTTGAGTTTGAAAAGTTGCCCGAAAATATGCGTTGGTGGCTCTCGGAGTATCAGCGGCAGTTGGATTGGCTGCGCGAGCATTCTGATGCAAAGCCTCAACCTGCCCTCACGCTCTCGTCGAGTGTGGCTCCACTATTGGCTTCGACCTGGGACCAGTTTGAACCCTATAATAATCTATGCCCTGTAATTAGGCTGTCTGGAAGGGATTATGTCGCTCCCTCAGGTTGCTTGACAACCGCAATGGCCCAAATCATGAATTATTATCAGTGGCCCTTGCAAGGTGCTGGTAGTCACAGTTACACCTATACTACCGACGGCGGTACCGAAATGACTCTGTCTGCTAATTTCGCCCAGTCAACCTATGATTGGAACAACATGCTGAACAGCTATGCGGGGTCCTATAACAATACTCAAGCTCAAGCAGTGGCCAAACTGATGAGCGATGCTGGCATCTCTATTGATATGCTATATAATGCTTATGAAAGCACTGCTTATTATAATAAAGCCATTGAGGCTCTGATGTCCTATTTTGATTACTCTCCCTCAATGAGTTATCGTCTGAAGGATTCTTATAATGACGATTGGGAAGCACTGCTCCGTGCTGAACTGGATGCCCACAGACCTATTTTCTACTTCGGACAAAATCCTAATAATGCTGGCCATGCTTTTGTGATGGACGGTTACAACGCAGATGGATATTTTCACATTAATTGGGGTTGGAACGGCGATTTTGATGGTTATTTTGAAACCAGCTTGATGCGTCCTAATTGTCCTAACAATAATCCTGATGTTCATAATTATAGTTATCATCAGGGCGCCATCACCGGCATTGAGCCCGACAACACTGGCACAGGTGGTATTGTCTTGAAGAGCGGTATTATTCCTGCAGCCTCTACCATGCCTGCAAATGATGTCAGGGCTTCCTTTGACGTCGAAGCTGTTAGTGGACCCTATAATGGAACCCTGAAATTTATTGTTTGTACCAAAACAGGTGATGACTCTTATAGTTGGTACTTAAACAATGTTGTGAATATTGACGTGTCTCTTGCTGCAGGAGAGAGGAAGACCATCAAGGTGAATCGTTCGTTCAATTACTTGGACGAGGGCGAGACCTATTATTTCTTCCTGATCAATCCTTATGTCACCATTGCCAATTATTACTGGTGCACTCCAGTGGCATTCACTGTTGGCAATTGGCCTTTCGCTTTGGGTGACGTGAATGGCGATGGCAAGATTTCCATCGGTGATGTGACGGTTCTCATCGACTACCTGTTGGACAATAATGCCCCGGGCGTTGTCCCCTATGCTGCCGATGTTAACGGGGATAACAATGTGAGCATCGCGGATATTTCAGCCCTTATCGATAAATTGCTTAACAATAATTGATATCAGCTTTCTTAAAAGCAAGAAATGTGCTCATGAAACGGTTGTGTCTTTTGTGCGTTGCATTTTGTGTGGTGTTGTCGCTAGCGGCGCAGCAGCACAAGACGCTGCGCGAGTGGGGTTTCCCGACGGGAATCTTCCCGACAGGGCAGTATAATGCAATCACCGATGTGCCTGGTGTGACGGTGGGCCATGTCACCCTCATCGAGGGCGACAGCGTGCGCACGGGTGTCACCGCCATCGTGCCCCATCAGGGCAACATCTTCCGCCAGAAGGTGCCGGCTGCCATCTATGTGGGCAACGGCTATGGCAAACTGGCGGGCGTGACGCAGGTGCGTGAGCTCGGCAACATTGAGACGCCTGTCATCCTGACCAACACCTTGAGTGTGGCGGCAGGCTTGGAGGGGGCCATCCGCTATACGCTGATGCAACCCGGCAACGAGCGTGAGAATTCGGTCAATGCGGTCGTGGGCGAGACCAATGACGGCAGGCTTAACGACATCCGCGGCATGCACATCACCCCTCAGATGGTTATCGATGCCATCAACCAGGCTCATGGTGGCTTGGTGGAGCAGGGGTGTGTGGGTGCCGGAACGGGCACCATCTGCTTTGGCTTCAAGGGTGGCATCGGCACTTCGTCACGTGTGCTGCCCGAGTCGTTGGGCGGCTACACCATTGGTGTGCTGGTGCAGACTAACTATGGGGGCATTCTGGAAATTGATGGCGTGCAGGTGGGGCAAAAGCTCCATCAGCACGACTTCATCAACCATGTGCGCAAGACCGAAAATGTGGACGGCTCCTGCATGATGGTTGTTATCACCGACGCACCGCTTGATTCCCGCAACCTGGAACGTGTGGCCAAGCGCGCCATGATGGGTATGGCCAAGACTGGCGGCATCGCATCTAACGGCAGTGGCGACTATGTCATTGCTATGTCGGTAGCACCCGAGAATCTCATCGACAGCCGTGCCAAGACCATCACTTCGACCGTTCTGGCCAACAGTGAGATGTCCTCTATCTTTGCGGCTACTATCGAGGCGACCGCCGAGGCCTTGTGGAACTCACTGTTCATGGCCGACTCGATGACAGGCAAGGGCGGCTACCATGTGGATGCCTTGCCGGTGGAGCAGGTGCTGGAAATGTTGCGTGATAGACGCTAGACATTAGACATTAGGCTTTAGACATTAGATAGCAAACGTAGCGAGCATCACGCGGATACCTTCAGAAGTTTCAGAATACTATTCAGTTGTTGTTATTTATTAGGTGTTAGGCGTTAGGACGGATATGAAACAGACGAATTTGAAATATTGGATTCTTGTTCTGGTGGCATTTGCAGTGCCGCTGGCTGCGACAGCAGGCGATGGCGCTCGGGTGCGCGTGGGAATGGCGTGGCAGCCCAACGAGGCCGCCTATGAGCGCGTCATTATGTCCATCGAGGCAGCCGGGGGCGAAGCCGTCATCCTGCCGCAACTGAGGCCTGCCGGACTCGAATATGACGGCATGGAGTTGTGCCCGCAATTTATTGACGAAATGGGCGTTTTGCTTCAGCCCTACGCCGATATTGTGAAGCGTAACACCTATCATGGCACCAATGCTGACGAACTGCTGGACGGTATTCAGGCGGTCGTTTTCTTGGGTGGCGGTGACATCAGTTCCACACTTTTTTCTGTCCCCCAGCCGTGGCACGGCATTGCCGACGATAGTCCCGCTAATGCCACGCGTGACGTGTCGGAATATCTCACGATGGCCTACTGTCTGGACCACGACATCCCTGTGCTGGGCCTGTGCCGAGGCATGCAAATGCTGGGCGTCGTCTCGGGCGCTTCACTCATCCAGGATTTGCCGGCACACTATGAGTCTATGTGTCAACCCTACCACTACATGCACCGCATGCAGCGTGATGCCGAGGGCAAGCGCTACTACACGCCTCACGATGTGGTCGTTGTTGACCGCAATTCGTTGCTTTATGCTATTGCGGGCACCGACACCATTCGTGCCGTGCCTTCATGGCACCATCAGGTTGTGGGCGATGTGACCGACGCGCGCCTGCTGATCACGGGCATCACTCCCACCGACGGCGTGAACATTATCGAGGCCATTGAGCGCATCGACAAGCGCTTTGCTCTGGGTGTGCAATACCATCCCGAGGAGGCAGTGCGCAAACACAAAACGGGCCAGCCCGATGCTGCCCGTTTCATGCCACTTGACAAAGCAGTTGCCTACTTTGTCGCCTTGATTGCCGCCGCCAGGGATTAGAAGGTGTACTTCAGTCCCAGGCAGGTGACAGACTGGTTAAAATTCTTGAGAATCTGGAAGCGCTCTTCGGTGAAGAAGTGCAGGCGCTCCTTGATTTGGTACTGTGCGCCCAAGCCGACGTTGGCACCGCAACGGTTCACGGTTTCCTCCGCAATGATGGCATCATACTTGTAGCTGGCAAAAGTGAAGCCTACCAGGGGGTAGAGGGCAAAGGTAGAACTCGTCGGGATCACATAGTGCACATTGACGTTGACGTTATAGGCACTAATGTCGTCGTTCTTGAAATAGTAGATAAACTCAGGGGCAAAACGCCAGTTGGTAATCGGCTCAATCTGGACCTGTGCGCCCAGACCTGCCATGGAGTTCTTGCTGGCGTAGGCAAACTCGGCACCTACCGAGATGTCACCCGACTCGGCATAGGCGCCAAACACTGTTGCAACGGCCAGAATGGCCATGAAGATGTACTTTTTCATTTTTTCTGTTAAGTTTAAAAGTGGTTAGTTATTCGCTGTTTTTTGGACTAGGATGTCAATGGCCTTGTCGAGGATGGCGTCGCGCGTGCGGTCCTGCTCGTCCATGTCAATGCGGACGTCGGGCGCCACACCAAACTCGGTGAGCCGTCCCTGCGGGTCCATGACGGGACACGATGAGAAACGCACCCTCCAGCCGTTGGGCAGTTCGCTGGTGAACGGCAGACCGCTGCCGCCGCCCGTGGTGTCGCCCACGACGGTGACGTTGCCGAGCGACTTCATGATTGACACAAAATTGTTGGCAGCACTGAACGAGCTGCGGTTGGCAAGCACTACCACCGGTTTTAGGTAGTGGATGTGGTTGGGCGTGGGCTCAAAGTAGTAAGGGTAGGGGTCACTCACGTCATTGTGTCCCTTGCCTGTCTTGTGGCAGATGTAACCCGCGAGCGTCTTGCCGTCAATAAAGCGTGAGACAAGGGTTTCGACGTTGGTCAGCAGGCCGCCGCCGTTGTCACGCACGTCGATAATCAGTCCGTCGGCAGTGGCGAGGTAACTCAATATCAGGTCCAGATTACCCTGGCCGATGACCGATGAGAACGAGCCATAGTACATGTATCCGAAGTTATCGGGTAATATTTGGTACTTGATTCCCGACGCCATTTTGTAGTCAAAGTTGAGGTAGTGCTGATCGATGATGCGCTCGTCATAGTTCACGGGCCACTGCTCCCAAATCCAGTAGCGCGACACGTCGTGGCTGGCGATGAGGTTGGTATGTCCGTCGCGCAGTTCCTTGAGCATATCGCCGCAGACGTCAAACAACTCCCTGTCGGTCATCTCATTAGACACAAGGGCGCGATAACGCTGGTGCACATCGTTCCAGTTCACCTGCTTGTAGTCAAAGAAACTGTAGTGCTCGTCCATGATGGTCCACAACGCCTCGAAGTTGCCCACCTGGTCGTGCTCAAACTCGTCCTGCTCGGCACATCCCCCCAACACTAAAACTACAAAACAATATGTTAATATCCTCTTCATATTTTAAAAACTCCGAATTACGCGAATTAAACTAATTTGTAGTTTTATTATAGTGAGATGCCGATGACGAGCGAGTGCGTCACGTCGTGGACGTGGAGGTTGTTCACATTCCAGTGTTCAAGACGGTTGCGGTAACCCAGGCGCAATGTCGTCTTGCCCATCTGCATGTCGGCACCCATATAGTGAGTCATGTCCAGGCGGTTGCCCCACCAGCCCAAGTGTGCCAGATTCTTGTGGTTGCCTAGATAAATCTCATAGTAACTCTCGTCATATTCGGGAGCAAAGAACACGCCCGCAACGGGCAGCTGCACCTGATAGCGCAGCGTGACGGGCTTTTGCCCCAGCCGGGTGTTGAACCAGGCCATACCTGCTGCGCCCGCGTTGGCATGGGCCCTCACAGTGACAGGGTTGTTGCTGTTGACAGCGTCATAGACGATTCCGGCGCGCACTTGCGTCATCGGTCCGGCCGAGAAGTTGAGTTTTGGGCTGAGTACACCCCGCCAGCACCGCTGCATGCCAAATGAGATGTCGCCCATGACCTTGTGCATGTCGTTATTCTGGGCAGGGTTCTCTACATAGTTGTAGTCAGCGCCCACCTGCAGTTGCCACAGCCATTGCCCTTTGCGCACATGTCGCGTGGCTTCATAGGTGAGGCCCAGGTCGATGCCGTCATAGGTGATGGGCGTCAGGTAACTGTCATGAATCGAGGCATAGCCCACATCGAACATGAACACCGACTGGTTGGGCAGCACCGCCGTTCCAGGAATGTCATCAGGTTGGGCCGCAGCATTCATCGCCAACAAAGCACCTAATACCAGTAGCAAAACTGACCGTGCTGTCGCACGGGAAATTAAACAAATTATATTTAAAATACTCAAAATCAATTTTTTATAAATTTGTAAAATTTCCCGCCCTGAAGGGCGGTTTATTGTTGTGTCGTACTGCGTCGTTAGACGTCGTCGAAGGGGATGCGCTGCTGACCGGTGAAGCTGTCGAGCACCTCGTCCTGGCTGATGCCGTCGGCAGGAGGTGTGTCTTCTGCGGCTGGTTCGGCCTCGGCGGGCGTCTCCTCGGGGGCGGGTGCCGGTTCACGCGGCTCGATTTCGGTGATGCTGTCCACCACCCAGTTGGTGACGCGGCGACCCTTGGCCTTGAATGTCTTCACGCCGATAAATTCCTCGGCATCGATGACAAACGGCTCGCGATGGGCATCATCGCCGCCCATCTTGACCTCGAAGCACGGACAAGGTTCGTCACTCAGCAACAACAGCCTTGACTCGGCATTGGTGCCGATCATGCTCTGCTTCTTGGTATTGTCTTCCAGGGTGAAGCGCTTCACATAGGGATGCCCTTGGTCGGCATCATCTAGTACGGCAGTCCATACCTTGTCGGGCACGAACTTCTCGATGCGCAGGATGCCTTCCTCATAGTGGTTGCTGGCTTCGGCACTCGTGGTGTAGAATTCGCCGGTCTTCATGATGACCAGGATGCGGTCGTCACCGCCAAAGAGGCCCAGCGACCTGCCGTGGCCCTCGTAGTTGATGCGCAGGATGTCGGGGTCGAACCACACCTCGCGGTCGCCCAGCGTCGATTGTCCCGCCTCCTTGAGCGAGATGCGGTGCACCTCGTTCTTGGTAACGATATTACCGCGTGCCTGCTTGCCCTTGATGGCCAGCTCGGCCAGGTTCACGTCAAATTGCAGAATCTTCAACCTGAACTTGGGTTTGAGGGTAATGCGCAGCACTTCGGCCTCGCCGTTGGGGTTGGCAGTGAACCACACCACCTTGCTGCCGGGCTTGCCCTGTGTGACGTCATATTCGCGGTCGCGCGTGATGCCGGTGACGGCAAATCGCTTCATGTAGATGGTGCCGCCGCGGCCATCCTGGTACAACACATTATATATAGTGCGGTCATCACCTTTCTTGAAGACGTTCAGGTACAAGATGTTCTTGCCTACATAGATTTTCTCGGCGACCTTGGTGACCTTGAACTTGCCGTCCTTGTAGAAGATGATGATATCATCAATGTCCGAGCAGTTGCACACAAACTCGTCTTTCTTCAAGCCTGTGCCGATGAAACCGTCGGCGCGGTTGATGTACAGCTTCTGGTTGGCTTCGGCGACCTTGCTGGCCACGATGGTGTCAAACTCGCGAATGATGGTGCGGCGCGGGTATTTTGCACCATACTTGGTCTTCAGCCCCTCGAACCACTCGATGGTGTAGTCGGTGAGGTGCGCCAGTTTGTAGTCTATGTCCTTGATGCGCTCCTTGAGGCGTGCGATGTTCTCGTCGGCCTTGTCGCTGTTGTACTTGAGGATGCGCTTCATGGGAATCTCCAGCAGGCGCAGCAGGTCGTCCTGGGTGATTTCGCGGTAGAACTGCGGCTTATAGGGTTTCAGTCGCTTGTCAATGTGCTTGAGGGCACGCTCCTGGTCCTTGGCGTTCTCAAACTCCTTGTCCTTGTAGATGCGCTCCTCGATGAAGATCTTCTCGAGCGACACGTTGTGCAGCGTCTCCATCGTCTCGCCGCGCTGGATTTCCAGCTCCTGGCGCAGGATGTCGCGTGTGCGGTCCACGTTGTAGCGCAGCACGTCACTCACCGTGAGGAACTGCGGCTTCTGGTCCTTGATGACGCAGCAGTTGGGCCAAATGGAGATTTCGCAGTCGGTAAAGGCATAGAGTGCATCGATGGCGATGTCGCTGCTCGTGCCGGCCTGCAGCGACACGATGATTTCGGCCGTGGCACTGGTGTTGTCCTCAACCTTGCGTATCTTGATCTTGCCGCGCTCGCCGGCTTTGAGAATGCTTTCGATGACGGTGCCGGTTGTCTTGCCGTAGGGTACGTCCTTGACCACCAGCGTCTTGTTGTCGAGTTTCTCGATTTTGGCGCGCACGCGCACATATCCTCCACGTTCGCCGTCGTTATAGTGACTCACATCCATGTAGCCGCCCGTCTGGAAGTCGGGATAGAGGTGGAACTCCTCGCCGCGCAGGTAGCTCACAGCCGCATCAATCACCTCGTTGAAGTTGTGAGGCAGGATTTTGCACGACAGGCCCACGGCAATGCCCTCGGCGCCCTGCGTCAGCAGCAGCGGGAACTTGGCGGGCAGCGTCAGCGGTTCGCGCTTGCGGCCGTCATAGGACAGGCCCCAATCGGTCACCTTGGCGTTATATACCGCGTCCAGGGCAAACTCGCTCAAGCGTGCCTCGATGTAACGGCCGGCGGCCGCGCCGTCGCCCGTGAGGATGTTACCCCAGTTACCCTGGGTGTCAATAAGCAGTTCCTTCTGTCCCAGCTGCACCAGCGCACTGTAGATCGAAGCATCGCCGTGCGGGTGGTACTGCATCGTCAGTCCCACGATGTTGGCTACCTTATTGTAGTGGCCGTCGTCGGCTTCCTTCATCGCGTGCAGGATGCGACGTTGCACAGGTTTGAAACCGTCCTCGATGTGTGGCACGGCACGTTCCAGAATCACATAGGAGGCATAGTCCAGGAACCAGTTCTCATACATGCCGCTCAGCTGCAGCTTCTTGTCCTTGGGCACCTGGTAGGAAGAATGGGCCTGAGGCTCGTTGCCGTCCTGTCCACCATTCTCTCCACTTCCTCCTTCGTTTTCGGTGGGCTGGTTGGTATTCTCGTCATTGCCGTCGGCAGGCTCCTGAGGGTCCATGCCTTCGAGTTCGTCGTCGTCTTTCTTCATCTTTAAAATGCGTTTTAACCTGCAAATTTACAAAATTTTCTCCAAATCCGCCCCCACACCCCCGATTTAAACTACGTTTTTATCTAATTTAGACATTAGATGTTAGACATTAGACGTTAGATTGCGAATGCAGCGAGCATCACGCGGAAGCTCAGAAAATTCAGAATACTCAGTTGTTTAGAAAGATGAGCGCAGATGCCTCTCTAACCTCTAACCCTTAGCCTTTAACCAGCGAACGAAGTGAGCATTTTTTCAAATTGTAATATTTTAACTGTCATAAAGTTACCAAATAAGTTTTATATAGTATATTGCAAAATAATGTAGAATTTTTTGGTAGTAAAAAAAATATTGTATAATTTTGCCGCTTGACAACTACCTGATAATTATCAAAGATTAAGGAGTGAAGGTGCGCAATCACTGGATGCATTGACATGAAGATTGCAAATGACTGATTCCGTGACTGTGGTTATGAAAATGGATAATATACTGAAAACCAAAACATCGCCTCTCCCCCGTAATTGATGATAAGGTGTATAGTGTGATTATATTTAATATTTTTATACTTTTAATTTTGTGATTCATATGAAACGTAAAATGACAATTTTGTTGTTCGGCCTGCTGCTAGCGGTAGGCTGGACAAGTAGCGCGCAAGCACAAGAGCTTGCAAGGTACAAGGATGCCTCCAGTCTCGAAGGCAAAAGCACCCCCACTTTGGAGACTAAAGGGCATCCTGGAACCTACACAATGGAAAGACTCATCGGGATTAATCAAGGGCCACAGTTTAGGGCACCCCTGCGTTCCCAGAACTTCAATCAGACCTCACCGGTCATTCACACCAAATCGTGGTATCAGGCTCTAGCTCCCATAACCTGGGATGGCGGTAGCCAGAACATCACCGAGCCTTTTACGACCGCTGATGGTATGATTGCACTGTTAAAGCGCATCTATACCGATAAGACTATCCCCGGATTCAAGTACTCTGAAAACCGTCGTTGCGATATTCCTTACCAGACTATCGAGCATGGTTGGAATATCGTTGGCACCCAATACAATGAGGGAATCAATATCGAGTTTGGTTCTGGATATATTGACGTTTTGGGTATTCGAATCAAAAAAGCAGATGGCACTGTGCTTGATAGTTGGACCGCACCTCAAACAAACGGTGCGAGCGCAAATCTGCCCTCATCTTGGATTGTAAACGGAACCCTCCATCAAGAAAGGGTTTACTCTTCGGGTCAAGGCAGATATTATTATGCCTATTACATGAGTCAAGTAGTAGACGGCCAAGAATATGGTGGCGGTGTGATTACTATTCCTGCCAGCGCACTGGCCAACACTACTGGTTATGTTACTGTCGAAGTACAATCTAAATTCACAGGCGATCTTTATAACACTTCACCCACTACGGACAACACAGCTGTGTACATTGGTAACGAAACCTTTAAATATGATATAGACTCTGCTTATACCAATGCTTTTTATTATAGCTTGCCAAAGTACATTCCGGGAACAATTACCACTCCTCCGGACAGTGCTGGCTATACCGTGATGCTGGTCAAGCTCCAGGATGAATTCCCTGAAGGAGATGTTCCTGAATACACAGAAGATGAAGATGCCTTAAAGACGTATTTCACCAATTACGTTAAGGAAATCCAACTGCTGACCGACGGTATGCGTGTTGATGAAGGCCATGATGATGCAGGTACTGTGTTTGCCTATACCGGTGACGTAAACAGGTTCTACTTTATCGGTAAGGGTAAGCTGGCCTACTATAGAGCACTGAATGCAGCTCCTTTTGATCGGGCTCCATTCTACTGCATGTATGAGGAGTTCAGCCCCTATGTGGCTGGTGGTCAAGAGGACCATAGCGACTTCTATGAGAAGATGAGACAGGGCACCACCTATCCTATTATCCATGACTGCGAAGGCGTGATTTACTTAAATCACTACTTCTCAATGTCAGGTGCACAGGGTGTTACCGAGAACCGCGTGAACTGTCTTGTATTCTACATACCTGACAATCGTGGTGATGAAACAACATGGCAAAGTTATGAACCAGCTCATCAGCCCACCATAGGTATGTACATGATTGACCTCTATGCTGATGTAGATCCTTCTGAAACTACGCCTGACTATTACACCGTGACCGTCAACTGGTTTGACAACCTCGATGTAATCACCCATGTCGATGATATTCCGCAGATTTACAAGCTCTATGAAATCAGGTATAATGAGGAAACAGGTAAAAACGACACCACTTTGGTTTACGAAGGTCCTGACACTGAATGGAGCATAGATTATCCTGCCGGCGACCCCAATAGCTATGACCTTCACTACTTCGTGATCGGTTCGCCCGCCGATGCCACCAATCCTGATACGTTCTTTGCCAAGAGTAATACCGACGACGTGACTATCCCCGGTAAGAACGACTTCATCGGTCTGCAATGGATACGCTACGAGAGCGACTACGTTGCCAAGAACCAGTATGATCCCGAGCGTAACGAGGTGAACTACTATCGCAACTGGTTGTCACCACATAAACTGAGCACACAAGGTCAAACTGGTATCAACGCCGGCAATGTGGGCACCGCAGGCCGCACACTGACCTTGTATCGCGAGGACACGCCCATCATCGACCTTGAATTGGTAATGAGCGGCAACGAGGCCTACTACCGCATCAAGTACCGCAATAGAAATGAAAACCAGCAAGTCGAGCACGGCTATGACGAGAACACTGGTGAAATGACTCGAAACACTAACAAATAAACACGATATAAGCGATGAAAAAGATATATATGATTTTAGCAGCCTTGTCGCTGCTCTCAATGTCGCTTAATGCGCAACTGCTGCCCTCGGCACAGAAGACTCTGATAAGCAAGAATAAGAGTTTCCGTGAGGTTCCGTCATCATTTAAGGCACCGAATGTGATGAACGGAACGATGTCAAACGCTCCCCTCAAAGCCAACTTGGGTGAAGGTGAGTACATCCTCGGCCCGTACACTTCTGATGCTTATAACTCAACAGGTTGGGGGTTGACCAATGTCATATCACTCTCAGATGCAGCGGGCATCATGATTGGTGTTGATATGGAATTATCGGAGTACCAAGATTTTCTTGGTGATGAGATCGTTGGCTATCGTTTTGCAACAATCGGTGAAGCCTACATTTATAATGTATTTATCTTCCCGATGAGCGAAAATTACTTATCATCTGATAATTTGATACAATGGGATCTGTCTGATGACACCGGATATCCAACAACTTATTCAACAAGTGGATGGCATGAGGTAAGACTTGATACTCCTATAGAATTCAATTTTCCTGACTCTATTGTAAGTTTCTGGTTAGGATACCAGTATTATCAGCCAACCAGTAGTTCTTCAATGAATAAGACGCCTGTTGCTTATAATTCCAACAGTACTTCACACATGGATAGAATGTACTGGAATAGTGGTTTCTATGATGTGTCGTCTTACGTTGGTGGTGATATTGCCATCCAGCTCATTATGAAGAACAATACGAATCCCTCGATAGCTATTTCTCCCGAGGCCCAGACTATCAACGATGCCGCTGCTGGTACCTTGACAATCACTGGTACTAACATCGAGGGCAACATCAACGCTAGCTTGGCGAACAATACTGATTGGTATCTGGATCCCACTTCGTTGTCCAACACTGGTGGCGATGTCAGCGTGTCCTACACGGGCCGCGCCCTGAGTGCAAGCAATACCGTGACCGCTACGGCTGCCAACGACAACACCGTGACCGCATCGGCCACCGTGAACTATGTTGCAGACCTGTACATTGTGGGTGACTTTGGTAATGGTTGGAACTTCAGCGATAATACCCACCCAATGAGCTACAACAATGGCACCTATACTGCCACGATCACGGTGAACGCCGAAAACTATATCCTGTTTGCCCGTCTGTTGGGTAACAGCAATCCGTGGAACACCCGAGATGTCTTCGGTCCTAGCAGCAACGGCAACTGGGATATGCAAGGCGATAATTATGGAGGCAACCTTAATCTGTATGGCAGTAACTGCATCCATTTCCCTGAGGGAGGCACTTACAGAATCACTATCGACGCCAATAACGGTACCTTTACCATCACCAAGCTGAGCGGTGAGCAAACCGCACAGCCCGTGATCACCTCCACTAACGATGGCGAGTATGTGACCATTACCGCTACCGGTAACGGAACCGTGACGCTGAATGTGCCTGGCCATGATCCCGTCAGCGGCGAGGGTTCAGTAAGCATCACCGTGCCTTGCGGCTATACGAGCAACACCATCACCGTTACCGCAACCGCCAAGGAAGACGGTAAGGACGAGAGCGATCCCGCAACCGCACAGATTAATATTCCTGCCGGTTCGGGCTGGGTTAAGATGACTGGCACCTACAATAATCCCAACGACCTGCTCAGCTTCCAAGTCAAAGTCGGTAATGATACCATCGATATCGCGATGATTGACCAGTTCGTGGCACCCACGTTGAATAATAATCATCCCGATCATTACACGTACACCTTGAGGCAGACCGTGAATGGCGAGGAGCAGCGCAGTACCCCCGTGACCATCCCCGTGTATAAGACCAGCTCGACGATGCAAGGTCTCTACACAATGGAACAGATTAAGAGTGATAAGGATATGCATCTGAAGGCCAACGTGCTGAACACCGAGATGGACTTTGACGTCAATCCCGATCGCAACGTGCTGTACTATGACCTCTATCGCGGCCATTTGAATGATGAGTATCCCACGCTTGACGCTACTTATCGCGTATCTGAGCTCCAGAAGTATCAAGAGATGGTTGGCGAAGACAATGTCCAGTTCTATTTCTTCGAGACTTTCCAGCAGGGTGTCGCTCCCAAGTATGAACGTGTGGGTAACGAAATGGTTGAGCGCCTTGACACCAACTGGGTTGTTGGTGAGTATCAAGACCAGCTGCCCTATGTGCCCGTTATCTGGACCTACGGTCTGTACACCGCCCGTGGTGACGGCTTGAACAACTCCTATGGCTCGGACATCAAGCGCGAGACGCTGGGTGAAGTTACTGCTGAGGCCAAGATTTATCAAACGACCAGCACTTGGGGTAAGTTCAAAGATAGTAACAATGTGGAATATTGCATCTACTATCCTGAAATCAAGATTACAGGTGTTTGTCCTGTAACCGTGACTGCTGGCGATGGTGACGTATACACCTATGAGCCTTACATGTTCCGCGCATGGTGCACCTATGAGGGAGCCCGCGACTTCAAGTCTGTCGATAACGAACTCCTTGACAATGGACCGAAGAGCGTTCCCTTCATGCTGGACAGCGTGATTGTTGTGGATCCTGCTCAGAACATTGTGACTATCGGTCGCGACTGGTTGCCTAGCGACACCTACAAACTGCCTTGGGCATTTGGTGTTCCTGTCACTGAGGATCCCCAGAACGTAACGTTCATCGTCCGCTTCTACTACAGGCAAGTGGTTCAAGAGGGTGGTCAGCAAGAGGGCGGAAGCAAGCTCCGTCTTGGCAACGATGCTGAAGAATTCTTCATCGCCCAGGGTGCACCTTCTTCACAGAGCGCTGTGACCGCAGTCAACGAACTGTTCGGCGGTTCTGAGGTAGTAAGTGTTACCTACTACAATGCTCAGGGTATGCAGTCGAGCAAGCCGTTCAAGGGCATCAACATCATTGTAACCCGTTACAGCGATGGCTCGACCAGCACGATGAAGGTAGTTCGCTAATTACTGAAAATTGTTATTTTTCACAGAATAATAAAAGTTTTATAACCACAGTAATAGTACTTAATTTTGAGATCTGGGGTGCGCTGCTGATAGCGCGCCCCAGGTTGTTTTTTTATTATGCTCGCTGCATTCGCAATCTAACGTCTAACGTCTAACATCTAACATCTAACATCTAACGTCTAACGTATAAAATAGATAAAATCGTAGTTTAAAATGGGGAGGGTGGCGGGATGTTGGGAGATTTTTATTAATTTTGCCGAAATTTCATAGAAGAGACATCATCAATCAAAAAAATATACAACAATGAACGTGCTTGAATTAAGCGAACAAGAGATTATCCGCCGCAACAGTTTGGAGCAACTCCGCACGATGGGAATCAACCCCTATCCGGCCGCCGAGTATGTGGTGAACGCCTATAGCGACGACATCATCGCCAACTTTAGTGACGACGCCGAGCCGCGCCAGGTGAGCGTGGCAGGACGAATGATGAACCGCCGCATCATGGGCAAGGCCTCCTTCTTTGAACTGCAGGACTCGCGGGGGCGCATACAGGTGTATGTGAGCCGCGACGACCTGTGCCCCGGTGAGGATAAAGAGATGTATAACACCGTGTTCAAGAAGCTGCTCGACATGGGCGACTTTGTGGGTGTCAAAGGCTTTGTGTTCCGCACCCAGACGGGAGAGATCAGTGTGCATGCCCAGAAGCTCACGCTGCTGAGCAAGTCGCTCAAGCCGCTGCCCGTGGTGAAGCAAAAGGACGGTGTGACCTATGATGCCTTCGAGGATCCCGAGATGCGCTACCGCCAGCGCTATGTTGACCTTGTGGTCAATGCCGGCGTGAAGGAAACCTTCTTGAAACGCGCCCTGGTGGTGAAGACCATGCGTCAGGTGCTTGATGATGCCGGCTACACCGAGGTTGAGACACCGACGCTGCAGGCCATCGCCGGTGGTGCCACCGCAAGGCCATTCATCACTCACTTCAATGCCCTGAACATTCCCATGTACATGCGCATCGCCACCGAGCTCTACCTCAAGCGCCTGATTGTCGGCGGCTTTGAGGGTGTGTATGAGATCGGCAAGAACTTCCGCAACGAGGGCATGGACCGTAACCATAACCCCGAATTCACCTGCATGGAGCTGTATGTGCAGTACAAGGACTATAACTGGATGATGTCGTTCACCGAACAGCTGCTCGAGACCATCTGCGTTGCCGTCAACGGCAAGCCCGAGACCGAAATCGACGGTCAGGTAATCAGCTTCAAGGCTCCTTACCGCCGCTTGCCCATCCTTGACGCCATCAAGGAGAAGACCGGCTATGACCTGGAGGGCAAGAGCGAGGAGGAAATCCGCGAAGTGTGCAAGCAGCTCAACCTCGAGATTGATGACACCATGGGCAAAGGCAAACTCATTGACGAAATCTTCGGCGAGTTCTGCGAAGGTACTTTCATCCAGCCCACGTTCATCATCGACTATCCCGTAGAGATGTCGCCGCTGACCAAGATGCATCGTACCAAACCTGGCCTGACCGAGCGCTTTGAGCTCATGGTCAATGGCAAGGAGCTGGCGAATGCCTATAGCGAGTTGAACGACCCGATCGACCAGGAGGAGCGCTTCAAAGAGCAGATGCGCCTGGCCGACAAGGGTGATGACGAGGCCATGGTCATCGACCAAGACTTCCTGCGCGCCCTGCAGTATGGCATGCCGCCCACGAGTGGTATTGGCATCGGCATCGATCGCTTGGTGATGCTCATGACAGGCAACAGCTACATCCAAGATGTGCTGCTGTTCCCGCAGATGCGTCCCGAGAAGGTGCCCGCCCGCGACAAGGTCGAGGCGTTTACCGCCCTTGGTATCCCCGAGGAGTGGGTTGCTCCCATTCAGAAGGCCGGCTTCCTTACCATTGCCGCCCTGGGTGCGCTGGAGAAACCCGGCAAACTCTTCCAGGACCTGCTCGATATCAACAAGAAATACAAACTGGGCTACAAGGTGCCCGTCGTGGACGAGGTGAAGCGTTGGGTAGAGGCCGCAGCTGCAGCGCAAGCTTAACCTTTTAGCAATTTGCTGTTAGTTTTATAGGGTCCTTAAGGTCGCTAAAGACTTTAAGGACCTTAACGTTTGGTGATTGGTGATACAGAACCTATTGAATTTGCATTTTTTAAGAAAGATTATCGCATCTTATTAAAGCGAAAAAGCGATTTTTCTCGTTATTATTTTATACCTTTGGCAGTTGATTCAGTGGGTTTTGCGCCGATTGTGCGTTTATTCCCTCTGTTAATCAACGTGTTAGATATGCTTGGATATAATATTAAACTTACTTGATATGTTAAAAAAACAACTTTTCTTAGTGATGCTCATGGTGATGGCAGTAGCCAGCGTCAGTGCCAGCACATGGAAGATTCATAACTACTATGTGACGTCAAAAATCCAGAACATCATTGATGCAGGTGACAAGGTGTATTACCAGAACGGTACAGCCTTGTACCAGTTTGTCAAGGCAACGCAGACGACAACGCCCTTGAACAGCACCAACATCCTCTCTGAGGACGTTGTGTCACAGATCTTTTATGATTTTGAAAACGATCTGCTGTTTGTCGCTTATACAACTGCCAATATCGATGTCATCGATGGCAATGGCAAGGTGTATAATGTGTGTGGCGTGAGCAACGCCATTATCCGCGTCTATAACTACACGCTTGACGGAAATGGTCTTGAAGCCTATAATGAGAAAACCATCAATGACATCACTTTCAAGGACGGTGTGGCCTATGTCGCCGTGGGATATGGATACATCACTATCGACGAGTCCAATATGCGAGTAACCAGCAATTCATTGGTGGGCAGGCGCATCTGTGTTAATTCAATAGCCATTATGGGCGATATGAAGCTTGTGCTGTCAAACAAAAATTGCTACTATGGCCCCGCCACTTCCACCGAAGATCCTGTGGCAAGTTTTGATAAATATGAAGGCACATTCAATGGTGGCAAGGTGGTTCCCATTGACGACCATTCGGCATTTGTGCTGGGAGCTTCAAAGCTCTACCACTTTGACTTCTCAGGCGGTGGTGCTCCAGTGGTGACAACTCTTGTTAGTTATGGCGCTTCGGGTGTACAAAAGACCCCGACAGGCTTTATCGCTAACTTTGCCGGCCAGAAGTTCTACTACACCATTGATGCTACTGGCAAGACGGCAACAAAGGCCTCGTCGATCCAGTCGATGGCCAGCAGCAATCCCTATGGTGACGGCACCGTTTGGGTTACTGATGTTAATGGCCTGCACGTTGACAACAGCACGACCTACTACAAGGTGAACGCGATGACAACTGACATCCCATATTGGCTCAAGTACAACACTGCTACCAATAAGTTATATGTGGGTGTATCAGCACGTAATGGTATCACTAATATTGCTAATTCCCCTGCAAATGTCATTAATACCTATGACGGCTCAGCATGGGAAAATGCGACAGCCTATACAGCTAATGGTGCGGGTTACGAGTTTGTTATCCTGCCCATGGATTCAACGACTTATGTTCGTTCTTCATGGTCAAATGGTATTCATAAGGTGACCAATGATGTTATGAAGCTGAACTATACCAAGTCAAACTCATTGATTGGTACCTACAAGGCTCAACCCTGCTTTGACAAGTATGGCAACATGTGGGTGGTGAGCTCCTATGGCAACGATGCATGCCCGGTGGCTATGCTTCCTGCCAGCAAGGTAGTGAAAAACTCGGTGGCAAAGACCGACTGGTTCCAGCCCAGTGGACTTGAGAGGCTGAGTACGGGTTCGATGCAGCGCTCCAGATTTGTGATTTCTCACAAGAACAACGTCAAGATTTACAACGATGGTGACTATTGGGGCAGTGAAGGTAAAATGGGCTACTTCTATTGCTGGGACAACTTTAATGAGGATCCCACTGTAGATAACTATACCCTCGTGAAGATTACTCACTTTGTTGATCAGAACAACGGAGTAGTTGACTGGATTCGTATTCGTCATATGGAAGAAGATGCAGATGGCTTGATTTGGGTCGGTCATCAGGGCGGTTTGTTCGTGCTTGACCCCGATGTGGTCTTCAGCGACCATCCCAATGTAGTACGTCCGTTTGTGACCAATTCTGGTGCCGATAACGGCTATCTTTGTGAAGGATTTGAAGTTTTCGATGTTGGTGTTGATGCCGACAACAACAAGTGGATTGCCACCAATAACGGTCTTTATTTCGTGTCTCCCGACGGCACTAGGGTTTATGAGCACTTCATGACCAGCAACAGCGATATCCCCGATGATGTTGTCTATGGCGTTGAATGTGACGTGGTTCATGGCCGAGTATTCATCAATACTGCCAGTGGAATGGCCGAGTATATTCCCGAAGGCAGTGCTGCCAGCCTGAACTTTGACAATGTTTATGCCTTCCCCAATCCCATCGAGCCTGACTTTACCGGCATGATCAAGATTGCTAACCTGATGTCGGATTCCTATGTGACCATTACCAACCGTGACGGCCAGGTGGTGGCACAGATGGGTCCCGTTTGGGGCAGCGCTCTGTGGGATGGCAGCGGCAGCAACGGCGAGCGTGTACCGACTGGCATTTACAACATTTATGCAGCACAGGGCGCCCAGCCTGCTGTTACAGGCACGCCTCATGCAACAGTGATGATCATCAAGTAACAATCATCCGACTTCAATCTCTTGAAGTGGTATATCTCTAAACAGGAGGGCGTGTCTTCACGACATGCTCTCCTGTGTTTATAGGGATGACAATGATGCTGAAAACAATAGAGCAATCATGGACTTTAACTCACCGGAATTCTATACAATAGCTTTTGTCGTGGCAATGGCCCTTGTGGCTATGCTCATGGGCAAGCGCGATCGTGCCGTGCCCTCGACGCATATTGTGCAGCTAGCGACAACCGCCGATGAAGGATATGCTGATGATGCCGACCTGCTGACCATGGAGGCCGCTGATGGGGGAGGGGTGATTATCAGGCGGACAGGACTGTCACTAGCTCCTGAGGAAACGGTCAACCTGATATTCACCATCAGCGAAGACGACTGCACCATTGTGGAGAAGAAAGGTGTGAGAAAACGGGCGGCGACAAGTCTGAGCGTAAGGGGAGAAGCCAAGGTAAAGTGCCTGCGGCCGATGAAGTACCGAATCCGCTATGAGAGCCATGTGACGAGCGCATGGGCAACATTCAGCTATGATGCTTCGGCCGCGCAGCCGTTGACGGTGCCTTTAAAATATTGACTTTTTGTTCCAACCCGCTGTGACAAAGCTCATACAATTTAATGTGAGAAATCACGTTATTATAATACAGATAAAAGAGATATAAAGATAATGAAAAAGCTATCAATAGTATTGTTTGCCGTGTTGCTGTCCGTGTCTACAGCCTTGGCGCAGAATGCCGTCGGCGATTGGATGATTCATACAACATTTGTTGGCAGCAGCGTGAAAAATGTTGTTGAGAGCCGTCATTGGGTGTATTACCTGTCGGCAGGCAACTTGTTCAGATTAGACAAGGAGACTTCCGAGAATGAATCGCTGAGCAAGGTGAACTACATGAGCGACATGGTCATCAAGCAAGTCTACTATAACAGTGATAAGGATTATCTTGTGGTGATATATGACAACTCTAATATCGATGTCATTCTCACTGACGGTTCGGTCGTGAATATGCCCGAGATCAAGGATGTTGCCATGACATCGGGAAAGGCCATCAACGACGTGACTTTTGCCGACGGTCTGATGTACCTTGCTACCGAATTTGGATATGTTGTGATTGACGACAATCGGTTTGTCGTCAAGGAGTCACATCTTTATGGAAAATCGCTGGTCAGCGTGGCGCAGGTAGGCGACATATTGTTACTCTCGACCAAAGACGCCTTCTACTATGGCATGGCCGATGAGTATCACGAGCAGTTGTCCTCGTTCGAGCTGGGCTCCGTGAGTTCCAACTCTCGCCTGTTTCCCATTAACGACAGCACATTCTTCTTCCTTACCACTACAAAAGTCCGCTTAGCGACAATGACACTTGATGAGGCTGGCAAGGCATCTTTCACCCCCAGTCTGATTATTGAAGGGAATTGCACCGTGGCCCAGAAGTCTCGTGGTGGCTACCTGTTCAATGTGCCCACATTGGGTAAGTACTTCACAACCGATGCTCATGGCGGCAATGTGGTGGCGGTAGATGCCCCTGGTGAATTGTGCAGTTGCCATCCCGATGGCAATGGCGACGTGTGGGCTGCAGGGCCAAAGGGCCTTCACGTTTTAGGTAATAACGATTTCTTTCTGCCCAATGCAATGAGTTTTGAGACTCCTTTCTGGATGACCTATAACAAGGAGTTAGACCGACTCTATGTCTCCACACCCGCTACCAATTACTTCTTCAGGAGTTCCTTCCCTTCGCAGGTGAATACCTATGATGGAATGGTTTGGAAGGATGTAACCCCCGATGGCGCTCCCATTGATGGATCATATTGGATAGAGTTCATGCCCTCCATGCCCAATACCTACCTGATGAGTACTTGGAAGAACGGACTGCTCAAGGTGGTGGACGATGAAATTGCCATGACCTATGGTACCGAAAACAGTCCCATGGTCTTGAAGTCCGTCTTGCATCCCATTACCAGCATCGACCGCAATGGCAACGTGTGGGTAATCCAGTCCCTTGAGAATGAGGAGCACCCGGTGATGGTATTGCCTGCCGCAAAGGCCAAACTCAGCCAGGTTACTGCCAGCGATTGGGAGACTCCCACAATCGAAGGTTTGTATACAGGCTCTAGCAAACGAGCCATTTTCCTGTCGACCAAGTACAGTTCCTATGACATCAAGATCTTTACCGACGGCGATTTCGAGAGGCCTATCGTGCTTTGGAACAGCAACGGAGCGACTTCTGGAAGACCGCAGCGAGAGTCATACACAACGCTTACCGACCAGGACGGACAAACTGTCTCATGGACCTATATCTTGTCTCTAGTCGAAGACCTTAACGGTAACATTTGGATGGGTACTACCGAGGGCATTTGTCTCTTTAATCCCGCGCTGGCATTCACAGGAAGTGGCTTCAATGTGGTCAGGCCCAAAGTGCCCCGCAACGACGGCACCGGACTTGCCGACCGCCTCATGGACGGTATCCAAGTCAATGACGTGGCTGTGGACGGAGCCAACCGCAAGTGGATTGCCACCCAGTCATCAGGACTTTTCCTGGTGAGCAGCGACGGAACGCAAATCATCAAGAAATTCAATACCAGCAACAGCCCGTTGGCCACCAACACGGTCTATAAGGTTTGCTGCAATCCCAACAGCAATTCTGTCTATTTGACGACTCCCACTGGAGTGTATGAGTATTTCAGCGACTCCAGCCCCGCCGAGTCCACCTATGATAATATCTATGCCTATCCCAACCCCGTGAGGCCCGAATTCTCAGGCGACGTGACCATTATGGGACTCATGGACAACTCGCTGGTCAAGATTGCCGATGCCAGCGGCAACGTCATCAGGCAGCTCAAGTCAACGGGCGGCATGGCCACATGGGACTGCTGTGACCAGCAGGGCGAGCGCGTCAAGTCAGGCGTCTATTTCGTGCTCTGCTCCAGGGCCAATGGCGGCAGCGAAGCCGTCGCCACCAAAATCGCCGTCATCCGCTAACCCATTCAACCCTTGTTGCCATTCATAACAACTTGTAGAATGTATTTCACTTGCTAACTCAGTACCTACTAGAAACTAGTCTTGTATTAAGGTGGGTTGTACGATAAAAACAGGGCTCGGCTGGAATTTGATTCCGGTCGGGCCCTGTTGAATATTGAGCAGGTATTTGTTTACTTGGCGGCGGCGAGCAGGTCGGGAGTCAAGGTGGGCATGGCGCCGTTCTGGGTGCAGACGTAGGCGCTGACCTTGACGGCCAATTCGTGGGCCTCGGGGACGGGCTTGCCGTTGAGAATGGCGGCGCAGAAGGAGCCTGTGAACGAGTCACCGGCGCCGACGGTATCGGCCACTTCAACCTTGGGGGTCTCCTGGAAGGACATTTGGCCACGGGTGAAGACGTAGGAGCCGTTGGTGCCGCAGGTGAGCACGAGCATGTCGAGGTCATACTTGCCCAGGATAAGCCAGCACTTGTTCTCGATGTCGAGGCCTGGATAGCCGAACATGCGGCCGATAATTACCAACTCCTCGTCGTTGATCTTGAGGACGTTGCAACGGCGCATCGACTGCTGGATAATCTCCTTGTTGTAGAACTGCTGGCGCAGATTGATGTCAAAGATCTTCATGCAGTCGTCGGGGGTAGCATCCAGGAAACGGTGGATGTTTTCGCGCGAAACGACATTGCGCTGGGCCAGCGAGCCGTAGCACACGGCGCGGCAGTTGGCCGCGATTTCCTCAATCTCGGGCGTGAAGGGGATGTTGTCCCATGCCACGTTCTCCTTGATGTCATAGGTGGGGATTCCCTCCTCGTTAAGCGTCACCTGCACGGTGCCGGTGGGATAGGGCACGCGCGGCATGAGGTACTTGAGACCATGCTCCTCGAGGGCTTCGATGGTCTCCTCGGCGAGCTTGTCCTCGCCCAGGGCACTGATGGCGATAGCGTTGTCATTGCCAAGGAACTGGCCTGCATGATAGGCGAAGTTGGCAGGTGCACCACCCAGTTTCTTTCCTTCGGGGAGAACGTCCCACAGGGCCTCGCCTAGACCCACTACATAACGTTTGTCCATATTCTAGTTTATAGTTTAATGTTTAGAGTTTAGAGGGATTGAGTTGCTTGATGTAGGTGAACAGGTAGATGACACCGATGGCCATCACTGCCACAGCGCCAGCCTGACCCATAGCATCGCTGGCAAAGCCCATGAACAGCGGGAAGATGGTACCACCGAACAGGCCCATGATCATCAGGCCGGAAACTTCGTTCTGCTTCTGCGGCATCGACTCCAGAGCAGTAGCAAAGCACATGGAGAAGATGTTGGAGTTGCCATAGCCCACGAGAGCGATAGCGGTGTACAGAATCCACTTCTCGGTGCCGAAGAACATGCCGCACATCGACAGGGCCATCATGATGACGCTGATGATGAAGAACGTTTTCATCTTGAGCACGCGCAGGAAGAACGAACCGGTCAAGCAGCCGATGGTACGGAAAATGAAGTAGAGCGAGGCGGCAAATGCGGCATCGTTAAGGGACATGCCCAAGCGCTCCATGAGAATCTTGGGAGCGGTGGTGTTGGTTCCCACGTCGATGCCCACATGGCACATGATGCCCAAGAACGAGAGCAGCACGATGGGTGTGCCCAAGAGCTTGAAGCACTCCACGAAAGTCGAAGGCTTGCCCTCGATTTTCTCTTCATGGATGGGTGTAACAGCCAGCAGAACCGTTGAGAAAGTACCTATCACAAAGAAAATGGCGAACAGCACGCGCCAGTCAAGTCCCAGACTGGGAATCACCGCCGTGGCACCCCACATGGCCAGATAAGGCGCGATGAACGAAGCTATGGCCTTGATGAACTGTCCGAAGGTGAGCGTCGATGCCAGGTTGCCACCACCCATCACGGTCGATACCAGCGGGTTGAGCGAGGTCTGCATCAGTGCATTGCCGATTCCTAACAGCGAGAAGGCGATGAGCATCACAGGGAAACTGTTGCCGAACAGTGGAATAAACAGCGAGAAGATTGTCACTATCAGTGACAAGAGCACCGTTTTCTTACGGCCGATTTTATTCATCAGCATGCCCGTGGGAACGCTGAAGATGAGGAACCAGAAGAACACCAGCGAGGGTAAGGTGTTGGCCACCTTGTCCGAGAGACCGAGGTCTGCTTTCACATAGTTGGATGCGATACCAACGAGGTCGACAAAGCCCATGCAGAAGAAGCACAGCATGACCGAGATAATCGCGATTTTATTAGTCTTTGCCATTTTTATTTTGTTTTTAAGCTACTGATTACGCTAATTAATACCAGCTATTTATTTTAACCGATGAATAATTGGCTAAATTCGTGCAATTCGTAGTTTTTGGTTTTTAGTAGTTGATTTGGTAAATCGTGGCCTTGCCGCCCTTGACCTTGAGGTTGGTGTAAGGCGTGGTAGGGAACACGAGGTTGGTCATCGCCATTTTGCCGTCGGCATCAAAGGCCTCGATGCTGCAACGGTCAACGAAGATGCGTAGCTGCTTGATGGCACCATGGGTGGGGGCAACGGTCACAACGGGGAAGGCCTCGCTGAAGGAAGCGTCACCGCTGGCGGTGCGGTCCATGGCAAAAGTCTGCTTGGCCGCATCATATTTCATCACCACTTGTTCGCCATTAGCATTGGACAGCGTCAATTCCATCGAGTTTTTCACATCCACAACGATTTCGCAGGTCTCGGTCGGCTTCTTCACCTTGGCACCGCGAGCAGCGAGCATTTCGGGTGAGGGCTTCACGCTGACGTAGGACTCCTCACCGTCGGTGAACAGGCCCAGGTCGCGGGGAATCGAGTTGGCGCTGCGGAACTGTCGGGTGGGCACCTGGTTGGCATACTGCCAGTTAGACATCCAAGCAATTACCACATGACGGTTTGCAGGTGCGTTATAGAACGATACCGTAGCATAGTGGTCTTTTCCGTAGTCCATCCACTTGGTGACCTTGGGCATCGATTCACAGGTGAACTTGTGGCCGTCGAAATCTCCCACAAAGTACTGTGTTGCCGAACCGCCGAAGGGACCACCGGGATTGATGTTGCAGATGAGTACCCATTTGCCGTCGATCTTCATCAGGTCGGGGCACTCCCACACGCCACCGTGATCGCCGTATTCCTTGCCGAAGGAGCTCTCATACTTCCAGGTCTTCAAGTCCTTGGAACTGTAGATGTTCATTTCCTGCCCAGCAGCGAGAATCATGTTCCAAGCCTTGATGTCGTTGTTCCAGAAGGGGTTCGGGTCACGGAAGTCGGGCACATCGCTCGTCAGTACGGGGTTGCCCTCATACTTCTCGAACGTCATACCGTTGTCGTGCGAAATGGCGATGGACTGCGTCTGGTTCTGTCCGGCGCTGGTATAGATGGCTACCACGTCGCCACCGTCGGTCACACAGGAGCCCGAGAAGATGGTTCCCAGGGCATCAGGCTCGATGGCGATGGGTTGGGGCGTCCAGTGAATCAGGTCGGTCGAGGTCGAGTGGCCCCATGTCATGTTCTCCCATTGAGAGCCAAAGGGATTGTACTGGTAGTACAAGTGCCACACGCCGTCCTTGTAGAACATACCATTGGGGTCGTTCATCCAGCCATAGGCAGGGGTATGATGATAGGCGGGACGGAAACGCTCACGGTTGCTCGCGTCAAACGTGTCGCTCACCTTCATCTCCCGCCAGCAAGCGAAATCCTTCACGGCACCTGTCGTGCGACGGTCGCCATGGAAAGAGATGTCAACGAGCACCTTCTTGTTGCCAAATCGCTGGATATCGAGGGGGACATAGTAATCCACCTTGTCCACAGCCAGACGCACGTTGAGCGTCTGCACCTGCTCGTTATTCACAATAACGCGCACGTAGGCGTTCTCCTCTTTCTCCTGCACGGGCAGCAACAGGTACTTGCCCGTAGCGTCAACCCGCAGCATGGCGTGGTTTTCGCTCAACATCTGGGGGGCCAGTGCCGTGGCCGATAAGGCCACGAGCACTGCCGCCATGATAGTTAATAGTCTGTTCATGATTGTAAAAGGTATGATTTGTTACCGTTTACTGGAACACTTTCAGATCCGAAATGGTGATATTGCCACCATAATTGTTGATACTCCAGCAGTTCTTCTGGATACCGTAGATACGGTTGGTATAGGCGCAAACATCGTTGATATACATCACCATGACCGAGTTGTCGGTGTAGATGTTGATGTGATAAACGTTGTCGGCAGGACGCTCGAACCAATAGCCGTCGATACCCTCGATAAAGCCCTTACCGGCACTACCTTCCTGCTCGAAGTTCACCTTGCGGTTGTTTTCGGTCTCGGGGTTGACCATGATCGTGTAATAGCGATCGGAGTCGGTGCCGCGCACCAGCGAGATGCCGAAGCGGTCCCAGTTGTTGGAGGTGGTCACCGTGAACGAGATGTGGTTGCTGGTTCCCAAGCGGTTGTACAGCACATAGGCGTCATCACCCGAGAGTTTGCCGTTGACACCGCTCAACTGGGCACCGTTGCTGGTCATCACCTTGACGGTCTGCTCCTTGTTGAACTTAGCAGCGATAGCAGGCACCTCGCCTAAGGTCAAAGTACCGTCGGCATGCTGGATGATCTTGTGGCACACCAGTGCGCCCGACCAGTTGGGCTCTCCGCCGGCACCCACATTGATATTCTTGTCGTGGATGGTATTACCCGTGCGGTAGGGGCACCAACCCCAAATGTAGCGGTCCTGACCGTTGCTAGCAGTCTTACCGGCATAGAATGCGCGGCTGTCGAGCACGCCCTCATGACCGTCACGGGGCCAGTTGGCACCGGGATCGTTGAAGCAGGCCTTGAGAGCCTCCCAAGAGGTAGCCATCATGTACTTCACCTTGCGGCTCCACGAGGCACGATAACCCTCACTGTACACGAGATACCAGTAGTTGCCCATCTTGAAGATGTCGGGGCACTCACACATGCGGTCCCAAATCATGGGGAAGTTGCCGGCGTGTTCCCAGGTCTTCAAGTCGCTGGACTTGAACTCGGCGAACTTCAGGTTGCTGGAGATGACCATGTGGTAAAGGCCGTCGTCGGCAACAAAGATCTGCGGGTCGCGGAAGTCGTTGTCCGAGTAGCCATAGGCCGAGCCCTTCAACATCCACAGGGCGTCTTTGGTCCAGTCCTTGAAATCGGCTGAGGTAGCCCTCATCACAGCTTCGCGGCCAAAACGGTCATGTCCCGTGTAATAGATATAGTATAATCCATCCTTCTCATTATAGATACAGCATCCTGTACCCAGGGCAGCATCCTGCTCGTCGGCCGAAGTGCCGGTCGGCAGCACCTCGCCCAGTGACTGATAGGTGGCGCCATCAACGGTCGACACGCCCCAGAAGGGGTGATAGTTGAAAGCGGCATTGTTGTCAAACTCCTGCAGGTAGAGCACCTTGAAGTGGCCTGCCTTGGCGTCATAGAAAGGCATCGGGTCACCACAACGGCCAATTGCCGGGTTGTAGTAGGTCTGGAAACCAGCCTCATCCACCGAATTAAAGAATGTGGTAGTGCCGGTCCAATCCTTTGAAGCATCGGGGCCGAAGTCTTCCTCGCTACATGCCGACGAAGCGACCATAAAGCAACACAGCAGCAATGCGCTGAAAATATTCTTGTACTGTTTCATGAGTCAATTAATGGGTTAAATAGTTGATAGCATTCTTGGTCATAATCTCAATGTTCTTGTGGTACTTCTCGGTATAACCAGCCTCGTAGGTGTAGGAATACCAGTCGTAGCAGCCCGAACCGACGCAGATGATACCACCCTTGCCGTCATGAGCGGGATACTCCCACAGCACGATAGCGCCGTCACCACCTACGCCGAGAACCCTACCGCCAGTGCGGTTGGTCCAAACGTCATAGTTGTCATAGCCACCCCAATCGGTACCAATGTGGTACTGGGCGGTGGAGTTGGTGATGTGATAGCCGGCATCGGTGCAGTAAACCTCGTTGGGATTGTCACCGGTTACGAGATTCTGATAAATGGCATGGCCATTCTGACCGTCAAAGATGCGGAAGGTCCACGGGCCGCCGCACAACTCGGCATAGGCCTCGTCTTGACCCCAGCAGTTGTTGGGAGTTGTCCACTCGTCATCACCAGTGGTGCCGATGAATGACGGCAGGTTAACAGCATAGCGGGTGAGCAGCAGTGCACCACCATTCTCGTAGAACTGACGCAGCTCGTTCAGGGTATTCATGGCATCGGTAGCTTTAGCGACAAAGTTGTCATGGCCATCCACGCCACCATCCACGTGCCAGTGCCACCAGATGAGCTTGCACTCCGACAGGTCGAGGGTGCCAGCACGCAGGTCGGCAAACGAAGCATACAGCGAGCTCTCAACATTGCCCAGCATCCACTGGCAAGCAGCCTGAGCCTCAGGATCAAGCTCGCTCATTGTGGGTGCAGAACCCAGGAAGAGGGCCTTGGGCTTGCTGATGGCAATTACCTTGACAGTATAAACGCTCTCGGCCGAATTGTTCTTCACCGTGTAGGTGACGGGCTGAGAGAAGTCTTGAGCCACACCCGAGGACGGGGAGATTGTAGCATTAGCGCTATAGGTAATGGTGGGTACCAGGTTGGTGATGTCGAGTGTTGCGGGAATATAGACAACAATCGTCTTGGCCTCCTGATCGATGCTACCCGTGTAGATGTCGTTGATTACAAACGAGGTGATGCGGGCCTCATCGTGGAGAACAGACAGCGTCCAGTCCATAAACACGTCACCGTTCTTGACGTGCAGCACCTTGGCGGCATCCATGTTGATGGTTTTACCCTGGCGAATGTTGCACACAGCGCCATCCGACATCTTCAATGCCGTTACCTTCATGGCCGAAGTCTCATAGACCTCGGGCAAACGAACGAGGATGGAACGTGAAGGCAAGTCGATGATTCCCTCAAAGTCGTCAAGGGAGAGCTGATCAATCATGCAGTTCCCCGACAACTCCAGGTCGCTGATGTTGTCATCGGAGCATGAGCTGAGCATCGTTGCGAGTCCGCAGCAGGCAAGACACGCACAGAATATATATAATATCTTAGCTTTCATAATTATTGTTATTTTATTCATCGGAATTTAACTATGTTGCTGTGATTACCAGTTGCCAATGTTCTGTGTGTAATGGCCATTGGAGGCTGAAATCTGGCTGAACGGGATGGGCAGGTACTCGTCCTTGTTGGCCGTGAAATGAGCGGCGCTGTAGATGGCGCAGTGGTCAATCTCTTCGGAGTAGTACTTGTTAAGCACCTGAGCAGCATCACCCCAACGCACGAGGTCGAAGAAACGTTCGCTCTCCATACCCATTTCCAGACGGCGTTCCATCTTCACAATCTTCACAGCCTGATCCTTGGAATAGCTGCCGCGATAGTTGCTGATGTACATCTTCACACCATAGGTGTTGGGATAGCTGGAAATCATCTGGGTGCTGGTAGCAGCACGTGAGCGCAGCTGGTTCACAAGGTTGATGGCCTGGTCGGCCTGACCTAATTGGGCGTAAGCCTCGGCACGCATCAACAGCACGTCGGCATAGCGGAAGACGATGCGGTTCATTGAGCTGGCCCAGTAAGATCCCTTAATGAGGTAGCTGCCGATGAGAGCAGGGTCAACATTGTGCTTGAGTGATACATAGTAGCCATACAGACCGTTGCTGCGGCTCCAAATGCTGGTCTCCTCCATCATGTAGTTGCGGTTGAACATGTAGGGCAGGCCGGGCATACCCACGGTAAGGAACAGGCGCGGGTCGGCGTTATCCTCATTCAAGTTGAAGTCCTTGTCGTTGAAGTTGTCGAGCAAGGGCAGACCATCGGCACCCGTGTGGTAAGCATTTACCAGGTTCTGCGAGGGCTTGTAGAAGTCGCAGCCACCGTCGGTCGCGCCGGGGATGTTGGGCGGAATCAGACCGTAACTCCAGTTCAGGTTACCATAGGTCGAGCCGTCGTTGCGTGAATACTGGATGGCCCAGATGCTCTCGATACCGTTCTCGTACTCCTCCTCGGGACGGAAGTTGTTGTGGATATCGTCCTCCAGACCATAGTTGGCATACAGGCTGGGATTGGTGAACTCGATTACCTTCTCCAGATCGCCCTGATTGATGCTGGTCACCTGGTTGCTCTTGGCGTCATCTTGGCGATAGGCCTTGTAGAGATAAACCTTAGCCAGGAATGCGGCAGCGGCAGCGCGGGTGGGACGTCCCTTGTCCTGCTGAACCTCGGGCAGCGTGTTATAGGCTTCCATCAGGTCATCGATGATGAGTTGCCAACCCTCGTCATTGGTGTACTGGGTGTTGGACAGCTCGTTATATTCATCGTAGGTCAAGTTCTCGTTAACAACAAAGGGGATGTTCTTGTACAGGCGCTTGAGCAGGAAGTGGCCGTAGGCGCGCAAGAACTTCATCTCGGCCAGGCGCTGTCCTTTCATGGCGTAGCTGTCGTCGGTCTCCTTGAGCAGAGCGATGGCGCTGTTCACGCGAGACAGGCTGTTGTACAACCTCACCCACATGTCATTAATGTTCCAGTTGGTGGTGAGTACACCCTGCTGGATTTCAAGCTGATGGAACACGTCACCGTCGCTGGTACCGTTACCACCCTTGTATGCATCATCACTACGGACGTCAAAGTTCCACATCGAGAATGAAGAATTGATGTCCTCGGCCGAAGTGAAAATGGCGTAGGCCGAAATGGCCATGGCCTCGGCATTCTCGGGCGACTTTACCTGTTCGTCACTGAGAGTGGCTTGGGGCTTGTGCTCATCGAGAAAATCATCACAAGACGTAAACAATGTGGTGGCGCTGAAGCAAACCAGACCGACACACAATATATTAAATATCTTTTTCATAGTGAATCCTGAATTTTAGAATGAAACATTAAGACCGTAGGTCACATTGAGAGGAATAGGATAGCCGAAGTTGGGATTCTCGGGATCCACACCAGTGAATGACTTGCTCTTGATTGTCAGCAGGTTTTGGGCTGACACATACATGCGCAGACGGGCAATGTGCAACTTGTCACACACGTTGCTGCCAAAGTTGTAACCCAACTGGATGTTACGCATCTTAGCAAAGGAACCGTTCTCAACAAAGTAGCTGCTCACGCGTTTCTCGTTGTTGTTGTCCATAGTGCTGACAGCGGGAATGTTGGAGCTGGGATTATTGGGAGTCCATGCGTCGAGCAAGCGACGGCCCTTGTTCAGGTTGGTGATATTCAGACCAGCCCACAAGTCGGTCTCGCGTTTCAGATCGCTGATGACGTCAACGCCCTGCACGCCCTGCCAGAACATGGTGAAGTCCAAGTTCTTGTATTCAAGATAGATGTTCAGACCCCAAGTGAAGTCGGGCACAGGCGAATAAATCCATTTCTGGTCCTTCTCGTTGATAACACCGTCTTCGTTAAGGTCTTTCCAGCGAATGCGACCCAGGCCGGCACCATTCTGTGCGGCGTGGTTGTCAATCTCGTCCTGACTCTTGAAGATGCCGTCATATACATAACCCACCTGGGCACCCATTGGATGTCCGACAACGCTCTCAACGCCGTTACCGCCAAAGGTGCCGGCTGCTGCCAGAGTCTCGGGAAGCTTGGTCACCTTGTTGCGATAGGTGCCGATGTTACCAGAAATGTCATACTGGAAATCACCAACGCTGCCGCGGTAGCCCACGTTCAACTCGATACCCTTATTGGTCATCTCACCTGCATTGATCCACTGGCTGCTGCCTTCACCCATCACACCGATGCCGGGCATGTAAACCAGAATGTCGGTGGTCTTCTTGTAGTACCACTCAAACGAGCCGTAGAGTGCATTGCGAAGCATGCCGAAGTCAAAACCAAGGTTGGTCTGTGTCGTGGTTTCCCACTTGAGGTTATCGTTACCCAACTGGTTGCGCTTGAAACCGCTGGGAAGTGTTTGGCCGCCATTGGTACCGGCAATGTCATAACTGGTACCGTAGCTCTGGCCACCGAATCCGGCTTCACCATAGTTGCTCTCGAAGATGGTGTAGCGGGCAATGTTGGAAATTTCCTGGTTACCGGTCTGTCCCCATGATGCGCGCAGCTTGAGGTTGTCGAGCCACTCCATGCGCTTCATGAAGGGTTCCTCACTGATGCGCCAACCAAGGCTGACCGAGGGGAAAGTACCGTAGCGGTTATTGCGTCCGAAACGGCTTGAACCGTCGTAGCGCATGGTCAGGCTGGCCAAATAGCGGTCAGCGAAGGTGTAATTCAACTTGCCGAAGAAGGACACCAGTGTGTAGCCCTCACCCGAGCCGTATGCCTCGGCCTCACCGACTGCTGCGTTGGGCCACATGTAATCGGGATTCAGAACTGCAAAGTCATAGGCCTTACCGCTGAGCCATGAGTCATCCTCACGGTTGAGCTCGGTACCGATCATGATGTCGCCGCGGTGTGCGCCGCGCTCCAGGTTGTAAGTAGCGATGGCATTCCACATCCACTTGGTCCAGTGCTCCTGCTTGGCCTCAACGGCATTGGTCGGATTAGCCACGGTGCCCTCGGTAATGGGATAGGTGAAGATGCGTTGCTGTTTCTGTGAATAGTCAAGACCAAAGGTTGTCTTCAGGTTCAGGTCCTGTATCGGGTTGATGTTGATGAAAGCATCACCGAACATGCGCCAGTAGGTGTAACGGTTGTCGCTGTTACGGTCCAGACGGGCAACGGGGTTCTCACGGTCGGGATAACCGCCAACGGGACCGGCGTAATGGCCATCGGTCGTGTAAACAGGCAGTGACGGGTTGAACTGCAGCACATTCTCCAGGAATCCGCCAGGAGCCTGAAGTTCATTGGTGCGGTTTACGGTGAAGTGCTCACCCACGGTCACAATCTTGCGGTCGCCAACATTCAACAGCTTGTAGGTCGAGTTCATACGGGCAGACAGGCGCTGGAAGTCTGACTTCTTGATGATACCGTCGTTCTTGTAGTAACCCAATGAGAAGAAGGAAGTACCATTCTCGGTACCCTGGCTCAGCGAAACGTTATACTGCTGAACAAGGCCTGTGCGGGTGGTCTCCTTGAACCAGTCGGTGTCGGCTGCGGGAGTCATGCCTGCAGGATCCAGGAACTTGCTCATCGTGATGGCGTTGAGCATGGGAACGCCCTGAGCGTCGTAACTCCAGTCATAGTGGTATCCCAGACCATTCAGGTTGGGATTCAGACCGTCGTTCACATAACCTTGCCACATCGTTTGGCCAAACTCCTTGGCGTTCAGCACTTTCATTTTGTGGGCATAGGTTTGTACTGACAAGCTGGCATCAAAGTCAATCTTCACTTTTCCGTCCTTGCCGCCCTTGGTGGTGATGATGATGACACCGTTGGCTGCGCGGCTACCGTAGATTGACGCCGATGCGGCATCCTTCAACACTTGGATGCTCTCGATGTCATTACCGTTGAGTTCGTGCATACCGGCCTTGGTGGGAACACCATCGATGATGTAAAGCGGGTCGTTGTTGTTGAGGGTACCTGTACCACGGATGCGCACTGTTGCAGCACCCGAGGGGTTACCGTCGGCCGAGATGTTCATACCCGGCACGCGACCTTGCATCGCCTTGATGGGGTTGTTCTCGTTTTGCTTTACCAGATCGGTTACGCTAACAACCGACACGGCACCGGTCAGGTCGGCCTTGCGCTGTGTGGTATAACCGGTAACGACAATCTCGTTGAGGGCAAGTGCGTCCTCTTTCATGGTGATTACCATGCCATCGCTGGCCGGCATCTCAACATTGAGGTAGCCCACATAGGAGAATACGAGCGTTGCCCCGGGATTGACTTTGATGGTGAAGGTGCCGTCAAAGTCGGTCACTGTACCATTGCTGGTACCTTTCTCAAGCACAGTGGCGCCGATGACGGTCTCTCCTGTCTCGTCAACGACGGTTCCTGTGACTTCTGTTTGCGCATACACTATGGTACACGTCAACATGAGCATGAAGCTGAGTAGAAATCTTTTCAGTACGTTCATTGTTCTGTTGGTTTTGGTTAATAAATATGATAGTTTATGTCAATTCTTGGCAAAGTTAACTTATTGTAACAATGAGGACTATCAGTTTTCGTTCTTCGGCTTTCAAATTTGTTGCAATGTATCATTTATATCATCCAATGAACGATTTTTACAAGTATCAGTACCAGTACCGCTCCACGCTAAGCCGCAAAGTCGCTAAGTTATTTCAAACAATAAGAACAACAAAACAACAACCCAAACAACAAAATAAGACCGCCTTAAAAAGTTGTTTGAGTTGTTGTTTAATGTTTGTTCTAGGTGTTCGAATAGTAGGCAGATGCCCTTCGTGAAATTAGAGAGAAGGGTGCGAATGCCTAATTAGTTCAATTTGTGAAATTCGTTGTTTGTTTTGTATCCGTGTCAGGACTTGCGCGACTCACCAGGCACAGTGCCGAACTCGTCCTTATAGCACTTTGTGAAGTAGGAAGGCGAGGCAAAGCCCACCTGGTAGGCGATTTCGCTGACGGTGAGGGTTGACTCCTGCAGCAGCCGTTGGGCCTGGGCCAGCCTGGCCTTGCGCAGCAGGTCAATCGGGGTGTTGCCTGTCAAGGCCTTTACTTTGCGGTAAAGCTGTACGCGGCTCAACCGCATGTCGGCTGCCAGGTCCTCCACACTCAGGTTGCTGTCAGATAGGCGCTCTTCAACTATCTTCTTGAATCGGGAAATGAAGGAATCCTCGATGGGTGCCGAGGTGACTGCGGTTTCCTCGGCAGGTGCAGTTGTACTCTCGACAGCAGCTTTCACTCCCCACAGGTCCTTGAGCTGGTGGCGGCTTTGCAACAGGTTGTCGATGCGGGCAAGCAGCAGTTCTGGCGAGAATGGCTTGGTGATATAGGCGTCGGCCCCGCTTTCATATCCCTCGATTTGATGTTTTTCCAGCGCTCGGGCTGTGAGCAGGATGACAGGAATATGGCTCGAGATATCGTCCTTTTTCACCTGTTGGCAGAATTCCAGTCCGTTCATCACGGGCATCATCACGTCTGACACAATCAGGTCGGGCACTTGTTCTCGGGCCAGTTCAAGTCCACGTTTGCCGTCCTCGGCTTCCAGCACTCGGTATTGTCCATGCAGGATGGACTGCAGATAGGTGCGGATGTCGGCATTGTCATCGACGATGAGTACTGTGGGAGCATCCTCGTCTTGTTCGGGAGCTTCGGCGGGTATGGTGATGGGTTGTGACACGGTGATGGAATCAATCTCAGCACTCGTCATTTCGGGGCCGGGTGTCCCCACTTGAGCATCAAGCATCTTGTTGATGAGGCGGGTGAGGCGCTGAGTATTGCGACGAACGATGCTAAAGAGTTCACGCGCATTGTCACTCGCATCGCGGAAGTCATTGGTCCTTAACAACTGGTCAAGAGGGCCCTGAATGAGCGTTAGCGGTGTGCGCAGCTCGTGGCTCACCTGAGTGTAGAAGTCCAACTTCTCGCGTTCCATCTGGATGCGTTCGTCCTGGATGCGAGCCCGCTGCAGGTAGTACATGTAGATGCCGACAAGCAAAGCCAATAACAGGAATATTGCGGCCAGTGCCACAAAGATGAGCGTGCGTTGGTTGCCCAACTGATCCAGGTATTGGCTGGCCTTCTCATGCAGCTGCTCGAGGTTGCGGGACTGACGCATGATTTCCTCGCTCTCCATCAGCAACACGCGGGCATTGTCCTGAGTGACTAGTGCCGACATCAGTTTTGTCTCCTTCTCATAGGGTTTCCCTTCGAGAATATCCATCGCCAGTTGCAATAACTGGTCGCCGTGAGTGGGGTAGATGTAGGACGCATCCAGTAGCGAGTCCATCACCAGACGGATGCCACCATTCTCGCCCGGCAGGCCATCGATGCCGCAGAACAGCGGCAACACTGCACCTGCCTCTTTAAAGGCCTTGCGCGCGCCCATCGCCGTGCGGTCGTTCATGCCGAACACCAGATCAACCTTCTCCCCCTTGTTCTTGTCGAGCCATTGCTTGACCGTGTTGTAGGCAGTTGGTTCGGTCCAGTCCCCCTGCAACGTTGCAACCACCTGGATGTCCGGGTGCTGGGCGATGGCCTTCCTGAAGCCGTTGTGGCGCTCGATGGCGGGCGAAGAACCCTTCAAGCCCATCACCTCGATGATGCGGCCACGTTCATTCAGCCGTGTGGCGACATATTCGCCCATCAGGTGCCCCATTTCATAGTTGTCGGCACCCATATAGGCGGTGTATTTTTTTGTGTTGGTCTTGCGTTCAAACACAATTACCGGGATGCCCTTGTCATAGGCCCTGTCGATGGCAGGCGATATCGTCGACACCTGGTTGGGGGCCACAATCAGCAGGTCAATTCCAGTCCCGACAAGGCTGTCAATCTGTTGGATTTGTCGCTCATCGCTATCATAGGCAGCCGCAAAACGCAACTCAACATTCTCATGGAAATAGGCACCGATCTGCAACTCAGAGTTCTGCTTGTCGCGCCAGATGTCGTCAGAGCACTGCGACACCCCGATGCGGTACTTCTTCTCTTCTGGCGTGCAAGACGCCAACAGCCCAAAAATTACCAGTATAACAAAAGCAAATTGACAGTATTTTCGCATTTTCATTAACATTATAGCCAAAAAACACATTAAATAATTAACGTGGCGCTAATAAAAAGCCCAATTGGCCTGCAAAATTGCTAAATTTCTAGAACATATCAAAATTTCCCGCCCTCTAATTAATAACACCTACCAAAATCAATAAGAAATAGATGAAGGCCTTTTTGAAGCCGCCATCAATAAGATGCAGTGACATCACCGTCTAGTGGGTATGCGTATTTAAAAAAAGAGAAACTGATGATTTAGTGCTGTTGCGTTTGCCGGGCCTTGCGCGTGGCGATGCGGTTGATGAGGTAGCCCGTGAGCAGAATCAGGATTCCGAAGAAGACATAGAAGCTGGGCATAAAGATTTTGGCAGGCAATGTATATTCTGCTAAATGTATATCGCGGGTAAGTCCCAAATAAAACGCCAAATGCGCTAGCAATAATGCGACACAATACACAAAGCCAATAACGAATAACAGGCGCCACACGGTACCCCACAAGCCATAGCCGAACAACTGCCTGTAACCGATGATATAGTAAAGCGTCACGACGACGAATATGATCGAGAGGACTGTGATCTGCTTGAAAATGAACCAGCACGGCACCATCAGCAGGAAGAGAGACACCATCAGGGTGGCAAAAAGGACCTGGATAAAGAACCCCTTGGGCAACGTGTGCCGCGAGTGGCGCGGTGAGTAGCGGAACATGACCCAGGTAGGGAAGATGATAGCAAAGGACAATATCAGCATGGACCAGCTGAAATGCGTTTCATACCATTCATAAAACGGCTTTGATACATTTGTCATGTCATTTCCCTCATCCACAGTAAAGCCAAGTTCTTGGTAATCAATACCATATCCGAGACCATTAAATTCAGGTAACAACCAATGGAAGATGACCGCATAAGCTACCGCGAGAATGAACAGCATCTTTACGGGCGGAAAACTCACCTGGCGCTTGCCGCTGATGTAGTCACTGATGAAGTAACCAGTGCGAAACAGCAGCTTCCACACGCTGTACAGGACAGAACGCGAACGCGATCTCAAGCCCCACATGTCCATCACGCTCTGGCGCACGCTGTGCCACCCGATACGCCCAAAGCTTGCCCGCTGAGAGCATGTAGGACAATAGTGGCCCGTGAAGGTGAAACCGCAGTTGTTGCAGCGGTGCTCCTCCTCACCCTGGACGTATCGCATCGGCTCGCGTTGCCAACGCCTGAAACGCGCGTTTTGTTCTTTCAAAGAATGCCAACCCATCCTCATTTAAAATCAATCAAACAGGAATGAACAAACTATTTCTCTGCAAAAGTATAGAAAAACCTTCATAAAAATTCCTTACCACTCAAAAACTGAAAACCAACCAATTATTTCACAGAAAAAGGGAGGCACTTCTTTCAACGACATCAAGGCCAAGACTCCCACCAACAGCCCCCCCCTAGCTTGACCGGTTAGCCACAATCCTCAATAAGTAACAAACATGTCGCAAGAAAAATAAAAAATGCCAACAATCTATTGATTGTCAGCACCCTGTACCCGGAACCGGATAGCGTATGGCATCATCAATACTTGCTAAGAATCACTTAACCTCATAGATTTTCAGCCCATTACACCACATCAAGGATGAGTTTCACTGATTGTCATGGAAATACAACCGTCCAAATGTTCAAGTAAAACGATAGCGAAGTTCAGATTAATTATTTGAATTGGCATTGTGTTTAGATTGCTGAGTAATACTAGTGGACAATTCTGATAAATCTTCCAACTCAATTATTTGCAATTGATCTTTTGATGGATTTTCAATTATAGAAACTCTTCGTGCGTGATTCATAATGATATCATCAAAGAGATTTCGAACTAATCTACCATTCGGAAAGTTTTCAGTCTTGTTATTTACAACCTGGACAAGATACTCCTTAATACAATTAGTAGCTGCTAGACTCAATACATAATCGTTTTTATTACACATTCTTAGCAAGATATTGTATAGCTCATCAGCATTGTAATCATCAAATTCTAAGAATGTATTAAATCTTGATTTCAAGCCTGGATTAGAAGCAAAGAATTTATTCATGGGTTCAGTATAACCTGCTACAATTACAACCAGATTATCTCGATGATCCTCCAATGCTTTCGTTAGTTCGGTTAAACATTCTCTACCATAAGAATCACTATTATCGTTTTCAGTAATGCTATATGCTTCATCAATGAAAAGCACACCTCCAATAGCCCGTTTAATGATATTTTTAACTTTCAAAGCTGTTTGTCCTTGATATCCAGCAATTAGATCAGTTCTTGATGCTTCAATAAAATGGCCTTTTGATAATAAACCTATTCTTTTATAGATGTGGCCAACAATTCTCGCAACGGTAGTCTTTCCTGTTCCTGGGTTTCCTGTGAAAGCAAGATGTAGAGTACTTTTCTCAGAAAACAAATTGTTTGCTCTTCTCAACTTTTGCACTTGTTGATAACTTATTAAATCTCTAACTTTTGATTTAATACTTTTTAAACCGATGAGACTGTTGAGCTCAGATAATAAATCCTCAAGAGATCTACCATCCTCTGAATTAATGTCATGGGATTCTGTTTTTACTATATCCAGTATTCTTCGATAGCCATAAAACCTGAATAGACAATCTTTGAAGTCTTTACATGTTGCAATAAGTTGAGGATTATCTGAATGTGCTTTAGTAATCCGAGATAAGGCTAAGATAATCTCTCTAGTTGACTTCTCATCTTCTTGAATGACAATATCATTAATTAAATTAGTGAATTGCCCTTCTTCCCCTATTAAGTAATCAAGCTTTGATGCTTCAGTTTTTAATTGTTGAGAATACTTCATTTTACTTATAAAATACCTAACAGATTCAATATGAATTGAAGAATAGAAATGAATAATGCAGCAGAAACAATCACATATAAGAGAGTATTACTATTTACTACTTGCTTTTGTGATGAACTCTGCATTGATGAAACATCCTTTTTTATTTCTTTTATCTTTTCGATAGTCTTTTTTAAAGCCTCAATCGTTCTTTTATTCTCATCACTTGCATTTAGGGCTTGTTCACTTGCTTGTAGAGCCTGTTCACTTGCTTCCTCTGCTTCACGAATAGCAATAAGAATTCCTTGAATATAATCTTTATCTAGAGCCTCAAATGCATCATATACATCAGAGAATTCATAAAACACGCTTCTTAGCGTTTCGTTTGTTCTTATAAATTGATTTTGCACTTGAAGTGAATAGTTATTCATTTCTTGTCCTGTTACTTTATGATCCCATAGGCCATGCCAACAATCAACCTCAAATTCTTGCAAAGTTATTTCATCAGGGACGGTGCTAGCAAATTGTTGTATGCTAGATTTTGCTCGATTAAAGTTATGGGGTTTGATTAATTCGCTTGATTTGGCTCTTACTTTTTTGCTTTTAAAAGTCCCTTTTTCACTACAAAGCAAAGGATTAATGTTTTCCCTCAATTCAATTAATTGTTCTCCGTTTAAATCCTTAATCTCGGTCGTACATCCCAAATAATTAAGATGGTCAGCATATTTTCTAACAGCTTTTAAATGACCACAACCAACGTAAAACGATTTGTTATTCATGATGCCCTCAACATAGTCATATCCTTTACCAGTTATCTCAATGATGAACTGTATGATGGAATCTTTTCTTGGACAATGAACAATCCATAATTCTTTTTTTTGACCCATTGATATACGTGTTAAATCAGTTAATAATATAAGGTTTAAAAACTATCTAGTAAAGAATCGATCTGGTCAAGATTCGTCAAATTCTCTTCATTATTAGCAGACAATCTATAGTTGTTGCTTTCTATTTTATTATGATTCTCTTGGGTAGAGTTGATTGAATCCTGTATTAGGCCTTTAGCGAGTTGATGGCGTTCTCCAATATTCTGAACTTTACTTTCTTTTGTTGCCTGCAGTTTAAGCGACTGAACATCTAACAACTTGTTTTGAGTATTGAGGATTTGGTTTCCGGTCGAAATCCTATTTCTTTCATTAAGCCGTTTTTGTTTATTAGCAATAGCTCTATCTATTAGATTGAGAGCGATAGCACCAATGATGCCACTTACTAACGCACCGAAGAAAATACCCAATATGCTTGCAAGGCTACCAAATAATGGGATTTCAAAAGCAAAAATCGGGATACTGAGTAAACTCTTTTCAATAACTTCGCCTAATACTAACGCACCTCCAGCCGTCAGTCCTGCTATAAGTATTTTGCTTACTTCCAGTATGATAATACTCAATGGCTGCGCCCTGTTTGCAGGATCCATTATGAAACGAATCGCTTCTTTTACTGATGAATAACCTTGTTTGAAAAATATCCAGACCTTTTTTATCAAATTAACGATGGGCCCAAAAATAGCGGTAGCGACAGATGTTATTAGGGTGTTTCCTGCGGTTATCAGATGTTGCCCAATGTTATGCGTAAAACTACGTATTGCTTCTTTAATTGAAGCCAAAAAGGTTTCCAGGCTTCTTTTTCCTGACTTGAACCAGACTATTAATTTTCTTATGATGTCTTTAATTAAGGAAGCTAATAACCCCATTACTGCAGCTCTCAAAGCTTTTCCACCTATGCGAAATGCCTCATTCCTCTGAGATTGTTTGCCTGCCTCAATTGAACGCTGTTCACCTTCTTCTTTTTGTTTTGCAAATTCTTCCCTTGCTTGTTTATCTTTATCTCTATATTTTTGCTCTAATTCTTCTGAAATGTCAAATATCTCTGCCGGTTTCTGACCTTTTTTATTAGGATTGTCTAGCCATTCCTGCATCGGAGTATCGCCTTTTGATCGATTATGGCTAGAGTCCATCTCATTCAAATTAGCATTGCCATTGGCAAAAGAAACCCTTTCTTGTTGCGACAAATGAGCATTTGCGCTAGGGTCTCTAATTATCTCTGCAGCAGGAATTGTATGGTCATAATCTGTCCCCCTTTCCCTTGACCCTACTGGGCGCCCTTTGTCGTATGGTTGCCTAGCTTCTTTCGTTACATTAGCTACTAGTTTTCCACCTCTCGACGTATGTAATTTCACAGAACCGTCATTGGCATGTTCAAAATTACTTTGCCATTGATCGTACCGTTCCTGATAATTAATTTGATCATTATGAGATGCAATATTGCCGCTTTCAAAATTCTGGGTTGTCTGAATGTGTGCATCATCACTTAAATCCAATTTCAAACCACGGTTTTCTTTAATAAAATCTTCACCAGCTACAACACCAATTTGGTTAATAACTTGTTCCCACACAACATTTAGAACCGTTTTACCGATAGTGTCAGGCTCTCCAATTTTTGTGTAGTTTTCTTCTAGTGTTGATAATTCCGAAAATTGACTCTCAAGATCTGTCTCCAATTGACGTTCTAGATCTTCTAAATAAGATGATTCATTTTCATTTGAATCACAAGGTGTCAATTCATCAAGAAGTTCATTTTGTTGCTCTTGTGCCATGTGATACTATGTTTTAAAGCCATTGTTTAAAGTTTAATAGTAAAAAGCTGTTAGACGGTATAAACCGTTCAATCTGCAAAAATACTTTGTGCTCGTCCACAATAATTTATCGCGAATCGCTTATCGTTGAATTATATTGCAAATATACACATTATTTTATTACAATGCCATTTTTAGAAACAAATTTCTACTCGTAAAGTTTCATTAAAATTGATTGTGCAATAATAATGGCGCAAAAAGGAACAATCTGTTTTTTACGGGTATTTGTTTCAGACATGTTGGAATGTAAGCAAGTGAAAAAGAAAAAATGTTTTAGTAGAAAAACAAAAAAGACGCTGTATCTATTTGAGACACAGCGCATTGCTTATTTGATTGGTACCCAGAGCCGGGGTCGAACCGGCACGGGTGTTACCCCATTGGTGTTTGAGACCAACGCGTCTACCGATTCCGCCATCTGGGCTTCGAAGCGGGTGCAAAGGTAAGTCAAATTTTTGAATTAGGAACAAAAAAAACACATTTTTTTGCTGTTGACGTGATTTGTGATGTCAAATGGTGCCTGAAACGAAGTTTAAATATTGAATCAAAAACTTTTTTGCGGGATGATGAAGTGACATTAGGCAAAGTTTTATAACTTTGCAGGTTGGAAAGTAATGAACAAGAAACCTAATAGGCTATTATGATATGATGACCCCAAAAGACAAACCGATGGTTGATCAGGAGAAGCCGTTGTACATTGTGACTGGCTCTACCGATAGCATGGGCAGTGTGATCACCCGCAAGCTCGCTGAGCAGGGCAAGGCTGTGCTGCTTGCGAGCCGCGACCTGCAAAAGGCCGAGGCCTATGCCGCGCAATTGCGCACGGTAACGCGCAACAAGGATATCACATGCCTGCAGTTGGACCTGAATTCGTTTGCACTGGTCAACGACTTTGTGAATCGCTTGCGTGCACTGAACCGCCCCATTGCGGCACTCGTCAACAATGCCGGCCTGCTGCCTCGCCGCAGCGTGATTTCGCCTGACGGCTTTGAGCATGCGGTCCAGGTTAATTACCTGAGCACGGTGCTGCTGTCGATGAAGGTCTATCCGCTCATTCAGGAGGAAGGTAGCATCATTTTGTCAACCAGTGTCTCGCGCCGATTTGTGACATTGCCCTATGAGTTTCCCGCAGTGTCTCATTTCACTCCGTGGGGAGCCTATGCTCAGAGCAAACTGGCGCTGACCTTGTTCTCGATATACATGTCGAGTGTGATGAAGACTCGCCGTGTCGCTGTGAACTGCGTTAACCCGGGCCTGCTCAAAGCCGGTGCTTTGGCGATGTCGCGCTGGATTGACCGTGTGCCCGACACCCTGATGCGTGGCATTCCCAGTCCCGAGGCAGGCGTTGTTCCCACCATGCGGGCATTGGAGAGCAAGGATACAGGCTATCTCTTCTCAGGTGCCGACAAGCAGGTCAAGACATCGACGATGCTCAAGAACCGCGAGATGTTCATTCGCGTGTGCAATGACACAATGCGCATCTTGAAGGAGCATTTGGATAAATGACAAAATGAATTTTTACGAGTGGATTTATTTCGGTAAGTCCACTCTTGGTTATTATTGAATGAGGATTTTGACCGAAAACGACCGTCTGCGTTCTGACAGCACTGTCGCAACGATAGGCATGTTTGACGGGGTTCACCTGGGACATGCCACACTGGTCGATTTCCTCAAGCGGCAAGCATCCGAGCTGGGCAAACAGTCGCTTGTCGTCACCTTCAAACGTCACCCGCGGCAAGTGCTGCATCCCGACGAACCATTCCATCTGATCATGCCCGGTGAGGAGCGGTTGACGCAAATCGCATTACTGTCTCCAGACATGTTGTTGCCGCTTGACTTCACGTCCGAACTTTCGCAATTTGATTCCAGCAGCTTCATCGAGCTGCTGCGTGACAACTATGGCGTGAGCGTGCTGGTTGTTGGTTACAATCACCATTTTGGGCACAATAGGGGAGAGACATTTGAAGACTACTGCCGCCACGGCCAGCGTTTAGGCGTGAAAGTGTTGAAGGCCCCTGAATATCTCGGCCGGTTTGCACCTGTCAGCTCCACCATCATCCGCAATCTCATTGCCGCCGGCAAGGTCAGTGATGCGCTGAATTGCATGGGGCGGCCCTATCGGTTGTCGGGCCGTGTCGTTCATGGTTTCCGCAAGGGGCGCGAACTGGGATTTCCCACGGCCAATGTGGGCGAGGTGGACCCGCAGTTGCTGCTGCCCCACAACGGCGCTTACGCAGTCCTGGCACATGTCGCCGGGCAACAGATTCAGGGCATGGCAAACATCGGCATGCGCCCCACGATGGATAATGGCGGCAGCCTGAGCATCGAGGTTAACCTGTTTGACTTCCAGGACGATATCTATGGCCTGCCAATCACGTTGGAATTCATCAGTTTCTTGCGCCTTGAATTCAAGATGTGCGGCATCGATGAGCTCAGGCAGCAACTTGCCCTCGACCGCGACAATGCCAAGTCAAAACTACAAGATTATTTAACAAATTTACAATCATAATAATATGGACGTTATCAACCTGTGTGACCAAAACTCGCTTGTGGGCCAGTTCATGAGCGAAATCCGCAACAAGGAGCTCCAGCAAGAGCGCCTGCGTTTCCGCGCCAATATCCAGCGCTTGGGTCAGATTATGGCCTATGAAATTTCTAAAAAGCTCATTTACAATACGGTGGGCGTGACTACGCCACTGGGTGTGAAGCAGTGCAATGTGTTGGATGATCATGTGGTGCTTGCCACGTTATTGCGTGCAGGCCTGCCGTTCCATGAGGGATTTTTGAACTTTTTTGACGGTGCCGAGAACGCCTTTGTGTCGGCCTACAGGAAATATTTCCCCAAGACCGATGATTTTGTTGTCCACATCGAGTATATCGCCAGTCCGCGCCTTGACGACAAGACGCTGATTATCGTTGACCCGATGCTCGCCACCGGCTCGTCGATGGAACTCGCCTATCAGGCGCTCGTGACCAAGGGACATCCTGCCCACATCCATGTGGCAAGCGTTGTGGCAACGCCACAAGCCATTGAGGTGGTGCGTCAGCATCTGCCCGAGGACAAGACCACGTTGTGGACCTGTGACATCGACGACGAGCTCAACGAGCACAGCTACATTGTGCCTGGCCTGGGCGATTGCGGCGACTTGCTCTACGGCGAGAAAGAGTGATTTAGTTCTTGATATACTAGAACATCTGGTTATTCTGGACCAATTGACATAAGAAAACTGACAACTGCAATGGTACGCAAATATGATTACCTCATCATCGGCTCGGGTGTGGCCGGTATGAGTTTTGCCCTCAAGGTGGCAAAAACAGGGACTGTGGCACTCGTGTGCAAGTCCAAGATGGAAGAGGCCAACACCGACCTGGCTCAGGGCGGTGTCGCCACCGTAACCAACCTCGAGGTGGACAACTTTGACAAGCACATCCACGACACAATGGTCGCCGGCGACTGGCTCAGCGACCCCGAGGCCGTGAAAAAGGTCGTTACCGAAGCCCCTGCTCAAATTCAGGAGCTCCTGGGCTGGGGCGTGGACTTTGACAGGAACGAGAAGGGCGAGTTTGACCTGCACCGCGAGGGCGGGCACAGCGAGTTCCGCATCCTGCACCACGCCGACAACACCGGCCACGAGATCCAGGTGTCGCTCATCGAGACGGTCAAGAACCACCCCAACATTGATATCTATGAGGACCACTTTGCCGTGGAGATTCTCACCCAGCACCACTTGGGCAAAATCGTCACGCGCCGTACGTCCGACATCGAGTGCTATGGCGCCTATGTGCTCAATCAGGAAACCGGCGAGGTGGACACTTTCCTGTCCCGCGTGACGCTGATGGCAACGGGTGGCGTTGGTTGTGTTTATCACACCACGACCAACCCGCTGGTGGCAACCGGTGACGGCATTGCCATGGTCTATCGCGCCAAGGGCACGGTTCAGGACATGGAGTTCGTCCAGTTCCATCCCACGGCCCTGTATCATCCCGGCGACCGTCCCGCGTTCCTCATCACCGAGGCCATGCGCGGCTATGGCGGCGTGTTGCGCAACCTGGGCGGCGAGGAGTTCATGCAGAAGTATGACCCGCGCCTCTCGCTCGCTCCGCGCGATGTGGTGGCCCGCGCCATCGACAACGAGATGAAGCAGCGAGGCGAGGACCACGTCTATCTCGACGTGACGCACAAGGATGCCGAGGAGACCAAGCACCACTTCCCCAACATCTACAAGCACTGTCTGGACTTGGGCATCGATATCACCAAGGAGTACATCCCCGTGGTGCCTGCGGCCCATTACATGTGCGGCGGCATCAAGGTTGACTTGAACGCCTGCTCGAGCATCAAGCGCCTGTATGCAGTGGGCGAGTGCTCATGCACGGGCCTGCATGGCGGCAACCGTTTGGCGAGCAATTCGCTCATCGAGGCTGTCGTGTATGCCGACGCCGCAGCCAAGCACGCCATCGAGCACCGCAACGAGTACTCATGGCGCGAGGACATCCCCGCTTGGGACGATGCCGGCACCACCCACCCCGAGGAGATGGTGCTCATCAGCCAGAGCGAGAAAGAAGTGGGCGAGATCATGGCAACCTACGTTGGCATCGTGCGCAGCAACCTGCGTCTCGACAGGGCGTGGAACCGACTGGATATCCTCTATGAGGAGACAGAGAAACTCTTCAAGACCAGCAAGGTGTCGCGCCGCATCTGCGAACTGCGCAACATCATCAACGTGGCCTACCTGATTACCCGCCAGGCCAAGGACCGCAAGGAATCCCGCGGCCTGCACTACACCATCGACTATCCCCCTCAACCCAAGAACGAGGAAGACCTGAAGCTGTAACAATCAGACAGTGATATAAAACAACTGAGCACTCTGAAATTTCTGATAATCAGATTCTTCAGAGTGCTCAGTCGTTTATTGCCGTCAGGTCAGTCTTTGATTTCTTCGTACTCGGCGTCGGTGATTTGTTCCTCGATGATGGTTCGGGTTTCACCGCCCGACGTGGTTTCCTCGATGACGGTGCCTGAGACTTCCTCAAAGTCGGCATACTCGCCCTCGTTGCTGGTGAAAATCTTGCGCTCGCCGGTCTCGGTATATTCCTCCTCTTCCTCGTCGCGACGGGGTCGTTCGTGCTGCTGACGCCCGCGGAATGACTCGTTGACGCGGCGACGCAGGTTCTGCATGTAGAACCACCCTCTTAACAGGGGGATTCCAATCATCAAGAGCAGGACGAACAATATGAATATCAGAAAGCTCATTTATTTCTCATGTTTAATGATAGACAGCAGCACGTAGAGTGCTATGGCGGCGGCAAGGCCGGGAATGCCCAGCCATACGACAAATGCCACTGTGGTTACTATCTGCAAATATTGTGCCCAATTCTGCTTGAGCGACGAGAGGTTGTGCATCTTGAGCGAGAACATGCGCAGGTTGCACACCATCAGCAGCGACAGGACAACGATGAGCGTCAGCACAATCCACAAGCTGACGGGATGCATCGCATACCAGTCGGTAAGACCGATCCAGAAGATGGCGTTGGCAGGGATGGGCAGACCGGTAAATACCGTTCCCTGGGTGGGATCGACATTGTAACGGGCCAGCCTGAGCGCACCAAACACGGGCAGCAACATTGCCACTAGCGCCCAGTGCCCTGCTCCTTGACCAATCATCATGTTATAGAGCACCATAGCCGGCGCAATGCCAAAGCTCACCAGGTCGGCCAGCGAGTCAAGCTCAGCGCCGATGTTGCTCACGGCATGCAGCGCACGAGCCACCAATCCGTCACAAAAGTCGGCCACTGCCGCAAGCCCAATGAGGATAAAGGCCCACTGGTAGCCCTTTAGTGCCGTGCCGCACATCGGGTCAAAGCAGCTGAATGCCGCGATGCTCGCCAAGCACCCGCACAGCAGGTTCAGCGAGGTGATGGCGTTGGGTATGTTGTTGCGAATCGCTTTAATCATGATTTCTTATTGTTATGGAGTTTTGCCACCAGGGTTTCTCCGCCCCAGGTGCGGTCGCCCAGTTTAACCTTGATTTCGGTGTCAAGCGGCAAGAAGATGTCCACCCTGGAACCGAACTTGATGAACCCGATGAAATCATTCACGTCCACCTCCTCGCCCTGCTCCACATAGGTCACAATGCGCCGCGCTATCGCGCCGGCAATCTGACGCACAAGGATTTCCTCGCCTGTAACAGTGCGGATGACGATCGACGAGCGCTCATTGTCGCTGCTCGATTTGGGAAGGTTAGCGGCTAGAAAACGGCCCGAATGGTGCTTGACATAGGTCACCTTCCCCTTGACAGGCACCCAGTTGGCGTGCACGTTAAAGACCGTCATGAACACCGACAGCTGGATGCAGTTGCGGTGCAGATACTCGTCCTCATACACCTCTTCAAGGGCCACCACCGTGCCGTCAACACTCGACACCACCGCAGTGCCGTCGCTGTTGTCGCCATTGTAGTGACGACGCGGCAGCCTGAAGAAGTTGAGCACAAGCAGGAACAGGATACCCATCAATGCAATCAGGCCCCAAGCCACAGGCTTGTAATCAAAGAAACGGTAGGCCAATGCACCGCTCGACACTATAATCAAGAATAGCATCAGCAGGATATTCTCGCCCTCATGATGGATTTTGACTTTCATTTCAACGGTCAATTCATTTAACCTGCAAATATACAAATAAGTTTTCAGTTTTGGGCTCTCGATGATTGGTTTTTAATTGTTCGAGCTTTTTTTTCGTGAAAAACTGCAAGGTTGCAGGAAATCGGGGTGGGTGAAAAACGGTAGTAATTTTGCAATGTCATCGGGACAATACCCCATGAATCATATCTTTTATTCACTCATTAATTATTACTGTTATGAAGACTCCAATTACTGTTTACAACGTGATTATCCTTGACAAGAGCGGCTCCATGTCGAGCATCACCCGTCAAGCCGTCGATGGCGTGAACGAGACCATCGGCTCAATCAAGAGTGCCCAGGAAAAGAACCCCGACCAAAAACACATCGTGACCTTGGTAGCCTTTTGCGGCTGCGAAATGAAGACCATCTATGACAACGTGCCCGTCGCCGAGGTAAAGCCTCTCACCGACAAGGACTACAATCCTTGCTGCATGACACCGCTGTATGATGCCATTGGAACCACCATCACCCGTGTGAACAGCATCATGAGCAAAGATGAGGACTACTGTACTGCCAATGTGACCATCATCACCGACGGCTACGAGAATGCCTCACACGAGTTCTCGCTCAAGGCCATTCGCTCGCTCATCGAGAGTTACAAGGAGCAGGGCTGGCAGTTTACCTACATCGGCGCCGACCATGACGTGGAGCAGGTTGCCTTCTCACTGAGCATCGAGCACCACCTGCAGTTTGACAAGACTGAGGCCGGCACTCGTGCGATGTTTGCCAAGGAACGCAAGTCGCGTGCAAAGTGGAATGGCAAATTGCAGAGCATCATGTCCGCTTGTGTATCGAATGAGGAACGCATGAGGCGCATCAAGGATGCCAACAGCGAGCAATACTTTGATTGATGCCAGCCGTGGATGACATCTCGGGGCTGCCAAACCAATATACCCGTGGCAGTCCCGTTTTTGGCATGATTCTTGCTGTATTTTAACTATATCGATAACACCAAAATCCGGCATTTTATGGAAACGACCAATCCCCAAAACCTCAAGTACGGCATCATCTATCTTTTTAGCGACAAGAGACTTTCTCCAAGGCTGCATGACCTTGAAGCTGTCGTCAAGAATTTTGTCCATCCCCTGCAAGTCGAGTGGATTGATGAGCCCGGACGTGATGACCTGTTGTTGATAGCCAGGCGCTTCAACGTGGGCAATATCGGCAAGTATGCCACCGTGAGCCTTTCATTGAGCCCTATGAATCAGTCAGATGTGTGGCTTGCGGCGATAAATCGCTTTGCCGATAAACTGATGGGCGTTACCGATGCTGGCGATGGCGACATCGTGATTGATGAGGGCGACGCTGTTCACAATATAAAAAGGCCGCAGATTTTCAGCGCCTCATGTAAGGAAGCACCTCAAGATCATACCCGAGTCAAAAAGGCTTCTCCCAAGCGCACTTTGCGCAAGCTGAAAGACAAGCTGCATGATTTTGTGACCGAGGACATGTGTCTTAAGGAGTCAATGCAAGACTCCATGCAGGATGTGCCATGCGAAACCGAGTATGATTCGATTGAGAAAGAGGAAAAGCGTGCCGTCAAGAAGCTGGAGCGGGAACGCGAGATAGCGTTGGAACGCATCAAGCGCGACATCGTCAACTATATCGCCCGTTATCATGATGACCCCAAGGAACTGATGGCTGAATTGCTGCGAGGCAAGGTGGTTGTGGGCCAGCCGGGGCGTGTGCTGGTCAACGGCGACCTGAAGATTGTGCTGCCCGAGTATGACGAGATGGAGATTGAGATGCCTGCCATGTGCCGCACACTCTATATCCTGTTCATGAAGCAGCGCAAGCAGGGCCTTGACGGCATCGTCCTGAAAAATATGGACGAGCACCGTGACGAGATCTTGGATATCTATGGCATGGTAAAGCCTGGCGCCAATGAGCGCCGTGTGTGCCGCACGGTCGATAACCTGTGCGACCCCCTTGGCGACTCGCTCAATCAGACCATTTCGCGCATCAACCGCTGTATCAAGACAGTGATTACCGACAAGGAATTGGCTAAACTGTATATCATTCAGGGAACCAAGGGCGGGACTTATGGCATCTCACTTGAACCGCAATACCTGGAGCTGCCCCGCGCCGTGACACGTCAGTGACGGCTGCTATCGCGGGTTGACGGCATCAATCACCCGCTTGACGATGGCTTCGGGCTTGATGCGCGTGAGGCAGCGATAGTCATGAAAGCGGCATTCCCGTTCGCCGTAGATGGAGCACGGGCGGCATTCCATATCCAGCTGGATATCGTCGTTTTCGTCTTGACCATAACCCTGGAAGCCGCAGGAGGGTGCTGTCGCTCCCCAAATCGTGACGGCCTTCAGCCCCATCAGCGATGCCAGGTGCATGTTGGCCGAGTCCATCGTGAGCATGAGGTCGCACTTGCCCAGCAGCGCATATTCGTCGAGGAATCCGTGCTTTATCTCGGCCATCGAGATGACGTGTTGATTGCCGCGCACCATCTTGCGCAAGGCAAGCTTTTCTGTTTTGCCGCCACCCATGAGGAAAATCCAGAAATTTTCTTGTTTGCTCAATTGGGCCACCACCTGCTCCATCATTTCAATGGGGTACTCTTTGCCGCCATGGGCCGAGAATGGTGCCACAGCAATCCAGCGCTGGCCGGGTTCCTTGGCAGGAACCAACGAACTGGTTGGCAATTCCTTGCCCTCAAACAAGCGGGTAAAGTGACTCCCTTGAGCAAGGCCTAATTTGTCGAAAACGATGCGGTAACGGTCGATGGTCGGTGTTACAGGCTCTTGACTAGTGTGCTTGACAAGTGCTTTGCGGCGGTCGCGCTCCTTGTCCAGATGCACCACGTGAAGGCCGTGCAGTTTCATGTAAAATGAGATGATGCGTGAGCGCAGCACGTTGTGCAGATCAGCTACAGCATCAATATCATATTCTCGGCGCAAACGGGCTGCGAGCCTCAGCAGTCCAAAGAGGCCTTTGTGGTCCTTGGTGTCGATGCCCACAACAGTGAGATTGTCGGGGCGGTCATGAAACATCGATGCGGGCCATTTCTTGGTGAGCATGACAAAGCGCGTGTCGGAGCATGCGCGGCACACGGGATATAGCGCCGGAATGGTCATCGCTACATCACCGAGCGCCGACAGGCGGATGACAAGCACATTGCGAGATTCACTTTTTGCCATACAGGACGGGATTGGTCTCCGGGTCATTATACATCTTCATCTGCATATAGACCTTCATGAACTTGCGGCCTGCGGCAATATCGTCGAGCAACTGGTCGATGGCGGTCGTGAGGTCCACTCGTTGCTCCAGCAGCACGTCGAGTTTGGCGCGGCATTTGGCGATGTGTGCGGCATCGGCGTCGTTACGCTCGGTCTGTTCACGCATGTGCCAGATTTTGAGAGCGAGAATCGACAAGCGGTCGATAGCCCAGGCTGGACTCTCGGTGTTGATAGTGGCATCGGGCAGGACAGTGACCTCGGCAAACTGCTGGCGGAAGTATGTATCGATTTCTTCAACGAGGTCGGTGCGGTCCTGATTGCTGCGGTCAATGCGGCGCTTCAGGGCAAGAGCTTCAACAGGGTCGATTTTCTCGTCGCGAATGATGTCCTCGAGGTGCCACTGCACAGCGTCAATCCAATTCTTGCGGGCAAGGCTGTTCTCGATAGTACCCTCCTCAAACGGGTTGCTGAACGCGGCATCAACGTTATCGATGACATGGTACAGTTTCACCACCTCGTCAAATATCTCGTTACATTTGTTGGCAAAAGTCATATTGATTGGGTTTTATGGTTCTTGGTTTTGTTAATGGATGGACTCAACTCCTGATACCCGACTGATTAAACTCGTTTGCCCATCAGGGTGGCGCTTGACGCGCTCAGCACGCGGCACATCACCTTGTCGCCAGGCTTCTCGCCATGAGCGGGAAAGACAACGACTTTGTTTTGTGGGGTGCGGCCAAACATGTCGTCACGGCTGCGCTTGCTGTAGCCCTCGACAAGCACCTCAAATGTCTTACCCACATCCTTACGGTTGCTGCACAGCGACAGTTCATTCTGCAGGGCAATCATGCGATTGAGACGGTCGATTTTTACATATTCGGGGACATTGTCGGGCAGATTCTTGGCGGCGAAAGTGCCGGGGCGCTCACTGTACTTGAACATGAACGACGAGTCAAAGCCCACCTCTCGCATCAGCGACAATGTTTTTTGGAAATCTTCCTCGGTCTCGTCGTGGAAACCGGTGAACATGTCGGTCGAGATGCCGCAGTCGGGCATGGCGGTGCGGATGCGCGCAATGCGGTCCAGGTACCACTCGCGGGTGTACTTGCGGTTCATCAGTTTCAGCACCTTGTTACTGCCACTCTGCACCGGCAGGTGGATGTGGTTGCAGATGTTGTCATGGCTGGCCATCGTGTCGATGATGGCGTCGCTCAGGTCCTCGGGGTTGCTGGTGGTGAAGCGCACACGCATCTCGGGAGCGGCTTCGGCCACCATTGCCAGCAGGCGCGCCAGATCAACCTGCTCGTTGCCGTCGGCCGACTTGTATAGGTAAGAATTGACGTTTTGGCCCAGCAGTGTCACCTCCTTGAAACCGCGCTCGCGCAGGTCGGCCAGCTCGTTAAGGATGCTCTGCGGTTCACGGCTGCGCTCGCGGCCGCGGGTATAGGGCACGATGCAGTAGGTGCAAAAGTTGTTGCATCCCCTCATGATGCTGATAAAGCCGCTCACCTTGCTGCCGCCCACGCGCGACGGGATAATGTCGCGGTAGGTCTCGGTGGTGGACAGCTCGGTATTGATGGCTTTTTCCCCACGTTCGGCAAGGCCGATGAGGGACGGCAGCTCCAGATAGGCATCGGGACCAGCCACCACGTCAACACTATACTCGTTGATGAGAACTTCCTTCATGCGCTCGGCCATGCAGCCGATGATGCCGATAATCAAGCGCTGTTGACGCTTGTGACGATAAGCATTCAACTGGTTAAGGCGGGCGAAAATGCGCTGTTCGGCATTATCGCGCACCGAGCATGTGTTGATGAAAATCGCATCGGCAGAGTCGATGTCCTCGCACGTTTCATAACCAGCCATTTTCATCACGGTGGCGACAACCTCACTGTCGGCAACGTTCATTTGGCAGCCGTAGGTCTCCAGTAGCAACCGCTTAGGCGCATCGCCCATAGCGTCATATTTTAAATTGATTGCCATGTATTTGTCCTTATTCTATATAGACTGCAAAGGTACATAGAAATCTTCGTACTCTGCCATCTGATAAGCAAAAAAGTCGGGACTGAGGTTGTCTTGCCCTAGTCCCGGCTTTGAACGTTAGACTTGTTTAATCGTTTATTTAATCCACTTGAAGAGGTCCTTGAAACTGGCCTTCTGACCGTAGTGGAGGATGCCGCGGCGATAGATGCGGGCGGCAACCCACGTGATGCCAATCGCTGTGCCAAAGAGTAACCCAAGGCTCAATGCCAGTTGCCAGAAGGGTACGCCAAAGGGCAACCTGATCATCATTACCACGGGCGAGGTAAACGGAATGATAGAACACCACACCGCAGTGGGGCCTGAGGGATTCTGCATACATGCCATGCCGGCATAGAAAGCGATGAGCATGACCAGAATGACGGGAGTCGTGAACTGAGAAGAGTCGCTGGCCTGGTCAACTGCCGAGCCCAAACCTGCAAACAGAGAACTGTACAGCAGGTAGCCTCCAATGAAGTAGAGAATGAAACCCACAATGATGGGGATATAATTGATTGAAAGCGTCTCACGTACAATTGCCTCCATGGCTCCCATATCCTTTGCCGAAGCCAATGCCTCGGGCGACACGGCGTCGGGTGATAGATTGCCCATGCCAAACACGCTACCGGCGACCATAGCAACAACCACGAGCAACACGATCCAGATGAGCATCTGAGTCAGGCCAACTAGGCCTACACCGATGATTTTACCCAGCATGAGCTGGAAGGGACGACAGCTGCTCACCACGACCTCGACAATGCGATTGGTCTTCTCCTCGATGACACTGTTCATAATCATCGCGCCGTACATGAGCACAAACATGTAGGTAAATATCGAGAGCATCAACCCCAGTCCCATAGCGGCCTCGGTCGAGGATTCCTGCTCATCGCCGGCCTCGCTCCACTTGATGGAGCGCACATCCACATCGACGTGCGCCTTCTCGACCATTTCCTGGATGTTGGGAATGCCCATGGTGGTGAGATGAGCGGTCTCGATGGTGTCTGAGAGAACGTTACGAACGCTGGATACCAGGGCAGGGGTGATAGTTCCCTCGCTGAAGATGTTCACCACGCCGGTGCTGTCCACATCGCGCGGGATAATGATAATGGCATCGAGGCTGCCATTGGCTTTGTCATAGAACTCGCGGGCGTTTGCCACTGTGTCACCCTTGATGGCAACAAAATTGTACATGTCGTCGCTCTTGAGTGCAGCGGCATAGCGGCCGGTTTCGTCAATGACTGCAATCTTCTGAGTGTCGCTGCCCTTGTCGTTGAGATAAGCCAACCCAATGGGAACGGCCATGATGATGATAAACAACAGGGGCATGCCCAGTGTCAGCAGTATGAATGATTTGCGCCCGACAATCGACATGTATTCACGGGCGATGATGAGGCCTAGCTTATTCATTGTTCTCTACATTTTTGGATTTGACGGTTTCGATGAATATCTCGTTCATGCTGGGCAGCACCTCGGTGAAGCCCGTCAGGCGGTAGTGGCTGTTAAGCCAGTTGATGGCGTCGCGCACAGGGACGCCAGCCGCGAGCTTGATGCGTGTGTCGCCCTTCTTTATGGGATCGGGGGGCAGCAAGGTGAACATTGCGGGATTTGCCTCGATGGTGTCGGGCGTTTGCACTGCAATGATGTTCTTCTTGTGCTTCTGTTTCACCTCGTCAACACTGCCGGTAAGTACTACTTGGGCGTGGTTTAGCAGGGTAATTTGCTGACATACTTCCTCAACCGATGCCATGTTGTGGGTCGAGAACAGGATGGTGCTGCCCTGGTCGCGCAAGGCCAGGATTTCAACCTTCAACTGTTCGGCGTTCACGGGGTCGAAGCCCGAGAAAGGTTCATCAAAAATCAACAGCGGCGGACGGTGGATCACGGTGCCGATGAATTGCACCTTTTGCTGCATGCCTTTGGAGAGGTTTTCCACCTTCTTGTTCTCCCACTCCTTGAGATCGAAGCGGTCCAGCCACCAGTGCATCGATGCCACAGCGTCGGCCTTGTTCATGCCCTTAAGGCGGCCCAGATAGACGATGTGGTCACCCACTTTCATTTTTTTGTACAGGCCGCGCTCCTCGGGCAGGTAGCCGATGTGGGTGATGTCGTCATCGGTCATCTGCTTGCCGTTGAGCGTAACGGTGCCCTCGTCGGCGGCTAGGATGCGGTTGATGATGCGGATCAGGGTGCTCTTGCCGGCGCCGTTGGGGCCTAACAAGCCGTAGATGCAGCCTTGTTCCACCTGCATGGAAACGCCAGCCAGGGCTGTGTGCCCTTCGTAACGCTTTACCACGTTGTTAATGTCAAGATAAGCCATTGTATTCAGTTTTTAATTATTCATTGCAAATGTAATTGTTTTTACCCGTTAGACGAGATAGTGGGGCAAAAAACTACACTTCTGCCTTGCTTTTTTACTAAAAAAGTGCTCAATAAAAATGACACCTTCATCAACGATTGATAAAGGCGTCATCTGACTGTAAAACTTGTCCTATTCACCAAATGTTTAGATTCTTGTAGGCTTTTTATGCTTATGAAGTAATAAAAACCATCCAAATTACTACCGCGTTGTCAATCATCCGATTAGAATTGTCGTGATGATGGTGACGATTGCCATGGCAATCATTGTGATTGATACGATACAAATTTGCGTTTCCATTGTTTTATTGATTTTATGGTTAGTATTTGTTAGTTGCTCTTTGACTCGCGAAAACCGGTTTTCCCCTTTCGCTGTTACAAAGTTACAGAACGTGGAAAGTCTGTGTCAAACTTTTTTGCCCCAAAAATGACAGTTGTCTAATTTTTTTACACTATTGTGTCTAATTTTTTTACACATGGACACAAAAAAGGAGTCGGAGGTGAAAAATCCTCCGGCTCCAATATAATTTCGCGTCAGTCTAGACGCTTTGGGCTTAGTTATTTCTCGGGTCCCATTACAATCTCGATGCGATTGCCTGCATTATAGAGCAGACGGGCAAAGGCAGCAATCGACTCGGGAGTCTGAGCCTTGACGATGTCTTCATAGCCAGTGTGGCTGTCAATACCGTTAATAAGGTATTCCTGGATGGCGCTGCGCCAGTACCAGTTCTCCTTGAGGCTGGTTGCGTGATCCTTGAGCATTTGCTCCTGAGCTTCCTTCAATGCAGTGGCATCGATGGTGGTGCAAGCGTTGACCATCTCCTCGTTCATGATCTTGAGGGCAGTCTCCTCAAACTCGGGATTAACGGGGCAAACGGCCAGAACCAGCGTCTTGGGCTTGCCGCCGCTCATGCCCACTTGACCCAAAGCCTCGGTGGAGTAGGCAGCGCCGGCATCCTCACGGATCTTCTGCAGATATACGCGTCCGAGCACCTCACCCAGGATTTCTGCCTTGATTTCATTCTCCAGGCTATAGGGCAACTCATTGTTGTGCCAAATGACAATCTCATATTCCTTGGGTGATTCCATCTTCTTGGTGAAGTGGTTGACAACTTGTCCCTTGGGCATATCCAAATCGTTTACCCAGTTGGTCTTCACACCCTTCTTGGCGGGCAGGCTGGCAATGTACTGCTCGATCAACGGACGGATGACGGCCTCGTCAAAGTTGCCCACAAAGGTGAAGGTGTAGTTGGCGGCATTGGCAGTGCGCTCCTTGGCAATCTCCATGATGCGGTCCAGATTCACCTGCTGCAGGTGCTCGACATTGAAGGGCTGGGTACGCCAGTTGCGGTTAGACATGATATACTGCAAGGTGTCGCTGAGTGCAGTTTCCGGCATGAGGTCTTTGTTCTTGAGCTGAGTCTCCATCAAGCTCATGGACTGGTTGAATTTCTTCTCATCCTTGTTCAGGGCGGTGAACTTGAGGTAGATGAGCTGGAACAGGGTTTCCAGATCCTTAACCGTGCTGTTACCGCTCAACTGGTCGGTAAATTCGCCAATGTTCAGATTTACGTTGACCTGTTTGCCTGCGAGGGCCTTATCCAGTTCAGAGTTGGAGAAATTACCCACGCCAGTGAAGCTGTTGAGCAGGGCAATCAGTTGCAAGTTAGCCCAGTCCTTCTCACCGTAGAGCGACTGACCACCGCGCTGGAAAGCGCTCATGGTAATCTCATCCTGCTTGTAGTCGGTCTTCTTGAGGATGACGCGGGCGCCATTGCTCAGTTCCAGTTCCTTGTAGCCGAAGGTTTCGTTTGTGCTCTCCTTTTTGATTTTACCCTTCTTGGGCATCTTGGTCATCAAGGGCTCGTTCTTCACGTTGTCAACATAGGGCTCGATGTTTGCGCTGGTGGCAGCATCAAGAGCAGCATGCAGACCTTCGACGGTGGGATAAACGGCACCTTCCTTCTCCTGGTTGAAGTTGGTGATGACGAGATTCTTTCCGTCGGTGTTGATGAGTTCCGGCAGTACACCGTTAATCATGTCAACAGTGATATTAGGAGCAACAGCACCCATAATCTGGTAAAGGTGGTCAATCGAGGGGATGGGCTCACCATCCAGGAAGTTGCTGCAATACTGGCGACCATAAATTTCGTTGGAAACTTTGTCACGCTCGTTGTAGCGGCGCTCCAGGCGGCTCATGTACTCGTCGCGGGCACGGGCATATTCACTGGAAGTAAAGCCGTGCTTGGCGGCGCGCAAGGCCTCGATGATAGCGGCTTGGGTGGCAGCCTCGGCCTTGCCCTCCTTGGGCATGATGTCGATGGTTAAGGCATCCATGGTGTTGGCCATGATGTATACTCCGTCATAGCAATAAGCGTTGTCGTAGGGGCAGTCAGGCTCCTGGGCCAGGTCCCTAAAGCGGGTGTTAAGCATGTCGGTAATCATGTCCTTGATGTAGTCAACAAGGAGGTAATCCAGATTCTGCTTCTCCTCGGGAGTTTCGGTCTCGTGCTTGAACATCACGCTCACCTCGCTGTACTGCTGCTCCTTGTCCTTGTCAACAACAATGATGGGAGTCTCGTTGTCGGGAACGGGCTCGCGAACCACCTGGGCTGCATTGGGATCAAGCGTGTAGCCCTTGTACATCTCCTTGATTTGGGCCTCGATGTGGTCAACATCAACATCACCCACGATGACCAGGGCCTGGTTATCGGGACGGTACCACTTGTGGTAGTAGTCACGCAACTCCTTGTACTCAAAGTTGTCAACCACGCTCATCAGACCGATGGGCAGGCGCTTGCCAAACTTGGAGTCGGGGAACAAGGTCTCTAACTGGCGCTCCAGCATACGCATTTGTGCGCTCTGGCCCAGTCGCCACTCCTCGTGGATGACACCGCGCTCCTTGTCGATCTCCTCGTCGGTGAGCAACAGACCGGTGCTCCAGTCCTTGAGGATGAGCAGACAAGAGTCGATAGCGCTCTGGCGGCTGCTGGGCACGTCGTTGATGTTATATACGGTCTCGGCAATGCTGGTGTAGGCATTCAGGTCTCCACCAAAGTTCACACCCAGTGAGCGGGTGTAGTCGATGATACCCTTGCCCTCACCGTTGAAGTGCTCACTGCCGTTAAAAGCCATGTGCTCAAGGAAGTGGGCGAGACCACGCTGGCTCTCTTCCTCCTGGATGGAACCCACGCGCTGAGCAATGTAGAAGTTCACACGGTTCTCGGGATAGTCGTTGTGGCGGATGTAGTAGGTCAGTCCGCAATCCAACTTACCGATACGAACGGCATCGTCCACAGGGATGGGCGGCATCTCCTGGGCCATTGCCACATTGGCGCTGAAAGCCACCACCATGAGCAGCATGACAGCAAAGAATTTCTTAACGTTCATAAGTTTGATAGTTTTTGTAGAATACATTTATTATTTACTGGTTATTTTATTCTGCCTCTTAGACGTAGCTCCTACTTCAGAAACTACAAAATTAGAGCATTTTTTTTAAAAAAAGCCCTTTTTTTTTCATTAACGGTAAGGTGAAGAAAAATTACGAGGAGAAGCAACTTTACTGCTTCTCCTCATAGTTATCTGTAAATCAATAGATTATGTTTTATAGCGTTTCTTCAAATAATGTCAGATCAATCTTGTGGAGTCATCACAATCTCGACTTTATTGTTACTCTGAAGCAACTGGCGGGCAAAGGCCGAGATGGTCTCGGGAGTCTGGGCCTTCACGATATCCTCATAGCCATGGCAGATGTCATAACCATAGAGCTGATAGTACTTGATGACTTGCTCCCAATAGGCGTTCTCCTTCTTGACGGTGGCAATCTGCTTGAGCATCAGCTCCTGAGCCTCTTTCAGGCCGTCAGCATCGACCGTGGTGCAGGCATTTTTCATCTCGTCGTTGAAAATCTTCAGAGCCTCGTCCTTGAACTCTGGTTTCACGGGACAAATGGCAAGGAGGTAGGTGATGGGCCTATTGCCTTTCAAATCCATCCATCCTGCAGCCCCGGCCGAATAGGCAGCCCCGGCATCTTCACGGATCTTCTGCAGATAGACACGACTCAGCAGTTGTCCCAGGATACTGACTTTGATTTCGTTCTCGAGGGTGCACGGAATCTTGTTGTCAAGCCAGTAAACCCTGATCATACCTTGCGGAGTTTCCATCTTCTGGGTGAAATGTGTGATGTTTTCGCCAGTAGGAATTTCTGCTATGTCCGCCCAGTTGGTCTTCACACCCTTCTTGGCGGGCAGGCTGGCGATGTACTGCTCGATGAGCGGACGGATGGCCGCCTCATCAAAGGAGCCGACAAAGGTAAAGGTGTAGCCGGCTGCGTTAGCGGTGCGTTCCTTGGCAATCTCCATGATGCGGTCATAATTCACCTTCTTCAGGTCTTCTGAGGCGAAAGGTTTGCTGCGCCAGTTGCGGTTACCCAGGACGTATTCAACTGTATCATCAAATACTGCTTCAGGATTGGAAGACTTGTTCTTCAAGAACATGGCATCGTTGTTGAGCATCTGCTGCTTGAAACTCTTCTCGTCCTTGCTCATACCGGTGAAGCGGAGGTAAACCAGCTGGAACAAGGTCTCCATGTCCTTGATATTGCTGCTACCGTTCACGTAATCAATGTAATCGTCCATACCAAACTGTGCCCATGCTCGCTTGCCGCTCAAGGCCTTGTTGAGGTCGTTATAGCCAAAGTTGCCTACACCGGTGATGGTATTGATTTTGGTATCAAGCCAGTAGAGATTTTCGCGATCCTTTTCACTGTAGAGCGACTTGCCGCCGCGCTGGAAGGCGTTCATTCTGACTTCATCTTGCTTGTAGTCGGTCTTCATGAGGATGACGCTGGCGCCATTACTCAATTCCAGCTCCTTGTAGCCAAACGTTTTGTTCACTTTTTCTTTGACAATCTTGCCGGCCTTGGGAAGGTTGGAAATCAGCGGTTCATTGATGACATTGTCGACATATTCCTCGATTTTGGCATTGCGTGCTGCGGCAACCGCATCCTTCAGGCTCTGGGCGGTAGGATGGACAGCACCTTCCTTCTCTACCTCGTTGCTCACGACAACCATGTTCTTTTCACTGTCTTGGACAAACTCGATAAGCATCTGCTGGATGCTCTGGTTGACGATATCTGAGGAGAACTGCGGAACCATCGTACTCATGATCTGATAATAGGTGTCGATGGCCAGTAAAGGCTCGTTTTTGAGGAAATTATCGCAGCACACTTGGCCGTAATAGAGGTTGGGTGCCTCGTCGCGCTTGTTGTACATCGTCTCGATAGTGCTCAAGAAATTTTGTCTCGCGCGGTCATATTCACTGGCGGTAAAGCCATAAAACTTGACACGCTTCACCTCGGCTAAGACTGTCTGCAAGGCTTTCTCGGCCATTCCGTCCTTGGGCAAGATACTGATACCGAAAGCGTCCTTGGTATCGGCGACGATGTATTCTCCATTGCTGCAATGTGCACCGGTAAATGGGCAATCAGCTTCTTGTTTCATCTCGTTGAAGCGCGCATTGAACATTGAGCACATCATGCTTTTCAGGTAATTGATGACAAGATAGCTCATATTGCCCTTCATCTCGGGTTCAATGGGATCGTACTTGAAATAGACATTAATTTCGTTCTGAGTCAGTTCCTTGTCAGCAAAGGTGATGTAGAGGCCTTCCTCGTTATCAGGCACGGGATAATGCACTACCTGGGGCGCATCGGCAGCAGGGGCAGGAATGTCCTTGAACAGTTCGCGGATTTTAGCTTCCGTATAATCTACATCAATGTCGCCTACAATCACAATAGCTTGATTGTCGGGGCGATACCATGTGTGGTAGTAGTCCCGCAGGGCTTGATAGGGGAAATTGTCCACAATCTCCATCAGGCCGATGGGCATGCGGTTAGCGAATTTTGAGCCTGGGAAACCTTGGGTAATCGTGTTCTCTAGCAACCTCAGCTGGCCAGTGTTGCGCATGCGCCACTCCTGATGGATCACACCACGCTCCTTATCAATTTCCTCGTCCTCGAGCAGCAGGCCGTGGCTCCAGTCCTTGAGGATGAGCAGGCAGGAATCTAGGGCGCTCTGCCGCGTGCTCGGCACGTTATTGACGTGGTAAACCGTGGTGAGCATGCCGGTTGCGGCATTCAGGTCTGAGCCAAATTCCACGCCCAGCGAACGGGTAAAGTCAATGATACCGTTACCCTTGAAATTCTCACTGCCGTTAAAGGCCATGTGCTCCAGGAAGTGGGCCAGACCGCGCTGGTGATCCTCTTCCTGCATCGAACCCACGCGCTGAGCGATATAGAAGTTGACGCGATGCTCAGGGTAATTGTTGTGACGGATGTAATAGGTCAGTCCGTTGTCCAGTTTGCCGACTCTCACGGCTTCATCCACGGGGATGGCGGGCATCTGCTGCGCCATCATCACATTTGCGCTGAAAGCCACTAACAAGAGCAGCAATACAGCAAAGATTCTTCTCGTTTTCATAATCAGTTGGTTTTAATCGTTGGTACTATTTGTTTCTTCTTTTTGTCCATTAGACGCAAGGCAAGTCCCGAAAACTACACAAAAACAGAAAAAAAACATTGTAGGGCACAAAAAACGGGAGGCACAAGGAGTTGATTCCTCGGGCCTCCCATTGTTGGGAAATTACGTTTATAAATGATAGTCTGTTACTCGGCGGGAGTCATAACTACCTCGACCTTGTTGCCAGCGGACATGAGCTCGCGGGCAAAGGCGGCGATGGTCTCGGGGGTCTGGGCCTTGACGATGTCCTCATAGCCGGTGAAGTTGTCCTGACCACGGTTGGCATAGGCTCCGATGACACTGTACCAGTAGCTGTTCTCCTTGAGCTGGGTCTCGTGGTCCTTGAGCATGACGGTCTTGAAGTCTTCGAGCTTGGCGGCGTCGATGGTCTCGCAGGCCTTGAGCATCTCCTCGTTCATGACTCGGACGGCGAGGTCGGTAAACTCGGGCTTGAGGGGCGCATAGGCGGTGATAGCCGTGTAGCTCTCGTCACCCTCCATCATGCTGAAACCATAAGCACCTACTGAATAGGCTGCACCGGCATCCTCGCGGATCTTGTCATAGAAAATCTTTCTCAAAATCCTGCCCAGCAGGTTGGCCTTGATGCTGTTCTCCAGAGTATAGGGCATGTCGGTGTTAAACCAACTGATGTTAATGTTGGTCTTGGGGGTTTCCATCTTGTGGGTAAAGTGTTTGATGGTCTGGCCCTTAGGATAATCCGAAACGTTGACCCAGTTGGATTTCTTGCCTTTCTTGGCAGGCAACGATGCAATGTACTGCTCGATGAGGGGACGGATAGTAGCCTCGTCAAATGAGCCGATAAACTCGAAGATGTAGCTGGCGGCATTGGCTGTGCGCTCCTTGCCGATTTCCAGAATGCGGTCATAGTTCAGATTCTGGATGTCCTCGACGGTAAAGGGCTTGCTGCGCCAGTTGTAGTTGTTTGAGATGTAGTTGAGCGTGTCGTTGAACACATTGTCGGGATCGAGATCCTTGTTCTTGAGCGAGATGTCGAGGATATTGAGCAATGAGTTGTAGTTCTTCTCGTCCTTGGTGACGTCGGTGAACTGGAGGTAGATCAGTTGGAACAGGGTCTCCAAGTCCTTGACGTTGGAGCTGCCGGTGATGTAGTCCATATCGGTCTGCATACTCTGGCTAATGTTCACGCGCTTACCTGCAAGGGCCTTCTTCAGTTCCATGTTGTTGAAACCGCCCAGACCGCTATACTCAATGACACCTTCAAACACTTCGCAGTTGGCCCAGTCTTTCTCGCCATAGAGCGAACTGCCGCCGCGCTGTTGCGCCATCATGTAGATCTCGTCCTGCTTGAAGTCGGTGGGCTTGAGTAGCACGTGTACGCCGTTGCTCAGTTCCAGGTCCTTGTATCCCAGAGTCTCGTTATAGCTTTCTTTGACGATTTTACCCTTCTTGGGCAAGTTGGAAATGAGGGGCTCCTGCTTCACGTTGTCAACATAGGGGGTAATCTCGGCGGTCTCGGCAGCGGTGATGGCAGCCATGAGGCTTTCCTTGGTGGGATAAACGGCACCTTCCTTCTCCTGGTTGAAGTTGACCACCACCAGGTTCTTGCCGTCGGTGCTGATGAGTTGGGGGAGCACTTGGTTGATGGCCTCAACGGGAATGTTGGGGACAATCATCTTCATGAGTTCGTAATTGTCCTCGATGGACATCAGGGGCTCGTTGTCGAGGTAGTGGCGGTAGCACTGCTGGGTATAAGAGCTGTTGTGCACCTTGTCGCGCTCGTTGTACTGGCGCTCGAGAAAGCTCATGTATTCTTCCTGTGCACGGGCATACTCAGTAGCTGTGAAGCCGTATTGGGCAGCACGCAGTGCTTCGATCATGCCTTCTTGTGTGGCGGCCTCAATCATGCCTTCCTTGGGGATAACAGTGAGATTGAAAGCGTCTTTGGTGTTGGCACCCAGGTAACTTGTGTCATAAGCGCGGGCCTGGATGTAGGGACAGTCGGGATCCTGTGCTTTCTCGTCAAAGCGCTGATTGAGCATTGTGCTCATCATGTATTTCATGTAGTTAATGACAACGTAGCTGATGTCATTCTTTTGCTCCTTTTCGATAATGTCGTGCTTGAACATGAGGCCGACATAGCTGATCTGCTGCTCAATATCCTTGTCGATCGCGACAATGGGCTCATCGTTATCGGGAACGGGGTAAGTCTCAACCACGGCAGCGTCGGGGCCGGGTGCGGGAACGTCCTTAAAGAGTTCCTTGATCTTGGCCTCGATGTAGTCCACGTCAATGTCGCCCACAATGACCAGCGCCTGATTGTCGGGGCGGTACCACTTGTCATAGTAGTCGCGCAGCACCTGATAGGGAAAATTGTCGACGACGTCCATCGAACCGATGACGTCGCGCTTGGCATACTTCGAACCAGGGAAAAGGTTCTCCAACTGGCGGTTGCGCATGCGTTCACCGGCATCGCGTCCCAGTCGCCACTCCTCATGGATGACGCCGCGCTCCTTGTCGATCTCCTCGTCGGTGAGCAGCAGGCCGTGGCTCCAGTCCTTGAGGATGAGCATGCATGAGTCAATCGTCCCCTGGCTAGTGGTGGGCACGTCTTCAATGATATAGACGGTCTCGGTGAAATTGGTATAGGCATTGTTGTAGCCCTTAGAATCGAGATAGTCATCGATGCGGTGACCCTCGCCATTGAAGTGCTCACTGCCGTTAAAGGCCATGTGCTCCAGGAAGTGGGCCAGACCGTTCTGGTTGTCTTCTTCCTGCATGGCTCCCACACGCTGAGCAATGTAGAAGTTGGCGCGCTGCTCGGGATAGTTGTTGTGGCGGATGTAGTAAGTCAGTCCGCAATCCAACTTGCCGATGCGTACGGCCTCGTCGATGGGCAGTTCCATCTGTTGGGCCGTCATCACGTTGGTGCCTAGTGCCACTATCATGAGCAGCAACATGGCAAAGATTTTTTTCACCTTCATAAATCTGACAGTTTTTGTAGTATAATTTACTGATAACTTTATTATTCTGCTCAATTAGACGCAGCACCTGCTTCAGAAACTACAGAATTGGAGCATTTTTTTAAAAAAGGTCATTTTTTGACCAATAAGTCGGCGTTTTTTGTGCCGTTGCAATGCCAATGAAATGAAAATCTCGCGACACAATACGTTTTTTGAGTAATGTCGCGAGATTATTATTTCGACAGGGTGCAGATGAGTCCGATTATTGCTTCACTGTCGATTGCAACCAGTTGACGATGTCGTTGATGACCTGGGGATTCATTGTCTCGTGGATGAGGTCATATCTGGTGCTGCCCAACCAGTCGTCGCAGGTCTGGAAGAAATGGTTCAACCCCTCATAGGCCTTGACGGTGGCATGAGGCACAAGATGAGCGATGGCCTCCAAGTTTTCTTTGCATGCTACTTGGCTGTCAAGCGCGCCGTTGATTGCGAGCATCGGGCACTTGACGAGCTTGAGGTTGTCGGTGGGATCATACTGGATGACGCAGCTGGTGATGAAAATTTGATCAATGACTTCATCTAGAGACTGCCCATTGAACGATGGTTGTGCTTCGGGATGGCTCTCATAGAACTCGATCAGTTTGTTGCGCAACGTGACAGAGTCTTTCTCGGCAGCGATGATACTTAACGCTTGGTCATTTAATGCCAAGTACTCGTCGGAGACCTCTAGTCCCATAGACTTTGAAAGGAGTCGAGTTTGTTGCTTACCGAGTTCAACGCCGTTAACGCCTGTTCCTGCCAACGAGACGATGTAAGCGACTTCATCGGGATGCTTGGCGGCATTCATGATGGCGATCATGCCACCCTCGCTGTGCCCCATGATACCCACTTGGGCGGCGTTTACCTCGGGACGGGTCTTGAGGTAGCGCAAGGCTGCCATGGCGTCGGTAGCAAGTGGCTCGGTGGGTGCAAAAGGATTGCCCCCGACGGTGGCACCCACACCGCGCTCATCATAGCGCAGGACAACAAAACCGTTGCGGCTCAGCGCGTCGGCCAAGAGCAGGAATGGCTTGTGTCTAAAGACATTCTCGTCGCGGTCGTGAGGCCCCGAGCCGGCGACAAGCACGACAGCAGGGAAGTTGCTGCCAGTGCTAGGAATGGTCATTGTTCCCGAGAAGGTGATGCCGTCGTTGGTGAAAGAGACTTCCTCGCAGCGATAGGGCTTGTTTTGGTCGGCCTCGATAGCGGCTTCCTGGGGACGGGAGCTCTGATCGTCGTCATAGGCATCTTTACGCGTCATGCGCAATGGCGTGTTCCCCCCTTGTGTGAAGGTGCCATCGAGCGTGTCGCCCTTGAGTGTGCCATGATAGGAGGCATTGTAATCATGTATGTCAACGTTCAGCTCGTTACCGTTGATGGTGGCAGTGCCAGGTAAGCCAAAGCCACCCTGGTCAGGTGAGTCCCAAGAGAAGGACACGTTGTCGCCGTTCTGCTCAATATGGAACACGAGGGTAAGCGAGTAGGGGCCGGCTTCGATAGCGCCTTTCCAGGTACCGTTAAAGTCATGGTTTTGTGCCATGGCGTTGGTTAGCATGGCGATACTCAATAGTGAAAAGATGAAAATACGTTTCATTGTTGTAAGGTTTTAGTAGTTATCAAGTGTTTGTTTGCCATTAGACGCAAACCTTATCTTAAAAACTACAAAAAAGCAAATTTATTTTTTAGAAATGACATTTTCTGCGCGGTTGCAATGCGATTAAAGTGAAAACAACTGAGACATTCAATCAATCTTGACTCACTCTTCGGTTTTCTGGTCACCAGACAGTGCTTGCTTTATCATGTCAATGATGTTGCCAGCACTGCTCAATCCCACTGATTTGTGTCGGGTGAAGGTAAAGGATTTCTCGTCTGGACCGCCTTTGATGAGGTCGGCGGTGATCCAGTAATCCCCGTCATCGTAATCAAAATCATAGAAAGTGACTTCGCCATGGTGGTAAACACTCCAATTAGGAGCCTTCTCGAGGGCTTGGTAGAACGCCTCTCCAGGTATAGTGTCAAATTGAAAATAAATGTCCTCGTCGCTTCGTCCGGTTTCGGTCAACGGGGGGAAATCCACGCCCAGCACCTTGGAGAGTGTGTCGCGGTCAACGACGATGCTGTAATCGGCGCGATCGTTCCTGAACACGACTTCAAACCCCTTCCAGGAGTCTTTCTCCCTGCACATCATTTCAATCTCGACATGGATTCTGTCACCCAGGATGTCGGGCATCTTTCGGTTGGCAGCAAATGTGGTGTCAAGGTCAAAGAAGAGCCTCATGTTGTTTTCCCTCCCCAAATCGAATGTATGCCATCCGCTATAAAGATATTTATCGACCTCGGCGATGATTTTTTGAACCTCGGCTGGGGGGACTTCCTCCAGGAACTTGCAGCACACAACAAACTGTTCGTCTCCATATATGAGATCGGTCTTGGTATAGTATTCCTCGATCGTGTACTCTGGCAGGATAGGAAAATCAAGTAAACTGTCGAGTTCGGCCTTGCCCTTGAAGGGCAGAACCGTGCTGTCGTCGATTTTGTGCTTTTTGGGACCACAAGAAGTGGTGGTGAAAAGCAGTGCACCCGCAATGACCAACAGGCCAAAGGCGATCAGGATTTTGTTTTGTAAAGGTTTCATAAAATAATGACGATATTTAATGATTGAATATATTATAAGTTGGAGTCGTCGTTCCAGCTGGTTTTCTTGACTTCCATAACATTGTCATAGTGACTTGGCTTGATGATGAAGCAAGTATTGCTCTCGTTTGACCCACGGTTTTCGGCCTGAATTGAGTTATAGGCTTCGATGGTGGTGGCCAGTTTGTTGCGGGTGTTCTTTACATCTTCATGGATCATGCTATATTCCATAAAGAAGTTGATCTGTTTAGTGATGACTCTTTCACTTATTCGGGTAGATCTTTTCTTGAGGCCCATTTTCTCAGCTATGATTGTACATTTGGCATCAAGCAAAGCAGTAGGATGATCGAGAATCAAAGTGTCGGTCTTCGGTACAAAGTTATAATCAATGCCGATTTTTACAGGAACTTTGTGAGTCGCTACAACCTTGGTCCATAACTGCCTCCCTGTTGAGTCACTGGGATTGGCTGTAATCGTGTCAATGGTGTTGGCACCGTCCTCACCTTTATAGGAGACAACGAGATCACACAAGTTCAGCAAGTCATCTGAACAGTCAATGCTGTAAGTGACCTTCAGTGGAAATTCTTCTTCGGTTTTAGCTTGCTTCTGGACACAAGAGGTCAATACCATTGCAGCAAGCATCATGATTGTGAGATATGATGAAAGCTTTTTCATTGTTCGAGAGGATTTAAAATGGTTAATATCTAAATAACTATTGATAATTTATCTGATTGGTCAGTTGCCGAGGAGTTTGCTCAGGCGGTCGATTTGTTAAGCGACGGCTGACTTTCTTTTATTAAGGGAACCCAAGCAGCCTAAGGCACTGCAGCATGCCAGAAGGCCGACAAATCCCCCATGTTGTAGCATTGTGTTTCAAAAACATATAGGAGAACATAAACACTAAGAGGATGAGGCAAAGACCACCTGTGAGCTTGTAGCTTTTCAGTTCTTTGGCACATTTGTTTGTGATGCGCTCCATTTGCTCTTCTTTGCTAACTCTTGTCGGTCGGTAGTTATCGGTTACCGGTTCCTCAGTGTGACAGGATGATGCTTGTGAAGAATGTGATGATGGCAGCTACTGCTACTGCTGCTGTTGCCACGAATTTTTGCTTTTCCATAATCTTAATGTATTTGTTAAACTACGAATTACACAAATTACACTAATCTGGTTTATTTCCCGATTTTTGGTTTTTAATTCGTGTAATTCGTAGTTAATTGGGTTAATTGATTATTACTTGTTGAGATAGTCTTGATAGAGTCCTTGGAGCTCAGAGGGGGAGATACCCACGGCCTTGAGTTGTCCCAGGAAGTAGTCCATTTCGCCCTGCATGAGCTGCTCACGGCGAGAAGCAACGATTTTCTCCTTGGCCTCGGGGCTCACGAAGTAGCCCAGACCGCGCTTGGTGTAGATGACACCGCTCTGCTGCAGGTGATCATAGGTGCGTGCAACGGTGTTGGCGTTGACCTCAATCTCGGCGGCGAGTTCTCGCACGCTCGGTACTTTTCCCTCGGGGGGCAGTGTTCCAGAGAGGATCTGGTCCCCGATGCGATCTGCAATCTGCAGATAAATCGCTTTATTATCCTTGAAATTCATCGTAGTCTAAATTCTTTTATTTCCACCACTTGAGTGAAACAACATCTTTGCGCTTAAACAGGTACCAGGCCAGGACAAAGAACACGATAGCCTGCAAGCAGGTCCAAATGACCATGCTGATCGAGAAACTGCCGTGCATCACAAAGTCATAGAACCACTGGGAGAAGGCTCGCATATCACCAAAGCTGAGTGCGATGGGCATGGCAATCAAAAACAGCACGAACTGGGTAGCATAGAGTGCGGCAAACGTCTTGAGTGCCGACAAGCGAGGCCACACCACGCTGCCAAGCAGGAACAGTCCAGCGTTGGCAATCAAGCCGATCCACATGGCTATCGACATGAATTTGGTAATGTGATTCACATTTTCCAATTCATCAAAGGCTCTCACTGTTTCGGAAACGCTGTTCAAGAAATTGATAGGACCAGGGACAATGAACGAGTCACTTTTGTACCACCACAAGGCGGCGATGCGGGTCAAGTCGGCTAGCTGAGCGCAGATAAAGTAGGCTACTGTCATTCCCACCACATAGATGAGCACGTTGACCAGAAACTTCTCGAGCGTCGAGGATGGTGATGTGAGAAAGTGAGTGCGGCCAGCTTTGGTCTTCAGATTCTTGAAGGCAAGCGAGGCTGAAAGGCATACAACTAACGTTGTAAGGGAGCCTACCACCATTTTAGGAGCCATATTAGGAGCAAAATTGAATTCGGGATCAGTATAGAATTCGGGTTGGTGGCCAATCAGGTTGCCTAAGATCATGATCATGCTCAGCAGACCGTATATGCCGACGACACTGAAGAGCAACATGCGCTTGTTTTCGACAGCTTCTTTGCGCAGGGCGGCCGTGAAACGGCTCCAATTGAAAGTTTGATTGACGGTATTCATAGTGGTGTTCATTTTTGAGTGGTGAATAACTGGTTGATAGCATCAGGATTCTGGAGCGTGGCATTGAACAACATCTCCAGGTCAACTTTGGTCTCTTCGCCTTCTTGGGCTCGAACTGCGCCAAGAGGACCGAAGGGGCTTTGAAGCACGAACAACGGATGGTCTCCTTCTTGCAGAGGGCGGAAGGCCACCTTGCTCATAATGTCGGCAAAACCGGCGTTGAGCAGCACACGACTCTGGTCGATGATGGTCACATGATCCAGGATGTCGCTGATGTCACGCACCTGGTGCGTGGAGATGAGCATCAGCTTGTCGTCGGTCATGCCGGTAGTGACGAGTTTGCGGAACTGGCTCTTACTCGGGATGTCCAAGCCGTTGGTCGGCTCGTCCATGATGAGAACGCGCGTGTTGGTGGCAAAAGCAAAAGCCATGAACACTTTCTTTTTCTGACCCATCGACAATGCGTGGAGTTTCACATCCAGGTCACCGCCCATCTCAAAGATGTCCAGATAACGCAGCATGTCCTCCATGCTGAAGCGAGGATAAAACGGAGAGTTGAGACTCACGTACTGCTTGATGCTCAAACGAGGCAACTCAAACTCCTCGGGAACCAGGAAGATATCGCTCATCGTTTTGGGCAGGCGACGGCGCACGTTCTCACCATCGAACAAAACTTCGCCGCTCTTGGGAGTGAGCAAACCTGTCATCAGGTAGATGAGCGTGGACTTGCCGGCTCCGTTCTTGCCTAGCAGGCCATACACGTTGCCTGCCTCAAGGTTCAACGAGAAGTCGCTGAACAGGTCGCCAGCCTTCTTGTTGTAACTGAAATTGATTTCATTAATCTGTACCATAATTTTTGATATTTTAAAGTGTGATTATGTGACTTAATTAGTGTACTACTTAACTAATACACTGCAAAGGTATAACACTTTATTTATAATCTCCAAATTTTTTAACATATTTTAATAGTTTTCTTCTCCTGATGCATTTTTTACATTATTGATAATAAAAATTGCGCCACCTGGAGAATTCCCCCATGTGGCGCAAAAATCATAGGTTAGATTTTATATCTTACCAGCTGTGGTTAAGCAGATAGTCAATGAGTGCTGACACGTCTGCAATGCTCACATTTTGATCAGCGTTGCAGTCTGCAGCATCAAGATTGATTATTGTCGTGTTATCTATCATGTAGTCGATGAGTGCTGCCACATCCGAAATGCTGACCGTTCCGTCATTGTTCACATCACCGCGAATAAAGCTGCTGCTGCCGCCCTCGTTGCTAAAGTACATGTCCTGTACCTCGGCTAGTGCGATGGTTGCCGACGTTTCGGCGTTGGTGACATACACATTACTGTTATCATAGGTGAGCTTGAGGCCTTCTACCGAATAGGTCACAGTCGAGCCGTTGGTCTTGGTGAACTTCAGGTAGTTATAGGTCTCGGCGTTGGCAACCATGGCCACCAGGGCGATAAGCATCGTTATAATCGTCTTTTTCATAATTCTGAATCTTTTAAATAATGATGTCATTGTTTATAACTACTTGAAGATTACCAGCCACCACCGCTATAGTTCGAAAGTGTTACTGACGAGCCGCCTGTGGCATTGGTGTAACCCTTGCCGGTCCAGATTGAGGTGCCAGTGCCGGTCACGCTCTTATAGAGTGCCGGAGTGGAAGGTGCTGTGACAACCATGGTCTTGCTTGAGCTGCCACCGCCCCACGGGCCACCGCCACCACCTGAGAAGGTGGGTGTGTAGGCTGCAAATGCCACACTACTACCGTTATAGAGTGCATACCAGGTGTTGCCGCTCACCGAAGCCTGTTTGCAGGTCTGGCTGAGTTGAGCACCGTTCTCGATGGCACCCATGTTGCCGCCGATGCACATGAAGCAGGCTCCACTCTGTACATAAACATTATAACCGCCTTCACTATTGGCGTCAAAGCCCTCTTCACTGCCGTAGCAGAAGATTTTACCGCCGCTGATGTACATGTTGCCGTTGGAGTCGATGGCATCATTGGCGGTAGCCACTGCATAGATGTAGCCACCCTTCAAGTACATGTGCGATGCGCAGTTAATGGCGTCATCATAGGTGGTAGCTTCGATGTAACCGCCGTTAATGGTGATGATGGACTTGGACTCGAGGCCCTCGGCACCAGTCTCATTTTGACCAGGACCCATGCCACCACCGCTAGAAGAGCCGCTCACGCCGCCAGTTGTGGTCACCTTGATGGTGCCGCCGTTGATGGTCATATTGCCCTCGCAACGGATGGCTTTGGGCGAGGAGTGCGTGTCACTGTTGTCTTGACCGCCACCAGGCCAGCCGCCACCACTGCTGCTGGTCGTGCCGTAGCGGCCGCCCGTGGTGGATACGGTGATGTTACCGTCATTAATGGTGAGTGTACCATCCACATTGATACCCTTGTCGCCAGCGCCGGTAGCCTTCAGGTCGAAGGTACCGCCGTCGATGACCATATTGCCGTCGCACTTGAGGCCAGCACTGGCTGCGGTCGTCTTGTCGCTTGCAGTCTCACCGCCACCACTCACGGTGCCGCTGATGTTACCGCCAGTGATGTGCAGGTTGCCCTCGCACTTGACAGCCTTGCTGGCAGGACCGGTAACGGTATAATTGATGGTGCCGCCCGTGATGTCCATGTTACCCAAGCTCTTGATACCGTGGTCATAGGTGTTGAGTGTCAGCGTGCCGCCGCTGATGAGTGCGGTGCCCTCGCTGTAAACGCCGATGGCCTCGTTCTGGGTGGTGGTGACTTTCATCGTCGCACCATTCAGAATAAAGGCATAGTCGGCCTTGGCGCAACGCACGCTGCTGGTGTCAACCGTGCTGTAGGGCCAGTCGGCACCCGAGCAGTTGATGTCGATGGTACCGGCGGTGGCTGTCATCGTGCTGTCGCACTTCATGCCGCGAGCGCCGTTACCGGTCATGGTGATGTTCACAACAGCTTCTTCACCGTTGATGGTGAGATTGCGGTCGGTGCCGATACCGGTGGCTTCCTTGATCTTGCTCTTGTCTTCGTCCCAAACAGGGATGCCGGTGTGCTTCAGCGTCAAGGTGCCGCCTTGAATGTCAATGTTGCCCTCGGCCTTGATGCACTTGGTGCCGGCAGCGCTGCCGTTGATGGTGAGCGTGCCACCCTTGATGAGCACGTGGCCGTCCTCCTCAGGAAGAGAAGTGTCCTCGGCATCTACCTGGATGCCGTCGTCACCGCAGCTCTGGATATTGATGGTACCGCCGTTCATTTGGAAGTACTGGGTCACGTTGATGGCGTCGGCCACAGCACTCACGATGGTGATGGTACCCACGGTCTTCTTGACCTCCATATACTCGTTGCAGGCCAGGGCGTGCTTCTTGTTACCCGTGATGGTCAGCGAGCCGCCCTTGGCGAACTCGGCATGGCCCTTGACGAGGAAGGCAGCCTTCTTGGTGTTGCTGGCACCGTCGGCAAGGGTGTTGGTCGTGCCGTCGGCCAGCTGCACGGCGATGCGCTTGCTGTTCTGGATGTTGATGGCAGCGCTGTCGGGGTTAACCAGGTTAACGCCGTTGAGCACGAGTGTCATCTTGTAGGCGCCCGCATGGTAGAAGCAGCCGCTGCTGCTGGTGCCCTGCAGGGTGTAGGTGTACTCGGTGGCCACGTCGGCGTCCTGCATGACGGCCACGCGGGCACCAGTCACCTGGGCGGTGATGTGGTTGGCAATGTTACCGGCCACATACACGTCGGCCACTGTGTTGTTGTACTTGACGAGGACATTGTCGTCGGCAAACGTTTCGCTGGCGACGGTCACACTGTCCACATCGGCAAGGGTAAATCCCTTCTCGAGCACGGTGAGCAGATTGGCCGAAGTGTACGGCATCGTGCCTACCGCATCGGTGTTGTAGGCCCAGTGCACATGACCCGTGTGTACCCACATGGTCTGTTGTGCATAGCCCAAAACACCTGCCATAGCAATAAGTGTTGCTAATAGGAATCTTTTCTTCATAAATGTGATTTTTTTAGTGGTGTTTTGATGTGATTAAAACATGATTAGTTTTTGCAAAACTATACTAAAACTTCCGAAAAGGGTGCAGGAAAGTGCGAGTTTTCAACCAAACTCGCTTTTATTTCGGCAAATCACAAGAAATCGACGATGACCGCAATATGTGTGCTTAATACTCTTTTTTCGCCCCAAAAAGCCAGTGGGCGAGGACCGGACTCAGCCTGATGATGTTGCTCACAAGCAGGCACGCCGCAATGATTAAAATGGCAATGAGAGCCGATGCCGTAAACTCGAGTATTGGCATCGGGTGGTCTTTAAAGAGTGTGAAACTGATAAGGTTATGCGGGATAAAGAAGTAGTGAAGCAGATAGATGTCAAGTGTGCGGCGACCGGTATATTGCATGATGCGGCCCAACCGTGTCGCTTTGGAGAATGATGCTTGATATTTTCTGAAAAATGCAAATACGATAATCAGTCCTGTCAATGACAGCATCGGAAAGATGATGATGTGTGGAGCGAATCTGCCAAGGCGCAGCGCATTGACCAGAAAATAGAACAGGATGCACACGGTGAGTGCCCACTTGTTGTCGAGGAAACGTTCAACTGCTTTAAAATGTTTGCGGCTCAAGGTGCCGATAGCAAAAAACAGGAATAGGTACCAGTGCTCAAAACTCAGCAACGACAGTATATCGTCAGGGATGGGGATGTATTCTTTCAGGAATGGCCATCGGGTAGAGTACAGGCCGATGCCCAACAAGATGAGAACCACATCGGCCCACTTGTTGCGAATAAAAAATCGAACAACTGCATATAAAACAAAATACTCGAATAGCACATAGGTGAACCAGTAACCCGCTTTGCCGTCGGCGAAGATACATTCCACCAAATCCTTGTGTGTCACACAAACAAAAGTGAAAAAGAACAGGAACGGTGATAGGAGTTGAACGGGTATCTTTTTCTTGAAAAATTTGATTATCTGCTGCATGTCCCACACGACATCGGCTTTATAGAGGACAAAACCGCTGATGAAGAAGAACAGTGGCATGCGAATTTGGAGCAGGTAATGTGCGATTGACGGAACGCCGTTGCCAATCACGTTGAAGCACAAGTTAGAGATGTGATGGGCAACCACAAGAAACATAGTGAACCCTCGCAGTGCGTCAATATACTCGATCCTCTTTGTCCCAACGTTATTTTGTGATGTGGTCAGCGCCATGTCTGTTCTGATGCTATTCTTTGCTTCAATTTTTTGCAAAATTAGTGAATCCATGCTAATGAGTCGGTTGTAGATATATTCTTTAACATATTTTTAGTATTTAATGGAGCCAGCTCACTTGACGTTTCAAATGGTGAAAAAAGCCGAAGTGGCGAAAAAAGTGATTGACGAAATATGATTTGTAATTTATTTTGCCGTTTTTATTATCGGTTTTAAAAAATATTAGTATTTTTGTCCCAAAAATGAATATTTGGCGAAATAAACCATAACAATAATTATAAGAACAATGCGTTGATAATTTATTTTATTGTCGCGAGGTTCTCATGTTTATAACTAGGATAAAACGATGAAAAGAACTGTACGATTTCTATGTGTGCTGATGGCTGTCTTTTACGGCTTGTCGGCATTTGCGGTAGTTGATCCCTATGAAGTAATGGAAATCACTCCCGCCGAGGGCGATGTAACCAGTTTGCAACACTTTACCATCACCTTTGCCGATCTGCCTGTGGTGGTCAACGAAAATGTCATCCCCACGTTGGAGAAAGGCGGTGGTGCTACTGTTGAGGGAATCATGAGGGCCGATGCCGATGGCAAAACTGTCTTAATAGACTTTGAGGAGTGCTTTACTACTCCGGGCCATTATTTTCTGAATCTTCCCGAGAACTCACTCACCGTCAATGGTCAGCGTTTGCTGCCGTTGACGCTCAGGTTTATCATTCCTGTCACACCCGAGTCTTTCTATGAGCAAATCACTGTCAATCCCGCTCCGGGCGTTGTCGAGAGCCTTCAGAACTTCGTTGTCTCCTTCCCGCTTATGATTGGCGAGATTGAATATGGAATGGAGGCCACGTTGACTAATACAACTACGGGCGAGACCTGGAATACCGATATGTATGACGTGCGTTACAACGTGCTGATGTACTTTCCCGAGGAGGTGACCAAGCCAGGAGACTATGTGCTGAGCATTCCTGCCGGAGCCGTCATTTTCTACACCCTGGATGAAGACGTGCATGAACTCAATTTCAATTATAAGATAGAGGGCGGTCCCGGCTTTGTTGTCGGTGATGTGAACGGCGATGGCCATGTCACCATTTCTGACGTGACTGCTCTCATTGATTTGCTGCTCAGTGGCAGTGAAGGCCCTGCAGCGGCAGACGTTAATACCGATGGTCACACGAGCATTTCAGATGTGACGACTCTGATTGATATGCTCTTGAGCCACAATTGATAGATGCTGCTCAATGTGTCTTGAGTATCCTGGAATAATAATCATAATACAATACATAAAATGAAAAGAATAGCACAACTATTGACTGTGTTGATGGCCGTTCTCTATTGCTCTTCTGCTTTTGCGGTAGTTGACCCGTATGAAGCGCTGGAGGTCACTCCTGCCGAGGGTGTCGTGGAGAGCCTGCAACACTTTACCATTACTTTTGCCGGACTGCCTGTGACCGTGAACGAAAATGCGATACCCACCTTGCAGAAGGGTGGCGGTGCAACCGTTGAAGGGCACATGAGGGCCGATGAGGACGGAACGACAGTAGTGGTTGACTTTGATGAATGTTTCACTGTCTCAGGACAGTATTTTCTGAACCTTCCCGGGGAATCAATCACCGTCAATGGAGTTCGATTGCTCCCGTTGACGCTCCGCTTTTCCATCAAGGGTGATGCCGACTCGTTCTATGAACAAATCGCCATCGACCCTGTCGAGGGCGAAGTCCAAAGCCTGCAGTTTTTCACCATCTATTTCCCGGAATATGTGACCGAAATTAGCAATGGCAGTAAGGTGTCCTTGACCAATACCACGACCGGTCAAAACTATCGGCCCGAAATCACTGAGGTGGGTTTCACCACTGTGGTCTATCTCGCCGATGTAGTTACCGAGCCAGGCGAATACACCTTGACTGTCCCTGCAGGAACAATCGTTTTCAATGCGCTGGACGAGGAGGTGCATGAACTCAATTTCCATTATTCAATTGTTGGTGAAGTTCCCTCGTTCTATGACCAGATCACTATCGATCCTGCCGAGGGCACTGTAGAGAGTCTGCAGCATTTCACCATTACCTTCCCCATGCAGGTTGACTGTCTTGCCCCTGATGTCATGGCGACGATGACCAATGTGGCCACTGGGGCGACCTTTGATGCCGCGATGTCTTCCTTAGACGACAAAGTCTATGTGGACCTTGCCGAGGCTGTTACCGAACCTGGCCGATACACGCTGACTCTCCCCGAAGGGGCTGTCATGATCAATGCGTTGGGTGAAATGGTGCATGAGCTCAGTTTCAGTTATCTGATACCTGAATCAGGCATGCCCGATTATACCATTAATCCTCCCGAAGGCGAGGTGAACATTCTGCAGGTTTTCACCATCAACTACGGACAGATGGTTGTGGTTGATGAGGATGCCATTTCCATTTTAACCAATGATGAGACTGGCGAGACGTTTGAGTGCAACATGTGGGAAGTTGGCGGCAAGGCCGTTGTGTATAAGGAATACCCGTTGAGCGTTGTGGGTAACTACACGCTTACCGTTCCCGCCAACAGTATAACGATTGAGGCAACAGGGCAAACCAATCCCGAAATGGTTTTCCATTACAATCTCGTCGAAAAAGAAACTTTTGTACCCAACGTTATTGAGACTCAGCCCAATGGAGAATTGAAGCTTTATATGCGTACGGGCCTCTTTGTTCAGGAAGTGGAGAAAGACTCTGTGCCCGAGGGCGAATATCCCTATGAGATTATCCATGATCACCAAAGCGGTGCACTGAGTATTGTGTTTGCTCCCGATAACAAGGTTTACATCCAGCGACCGGTATCCATGTCCTATTATGACGGCTGGGTAGAAGGAACCTTGAGCGAAGACGGCAAGACAATCACTGTGCCGATGGGCCAGTATATTGCCTATGCCAAGTCTTTGGAAATGGCCGTTCAGGTGGCCATGTTCTCCTATGTGGATTCACTGGGGACCTATGTGTATGATCCCTCTATCGAGGAATTGACCTACACGATAAATGACGATGGCTCCATCACCCAGAATGGCACCAGTATCAACCTTATCTTGGGAACGATGAACCGCGTCTTTGGCAGCGTTTTCCAGTATTTGGACTATGAGTGGTTGCAGTCTGGCGACTGTGGTTCGGTTTACATCCCTGCCGACGAGCAGCCCATCACTCCTCCCAATAATCTGGTTACCGATGTTTACTACCTGACGACAGCCGTTAACGATGGCATGGATTGGGATCCCTATTCTGTCATGGTGACCATGGGCTTTGATGGTGATGACGTGTGGTTGAAGGGCATCTCCCAGTATTTGCCTGAGGCTTGGATCAAGGGCGTGCGTGAAGGCAACAAGATCACGTTCCCCAATCCGCAGCTGTTGGGTTCCTATGAGTCATTGTTCTATTTCAAGTGTGCCGAGTTCAATCCGTTGAACGGCAACACCACTCAAAAGGATATGGAGCTGACAATCAACGAGGACGGCACCTTTACCACCTTTGATTATGTATTTATCACCGTTGACAAGGAAGAGTTGTGGTACATTAATTACTATCAGGGACTCACCATCTCAAGGTACCATGATGTGGTAGTGACGGTGCCCGAGGATCTGGAACTGGAGGAATATACCTTCTCCTATAAGACCAGAACTGGAGCCGATGATACCATGGTTGCCAACGAAATCAAGGTAAAGGTGGGATTCTTTGGGGACAATGTGTATATCCGTGGATTCTGGGAATATATGCCTAACTCTTGGATTGTTGGCCATTTGGTCGATGGCAAGTTAGTGTTTGATTTGGCCCAGTTCTTGGGAAATTACAGGCAGGAGTATGCCAGCACATATCCCATCTACTTGACGGCATTTGACGTCAACACTGGATTGCTGCTGCCTCAGGTAACCTTCAACTACAATCCTCAGACCCGCTCGTTCACTGATCCTACTGCACCGTTCAGCATCGGCATCAACAAGACGGGATACTTGAGCCTCCAGGATTACTTTGAGGCGGCATTTACGCCCGATGATTCCGGCGTTAGCTCAATTCCCGCCGATGATGCCTATGTGATAGGTTACTATGACCTTCAGGGACATCAGTTCAGCGAGGCGCCCACTGTCGGCGGTATTTACATCGTTAAATACTCCGACGGCACCACCGTCAAAGTCTTGAAGAGATAACAAGGCAATTTATCAAGTTCACAGCCGAGTCATCCTGCCGTCATCTGGCGGGATGGCTTGCTGTTTTTAGTGGAAATTAAATGCTGTCTAGGTGTGTGATGGTGCGCAGGATGGAAAGGGCGGTGCTCACGCTGGTGACGTTGCTGATGATGATGCTGCGGCGGCCGTTCTTCTGGCTCAGGTTGCAGCGTTTGGGGTTCTGCTGCAGGTAGTGAAGCAGGCGTCCGAAGGCCGGCGACTGGTAATAGGCGACGTTCTCCTCGCCCACCATGAACAGATGCATCCTCGTTTGGCGGATGACCAGTTTCTCGATGCCCAAGCGACGGGCGGTGCGGCGCAGTGGCACGATGCGGATGAGTTCGCTCGCCATCTCGGGAATCTTGCCGAAGCGGTCCACCATGCGTTCCTCAAAGGCCTCCACCTGGTCGTCGGTCTCCATGTTGTCGAGTTCGCGGTACAGAGTGATGCGCTCATTCTCCTGAGGCACATAGCTGGCGGGGAACATCAGCTCCAAGTCAGTGTCCACGATGCAATCGGTGACAAACTCGCTGCTGTCACCCTCATGGTCATCGTGGTCACCACCATTGGATGTGAATGTATCAGCAAACTCCTCGGTCCGCAACTCGGTGACGGCTTCCTTGAGCACACGCTGATAGGTCTCGTAGCCTAGGTCGGCGATGAAACCGCTCTGTTCGGCACCCAGCAGATTTCCGGCACCACGAATGTCCAGGTCCTGCATGGCAATCTGGATGCCAGAGCCCAGGTCGCTAAAGCTCTCGATGGCCTGTAGGCGTCGCCGTGCATCGGTGGCCAGCGGCTTGCCCGGCGGCACAAGCAGGTAACAGAAGGCCTTGCGGCTGCTGCGCCCCACTCGGCCGCGCAACTGGTGCAGGTCGCTCAGTCCGTAGCGGTCGGCATTGTTGATGATGATGGTGTTGACATTGGGCATGTCGATGCCGTTCTCGATGATGGTGGTCGAGAGCAGCACGTCATAGTCGTGGTTGCCGAAGTCGATGATGGTTTGTTCCAACTTCTCGGGCGGCATCTGTCCGTGGCCCACAGCAACCCTTGCATCGGGCACGACGCGGTGTATCATGTTCTCCAGCTGCTCCAGCTGCTCAATGCGGTGGTTGACAAAGAATACCTGGCCGTTGCGCGAGAGCTCAAAGTTGATGGCCTCGGCGACAATGTCGTCATTCAAGGTGCCCACGGTGGTGAGGATGGGGTAGCGGTTGGCTGGCGGTGTGGTCAAGGTGCTCAGGTCGCGCGCCCCCATCAACGAGAACTGCAGGGTGCGCGGGATGGGCGTGGCGCTCATTGTCAGGGTGTCCACGTTGAGTTTCATCTGCTTGAGTTTGTCCTTGACGGCGACGCCAAACTTCTGCTCCTCATCCACTACCAGCAGGCCCAAGTCATGGAACTGCACGGTCTTGCCGATGAGTTTGTGGGTGCCGATGAGGATGTCGATTTTGCCCTCTTTGAGGTCGGCAAGAATCTGCTTTACCTCTTTGGGTTTGCGGGCGCGACTCAGGTAGTCCACACGCACGGGGAAGTCCTTCAAGCGCTCGGTGAAGGTGCGCCAGTGCTGGAACGCCAGTACCGTCGTCGGTACCAGCACGGCGGTCTGTTTACCGTCGGTGGCGGCTTTGAAGGCGGCGCGGATGGCAATCTCGGTCTTGCCGAAACCCACATCGCCGCAGATCAGGCGGTCCATGGGTTTGCCGCTTTCCATGTCGGCCTTGACTGCCTGTGTCGCAGTCAACTGGTCGGGCGTGTCCTCATAGATGAACGATGCCTCCAGCTCTTGCTGCATGTAGCCGTCGGGTGTGTAGGCAAAGCCCTGCTGCTCGCGTCGTGCGGCATACAGGCGGATAAGCTCGCGGGCAATGTCTTTGAGGCGGCTCTTGGTGCGCGACTTGATTCTCGCCCAGGCATTGCTGCCCAAACGGTTCAGGCGAGGCGCCTCGCCTTCCTTGCTGCGGTATTTAGAGAGCTTGTGCAGCGAGTGGATGGAAACGTAGGCCTCGTCGCCGTTCAGGTAGGTGAGTTTGATCATCTCCTGAGGTGTGCCGTTCATTGAGGTGCGTATCAGGCCGCCGAATTTGCCCACACCCAGGTCTTCGTGGACGATATAGTCGCCCTTCTCAATCTGGTTCAACTCTTTGAGTGACAGGGCCAGCTTGCCCGAACGTGCGCGGTCGCTCTTCAGGTTATACTTGTGGAAGCGGTCAAAAATCTGGTGGTCGGTGAAGACACACAGTTTGAGGTCATCATCTACAAAGCCCTCATGCAAGGTCTTGAGAACGGGTTCAAAGGTGATGTTGTCGCCGCGGTCCTCAAAGATGTTGTGCAACCTTTCAATCTGCTTGGCGCTGTCACTCAAGATAATAAGACGGTAACCTTTGGCCAGGAAATCGGTAAATGACTGTCCGATGAGGTCGAAATTCTTATGGTAGATGCCCTGCGGCTTGCAGTGCAGCGTCAGACGTTTAACACCACGTTGGGGTGCCGCCTCGCCCTCGGTGAAATCGATGCGTCGCAACTGGTTGAGCCTGTTGACAAACATGTCGGCATCCACTACCTTATTGGTGGCCTGGGTATCGCCCTCGTCGGCTATGAGGGCACTGGCCGACATGCCTTCACGGGCAATCTCGCCGATGCGTGCCGTGAGCCATTGATGGCTGTGGCACAGCACGACTGTGTCGTCACCCACATAGTCCAGCAGCGACACGTTATCCTCCTTGCCGCCGCCCGATGGGCTGTTGTTGAGGATGCTCACTTGTTCCAAATGTTCCTCACTGAGCTGTGTTTCAACATTAAAGGTGCGTATCGAGTCGATGTCATCGCCCCAGAAGTCGATGCGGTAAGGCAACTCGTTGCTGTAGGAAAATACATCCAGAATGGAACCGCGCACACTGTACTGGCCCGGTTCATAGACGTAGTCGGTTGCAACAAATCCCAGTTCACGCAATCTTGCTGCGATTTCGGTGAGATCGGCAGTGCCGCCCGTGCGCAACTGCACTGTGCTGGCTTCGACGTCCTCGCGACGGCGCACGCGTTCGGCCAGCGCCTCGGGATAGGTCACTACCCAATGCACATCATTGTCGTCATACCAGCGGTTCAGCACTTCGGTGCGCAGGATCTCGTTGGGGGCGTCCACTTGGCCATATTTGATGTCGCGTTTGTAGCCCGACGGGAAAATCAGCACCTGCTTGTCGCCCACAATCTGGCACAGGTCGTTGTACATGTAGCCTGCCTCGTCCAGATCGTTCATGACGATCAGGTAAGGACAGCCGCGCTGCGACAACGCGGCAAACAGCATCGCTGCACACGAGCCTGCTAGCCCGTCAATCACAGCATTACCGCTGCCATCGACCAGTCTGGTCAACGCCGTCACCCGCGCCTTGCGGTTCAACATATTACACAACTCCCGTATCTCCATTGTCAACTACCTTTCAGGGTGCAAAGGTATGAAAAAAAACTCACATCATGCTTAGTGGAGCGCGATGGCACAACATGATGTGAGCGAAAAATGAAACAGGTGAATAATTAACTCCTAAAATCTTTCCTTTTCGCTGGTGCCGGCACCAGTGCCCTTGTACTTGCTCTGGGCTGCATTGAACTTGTAGCGCACTGTGAACTCTACCTCGCGAGTGTCACGGTGCTGGCTTTGCCGCATGGTGCGCAAGCCGTACTGCAACTTAACGTTTTCTTGGGCATTGAGTAGGTTGTAACCAGTTATACTGACGGACAGGCGGTCTTTCAAGAATGTCTTGGTGGCTCCCATGCTCAGCAGATAGTTGGGCTTGGTAAGGGTGACGTTCTGCATGTCGCCACGACTCGTGAAATCAAAATTGACATTGGCCGTCAGGCTCTGCAGAATCTGGAAATTGTTGTTGAACTGCACGAGGTAGATGGGGCTCTTGGGTGAGATGAAGCCAATGGGTGAAGGAATCTTGATCCAATCCTTGATCATGCCCAAGGTGAGTGACGGCTGATAGAAGTCCCATCGAGGCGAGAGCGTGAGCATCACGCGCATGGCATCCTCATGATCCACATTCTCATTGCTCATCAGCGTGGTGGCCTCGCTGCCGGGAATCTCATGCGCTACATTGACGATCACGTCGCGGTCATGCTTGTAGCCCACCATCAGATTCACCCACTTGTAGATGGCCATGAACGACACCTCGTTGTTGATGGTGGGTTTGAGCAGAGGATTGCCGCTGTCCCAAGTGAAGCGGTTGGCATAGGTGACGCTGCCACGCAGTTGCCAGTAGTTGGGGCGCTTGATCTTCATCCCATAGTTGAGCATGAGTTGCACATTGCCAGACCGCGCCGTGAGCCCCACGCTGGGGAAGAAGTGGTGGTAGTTGCGGCTCTGCTCGGCCATGCGCACGCCCTGGCTGTAGTAGTCGCTGGAGACGTTCTCGTTGCGCAGTCCCGCCTTCAACTGGCCGAAGGGTAGTGGATGGGCATACTCGGCAAAGAAGATGTAGTTGCGCTCTTTCTGCTCGGTGTAGGACGTGGGGACGACCTGCTCGGGGTTGATATAGTCGTCGTTGCGGCGCGTGTTGTCATACTCGGTGCCCACTTGCAGGTTGCCTCCCCAGAGCGACCACGACAGGACGAGTTTGGCCGCCCACAACTGGTCGCGCACGATGCTGGTGCTGGTCACCGTGCGGCTTTCCCACTGCTGGCTCACCTCGTCATTGAACTGGCTCTTGCGGTCCTTGTAGAAGACGTAATCGGTGTTGAAGTCGATTGAGGTGTTTCCCACACGGCCATTGTAGTAGGCATTGAGGGTGTGGGGCATGTTGGACTTGGTATTCATGTGGATACCATTCTCGAGGTGGTCATAGAAAGCGCCATTGGCCATCACGTCGGCTATGAAGGTGCCGCGAGTGCGCTGCAGGAAATAGGCCTTGGTGTCATACCTACATCCCATCGAGTGCCGGTCGTTGAAGATGTAGTTCACGCCCGCCGAGGTGTAAATCGAGTTAAAGTGGCTCTTGATGTCGGAATGCTCATTCATGCGCCACACGGTGTCGGCCTGCACGTCAAAGGTAAAGTCATCCTTCTCGATGTTCCGATTATCGTTGTACCACACGCTGCCAAACACGTCCAGCCCCTTGTGGCGATAATTCCAGTTCAGGCCCAGCGCCAGGTCGGGACCCTTGCCCACGTAGTAACTGGCCTGGGTATTGAAACTGAAGCCCTCGCCCTGGGGCCGCTTGGTCTTGATGAGGATCACCGACTCGACCGTTGCGTCATACTTTGCCCCTGGACTGGTAATCAGTTCCACGCTCTGGATGTCCTCACTGCTGATTTGGTCCAGTTCGGTCTGGTTCTGCAGTTTGCGCCCGTTGATATAGATGAGCGGCGTGCCCTTGCCGAAGACCTCCAGACCGTCCTTTTTGCGCTGCACGCCTGGCAGATTCTCGAGCACGGCCTTGGCGGTACCCACCTTGCTCAACAGGGTATTCTCGACCTCGGTCTTGAGGCCCTCGGTCGTCAACTTGAAGGCCGGACGTTGGGCCTTGACCACGACCTCACCCAGCATGGTAGCCTCGGGTTCCAGCACGATAGTACCCAAGTCGGTTTGAACGTGATCAATGAATTTGGTCTTGTAACCCAGATAGGATATCTTGATAATGGGTTTAGCTGTCGAGCCTTCGAGGGTAAAAAGGCCGTAATCGTCGGTGGTAGTCCCTGCGACAAACGCGCTGTCGCTGGCGTCAAGCAACACAACGTTGGCAAAGGAGGTGGGCTGCCCCGTTTCGTCAACCACTTTGCCTGTAAAAGTGCTGGCTGTCGCTGTCATCAGCGCCATGGCCGTCACTAATGTGAAAAATGTTCTTTTCTTCATGATGATGTATCTAACAGGTGAATAGTTCTAAATCTTGATAATGGCCATTCAATGGCCACATTCACCCTATAGACGCGCGCTAAACAGCAAAAAGTTGCAACATTCATAAAAAAAGCAGTATTTTTTCACCTCAATACATATTAATACTGCTCCGTAACCCTCTAAAAGATAGGTTTTGGAGCGTTGCTATAAAAAAACAATGAATGCAAACTACTTATCGTCAATAATTTGCATCCATTATGCGTATTGTGGTTTTATTAAATGGTCGTTCGGTTGATTGTTTAGGCAAAGACAAATTATTTCTTTTTGGTTGTCTTTTTCCCTTTCTTGGTGGGGAGGTTGAGGATGCGGGCGTACTCACCAGGTTTGTCGAACATCTCCTTTGCTTTGTCGAGGGTGTCGTCGTCCTTGAGGGCGTTCTCGACCTGGCCGCGCTGGTAGTAGCATCGGTCCATGATTTCCTGCGAGAGCAGGGTAGAGATGTCGCGACGGTGAAGGTCGAGGTCATGGTCGAGGTCGTGCTTGAGCAGTTCCTCGAGACGGTCGAATGCCGCCGTGGTCGAGTCGTTCATGTAGCCCTCGGTGGTTGCTGTCTTGCGCAGGGCGGCCAGTTGCTGCTCGCACACCTTGTCATACTCAAACTTGGCCGGGTCGATAGATGCCTTGAACTCGTTGAATATTTCGTCGGTCACCAGGAAGTCGGCAGGGCTGGGAATGTCCTGGCCGTGCTCGGCGACATATTTGGTGGCGAAGTCAAAGTCCCAATGGTCGCGCATGATGTTATAGACGATGCGCTTCAACTCGCGCGGTTCAATCTTGATGTCGGGTGTGATGCCTCCACCGCCCAGCACCTCGCGTCCGTGGGCTGTGTGGTAGATTTGGGCCGTGCTGTCGGCAGCGGTGGTCTTCTTGAAGGTGCCGTCGGTATTGCGGTTGCCGTAGTCCACCTCCTGAATGAGTCGTCCGCTGGGAATATAGTACTTGGCAATGGTGACCTTGAGCATGCCGTCATAGGGCAGTGAACGGGTTGACTGAACAAGGCCCTTGCCAAATGAACGCGTGCCGATGATGACGGCGCGGTCCAGGTCCTGCAGGGCGCCTGCAGTGATTTCGCTGGCCGATGCCGACCCGCCGTCGATGAGGACCGCCAGGGGAATTTCGGTGTCAACGGGATCGACCGTGGTCTTGTAGGTGCGCTCACTGATCTTGTCGCGGCCGCGCATCTGCAGCACTTGGGTTCCTTTGGGGACAAAACAGCCGACTATCTGAATGGCGCCCTCGACAATGCCGCCGCCATTGCTGCGCAGGTCGAGCACGATGTTCTTGACTCTGGGGTCCTTCTTGAGTTCGATCAGGGCGTTGCGTACCTGCTGGGCCGACTTCTCGTTGAAGGTAGTCAGGTCGATGTAGCCGATATTGCCGCGTGTCACGCCGTAGTAGGGCACGGGGTTGACGCTGATGGTCTCGCGGTTGAAGCTGAAGGTCTTGATGCTGTCCTCGTCATAGGGGCGCACAACGGTCACTGTCAAGTGGGTGTTGGCCTGGCCCTTGAGCCGTTTGCTCACCTGGTCGCTGGCCCAACCAGCAGTGCTGTCGCCGTCGATCATGATGATGCGGTCGCCAGAGCGCAGTCCGGCTCGTGCTGCAGGGCTGCCCTCGTAGGGACCACTGATATAGACGCCCTTCTTGCCATCGATGGTGCGTTCCATCAGGTAGCTGCCGATGCCGCCATACTCGCCGGTGCTGATGGTCATGAACTCGTCGGCCTCCTTGGCGGGAATGTACTCGGTATAGGGGTCAATGTCATCGAGCATCGCGTTAATGGCGTTCTCGATGCTCTTTTGGGCATCAATCGTATCGACATAGAAGGTGTTCAACTCCTTGTATAGGGCGTTGAAAATGTCCAGACTGCGGGCCACAGCTGCATCGTCGTTCACTGCCTTTTCGTCGTCGGCAAGGGCTACGGGAGCAGCGATGGCAGCCACGATAAAAGCCCATGCGAGATATTTGAGCGTCTTTTTCATTCTTTCTAGTTTTATTTAGGGGCCAAAAATACTATTATTCCATGAATTCGGCTTGTTTTTACACCCGAAAAATCAGCAAAGCGATGAAAATTTTCAAGTTTTTTCATTTTTTTATTGCACAGTTCAAATATTGGCAGTAACTTTGCACCGCATTTTTCGGCAGGGTTTGCCGCAAGGGTGTTGAAAAGGCTTCTTTAGCTCAGTTGGTTAGAGCATCTGACTGTTAATCAGGGGGTCCTTGGTTCAAGTCCAAGAAGAAGCGCATTCACCATAATGTATAGATATTTTAGAGGATTGCTTCTTTAGCTCAGTTGGTTAGAGCATCTGACTGTTAATCAGGGGGTCCTTGGTTCAAGTCCAAGAAGAAGCGCTGAAGGCGAGACTGCGTGAGCAGCCTCGCTTTTGGTTTATAGGTAATCGTGTTTTAAAAATGTGGAACCAATCGCGTCACTTCGGGAAAATAGTTGTACCTTTGGGCGATTTATTCTAATCATATAAGAAGATTATGGAAAACGTGCTCACTGTTTTGAGTGATTGGGTTGTGGGTGTCAGTGATGCCATCTGCGGATATCCTTACTTTTTTCTCCTGATTGGCGGAGGCTTGTTTTTGTTTTTGTATTCGGGGGCTGTGTCCATCAGGCGGTTGCCGTGGGCAATGCGTGCCCTGCGTGACAAGCAGGCTACCGATCAGGGCAAGCAGTCGGGACAGATCAGCTCGGTGCAGGCGCTGTTGAGTGCTATTGCAGCGACAGTGGGCATGGGCAACATTGCAGGTGTCGCCATCGCTTTGTCGATTGGAGGCCCTGGAACGATTTTCTGGATGTGGGTAAGTGCTCTGGTGGGCATGTCCACCAAGTTCTTTGAGGGCACGTTGTCGATCATGTATAAAGGCAAAGACAGCGCCGGCGAGGTGCAGGGCGGTCCCATGTATATCATCACCAAAGGTCTGGGCGAGAAGTGGAAACCCATGGCCGTCGCATTCTCGGTATTTGGACTCGTGGGCACGTTGTGCTTCATGCAGGCCAACCAGTTGGTAGAGTCGGTGACTACCGTGTTCACCACGCCCATGGGCATTGAGAACACGCTGTTGCTGCGCTTCATCATGGGTGTTGTGATGGTCGCTATCGTGGGTGCCGTGATTCTGGGAGGCATCAAGCGCATTGCCTTGTTTGCCTCGCGCATTGTGCCGGTGATGGTCGTTCTCTACCTCATCTTTGTCATCATCATCATGGCGATGAACTACAAAGAAATTCCCGGTGTGTTCGGCCAGATTTTTGAAGGCGCATTCAGCATGAAGGCTGGCTTCGGCGCCTTTGCTTTCGTTGCGTTGACAGGCGCACGGCGCGCAGCCTTTGTCAACGAGGCTGGTGTGGGTACGGCATCGATGATGCACGGTGCCAGCAAGAACACCGACCCCATTCGCGAGGGCCTCATCGCCATGCTCGGCCCTGCCATCGACTCGGGACTGGTGTGTACCTTGACCTCCATTCCCATCCTCATTGCTGGCAATTACGTCGGCCTGACCGACCCCAAGGGCCTGTATGTCGCATTGGGAGCCTGGGGCCAGCTGCTGCCCGGAATCGGCCACCTGCTGCTGATGGTGATTGTCTTCTTCTTTGCCTTCTCGACGATGTTCTCCTATAGCTATTATGGGCAAAAGTGTACCAACTACCTCTTTGGAGCTCACAACGTCAAGTGGTACAACTACTATTATCTGGCGATGATCATTGTGGCTGCAATGATTCCGCTCAAGCTCATGGTCAGCATCATGGACCTCGCCTTTGCACTCATGGCGTTGTGTACCATGGTGACAATCATTGCATTGAGTCCACGTGTCAAGAAACTGATGCGTTCCTATTTTGCCGATAAAAAGTAATCCTCCTATCCACTGTTGCTGACAACCGCAAGCGCCAAACGTTCAGCGCCCTTGAAACGCTAAAACAAGAGAAGAGATGAAACCGGCAATAATACTGTTGATGATTCTGGTCGCAGGAGGCGCCATCGTGTGGCTCATCGACCGCCTGTTCTATCACAAAGAGAGGGCCCAAGAGAACGACTCGTCAGCGACTGATGCCGATGATGAGCCTATGGCAAGCGGCTGTGCCGACGAGGGCTGCGGCTTGAGGCCCATCTGCCCCTCCGAGCAGTTGCTGGCAGGGCAATGCGATACCAAGGTGACCTACTATGACGACGAGGAACTGGACTTGTTTGCCGGCCGCGCCGACGATGCTTACTCGCCCGACGAGGTGGACCAGTGGCGCGATGTGCTCTACACCTTGCGTCCCAGCGACTTGATGGGGTGGGGGCAAAGCGTCAAGCACCGTGGGCTGACGATGCCTGCCGCCATACGCGATGAGTTCATGCAGTTGGTTGCCGAATATCGCAGTAACCCTCATCAAGGGCAATAAAAATGCAATAGGCTCGTTTAATAAGAAACAAAACTAAAAATCGACGGAACTTGAACAGGACACGACGTCTCATACCGTTTATGATTTTAGCGATGCTGGTCTTGCTCGCCGCGTGCAGCAACAAGACCAACACCGCACGTTCGCGTTTTTGGCAGTCGTTCACGACCAAGTATAATGTCTATTTTCACGGCAAGACCAACTATGACGAGCAGCTCAAGGTCATGATGGATGGCTATGAAGACGACTACTCGCAGCGCCTGTTCATGCATCCAGCCGAGGCACGCTCCAACTCCAAGGCACCGCAGCCGTCAGGCAGTTTTGACCGAACCATCGAAAAGATGGAGAAAGCCATTGCGCAGCACTCTATCAAAAAGAAGCCCAAACGCAAGAGCGGCAAGAACCGTGATGCGAAATATCAGGAGTGGCTGGCCCGCGACGAGTACAATCCCTTCCTGCACAACGCGTGGTACATGATGGCCAAGGCCCAGTATATGAAAGGTGATTTCCTGGATGCCGCCGCCACGTTCCGTTATATCGCCCGCCACTTCACATGGAAAAAAGATCTGGTGCAGGAGTGCCAGGTGCGTGAGGCATTGTGTTATTGCGCTTTGGGTTGGCCCACCGAGGCCGACAATGTGCTGGCTCACGTTCATCTTGACGAAATAACCAACAAGCGTGTTTTGGCACTGGCCAATGCTGCTTTTGCCGACTACTACGTCAAAGCGCAGATGGCCGAAGAGGCCATTCCCTATCTGGAAAAGGCCGTCAAGGGCTTTAAGGGCAGCGAAAAGTCGCGCATGAACTTCTTGTTGGGACAACTCTATGAGGAGGTGGGTGACAAGCACAATGCCTACCTTGCCTACAAGCAGGCCGGTAGCGGCAGCAGTTCAACCTATCGCACCAAGTTCAACGCCCGCATCAAGCAGAGTGCCGTCTATGAGGGCACGAGCATTGCCAGCGAGGTCAAGGCGTTGAAACGCATGACACGCTATGACCGCAACAAGGATTATCTGGACCAGATATATTATGCTATCGGTAACCTGTATTTGTCGCATGGCGATACCATTCATGCCATCGAGAACTATAAGCTTGCTGCCGAAAAAAGTACACGCAACGGCGTTGATAAAGCCATCAGCCAGTTGACGCTTGGCGGCATATACTTTGCACAGCGCCAGTATGATGACGCCCAGCCGTGTTATGCCGAGGCCATTCCTCTGGTCAATGAAGACTATCCTAACTATCAGCTGCTCAAGAAACGCAGTGATGTCCTCGACGAATTGGCCGTGTATTCACAGAACGTAACCTTGCAGGACTCCTTGCTCAAACTTTCCAAAATGACTCCCGAGGAGCAGAAGGCCGTGATTGCCAAGATCATTGAGGAACTCAAGAAGAAAGAAAAAGAAGAGGCCGAGAATGCTGCCCGTGAGGAATACCTTGCCCAGCAGAACGCCAAGGGCAGTGCCATCCAGGAAAGAGGCAACACACCGTCGACCTACACCATGAACACCGACAATTCATGGTACTTCTACAATACAGCTACCAAGAACGCCGGTAAGACGCAGTTCCAAAAACAGTGGGGTAGCCGTAAGTTGGAGGACAACTGGCGTCGTCGCAACAAGAGCACATTCTCATTCAATGATGAGGAAGCCGACAGTGCCCTGCTTGCCCCAGCCGACAGCGTGGTCATCGATGAAAACGGTGATACGGTCAAGGTCGATGTCGAGGCCTTGAAACGTGCCGAGGATCCTCACTTTGAGGAATACTATCTCAAGCAGATTCCGAAGACTGAGGAGGAAATCCAGTCGTCACATGAAATCATACAGGAAGGCCTGTACAACATGGGCATTATTCTCAAGGACAAGATGGAGGATTACAATGCCTCGGCCTATGAGTTCAACCAGTTGTTGGAACGTTATCCCGATAATACCTACAGGCTCGATGTGTATTATAATATGTACATGATGTACATGCGCAACGGACAGATAGCCGACGCCGAGCCCTATCGTGACAGCATCCTCACCCAATTTGCCGATTCCAAGTATGGTATGGCAATGCAGGATCCCAACTATCTGGAGAACCTCAAGAACATGAACCGTGACCAGGAGCGGATGTATGAAGAGGCCTATGCCAATTATCTGTCCAACAACCATGCAGGCGTTCATGAAGCCTATGTTGAGATGATGCGCAAGTATCCGCTGTCAAAGATTATGCCCAAGTTCATGTTCATCGACGCATTGACTTACCTGACCGAGAAGGACTACGATAAATTCAAGGAAACGCTCAAGGACATGCTGCAGCGTTATCCCCAGACCGATATCACACCCACGGCATCCGAGATTGTCAAGCAGCTCAACCAGGGACGTCGTCTGGAAGGCGGTGGTAGCAACCTTCGAGGCATGTTGTGGACCACCCGTTTGAGCAACGACACCACGCCGCAGGCATTGGAGCGCACCTTCACTCCTTTTGCCGAGGACAACGACAAGCCACAGGTGTTCATCCTGTTGTATCCGCTTGACAGCATCAACGGCAACATGCTCCTCTTTGAGGTGGCAAGGCACAATTTCAATGCCTTCAAGGTGAAGGACTATGACATTGAGCAGATGAACTTCGGCACTCTGGGTCTGCTTGTGGTAAAAGGACTGGATAACTTCAACGAGGCGAAACATTACCGCTCATTGTTCGAGAAGGACCAGAGCATCACCATTCCTCGTCAGGTACACTATGTCATCATCAGTGCCGATAACTTCAACCTGTTGCTGACCGAAGGCCGCACCTTTGAGGACTACTTCAACTACCTGGAGGAGAAGAACGACAAGGAGCACAGTGACCTCGAAAAGAAAGAACTTGACGAGGCCGAAAAGAAGGCCATGGAAGAGGCCGAGAAGGCTCGAGCCGAGGAACGTGAGCGCCTGCGCATCGAGAATGAGCAGATGGAGCGTGAAGCCGCCGAACTCGCCAAGAGGGATGCCGAAGAAAAGGCACGTGAGGAGGCCGAAGAGCAGGCTCGACTCGAAGCACTTGCCGAGGAACAGGCCCGTCTTGAGGCCGAGGAACGTGCACGCCAGGAGGCTGAGCGCACGCAGATTAAGGCCGATGATTACAGGAACAGGTCAACTGTTTCACGCACTGAGACAACCACCATGAGCGAGAAGGAGCGCAAGGCTCAGGAACGCATGGAGGAAGAGCAACTCAAGAGGCTGGAGCGTGAGGCCAAGGCTCGTGAAAAAGCCGACAAGAAGCGTCAAAAGGAAATTGATGACAGCATCAAGAAGGTACAGAAGCACGAGCGCAAGCTGGCACGCATCGCCGAGATAGCCGAACAAGACTCCATCGAGCAAGCCGAGCGTGAAAAAGAGAAGGAACGCGACTTCCGCTACAAGTGGCGTGAAGACTCGGCAAAGGCTGCATACAAGGCTGCCGAACAGGCCAAGAAGGATGCCAAGAAGGCCAAGGAACAGGCCCGCAAGGATAAAGTGAAGGCCCGCAAGGAGCAGGCTAAGCAGCGCGAGAAAGAGCGCAAGGAAAAGGCTAAGGAGCGAGAACGCGAACGCAAGGAAAAAGCTAAGGAACGCAAGGAACAGGCCAAAGCCCGTGAGCAGGAACGCAAACAACGGCAAAAGGACCGCGAGCAAGAGCGCAAGGCGAAAGCCGATGAGCGCAAGCAACAGCAGTCAAAGCCTAAGAGCAAGCCAACGTCCGGCCAGTCGTCAAATCAGTCCGATGGAACTCAAAAGCCTGGAGCCACCCCAGCCTCAGGAGCAGCAGCTCCAGCTGCGACTCCGACAACAGATGGCACTCAGGCCACCGACGGAGATAAAGCGCCCGATGGCACCAATGCCGCACAGCCTGCCAATAATCAGGGCCGTTCGGTGCGACCCAAGCGGAATAATGATTAACAACACTATAACGTTTAAGCAAACCAGATGAGCAAAGAAAGAATATTGTGGGCCGACGACGAAATCGACCTGTTAAAGCCGCACATCCTCTTCCTGCAGAACAAGGGCTATGAGGTGGAAACGGTTACAAACGGCCGTGACGCCATCGATGCTTTGAGCAACCAGATTTTCAACCTCATTATCCTGGACGAGAATATGCCGGGCATCAGTGGTCTGGAAGCGTTGCAGCGCATCAAGATCATGCAGCCCAACGTTCCCGTCATCATGATTACCAAGAGCGAGGAGGAAAATATCATGAATCAGGCCATCGGCGGGGAGATTGCCGACTACCTGATCAAGCCGGTGAACCCTATGCAGATTCTCTCCTCCATCAAGAAGAACCTGCACAGTGACGAACTCATTGCCGAGAAAGTTACCGGTGATTATCGCCAGGAATTCATGCGCATCGGGCAGATGATCAATTCGGCACAGACCATCGAAGACTGGTATGAGCTTTACAGTACCCTTGTGCGATGGGAACTGACGCTCTCGAATGCCGACACGCAGATGGACGAAATGCTGCGAATGCAGAAGGTGGAAGCCAATAGCGCGTTTGCCAAGTTTGTCCGTCGCAACTATGAGGACTGGATGACGCACGACGAGCACCCCCTGCGCAGCAACGAACTGTTCAAGACCAAGGTCTTGCCGTTGCTGGATAAGGGCGAAAAGGTTTGCTTTGTCGTCATCGACAACTTCAGACTCGACCAGTGGAAAGTCGTCAGTCCGCTGATTGCCGACTTCTATAACATTGAGAGCGAGGAACTGTACACTACCATCCTGCCAACGGCCACACAGTATGCCCGCAATGCCATTTTCTCGGGCCTGATGCCGGTGGACATAGAAAAAATGTTCCCTGACTTGTGGGTGGACGAGGAGAGCGAGGAGGGCAAAAACCTGAACGAAGCGCCGCTCATCCAGACGTTGCTTGACCGTTACCGTCGCAAAGTTCATTTCTCATACAATAAAATGAACGACAGTGCTGCCGGCGAGAAACTGATGCAGAACTTCGGCATGTTCAAGAATTATGAGCTCAACGTGTTGGTATTCAACTTTGTGGACATGCTCTCGCATGCGCGCACCGAGTCCAAGATGATTCGTGAGTTGGCAAACACCGACAGTGCTTACCGCACGCTCACCGAGTCATGGTTCAAGAATTCCAATGTGCTCGACATCTTCAAACTCATGGCCGAGAACGGTTATAAGATCGTGCTTACTACCGATCACGGCACCATCAAGGTGGACCGTCCCATCAATGTCATCGGTGACAAGAACATCAACACCAACCTGCGTTACAAGGTGGGTAAGAGTCTGACCTATAACAGCAAACAGGTATATGAGATTAAGCAGCCCAAGCGTGTCGGATTGCCTGCTCCGAATATCTCTAGCACCTACATCTTTGCGATGAACCGAGACTTCTTTGCCTATCCCAACAACTACAATTACTACGTTTCCTATTACAACGACACGTTCCAGCATGGCGGCATCTCGATGGAAGAGATGCTCGTGCCCATCGTGACTCTCTCTCCCAAATAACTAAAGTCTAACATCTAAAATCTAAATATAATGAAAACAATCGAAATACCAATTCCCAATCTGGAAGCCCTTGAAGAGGCTGCCTACAAGTTCATGACCGAGATGGGCGACTTGACCGTCTATGCCTTCTATGGCGAGATGGGCGCCGGCAAGACCACGTTTATCAATGCGCTGTGCAAGCAGCTGGGTGTTGAGAGCGATGTGACCAACTCACCCTCGTTTGCCATCATCAACGAGTACCGCAGCGATTCGACGGCCGAGCTGATATATCACTTCGATTGCTACCGCCTTGAGAAGGAAGAGGAGGCAGTGGACCTGGGAGCCGAGGATTACTTCGACAGCGGCGCCCTGTGCTTTGTTGAATGGCCCGAGCGCATCGAGGGCCTGCTGCCCGACGACACGGTGCGTGTTGACATTACCGTCAACGATGACAAGAGCCGTATGCTCAAGATGACCTTCCCCGACCTCGCCTAATGAAAGAGAATAAGACTAAAGGTCTAAAGACTAAACTCTAACGTCTAAAAACCCAATGCCGCATTACATCAAGGTCAGCCAGACGGCGAGCACCAATACCTACCTGTCCCGCTTGGCAGCAACGCTGCCCGGCGGTACGGTCATTTATACGCCTAGCCAAACCGCAGGCAGGGGCCAAAAGGGCAACTCTTGGGAGAGTGAGGACGGCAAGAACCTTACCTTCTCGCTGCTGCTCAAGCGGCCGCCCGTCAAGGCCCGTGACCAGTTCTACCTGAGCGAGGCGTCGGCTCTGGCTGTAGTCGAGGCCTTGTCGGCCGAAGCTGGTGACAATTTTACTGTCAAGTGGCCCAACGACGTCTATTGGCAGGACAAGAAGGTGTGCGGGATGTTGCTCGAAAATTCCCTTGACGGCAGCGACATCGCCACCTGCATCGTGGGAATCGGCATCAACGTCAATCAGGAGTGCTTCCTCAGCGACGCCCCCAACCCCGTGTCGCTCATCAATATCACTGGCCACGAGCACGACTTGGAAGCGTTGCTCAAGCGCGTGTGCTCCAGCATCGAGCAGCAGGTGAACTCGCTGGACGATGATGACGCCCGCCAGAGCCTGCACCGTCACTACATGGAGGCACTGTACCGCAACGACGGCGCCATGCACCCCTTTGAGGACGCCAGCGGGCACCGCTTCATGGCCACCATCGCCGGCATCGCTCCCGACGGCACCCTCACCCTGCGCCACGAGGACGGCACGACCCACGACTACCTGTTCAAGGAAGTCAAGCACATCATCAACGACACCGTCCTGTAAACTTAAAACTACGAATTACGCAGATTAAACAAAGGCCATGCAGCGCATGACTAATCCTATAAATTCATTTAATTCGCCGACAAAAAAAGAACGCGGATTAGTCTAATTCGTTACAATTGAATGCGGATGCCAAATTAGTTCAATCCGCGTAATTCGTAGTTCAAAAAGAATGTGTAACTCGTGGTATAAAAGACAAAAAAGATGAAGATAGTCGTTTATTGCAGTTCCATGGAGGGACTGGAGAAGAAATATCAGCGGTTGGCCCATGAGTTGGGCACTTGGATTGGTCAGAACGGTCACGCACTGCTCTATGGCGGATCCAATGCCGGCCTGATGCACATTACCGCGGCAGCCGTTCATGAGGCGGGTGGCAACGTTATAGGCGTCATTCCCGAAATGTTCAGGCACCGCATCGATCCCTTGTGCGACGAGGTGGTCTATACCGCCAACCTGGGCGACCGCAAGCAATACATGATTGAGCACGGCGACGTGTTTGTCGTCATGCCCGGCGGCATCGGCACCCTCGACGAGTGGATGTCCACCCTTGCCGTCATGACCATCGGCAACGACGACCCCCGCCCCATCATCGTCGCCAACATTGACGGCCTCTACGACGCCACCATCCAGCAACTCGCCGACATGACCCGCACCCCATTCGCCCGCGGCAAGAACCTCGCTCGCACCCTCGACGCCCGCACCACGACCGAACTCCTCTCCACCCTTGCCACCCTAACCTCACACTAAGCCACTAAGGCGCAATGGTTTATGATTGTTCTGA